>Ga0153918_1000773_pt1 | contig 14056 bp, 12 predicted proteins | sample TSFL002MetaG_FD_104687 | JGI IMG/M metagenome (GOLD analysis project Ga0153918, IMG submission 104687) | Attine ant fungus gardens microbial communities from Florida, USA - TSFL002 MetaG | ecosystem: Host-associated > Fungi > Mycelium > Unclassified | place: USA: Florida, Paynes Creek Historic... | reverse complement strand
TGATCTATTTCTGCCGAAATATCTTTCAATTCAATTACCACACTATTGAGCCGCTGATGCAAATCGGCAATCTGCGGATTAAATTTTTCTAATGTTGATAGCTGCTGGCCTGCCTCGCGTAACTGCAACAGGGCAGCGGCTTCGCCTTCCTGCAACAGATAATTGGCGCCAAGCAGGCTACGTTTTATCTCATCAGCATTATTGAGCGTGTATAGCTCTTGTTCCAGGTGTTCCTGTTCATCGGCAGCCAGAGCGGCGGCATCCAGTTCATCAAACTGAAACTGGAAGTAATCCAGATCGGCTTTGGCTTTGTCGCTTTCTTCAACCAGCTGTTTTAGTTCTGTATTCAGTTTGCGCCAGGCTTTGTATTTGGCTTGATAGGCTGATAGCTCCGTGGCATGGCCCGCAACTGCATCAACCACTAATAACTGAAACTGCGGACTGTTAATCTCTAGCGTGGCATGTTGCGAGTGGATCTCTATCAGCTTTTCGCCCAGCGCTTTAAGCGTGGTGAGGTTAACCGGCGTATCATTTACAAAGGCGCGCGATTTGCCATCGGCGCTAATTTCGCGACGCAATACGGTCTCGGCTTCGTAATCCAGGTCGTTATCCTCAAAAAAGCTTTTCAGGTGAAAATCATCTATCTTAAACTGACCCTCAATCACACATTTTTTCTGCTGATTAAAGAAATAACGGCTCTCGGCCCGCTGACCGAGGATGAGCGACAGGGCACCTAAAATGATGGATTTACCCGCACCGGTTTCGCCGGTTAATATATTCAAGCCTGCATCAAAACTGATCTGCAGGTTATCAATCAAAGCGTAGTTGTTAATAGTTAGCTGTTGAAGCATAAAAATTGCCCCCTTTTTGAGAGGACACTAAAGTACAAATATTATGGTGAGTAGTGAGTTGTGAATAGTGAGTTGTGGATAGATAATCAAATCGTCATTGCGAGGAACAAAGCAATCTTTGGGTAGGATAGTCTTTTATGCACAGTAAATGTGCAGTGACAGAGATTGCTTCGTTCCTTGCAATGACGTGGTGTTAAAACATCCGAAGTTTTTAAACTTCGGATGTTTGTATAACTATTGCGCAGGAGCCGGTGCCTTAGGTGCTGCCGGTGGCGGAGGAGGAGGCAACATCTTTTTCGGTTTGGCTGACTCGGTTTTCTTTGGCGCTTTTGGTGGCTTAGGCGGGCGAGTGGATTTTACGGTATCGTTGTTATCAAAATTAAGATGCATATCGTTCTTAAAGTCAAACTTTAGATCGGCCTTATCATAACCCTTTTGTTTCATGTATTCCTTCAGTTCTTTTGTTGATTTCTCGAGATCTTTCATCTCGTCTTTCATATCAGCATTCCAAAACTTGTCTTTAAATTTTTCGGCAATATCTTTCGTTTTTGCTTTGAACTCGGCATTGTTCGTATAAGCCGTAATGCTATCACTAAAGGCCTTAATGGCTTTGTTATGTTCTTTGAAGGCGTCGCTACCGTAAAATTTGCTTAGTTCGTCAGTCAGGGCTGTGCGTTGTTTTTCCAGATCATACTCTGGCTTGGCCATTACTTTTGCGTAGTAGACGCTTAATTCTGCAACTTTTTTGGCTTGTTTAGCAAATTCTGGCGAATTGGGATTGAGTTTTTCAAGCTTGGAACTGGCTTTATCAAGTTCTTTCTGGTTTTCGTCCATTTTGCCATCGGCGTAAAGCTTATCCATTTTTTTGGATAGCTTATCCATTTTAACTTGCCATTGTTTCATCTCAGCACTGTTGCCCAGCTTGTCCAGTTCATGGCCATGTTTTTCCAGTTCTTTTTCCCATCTCTTCATTTTAGGATTTTCAAAAAAAGCACGGAAGTCAGAATCTTGTTTCATTAGGTCCTTTTGTGCTTTTTGGGCGGCCTCGCTGTTAAAATAGTTGTCAATGTTACGGCCATGTGTTTCTACCCGGTAACGCAGTTCTTGCAGATGGGTATCGTTAATGCTATCCAGTCCGCTCACAATATTTCCACGATCCATATTTTTCCGTTGTGTGGCAACATATGGTTTGGCTTTGGACGGTTTTTTAACGGTATCCTGCAGTACTCGCGTAATCACCGAAGGTACTTTGGTTTTCACCGTTACTTTGCCCCGATCAATTTTAGGATTTAACCAGGCCAGGCAGCTTAGGCTGCAGCCCAATAGCACCACGGCAAGCAACGCCGGGCGTATATTTACAGAGGTTTTTTTAGTTTTCATGATACGTTCGATTCTGTTTAAGAGGTCAAAACTTTTGTTTTTTGCAGCCAGCGACAGGTGCCACTGCTGTTGTTTGTTCTCTTCCAGTTTTAGCAAGGCTTTGGCATAGATGAGCGGACTACCAGTAATTTGTATCACGGCATCATCGCAGCAGTTCTCGCGTTCCTGGTTGATGAGTTTGCCGGTTAGCCTGGCAAACGGATTAAAGAATAGAAGGATGCCCACCGCTTGCTGAATGATGTTAAGCAGGTAATCATTACGGCGCACGTGGGCCAGTTCATGCAAAAGAATAGCGGCAATCTCATCGGCATTGAGGTAATTGCCGATGGTGAATGGCAGCAGGATAATCGGTTTCAGGCAACCGGTAATGCAGGGTACGTCTACCCATTGGCTAAAACCTACCTGTACATGCTTTTTCAGTCCAATTTTTACAGAGAGGCTGTTAACCTGCTCCTCAAACCCTGCCGGTGATACATTTTGGCGGATGCGGTAACTGTTGTTCCAGGCCAGCATCAGCTTTAAGGTGTTGAATACTAAACCTGCAAAATATAGCATGGTAACATAGGGCATATAGCCTGCAAAAACAAAGGAATACCGGCTATCGGGATCGGTCAGCTCGCGCAATGCCTCAGGCAGGGAAGCAATAGCGTTTGCAGGTACGTGCCAGTTGTAGCGGCTAGCCTCGTTATACAGCGTAAAAGCAAACCAGCCCAGCATGGCCATTAAAGAAATATAGGCTATTTTATATTTTAAAACCGATGAAGTTGAAGGAAAGCTTTGCAGATACATGCGCAGCAGCATGTAAATAATAAGCCCCTGCCACAAAGAGTGGATAATGGTGATCCCTAAAACCTGGCTGATATTATAAAACAGATTTTCCATAACGGTTTACTTTTTAGGCTGGTCAAATTGGTCGAGATACTTTTTAATGGCGTCAATTTCCTCGTCAGATGCCCGGTGGCTGCCCAGCGCCTGGATAACCAGGCTGGCGGTAGAGCCATCAAAAACAGTACTGATCATTTTATCCAGCGCGGTTTGCTGTGCCTGCTCACGGCTTACCAACGCTTTATAAATATGAGTTTTGGCCGAAGAATCGCGACCGGCCAGGCCTTTTTCAAACATGATCTGCATCAGCTTCAGCGTAGTAGTATAGCCCGCATCTTTGCTTTTAGCCAGTTCCTCGTGTACATCGCGCACGCTGCATGCGCCTTTTTTCCAGAGTACCTGTAAAATCTCTAATTCGCTTTCTGTGGGTTTTACTGCCATGACTTTTTCTCTATCTACGATAATCTTCGTACAAAGATGTACGATGCTTTTCGTAAATGCAAATTATTTTGAAATTTTTTCTATAAGATGCTTGAAGATGGGGAATGTTGCGGCAGAGGATACAGATTGGATGGTTAACGTTGGTGGCTATTAGACTTCTCGTTTTTTTATTACCGTCATTGCTTCGTTCCTGGCAATGACGTTCCGGAGTGATGGCTTCAATGGTTTCTGTCCAATGTCCAAGACTCTAATAAGTAAAACTCTTCTTCACTCACGGTTGCATGGCGCAAAACATAAGCCTTAAATACCTCAAACATGCAGGCTAAAGTACAAAAATTATCCCTTGCCAAAGGTAAAGCCAACGGAGCGCGGCTCTTTCTTTTCTTTAGCTAATCCCTGAATATAGAGCTGCTCATCAATTAGCTTGTATATCAATGAGTTTTCATCCACCTGGTAATTGTCGTCTTTAAACTGATCTTTTAATTTCTCGATAACCTCCTTGCGGTCAAAGCCGGGACTAACTTTTAATAGTTCGTTTTGTTCTGCAAGGTTGATACCTTCAATTTTATATAAGAATATTTTGTTTTTGATACTTTCCATGGCGCAATTTCAACAACAGGTTTGATTGTTAAGCAACGCTAAGGTCATTTTTATGGACAAGCTCGCTTTGTTTTGTGATGGCGGTTGGTATTTTCTGCTAATTAAAACCTACATTTGGCCATGCGGTTTTTGTCCCTCATGTTATTGGTGTGTATTGTTTTCCTATCATCCTTCGGGGCGATGGCAAAACCAGCGCAGCCAAAAATGATGGACTGCTGTAAAAAAATGGCCAAAATGGCCTGCCATAAAAAGTCGGCCGAGAAGCAGTCTAAAGATAATGACTGTGATCAGCCTAGCTGCGCCATGATGTTCTCCTGCAGCGATTGTGGATTTGTGCTAAGTCAGGCATTTGCCCTTCAGCCACTATTTACCACCCGCACCCTGACGAAACCAGTTGCTCACTATATCACCGGCGATTTGGCCGCCTATTATGCTGACAGCTGGAAACCGCCGAAAGCCTGTTAAATAATTTCCGCAATGCCTAAACCTGCATCGGTTTAAAACATAATTATTTAACAAGTAAAAGATATTTAAAAATGAAAAAAGTAATGTTAAGCATGTTGGCAATAGCTTTTGCCGCAACATCTGTAATGGCAAATGGCACCGCTCCTGTTAAAAAAGCAAAAGCTAAACAGGCCACTTGCACTAACTGCCCTAAAGGACAGAAATGCGCAAAAACAACCTGCACAAAGCCAGGCTGCTGCCAATAAGCAACATCAATAAATTTAAAAGCCTCTTGCTCCCGGCAAGGGGCTTTTCTTTTTAATATAAATCGGAAGGAAACATAACAGGCCGCCCCGCTGGGGCTTTAAAAAGTAGGTGCCGATGTTCTACAAACAGGTCGCTCCTCCGGAGCTATTATATATTATAAATCCCGTAGGGAATTGGTAAAGTAACTACAGTCAGCGTCGCGTATTCAGTTAATAAATGTTTTGTCATTGCGAGGAAACGCGGAGCATGTGAATAAGGGTGACGAGGCAATCTCGTCGCACGGTATGTAAGCGACGGGATTCATTCGCATTCTATCTTGCTTGCAATTACAAACTTTTGTTAAAGCTCATAATTTAATTGAACAGGGTTTATTGATAGCCCGCTGCCTGCAATTGGAATAACTCGGCATAGCGGCCGTTGTGGGCCAACAATTCTTCGTGCGAGCCGATTTCGGCTATTTCGCCTTTGTCCAATACCACAATCCGGTCGGCCATGCGTACGGTAGAAAAACGGTGGGAGATGAGTACGGCCATTTTGCCTTGTGTTAATTCGGTAAAACGCTCAAATACCTGAAACTCTGCGCGGGCATCCAGTGCAGAGGTAGGCTCATCCAGTATGATGAGCTGGGCATCACGCATGTAGGCACGGGCGATAGCTACCTTTTGCCACTCGCCGCCTGAGAGTTCAACACCATCCGAGAAACGTTTACCCAGCATTTGGTGGTAGCCAGCCGGTAACTTCTTTGCCAACTCGTCTGCCAAACTTTGTCTTGCCGATTTCCTGATCAGTTCTTCATTCGTCTTTTCATCTATATTGCCGGCTGCGATGTTTTGCGAGAAGGTCATTTGGTACCGCAAAAAATCCTGGAAGATGATGCCGATATGCTGACGGAGATCATTTAAGTCATATTCACGCAAGTCATGGCCGTCCAATAGTATACGACCCTCGGTTGGGTCATACAGTCGCGCCAGCAGTTTTACTAAGGTACTTTTGCCTGCGCCGTTCTCGCCAACCAGCGCCAGTTTCTCAGCCGGACGTAGGGTGAAGTTGAGGTTACGATTAGCCCAGCGCTCACTATTCAGGTAGCGGAAACCCACGTTTTCAAACGTAAAACCCTGTTTGATGGGGTTGGGGAAGGAGCGTGGTTTATCGGTATTATGGATTTTTGGCTCGATCTCAAAGAACTCAAAGAAATCACTCAGATAAATAGCGCCTTGCGATACAGTTGTAAACCGGCTCAGAATGCTTTCCAGCAGCGTACGCAACTGGCGAAATGAACCAGCAAGGAAAGTCAGTTCGCCAATGGTTAGTGCACCCTTAACGGTTTGCTGAATGATGAACACATAAGCACCGTAATAACCCACGCTGCCCAGTAAGGCAAACAATGTACCCCACAACGAACGTTTGACCGAGATACGTTTGTTATCGACATAAAACTTGTCAGACAGTGTCTTAAACCGGTCTACAATAAAGCCCGAGAGGCTAAACATTTTGATTTCTTTGGCTGTCTCATCGCTGGCGCCAATGTAGCGCAGGTAGTCCAGTTCGCGGCGGTGTGGTGTCTGGCTGCGGCTCAGTGCATAGGTTTCGTCGTTAAAGTAAGATTCTCCTAAAAACGCAGGCAGGATGGCAATAACCAGCAGTAAAATTAGCCAGGGATTGAAAACAACCAACCCAGCGGCAAGGAAGCCGATGGTAATCAGATCTTGCACCTGGCTCATTACTTGCGAGAGCAGCACAGTGCGCCCAACGGTTTGTTGCCGTGCGCGTTCCAGCTTATCATAAAACACAGCATCCTCAAACTGATCAAGATCCAGCGTTGCCGCATGCTCCATAATGCGCACCGAGGTGTGGTTAGCGAAGAGATCGCCCAGCAGGCTATCCATTAGCGTAATGGCACGCGATAATCCGTCTGATAATATGGCCAGCACAAATTCCAGGCCCACCAGTTTCCACAGATGCGCTTCGGCAAATGAGCTATGGTTGCGGTTGAGCTGCAATACCTGATCAATTATCAGCTTGCCCACAAAGAGCAATAAGAACGGAATAGCTGCCTTGGCAAAGCGCAGCAAAATGTTGGCCAGCATCATGCCCGGTCCCGACTGCCACACCAGTTTAAAAAATGCCGGAAGGTTACGCAGCGCTCGCAGCCGGTCTTTCATGGTAATATTATTGATTGTATTTCTTTTTGCCATCAGTCCTTAAAACGACGAAGTTAGCAGGATTGCACCTGTATGGCGATTACGATTGATTTTCTGTAATTAAGATGACAAGGTTTGAGCCAGAAATGAAAGGAGCCGCTTTACTTGACGGCTCTGTTAAAAGGTATCTTATGCGCGGTAAGATGCGAAAGTTATCGGTCCAAATGTACAATTATGTAAGGTGTTTGCTGGTTAAGGTCTGGGTAGATAAAACCTTTGTTGTTTTTATCCATCATCTCTACCAAATACATCATATCCCATTTCGGGTTTATTTGGTCTGCGGGTATAGTGGCTTGGTAAACACCTTTTTGGCCCGTCGCCTGCATAGGTAAGGTTTGATAATCCAGGGTTTGGTTCACGCTGCGGTAACGTAAGTGCACCCATTTTATGCCCTTTGGTGCAGTTACTTTGATGTTGATGGTAATTGGCCTGCCAATAGGCGCACTGGTTACTGGCGTGTGATTTACCGCGAAGTACTTGCTGTTATTGGCATCGGTGGCTGGTTTGTAATGTGGTGCTTGTTTAATAGTGCCATTTGCTACAAATGCCTTTCGTTGGTCTTGTAATTTTGCCAATCCGGCTTTTAAAGCAACCAACTCATCGCGCCAGTGACCTGAAAGTCCTGGCCTGCCTATCAATATCCTATCTGCATAAACATCGCTTGCTGCGTTTACCAGTTGCTGCCAGGCGTCAATAGCTTGTTGCTCATAAGCAATGGCGGCATCTAAAGCCGATATATCCTGCGTGCGCAGGAACAGGCAATAGCTAACTGCGGCGGGCACCCTGCGCGAGTGGTACAGTGCAAGATTGGCCAGCATCTTCATATCAACCATTGTTGAGTTGAACTCTTTATTGTTTTTGGTACCGATAACTTTTTCGGCTTCATTAACCTTTTTAAGTATGCTTGCCGATGTTTGTGCCAGCCAATAACTACTGGTGGATGGCAGGGTTTTGGCGGTTTCCAGGTTGCCTAACAGCACTTGGGCCTCCTCGTCAAAACTGGCAAATTGCTGGATATCGCTGCCCTCAGCTTTGGCATATAGAGGCAAATCACCCAAACGCTGTTTTTCTACCCAGGCGGCAGTGGTTGGGAAGAAGCTGTATGGATAACACGATGCCACAATGCGCGGCAGTACCCAACTGGCCTGTTGCAGTGCAGACTCCACGATAGGTGCTGCTTTGGCACCGAAACGATGCTCAAACTCCTTGTCCCACACGTCTGTCGGCGTTTTAGGGTCATAGCCTATTAGTCCAAACATCTGGTAAAAGTTCCAATAGCGCTCAAACTCATATCGGTAATATTGATATTTTGGGTTAAGCAAGTCAAACGGTTTCACATCATGCCATTGTGATTCCATCTTGGTTGCCAGTGGTTCATAAACTTCAAAAGCGCTGCTGTTATATAGGTGCGCACTTTCGGCAAAGCGGCGGGCATAATCAGGGCTACCCCAAAGAAATACCCGGTTGGTGCCGCCATTCCATAGCTTCCATAACATTTGATAATGTTGCGGATAGGTAAGCATATCAGCATAGCCATGCCGGCGGTTCTTCTGATCTTCACGATTAATATGCGTTGGGTGATAGGGCAGGCCCATTTGCTCCATCCAGTATTTAGGCGCTATCCTGAATTTGACGCCCATTGCAGTAGCCGCATGGATCAGGGTATCTGTTAAGCCCTTGGCGTGGATATCCACCAGCATGTTAGGGGCGCTCTCTTTTACGGTACGCAAAAAATTTAGCCCGAATTCCAGCAATTCGCTGTCGCTCAATCCGCCTTCGTTATTGTCTTTAAATAATACGGCGTCAAGATTGGGGATCACTTTTACAAACTTATCGAAAGCCGCCTTGGTGTAAGCTTTCAGATTACCGGCGTTCAAGCCACTCACTTGCCATGGCAACGGTTGCCCTTCTTTAAAAGCAAAATCAGGATTGCCTCCTGTTTGAACGCCGCCACGATACATGTGATCCCAAATGCCCAGCCGCACGCCAATGCCACGATCATGCGCCATTTGTATAATATGATTCATGGTGGTCAGGTTGCGCTGTTGCTGCTCGGGTGTGATATCGGCAATTTTTACATCGGGGAAACCATCTACATTAAAAAAGTAAGGGTAGCATGGCGCCATAAACCCACCATTCTCATACCCAAACATGATCTCGAGCATATTGAGCCGGTCTTGCGCCATCATATCAAAATAGGTGGTCCAGTAATTATCGTCATAAAAGCGGCTTTCCCAATACCTGCGATTCATGGTGTACATAGAGATGCCGCGTTCCTTTACATCGGGCTTTTGGCTAATTTCTTTTACATAGCGCATAGGCTGCTGTTTAGTACTCCAGCTAATCCGGTTAGCTACGTCTAGCAGTGCATACATGGCGCCTTTATCGTCGTACCCGGCAATTGCCCAAAGTGGTTTGTTTTTATAGTTAGTTTTATGGATGCTCAGCGCTTCAGACTCGGGCGCGGTTTTGTATTTCCTTAATAACGAGCCAATCTCATCGTTCTCTGATGTTATTCCTGCCACGATAAGGGTTTTCCCTTTCGCTTTGCTAAGCGATGTAATCTGTTCAAACGAAATATGTTTTGCTTTGAGCGCACCGGTTAGCTTATCCAGGCCATGCAGAAAAATAAGGCTTTGAGGCTTACTGGTGATAACTGACACTTGAGGATCATTTACAGCCGCAACTGATAACTGGAAAACTAACAGCAACGGCAAAAAAACAAGCGTCGACTTCTTGGCAAATCGTAACAGGCTTTTCATAATAATTGGTTGTATAAATGGTGTTGGTTATTACTAATATAAGCAGTTTAGGTGTCTGGCGGGAGTAGCTAGCCCAAAAGTTACATGTGTCCAAGTTTAACGTATAATTCAACTTGGTGGCAAGAACAGCAATTAGTATATTTGTATTCTGATTTCACTGCAACTGACCATTGGTTAATGTACACTCAGCAATGGGGTCGACCGGAATTGACAGGATGGGGATGATCAGGTAAGCACGCAGCGCGTTGTGTGAATTAGCGCTTTAATCTGAACGCTCAAAACTATAAATGGCGAAAATAACTACGCCCTGGCTGCCTAATTTAGAATTAGCATAGCCTTTGTCCCGCTGGTTTTTGTTCTATCGGACCAGCACCCGGGGCATCGAACAGATTGAACTGGTTTGCCGGTGATGCGGAAGGCGAACGAGACTAAGCATCTACGGAAGAAGGTATAGGTGAGTTACTGACCTTCCCCTTCCCGACAATTTAACAGGACTAAGCGCGTAGAAAGCTTGAATTATACCATGTTTGGACGAGGGTTCGAATCCCTCCGGCTCCACTGAAACAGGACCTTAGCAGTCTGAAGCGCTATAAATTGAGCATTTATAGCGCTTTTTTTATGATTTCCCATCCGATTTAGTCTATATAAGTGCTTGGCTTCGGAGTCTAAATCGAGACCTCAAGTACTTTCGTAACTTAGGTCTCGCAAATCTCCGCAATGAATTAACTATCAATGATTTGAAAAAATCGGCGCGACAATTTGTCAGTAGTTTTTAGTATGATTTTAACTAGTTGAAAGACCTATTATGACTAATTCTTTTGCCCTCTCGTTCCAATTAAAACGAGCCAAGGCACAACCAAGCGGGAATGTGCCTATTTATTTACGGATTACTATCGAAAGTAACCGGATTGAGATCACTACGAAACGTAGCATCAACCCTGAATTGTGGAATGCCACTGCACAAAAAGTGATAGGAAATTCAGACGATGCCCGTTCCGTGAATAAGCATTTGAAAACGCTCGAACAAAATGCCTACGAGCTTTATCGAGACATGCTTGATCGGAAGATGCCGATCACGGCGCAAACCTTTAGAGACCGACTAAATGGTATTGAGAACATAACCCCTCCCCGGATGCTGATAGCCATCTTCCAGGAGCACAACAATCAAATGAAGGCGTTGATCGGAAAAGAGTACGCAGCGGCTACAGCCACTCGATATCAAACGACGCTGAAACACGTTGTCAATTTCCTTAAATGGAAGTACAAGGTTTCCGACATAGACATTCTTCGGTTAGATCATGAATTTGTTACAGCTTTAGAATTTTATTTGCGAACTGTAAGAAATTGCAATAACAACTCAGCCGTCAAGTATATTAAAAATCTAAAGAAGATCGTCCATTTGTGCATGGCTAATAACTGGCTGGACCGAAATCCTTTTGGCAAATATAAAACCAAGATCAAAGAAGTGATCCGGGACTTTCTGTCAACTGAAGAACTTGAAATTATTCAGAATAAGAAATTTGCCAGCCCTAGATTAATTCAGGTCAGGGATGTTTTTCTTTTTAGTTGCTTTACCGGCCTTGCCTATGCTGATGTAAATAAACTGCGCCGTACAGAAATAAGCACGGGTATAGATAATAACAAATGGATATTCACCACCAGGCAAAAAACAGATACTGCTTCCCGAGTACCATTGCTCCCTGTAGCCCTACAAATTCTAGCTAAGTACGAAGACCACCCTGAGTGTATCCGTGATGGCAAGTTATTGCCAGTGCTGACGAACCAGAAAATGAACGCTTACCTTAAAGAGATCGCTGATGTCTGCGGCGTAGAAAAAGAATTGACCTTCCATATTGCCAGGCACACTTTTGCAACGACCGTCACTTTAGCTAATGGCGTATCTATCGAAAGTGTTTCAAAAATGCTCGGGCATAAAAATATCCGTACCACTCAACATTACGCTAAAATCTTGGATAGCCAGGTTAGCCGGGACATGGACATGTTGAGAGGCATGTTTGTGCCGAACGATCAGGTAAAACCGGTTTAAAAAAAGAGCTTACGGAAAGCAAACTAAACATCAAATCAAAAAAATGAAAAATACGCACATCAGCGACCAGGAAATAGGCAGTAAAATTTACTATATCAGAGACCAAAAGGTCATGCTGGACAGTGATCTCGCTATACTCTATGGTATTCCTACTGGGCAACTAAATCGAGCCGTCAATAGAAATATAAAAAGGTTCCCAGACGATTTTATGTTCCGCCTTACTGATGAAGAGTTTAAAAACTTGATATTCCAATTTGGCACATCAAGTTGGGGCGGCAGTCGAAAGCCACCACACGTCTTCACTGAGCAAGGCGTGGCGATGCTTTCGGGGGTACTGAATAGTGACCGGGCAATCGCTGTGAACATTCAGATCATGCGGATCTTTATCAAGGTTAGACAATTACTATCCGACAATACAGAATTGAGGCTAGAGATAGAAAAGATCAAAAACAAGCTCAATAACCAAGATAAAAATATGGAGGTGGTATTTCAATACCTTGATGAGTTATCAGATCGTATTCCGTCCAATCCGGAACCGGAACCAAGGCCACCCATTGGCTTTAAATTAAACAGTTAAGGATTACAAAATATGATTATCCAGGGGACGCGAAACGGGTCCCCTTTTTCTTTTCGATACATTTTAGTTTCCCAGAATCTATTTGCACCCGAAAAGCTCCCCATACATCCAAAAGTTGTGATAACGATAGCCGTAGGTTCAACAATTTTGAAGCCCCGATAAAACAACAACATTATGGATAAAGCATTTGAACAACGAACAAGAACAGCTGCGGTTCCCGTGCGGGACCAAATACTTACCCAGGGTGATCTGGAGGATTTCAAAACAGATTTCCTTTTTGAACTGAAAAGAGTGATCAAAGAATGTGTCAGCGGTGCGCCGGGTAAAAAATGGTTAAAATCTGCTGAAGTCAAAAAGCTACTTGGTATCTCTCACGGATTCCTGCAATCCTTGCGTGATAGCGGTGTGTTACCGTTTACCAAGATCGGTGGTTCCATCTATTATGACTATGATGACATCACTTTTATGATGTCATCTAATAAAAGCGCCTGATCATGCTAGCTAAACGAAAAGCGAAACGGTTACCTGCGGACCGCAGGTCCGCTTCCTTACCCAGACATCTAACCCAGAAAGGCTTTGGAACGGAAATGCCGCCTGTAAAACTGCTGGTCGAAATCTACTTTGATCAAAAAGGCTTTATCGGTCAGGCAAATGCATTTTTCGACCATTATGAGTCGATGTGCTGGCGTAGCCAGAAAGGCACGCCCTATCGCAACTGGAAACTGCTCGCCGGTGACTGGATATTCGATTTCGAACAGGAACGAAAACTAAGAAAGCGTCAGCGCGAAAATGCTATCTAACTAGCACGCTATCATCTTATCAAACTATAAAACTAACAAACTATTATGGCAAAGATCATCACTTTAGCCCATCAAAAAGGTGGCGTCGGCAAAAGCACGCTGGCGATCAATTTAGCACTGACCTTTCAGAGTCAATTAACCGTCGCGCTCGTTGATACAGATCTGCAAGGCAGTTTGTATCACCTGCGGGATGAATTTCCAGCACTGACCATTATGGGCTCGGACCGATTAAAAGAAATACAGCAATTGGCCTATGATCTGGTCATCGTCGATACGCCGCCATACCTATCGGATCGGTTGCCCGAATTGTTCCGCTACTCCGATTTTATCCTGGTACCGACAAAGGCCGGCTTTTTTGACGTTATGGCCATCCGTTCTACCCTGGCACTAATTCAGGACGCGGAAGCTAAAGCAGGCATCGTATTGAACATGATCAAACCCAGGTCAGGGCTTACCTACGATGTGACTGAACTGTTGAAAAACATGGGAACACCATTACTCCAAACCAAAATCCATGACCGGGTGAGTATCGCTCGCTCGTCCATCACCGGTGGCATTTTAAATGGCAATGACCTCAAGGCCAAAGCCGAATTAATGGCGCTGACTGAAGAAATCGTCGAGCGGCTAGCCAGATAGTTTTTTATTGACCTAAGAAGCTAGCAAAATTGCCTGCTATCAAGCTATCGAAAGGTGATAGCAAAATAGCAGCCTTGCCAGTAATGCCAACAAACTAACATGATAGCACCATGGAAGATTATAAAAGGAAACTCGGTGGACTTGCCGATAAGCTCAAAAAGGACTCGCCCAAAACACCGATACAGCAAGTGTCTCCGGTCAAAACGCTAGTCGCAAAAGAGCCCC
>Ga0153918_1000770_pt1 | contig 14077 bp, 8 predicted proteins | sample TSFL002MetaG_FD_104687 | JGI IMG/M metagenome (GOLD analysis project Ga0153918, IMG submission 104687) | Attine ant fungus gardens microbial communities from Florida, USA - TSFL002 MetaG | ecosystem: Host-associated > Fungi > Mycelium > Unclassified | place: USA: Florida, Paynes Creek Historic... | reverse complement strand
TTGCGGGCTCAATTGCACTATGGGGTTAGGGATCATTGATTGCGCACCCGGAGCCTTGATGGGCATCAAAAAAGCGCCTTCAATGCCGTTCTGTTTCAGGGCTTGTAAATCGGCAGTAATACCTTCTCGGGTTACAGCGCCATACATCCAGTACCAGAACACCCATGGCCTGGCACTTTCGGGCGGGTGTTCAAAAACACGTTTAAGGTCATCCTTTGCAGGGGAACCACTCCGCACCTGAGCGCTCCCCCGCAGCGTTAGGCAGCAAAGGCATACATAAGCTATAAGGACGATTTTCTTCTGCATCATTATCTTGTTTTAAGTTTCAGAGCCGCAGCGCCGGCATCTTCCGGTTTACCGCTGTAAGGCATCAGGTAAAAGCTGTAGTGGTAATTGCCAGCCGGGATTCGGTATTTTTCCAGCGCTTCGGCTACCTCGCTCCAACTGTCGTTACCGCCAACGCCCATTTGTTTCAGGTCGATGTTCAGCGTTACCTGCCCGGCATCACGTAGTTTGTTGGTGTGTTTGGCTTTCACAATATTATCTTCTGTATATGGCCAGGCGCTCATGCTCAGCAGGCTGTCGGCTACTATCAGCAGGCCTTTGTTTTGCTTGTCGGCCAGCAGCATCCAGCGCACATCGGTACGGTTACCGTTCTCCTGCGGAATTACATAAGGCTCCATAAAGTTGCTGATGGTTGATGCGTAAACGCCAGCCTCAGAACCGGTGTTTCTATCAATGTAGTTCTCCCACGGGCCGCGACCGTAATAAGTAATAGCGGTATCGACTTTATCAATGCCCATCTGCAAACCAACTTTTGGCAGGTTGGGCAGCTTGGTGTTGGCTTGAAGGTTGTAATCAACCTTAATTGCACCATCGCCATTGATGGTATAAACCAGCGTAACCGAAGCGCTATCCGGAATAACCGAATACACATCCGTAATCTTCACAATGCCATTACCGGCTTGCGATTTATCAATGTTTACACTCTTTACCTTCAACTGTGCATTGAACCATGCTTTTAGCTTGCGTTCCATTTTCCAGCCACGATGATCATTATCGGTAACCGGGCGCACAAAGTGCGGCATTGGCGGCGAGATAATTTGTTGCTGACCTTTAACCGCATAACCAATCAGTAAACCAGATTTTTTATCAAAACTGATGCTGACGTTAGCGTTTTTAATACCGGTCATGGCAAAATTGCCGATGTCTTCTACCTTCAAAGCAGGATAGGTTTTGGCAATCGGTTTAACTTCAGCCAGACTGGTCAATGCAAACTGATCTTCGGCAATTTCATAACCTTTTTTCTCCCAGGCTTTATCTTCTGCTAGGGCAAAATGGATATCGGCCAGGTACTCGTGGCCAGCTTTGAAGCTTGGCAGGTAAGATTTAATGCTGATAGTGGTATCGTGTCCGGCCATCAGGTTTATACGCGGCATTATTTTTTTACCAATCACTTTGCCATCTTCACGTACTTGCAGGTACACCTCATACTCATTCAGGTTGGCTACGCTGCTCCAGTTTTTGATGTGGACGTTGGCCCCGTCTTTCAGCGTACACTCTGCCGGTTGGAAAACGTGCTTGCACTCATAAATTGCAGGCTTAGGGCGACCGGCCGGGTCTACAATACCCTTGATGGTAAAATCGTCGTAGTAACGTTCGCCGTAATCGCCGCCGTAAGCATAATATGATTTACCGGTCGAATCTTTCTTCAGCAAGCCCTGATCTTTAAACTCCCAGATGGCACCGCCTATAACACGCGGAATATTACGCCACTGATCCCAGAAATCTTTCAGGTTACCGTTAGAGTTACCCATGGCGTGCGAATACTCCACGAAGAAAATAGGTCGATGATCACCATTTTGCTGGTTAACCAGCAGCGGCGCGGTGTACAGGCCGGGATACATGCGGCTGATAAAATCGACGTAAGGCTGATCTATCGGGTTCTGCAAGCGATGCGAGTGATCGTTTGTTTTCGGATAACGCGGATCGCCTGGTTCGATGTAACCTTCGGCCTGTGGGGTACCCTGTGCTGGCTCGTAATGTACGGGGCGGGTGATATCAAAATCATGCACCCAACCGGCCATGGCGGCATGGTTCGGTCCGCGACCGGCCTCGTTGCCTAAGCTCCAAACGATGATGCTTGGATGGTTTTTATCGCGCTCCACCATACGGGTTACGCGGTCAAGGTAAGCGCCGGTCCACATGGGGTCGTTGCTTAGTTTTGAGCCCAGACCATGGGTTTCCAGGTTGGCCTCGTCAATTACCAAAATACCGTACTGATCGCACAGATCATACAGATACGGGTCCATCGGGTAGTGACTGGTACGGATACAGTTGAAGTTAAATTTCTTGATGGTTTGCACATCGCGCAAAATATCCTCGCGCGAAAGGGCCTTACCTTTTACCGGATCATGATCCGGGCGGTTAACGCCGTACAGGTAAGTTACCTTACCGTTGATGAGCAGCTTGCTGTCGGTCTTAGAAAACTCAATGCTGCGGAAGCCTACTTTACAGCTTTTTACTTCTACCGTTTTGCCGGTGGTATCCACCAAAGAGATGGCCAACGTGTACAGGTTCGGGTGCTCATCGCTCCATTTATCAGGATTTTTCACCTGCGCTTCTAACTGGGCAAACTTTACGTTGTCCAGGCGCGGGTAGATCTCATTGATGATGCTCTCCACACTGCGGTTAAGCGGCTTGGCAAATACCGGTTTATTGTTTTTATCATACAGCTGCGCCTCAAGGTGATAACCAGGTACGGCTTTGCCGGTCAGGTTTTCCATACGGGTACGGATCATGAAGCGGGCGTCTTTATAGTCTTTATCCAGCTTGCACTGCCACTGAAAATCGGCGATGCGCAGTTTTGGTTCGGCCATCAGCATCACCTCGCGGTGGATACCGCTCATGCGCCATTGGTCCTGGTCTTCCAGGAAATAACCATCGCTCCAGCGGATCAGTTGTACCGAAAGAATGTTCTCTCCTGCCTGTAGATACGGCGTAATATTAAACTCCGACGGCATAAAGCTGTCTTCGCCATAACCTAAAAACTTGCCGTTCAGCCATACTTTAAAGCCTGAGCTTACACCACCAAAGTGCAAGGTAATGTTCATGTCTTTCCAGTCGGCAGGCACGGTAAAGGTTCGTTGATAGCTGCCCATGCCGTTATAATCTTGCGGCACATGCGGCGGGTTTACCGGACGGAAAGGGTAAACGGCACTTTTGTAGATCGGCTTATCATAACCCTGCATCTCAATGCTTGATGGTACCGGAATCTTCTTCCAGCCACTTACCCGACCTTTATAAAAATCCTGCGGTGCATCAGCAGGCTTGGCGGCATAGTTAAAATCCCACATCCCGTTAAGCGATAGCCAGCGACCGGATTTGGCACGATCTCCATTTAATGCCTCCTGTACATTTGGGTACGAGTAGGCCGTGGCACGTGCTTCATCGCGGTTAATACCATCCACCTGCGGGTTCTCCCAGGGCTCGGCATTGTAAACGGATGGGGCGTTTGGTATGGCAGCCGGTGTTTTATCTACCAGCTGGGCATAAGCGCTGCCGCTCAGCAGCAGGGAAGTGATTATGGCGAGTTGTTTGCGCATCGTATTGTTATTCTTTAGGCCTCACCCCGGCCCTCTCCAAAGGAGAGGGAGCAAAATTAAAGTCCTCTCCTTTGAGAGGATTTAGGTGAGGCTTAATCGTTTCGCAAGCGTGGACGCTTGCATCCTTTTATTTCGTTCAAGCGCAGACGCTTGAACGGGCGGCTTTATTAGCTGCCGTTCGTCGGATAACGAACAGCAGCTAATGATCTTTTTAATTTATTTTTTTAAACCCTCCATTCATCTCCCTCTTCGAAGGAGAGGGCCGGGGAGAGGTCTATATCTCGTTCAGCACCGCATCCTTGAAGCTGAAGCCCCAGCCTGGTCTGTTGTGCGGAACGGCCATACCGTTGGTCATGGCAATCGGGTGATCGATCAGCGGATCAATCCAATCAAAGCTCTCTGCACCTGCCCCGTTCGGGATGGTACAAAGCAGCGGAATATCATAGTCTTTATAGTAATGCGGCAGCACCGGAATGTTGAACGCCCCGGCAAGAGCAGCGCTATCGCGCCAAGCCTCTACACCGCCTATCCTTAAAATATCGGGTTGCCAGATATCTATTGCATTGCGGGTCAGCAATTCACGCAGGGGCAACGAGGAATATTCCCGCTCACCCATAGCCAGCGAGATACCGGCCTGGTTACGCAGTAAACGGTAACCCTCAAAATCAGCATGATTAATGGGTTCTTCAAACCAATAGATATTCAACTCACGGGCGGCACGGGCCAGCGCCAATGCCGAGGGAACGGTCATTCCCTGGTTGGCATCCATCATAATGCCGATCCCGTTACCCACAGCCTCGCGTACCAGTCGTAGGCGTTCCAGGTCTTCCTTCCAATCAGGTTTACCAACTTTTATTTTTACCGATTGGAAGCCGCGACTTTTATAGTCGGTTACTTCGCCAATCAGTTCTTCAATTGAATATGAGATCCAGCCGCCGCTACCGTACAATGGCACCGAGGTACGCGATGTACCCAGCACCTTCCATATAGGCTGACCGAGTATTTTGCACCACGCATCCCACATAGCTATGTTATAGGCGGCCTGCGCCCAGCGGTTTATCCCTTCCTGGCCGAAGTACTCGTTCGCGTGGTTCAGTTTTTCAAAAACCTTTACCGTGTTGCAAACTTCTTCACCAATCAGCATTTCGCCAACATCCTTCATGGCCCCGGCAATAGCCTGCGGACTGTATTGAAAGCTTAGCATGTAGCCCTCGCCTATCACACCGCCATCGGTTTGGATGCGCAGCACAATGAAGGATATTTCGGTCAGCACGTGCGTGGCATCGGCAATGGGTTTTTCCAGCTTTGCTTTTGCGGTGTAGACCGAGTAGCTTTTTATTTTTTGCATTGTTTCAATTAAGTGACTAACGTCCCGTTATTGCGAGGAACAAAGCAATCTCTGTACATGCACATCGGATTTGCATATCCGACTATCCTACGCAGAGATTGCTTTGTTCCTCGCAATGACGTTTTGTTATCTTGATTTATTTTAGCTCCTGATAATCGATGCTATATTTCTTACCCTTCTCAATAGTCAACTCATACCAGCCGTTACCTTTTGCTACCGGTTTGGCCTGGCTGCACATTGGGTTAGTTTGGCTGCGGAACCGTAGTAAACCAGTGCCTGCAGCGCCTTCAATTTTCAACTGTTTGGTGCTGGCGTAAACTTTGATGTCGCCATCAGGTGTAGGGATGCTGCCTTCCATCCATTGCAAACCACCCAAATTTGGAGTGATGCTGTATTGTTTGTAACCTGGTGCTGTTGGTTTTACCCCCAGGTAGTATTTACCCAACAGGTAAATTGGGCTTGCACCCCAGGCATGACAAAGGCTTTTACCAAACTCGCGGCCATACATGGCATAGTGTTCTGCACCTTTTTTAGATGGATCATATTCTTCCCAGAAAGTGGTAGCGCCCAGTTTCAGCATACCGCCCCAGTAATCTTTGATCTGTTTGCGCACGTAGTCCTGCTCACCCATGGCACACAGCGCTTCCAACTCGTAAAAGTGCATGTATGGGGTGGTGATCTTCTGGATCTTATCGTTCAGCAATACTGATTTCTTTACTTCCTGTTTCTGCGTATCATTAAAGTAGTTAAAGAAGATACCGAACATATTGCTGTAGCGGGTCACGTTGTCGGTTTGTTTACCGTTAACGCGGCTATGTACTAAAGCCTGTTTCTGCGGATTCCAGTAGTAAGCAAAGATTTTCTTTTTCAGAGTAGCACCGGCAGCGTTATATTTAGCAGCGGCAGCCTTATCGTTCATAATATTTGCGCACAGGCCCATAGTTTCTAAACTGCGGCACAATAACATCTGTTCAAAGCTTACTTCGCCTTTTTTGCTCAGGCCATCGGCCCAGTCGATGAACACCCAGTCGCCAGGCAGACCTTCCATCAGTCCGTCTTTATCGCGACGAGACAGACAGAAATCCATCATGCTTTGCATGCGTGGATAGGCTTGTTTGATGAATGCTTTATCGCCGGTGTACTGATAGTAATCATACACACTCAGGAACCAGTAGAACGTATAATCCATAATGGTGTTGATGTGGCTGGTTACAGGGTCTTTACCACGCAGCGCATAAATGGTGCGGGTAACGGTTGGCGAGTCAAAGTACAGGTAATAGTTCATCAGGTAGCTTTGGTAAGCATCGCCGCTCCATACCCAACGGTCGCGTTTAATGCCGTCGATGAAAAACTCACGAGTGTTCAGGTGCATGGTATAAGCCGCTACATCCCAGATTTTGTTGATCTCCTCGTCGTTACATTTAAAGCTACCGCGTTGTTCAACCGGAGAGTATTCGTACATCATCGACACATCGTCCAGGCTCACATTGTCGTCATAAACAATGTTTACGTAACGGAACGCGCGCGATCCCGGCATGATATAATCGGTTTTGCTATCCTGATTTACATCCATCGGGTCCATCAGTTCACCATGCTCTAATGACATGGCTTCTTCTTTAGACTCGCCGTAGTGCAGGCTAAGTTTACCTTTACCTTTCAGGCCGATGAGTTTTACAAAGCCGAAGGTTTCTTTACCAAAATCAACAAATATAGAATGCTCTTTTTTGTCTTTGCTTACCGCCTGCTGCTCTTTGGTTGGCAAACTGAAAGCTGACGGCGGCGTTTTTGGATCATTCAGATTCCAGCTGCCGGCCGGGAAATATTTGGTGGCAGAAATGTCTGAAGTTTTACCGCTCTGGTCAATCCACTCTTTATCTTCAAAAGTGGTTTCCCAGGTGTTGTCGCTCACCAGGTGCGGGCCTTTTACATAGATGGCTGGTACGTTACCCTGGTTAAATACTTTCAGGCTGATGCGGTGTTTACCGGCCGGGATGTCCAGCGAGTGCGGATAACCAGAGATCGCTTTACCGTCCAGCTTTACGTTATATTGGCCATCGGCATAAATTTCTACTTTTTCTGGTGATGCCAGTTCAAAATCTTTGTGAAATTCGATCAGTGCATAGTGGCTATCCAGTTTCCAGAACGGTGGCAGGAATGAGCCACGCTCTGTGCGGCGGGCCTGCATTTTGTTGCTCAGCCAAACTTCGTAATCGCCGGGATACCAGATCCAGGTGGCTTTTTGCGCCAATGCTACATCAGCCAAAAACAAAAGGCCGACGCATAGAAATGCGCGCAGCCCGTTCATTAGGTTTTTATGTTGGTTTCTTCTCATATCAATGTCCGTTAAAGAAAAGGTACAGGCAAACCATCACGATAACCAGCAGTGTCCACGCCAGTTTTACGCGTTTAGTTGGCTTGGCAATGCTGGCAGTATCTTCATCCGTAGCAACGTAACGTACCGGATTAGGATCTACCAGCGAGATCAGTACCGCAAGCACAAACAATATGGCAAAAGTATAGAACGATACCATCAGATAGTGCGGCCAGAAGTGATAAGTAGCAGCCGGGAACACCCATAAATACAGCACGCCGATACCCAAACTAATAGCGGAGCCAATAGAAAGTGTAAAGTTAACGGCCATTTTGGTAGTATGTTTCCAGAATACCGTAAGCAGGAACACTACCGACAGCGGCGGCGCAATAAAGCCCAGGATGGACTGGAACACGTCAAAGAATTTCAGTCCTTTAATTTGATCTATCGCCAGTACCACACCTACAGCCAAAATACAGCCCACGATGATAGCCATACGACCTACGCGGATCAGGTCTTTATTGGTAGCGCCTTTGTTGATCTTCTCGGCATAAATGTCCATAGTAAATACGGTACTCAACGAGTTAAGCGACGAGCCTACCGTGCCCACCAGAACCGCAATCATTACCACAATTACCAAACCGTTCAGGCCCGGAGGGAACAGGTTGGTTACCATGGTCATGTAAGCCATATTGGCATCATCCAGTTTTGGGAACAGCAGGTAACACAAGATACCGGTACCGATAAATAACGGCAGCGACAGGATTTTTAACCAGCCGATGAAGTTAACCCCCAGCTGACCCTGCTCCAGGTTTTTAGCACCTAATACCGATTGCACCATGGCCTGATCTGTACAGAAGAAAGCCACAGCCGCCACCGGGTAGCCCAACAGGATAGCGTACCAAGGATAATCAGCATCGCTGGCAGGGCGCAGCAAGTTCCAGTAGTTATGCGGAACATTGTGCCAAACGGCAGATAAACCACCGGCCTTATGCAGACCGATAAACATCAGCATCAACGATACGCCGATAAGCAGCAGCATCTGGAAAACATTTACTTTGGCAATGGCTTTTAAGCCACCGGCAAAAGCAAACAGACCGGCAAAAGCCACCAGCACAACCACCGATTGCCACATAGGGATACCTATAATTTGCCTTACCAACACACCGCCGGCATACAAGCCGAGCGACAGCCACGAGATCTGAATTTTAATCAAAGCGTACCAGGCCAGGATGTTACGGGTACTATCTCCATAGCGCTGGCCCATAAACTCGGGCATGGTTGATACTTTGGATGCAATATATCTCGGCGCAAAAACCAGTGCCAGCAACATCAAAAAGATGAAGGCATACCACTCAAAGTTGATGGCCACAATACCGGTTTTAAAACCGATACTAGCGCAGGCCAACAGCATGCTCGGCCCCACGTTGGTGCCCCACATATTAAAGCCAATACTGCTCCAACCCAATGATTTATTGGCCAGGAACAGTGTTTCATCCTCTTCAGACTTTTTCTTTTTAAAACTGGCCTGGTATCCAATAATCACCAATACCACCAGGTAGGCCACAACGATCACATAATCGAGCGTGGTGAGTTTGGATACAATGTTGCTTACAGCTAAGATCATGGGTTAGGCTAATTGTTCGCGGGTTAAACCAAATTCGTTTAATATATCGGCCACCTTAACGGGCTGGCCGGTTTTCAGGGTGCGGTCCATAGCCTGCAGCAGGGCCACGGTGCCAATACCTTCTTTCAGATCAGGAGAAGCGGTGAAACCTTGCTCAATGCTATCGGCAAAGTACTCCATATAGTTCTGGTACTCACCAGCGTGGTGGCTCTGGCCCTCAAATCTGAAGTAATGTTTCAGGGCTTTATCGCCCCAGGTGATTATTTTTTCTTCGCCGGTTTTATCGGTTACTGAATAACGCAGCTCGTGGTAATCTGCCTGTGAGGCGCCTTCGGTACAACGCAGTACGGTGCTCATGCCACTATCGCGCAGCGGTGGCTGTGTCGGGCCAGTATAACAGCCGCTTACGCGGGCAACGCGACCGTCTTTTGCTCGGAAGATGAAGTGCATAGTATCTTCATTTTTCAACCCGGCGGTTTTGCCGTTGCTGCTAATCATGCCGTAACCCATTACTTCTTCTACCTCCGGCAAATACCAGCGGATAAAATCTACCGGGTGGCTCAAGCCACCATACAGCCATTTGAAAGCCTGCTCCAGCGCCCATGGTTTTTCCAAAAACCAGCGGTGATCTGCATGGTAGTAAGCCTCAATGGTGATCAGCTCGCCCAGTAAGCCAGCTTCAAAATCTTTACGCTGACGTTTGGCCGGCTCAAAAAAGCGTGAGCTCTGGCCCACAAATATTTTTTTACCTGATTTTTCGGCCACGCGCATTAATTCGGCAGCCTGACCCAGGTCATCAATAAACGGTTTGGTGCAGATCACATTTTTACCGGCTTCCAGGGCCTGGGTAATGTGCTTTGCATGCAGGTGATCGGGCGTGTAAATGGCTATGATGTCAATCTCTTTATCGTCCAGCATTTCCTGGTAGCTGGTGGTATAATGATGAAAATTGAACTCAGCTGCGCGATGTTTGCACATCTCGATGCTGATATCGCACATCATTTTCAATTGAACTTTTTTACTTTCTAACGCCGCAGAAATAATGCTGCGGCCCTCGCCTAATCCTAATATTCCTATGTTTAGCATGATGTTATTTTAGTCCGGAAGTCGGAAAGACCGAAAGTCCGAAAGAATGTATTCTTGAGTTTCTATTATTGGCCTACTAAAATGCCTAACAACATCGGCTTTAGTTTCATAGGCTATCCTGCTTACACTAGACCCTCCGTTTGTGAAGGGCTTTTTATTTTGCACCAATAGCGATGGGTTTTAAACCCATCGCTATTGAAAGGGGGGATGTTATATTGAGTACTATCGAAACACGCGCAGGAGCCTTGCCCGCTCAACTGTGCATGAGGCCTGGCCTTCGCGCGCCCTTCGACAAAGCTCAGGGTGACACCCTTTTTATCCTACCAGAACTGCTTACTGTAATCTGCCCGCTGCTACTTCCCAACCGGTTTCAAAAACACCCAGCTTTCGCCTTTGGCAGTGCCGGGGATGCCTTCCTGGTATTTGCCCATCAATTTGTTCCACTCGTCAACACGCGGGTTGTTTTTGCTGGTAAGCGGATTCAACTTGTCCAGATCGCCGCCTTTAGGGATGCTGATAATCAGCATCAATTGCCTGCCGTTGCGGAAAACCAACAGTTGCTGAAATTGTGCATTGCAGAAACCCTGCGATACCTCTGGCCATTTCTGGAACTGGGTGGCATGGTAGTTCAAATATTCCCTTTGCATCTTGGGGTTGGCTACCAAGTTAGCAGTCAGCAGGATGTTATCCCATTCCTTCACTACGCCTGTTTTACAGCGCTGTGCACGGTCAAAATCGTAAAATGGATTTTGGTAAACCTTAATAGCCGTTTTGGGATAAGCGGTTTCCAGTTGATGACGGAGCAGACTGATCCGTGTTAATTTACCGTACACCACCAAATGGTTTTTCCAGGTATAGAACGATGATGCCTGCAAACCAAAGTTGCCGCCAATTTTAACGGCAGCCTTTGCGTCAATAGTTTTACCTACCGGGGCAATTACCTCAACAGCGGCAAATGGACTGCTGGCAGCCCAGGCATTACCCGCGCACAGGTTAATCAAAACGGCCAGCGTTAATGCTGCTAAGCCGTTTTTCAATTTCATCATGGTCATTATTCTTTATGGTTTATTGGCTGGTTAGCCGGGTTTACAGTTCTGTATTTGAGCAGCCAGCGCCAGGCAGGTTCCAGACCGGCATTGGCTTTGATCTCTGCCGCTACCTGCGGACCATTATTTTCCCATACATCGCCCGGGCCGTTGGCATTGCGCAGAAACTTCTCTGCCGGTGTCCAGTTGTCTTTTACGGTGATGTATGACGAACCTTCATCACAATACAAATAGAACCAATGCACCGGATCATGCGCGTACGGTGCCTTGTAAATGCTATCCACATAATTATTGCTGATCACAGTGCCCGGCTGTGCCGATAACGTGTATACCGCCGCCACATCATACATGTTACGTGCATAGTGATGGATATGGTTAGCAAATACGGTATTGTTGCTCATGGCGTTAACCGTCTTGGTCCAGCCCCAGCCTACGTTGATACCGGTGTAGTTTACATCGCAAATCTCATTATGGGCAATGGTGATATTGCTTACATAACCTGCGCCGATGCCTACACAGCCCCAGTCTTCGTTTGTTACGTCGTTCACCAGGTTGTTTTCGATGCGGTCGCCGCTGCTTATCTCACGTTTGTCGGTTGGGTTGTAAGGCAGGTGCACTTCCTGTCCTTCGTCACTGAAAACACCGTCCATAATGGCGGTGCCGCCTATATCTTTAAATAGGTTGCCTTCTATTTTGTTGTTGTGCGTGCCACGTTCATAATCTAACCCAGTAGCGGCCATGTGCTCAAAACGGCAGCCGGTAAATACCGTACTTTCTGCATAACTTAAAGCCACTGCTGCAGCTGGGCGACCAACCCAAGCCTGGTTTTCCAGTCCTTTTTTATCAGGCGTACCCGGAATTTTCAGTTTGTAAGCATCGGTCATATACATCCCGGCCTGATGCGGCACCAGCCCGTTTTTAGAAGGATATAGCCAGGTGCTATGCGCAAAGCTGATATTTTTAAAGCCGATGTGGCTCACCGGATGATCTATCGTTCCTGCGGCCCTGACCAATGTTTCCAGATAAGGGATCACCGTTTTAGCGGTGTGCATATCTTCACCAGCACGAGGATAGTAATATAATTTCTGATGCAGGCGATCCAGATACCATTCGCCCGGCTGGTCTAAAAACTGCAAGGCATTCACCAAATAGAAAGGCGAGTTACCGGTCTTCTTAGAGATCCACGGCGCAGGCCACGGGTGCTCCGACTGTACACGACTCTCCGGTTGCTCAAACCATAAGCGCGCGCTATCGCCCTGTACTTTTACTTCTTTAACACGCAGCATGGCAATGGCCCACCATTGGTGGATAAACATTTCCATGCCTTTAATCTGCGTCAGATCAATATTTTTCTGTTCTGCTTTTGACCACGGGATCCAGCAGGTTTGTGCTTTATGATCCCATGAAAGGATGCGGCTCATCTTAGGCGCATCTACCTCGCGGGCACGGATAGCTTTTTTATCATTCACCCACAACTGCCGAAAGTTAATCAACTCATCGCCGATCATTGGCGCGTCCGCTACCCAAACTTTGCCTTTAGCTGCTGCGGGCAAGCCTTTTACACTACCTGCTTTTTGCCAGCCGTTAACCGTTATGCCACCGCTCAAAATAGTCTGTGCATCGCTGTCGCCCTGAATAATGGTCGGGCTTTCGGCCGTGCCAGAATCCTCTGGGCGAAGCATTACTGTCTCCTGCAACTGATAGGTACCCGCTCCCATGTGGATAGTGATGCCGCCTTTTACTGAGGCATCATTCAAACGGCGCAGCTCGCGGGCCTTGCGCAGGGCAATGGTTAACGAGGCTACAGGTTGCTCTTTGGTACCTGCGTTCTGGTCTGATCCATTTACGGCTACCCAGATATCGGCAGCAGATGCGCTTGCCGAGAGCATGGCACTCAGCATTAAGGCGGTGATGTATTTTGTGGCGGTTTGCATCGGTTTTAATTGGTCAATTACGGCGGTCAGAGGCCGCGCGGGATAATCGTCACTCGCGATGACGCGATCGACTCTGTATTATTTTTATTTATGGCTGTCACTTATTCAGCCATGTCATGCTGAGCCTGTCGAAGCATTAGCGAGTAGTATATTCCCGCCCGCGGCCTTCGACAGGCTCAGGATGATACCCTTTATTGTCAAAGGCTATTTATCTTATTGAAAAACAGACTTTACATAAGCCGCGTTGGCGCTGTAATTCTTTTTCACGTTGTGCACATCGGCAGCATCGCGCGAGCGCTCCATTACCAGCCAGCCGCTCCAGCCCATTTTATCTAAAGTGGCTTTTACTTTTTTCAGGTCGATCTTTGGATCGTTCTGTAACCATTTACCATCTGTATCAGTACAGTGGATGATGGCGATATTGTTTTTGCCCAACAGCTCCAATTCTTTTTCCAGATCGCGACCGGCATCCAGCGCGCTTTGGAAATTATAATAAATTTTAATGGCCGGCGAGTTTACTTCTTTCAGCAAATCCAGATCAGCCTGTGCGCTCAGCGTGGTACCTATAGCGATAGTCACACCTGCTTTTTGGGCAATCTTACCTACCTCCTTCAGTTTTGATACGATGGCTGGACGATATTCCGGATTAGCACCCAGATCGCTGTTAATACCCAACGGGAGGAAACCAATTTTCACGTTCATCCGCACCATCGTGTTGATGCACTCTGTCACCAGGCTTACAGAGTTAGGACGATTGGCGAAGGATTGCGAGAAGAAACCGCCCATTGAAATAGACGAAATCTCTACGTTGGTTGCTTTTGCCGCCGCCAGGAATTTATCGCGAGTCGAATCTGCTGTCAGCTGGTTATCAAAATGGTCGCGATCGCCCAGGCCGCCCATGTCGACTTCCACGCCGTCGGTTCCAATAGTTTTGGCCAGCTCAAATGCGCCGAGTTTCTGACGTTTCAGGATATAAATATCAGCAACCGCTACTTTGTAGCGCTGTTTGCTTTGTGCCGATGCCTGGTTAGCGGTGTAGCCACCGGTAATGGCAAGAGTTAGGAATGTTAGGAGGAATTTGTTTTTCATTGCATTTAACGCTTACGTCATTGCGAGGAAC
>Ga0153918_1000769_pt1 | contig 14092 bp, 10 predicted proteins | sample TSFL002MetaG_FD_104687 | JGI IMG/M metagenome (GOLD analysis project Ga0153918, IMG submission 104687) | Attine ant fungus gardens microbial communities from Florida, USA - TSFL002 MetaG | ecosystem: Host-associated > Fungi > Mycelium > Unclassified | place: USA: Florida, Paynes Creek Historic... | reverse complement strand
GCGCTCGCCGACGTCACGTACCACCACGACGTCTCGGGCCGCATCGCGCGCGTCGCGATCGACCGCCCCGAGGTGCGCAACGCGTTCCGCCCGGCGACCGTCGACGAGCTCCACCGCGCCCTCAACGACGCGCGCATGAACCCGCGCATCGGCGTCGTGCTCCTCACCGGCAACGGCCCGAGCCCCAAGGACGGCGGTTGGGCCTTCTGCTCCGGCGGCGACCAGCGGATCCGCGGCCGCGACGGCTACAAGTACGCCGAGGGCGAGACGCGCGACACGATCGACGCCGCCCGCTCCGGCCGGCTGCACATCCTCGAGGTGCAGCGGCTCATCCGCTTCATGCCCAAGGTCGTCATGGCGGTCGTGCCCGGCTGGGCCGCCGGCGGCGGTCACTCCCTGCACGTCGTCTGCGACCTCACGATCGCGTCGCGCGAGCACGGCCGCTTCAAGCAGACGGATGCCGACGTGGGCTCCTTCGACGCGGGCTACGGCTCCGCCTACCTCGCCAAGCAGGTCGGTCAGAAGCTCGCCCGCGAGATCTTCTTCCTCGCCGAGGAGTACTCCGCTGATCGCGCCTACGAGATGGGCACGGTCAACCGGGTCGTCGAGCACGCCGAGCTCGAGGCGGAGGCCCTGCGCATGGCCCGCACGATCCTCACGAAGTCGCCCACGGCGATCCGCATGCTCAAGTACGCCATGAACCTGACCGACGACGGGCTGGTCGGCCAGCAGGTCTTCGCCGGCGAGGCGACGCGCCTCGCCTACGGCACCGACGAGGCCGTCGAGGGCCGCGACTCGTTCCTCGAGAAGCGCGAGCCCGACTGGGCTCCCTTCCCCTGGCACTACTAGGCGGCCCGTCGTGGTGCGCACCGCAGACGATTCGGACGGCCGCGGGCCCGGGCTCGCGGTCGTCTCGGCACAGCATCCGCTCGTCGTGCTCGAGGCGCTGCGCCGCGCCCTCGACGGCACAGGCCCGGCGGTGCTGCCGCGCCGGTTCGACGCCGACGTGGCCACGCTCGATGGCGATCTTCTCGAGCGCGGCTCGGCGCCCGTCCCGTCGATCGGCGGCATCCTCCCGCCGGGCACGGCGCTCGTCATCGAGACGAGCGGCTCGACGGCGCTCCCCAAGCGGGTCGCCCTCGGCCGCGACGCCCTCGTGGCGTCGGCGAACGCGACCTACCGCTGGCTCGACGCGGCGTCCGACGCATCCGGCCCGCTCGCCGCGAGGCAGTGGCTGCTCGCGCTGCCCGTCGAGTACGTCGCCGGCGCGCAGGTGCTCGTCCGCTCGATCGTCGCGGGCACGACGCCGGTCGTCCTGCCGCCCGGACGCTTCGATCCGCTCGTCGCGGCCGAGGCGGCCGAGTCGCTCACGGCGGCCCGCCGCTACACCTCGTTCGTCCCCGCCCAGCTCGGCCGGCTCGCCGAGGCCGCCGAGCGCGGCGACGCCGACGGGAGCCGCGTGCGCTCGGCGATCGCGCGCTTCGACGCGATCCTCGTCGGCGGCCAGTCGACGCCCGCCGCCCTGCGGGAGCGCGCCGCCGCCCTCGGCTGGCGCATCGTCACGACCTACGGCTCGTCCGAGACGAGCGGCGGATGCGTGTACGACGGCGAGGCGCTGCCGGGCGTCGGGGTGCGCGTCGTCGACGGCGAGCTGCAGCTGAGCGGGCCGCAGCTCGCATCCGGCTACGTGGGCGACGAGGTGCGCACGCGGGCGGCGTTCGTCGTCGACGCGGGCACGCGCTGGTACCGCACGGGCGACGCGGGGAGCGTGGAGCAGGGGGCGGGCGCCGCCGTCGGACGGGTCGCCGGGGAGGACGGGGCGCCGTCGACGTCCATCGCGGCGTCCGCGAACGCCCCGGCGCACGCGCACGCTCCGCTTCGCGTGCGCGTCTCCGGGCGCCTCGACAACGTCATCGTCTCCGGAGGCGAGAAGGTGCTCCTCGACCGGGTCGAGCGGGCCGCGCGGGGCGTGCCCGGGTACGAGGAGGCCGTCGTCGTCCCCGGCCCCTCGGCCGAGTGGGGTCAGGTGCCGGTGCTCGTCGTCGAGGAGCGCGGCGCGGCGGCGGCCGACTCGGGGGCCGTTCCGGGCGGCCGATCGGTCGAGGCCCGGCTCGTCCCGCCGGTCGGGCTCGAGCACGACGTCGCCTGGATCGCCGCGCGCGCCGCCGCGCGCGAGATCGGCCGTGCCGCCCGGCCCGCCGCGCTCGTCCGCATCCGCCGCCTGCCGCTGCTCGCCAGCGGGAAGCCGGACCGGCGGGAGATCGCGGCCCTCGTGGCGGATCTGCTGCGCGAGCCGGGTTCGATCGACTGATCCGGAATCTCCGAACGGCGCGGACGACGCGCGACAGGCGAGGCGCGGCCGGGCTGCGGGTTAGATTTGAAAGTCCCTTGATTCGACCCGATGCGATTCGACTCCGGCGCGCGCCCGACGCCGTCCTCGGTGCGAGCGAGAGCCGGATGCGGCCGGGGCGCGCCGCCCAGCCGGGCGCGAGGGGCACGGGGGAGGGGAGCACGGAACGCCATGGGGGAGCAGATGGGGGCTGAGGCGGAGCGCGGGACGAAGGCGCCGCCGCGCACGACCGAGGCGGACGTCGACGCACGACTGCGCGCCGTGGCCGAGCGCATCGGAGTGCTCTCGACCCGCGGCGACTGGGACGGCATGGCCGGCTTCCTCGGCGACCACTGGATGGAGGCGTGGTGCGCGCTGCGCCCCGACGAGCTCGCGCGCCTGCTGAGCGACGCGCCGGCGAGCGTCTTCACCGCCGGCCGCGGGGGACGCGTGCTCCACCGCGCGCTCACTCTCTTCCTCCCCGGCGTCCCGTTCGCGGCCGTCGACGAGGAGTCCGCGGGGACTGCCGACGAGGAGCTCGGCGAGCTCGACGCCATCGCCGTCGAGACCGTCTCCCTCATGCGGATGCGCGAGTCCGGGCTGGCGCAGCTCGCCGGAGCCGGGTTCGAGCGGCTCGGCGGACGGCTCGCGAGGTACGAGAACGGCCTGGTCGACCCGCTCGGCGACTTCGGCGGCATGCTGCGACTGCAGGCGGGGCTCGCCCAGCTGGCCCGCGGCGACTTCGTCGCGGCGGACGCCTGGTTCGCCCGAGCGGCGGAGCGCACGCCCGAGCGCCTGTTCTTCGCCCAGCGCGACGCGCTCGCGAACCGCGCGCTCCTGCACGCCGCCATCGGCACGCGGCGCACGGCCGAGGAGATCCTCGAGCGCATCCCGTCGATCCCGCGGGCGAGCGCGAGCTGGACGGAGGACAGCATCGACGCCTCCTGCGACGTCGCGCGACTGCTCCTGCGACTGCGCCGCGGCGACGCCACCGCACTGCCGCGCGACGTGCTCTCGCTGCCATGGCGCGCGATCGGCACCGCCTGGCCGCTCCTGCTGTGGGTGCTCGCCGAGACCGAGCTGCAGCGTCGCCGCACCGAGCCGCTGCTCTCCATGGTCGCGAGCGTCGAGCAGATGCGACTCCCCGGGGTCGACGGCGACGGCATGGCCGGCTCCGTGATCGGCCTCTGCCGGTCCATCGCGCAGCGCGCCTCCGGACGGCCCGTGCACGCCTCCGCGGTCGCCCCCGAATGGCTGGAGACCGACGTGCCGCTCGCCCGCGTGATCCGCGCGCGCCTCCGGCTCGCCGAGGGCGACGCGGCGGGCGCGCTCGACATCATCCGCCGCATCGACGAGCGCGGCGGCCACATCGAACGCGTGACGGGCGCGGCGAACCTGACCGCGATCGCGGCGCATCTGCAGCTCGAGGACGAGGCCTCCGCCCGGGCCGTCGCGGCGCGGCTGAGTCGCGACGACCTGGCGCCCGGCTACCTCTACCTGAGGGAGCCGCGGACCGTCGCGCTGATCGCCTCGATGCCCGGCTTCTCCGACCTGGTCCCCGTCGCGACAGGCGGGGGAGCGGCCGCCCTCGCCGACATCGGCGAGACGCTGACGACGCGCGAGCGCGAGGTCTTCGGCATGCTCATGGGCGACATCTCGGTCGACGAGATCTGCCGCCGCCTCTACGTGACGCGCAACACGGTCAAGACGCATCGGCGCAACCTCTACCGCAAGCTCGGCGTGCGCTCCCGCGAACAACTGCGCGCGATCGGGCTCGCGAACCCGCACCTGTGGCGGTAGGCCCCCTCGGGCTCGCAGGTAGAGTGGCCCGTCGTGGCGAAGAAGAAGCAGGCATCCAAGCGCAGTCGTCCGACCCAGCAGAGTCGTGCACGCGGGAAGGCGCAGGCCTCGCCGCCCGGCAATCCCACGCAGCGCAAGGCGTCGGCGGTGGCGCCCCGAAGCGCGGGCGTGCGGGGGTGGGTCGCGGGCGCGCGGCTGCGCACTCTGCCGCTCGCCGTCGCACCCGTCGCGCTCGGCACGGCCGCCGCGATCGCGGCGAGCCCGGACGGCGTCTACCACTGGGTGCGCGCGCTCGCGGCGCTCGCGGTCGCGCTGCTGCTGCAGATCGGCGTGAACTACGCCAACGACTACAGCGACGGCATCCGCGGGACCGACGACCACCGCGTGGGCCCGGCCCGGCTCACGGCCTCCGGACTCGTCGAGCCGCGGCGGGTGCGCGACGTCGCCTTCGCCTGCTTCGGCCTCGCGGGCCTCGCGGGCCTCTTCCTGGTCGTCACGACGCAGCAGTGGTGGCTCCTCGCCGTCGGCGCCGTCGCGATCCTCGCCGCCTGGTTCTACACGGGAGGACGGCGCCCCTACGGCTACAACGCCCTCGGCGAGGTCTTCGTCTTCGTGTTCTTCGGCCTCGTCGCCACGGCCGGCACCACGTACGTGCAGGTCCTCGACGTCACGAGCGACACGTGGCTGCTCGCCGTCGCGGCCGGCAGCTTCGCGTGCGCCGTGCTCATGGTCAACAACATCCGCGACATCGACCAGGACCGCGTCGCCGGCAAGCGCACGCTCGCGGTCGTCGTCGGCCCCTTCGCCGCCCGCGTGCTGTTCACGGTCTTCTCGCTCGTGCCCTTCGTCATCGCCGGGGGCTTCACGCTCATCAACTCGACCGCGCTGTTCGTCTTCTTCGTGCTGCTCATGGTGCTGCCCGCGATCCTCATCACGTGGACGGCCCGAACGGCGAAGGAGCTGATCCTCGCGCTCAAGCTCACGAGCAACGCCGCGCTCGCCTACGCGCTGCTGCTGTCGTACGCGGTCGCGCTGCCGTACTTCCGCTAGGCGAGGGGCGGAGTCGAGATGGATGCGGAGCAGGTGCGGCAGCGGCGGGTCGTGGCGGCGCGCCCGCTCGCGCTCTAGCCGCGGGCCGCGGAGCCGCTCGTCGGCGTCGCGCCGTCGCCCGCCCCCGCGGAGGCGCGCTCGTCGGCATTCGCTGCGTCGGCCTCCTCGGTTCCGACAGCCGAGGAAGCGACCTCGTCTGCGGCCTCGGCCGAGTCGTCGGCTCGGCCGGCCGGCGCGTCCCCCGTCTCCGCCGGCTCGTCGGCCTCGCCCGTCGCCCGCTCGGCCTCCGCCTCGTCGACCAGCGCGTCCTCCTCGCGATCGCCCTCGGTGCGGCGGTCCTTGCGGGTGCGCAGCTCGGCGAGGTCTCCGCTCATGCGCACCCGCGCCGAGCGCAGGAAGATGAACGAGACGCAGAGGCTGATCGTCGCGCCGACGGCGGCGGCGATGATCCAGTTGAACTGCACGGTCGGGAGCGCGAGCATCACGACCGCGAACGGCACCGCGAACGAGAGGATGCGGATGACCGTGTACGTGACCCAGGCGCGCTGCGACTTCATCCCTCCAGTCTACGAGCGCGCGCCAGGGTCGGTCCCGGGTGCGGCGGCGCCGGTCAGCGCGCGGATCGGACGCGCAGTCGACCTTGAGGAGGCTCACTGCGACCCGCCCTAGACTCGGGGAACCATGGTCCGATTCCTCGTCCTCTTCGCCGTCGTCTCCGTCGTGCTGACGGTGTACGCCGTCATCGACTGCGCGATGACGGACGCGCGCCGCTCGCGCGCGCTCGCGAAGCCCGCATGGCTCCTCGTCGTCATCGTCGTGCCCGTCGTCGGGCCGTTGCTGTGGCTCGTCTTCGGCAAGATCCGAGGCGGGGCCGTCACGCGGGAGACCGCGCCGGACGACGACGACGACTTCCTGCGCTCGATCGGCATCTCGACCGAGATCGACTCGCGCTCCGACGCCGAGCGCCGCGCCCAGAGCCTGCCCTCCTCGTCGTCCGAGCCGGAGGGCGAGGCGGGCGTGCAGAGCGACGGCGAGGACGCCGACGCGAGCGGACCCGCCCCGGGCTCCTCCTCCCGGGAGACGCCGGCCGAGACGAGCCGCGACGAACGCGACGCCGACGACGATCCAGCCCTGCGCCCCGACGACGGCGATGACGACGACGAGCGCGACGGTCGCGCCGACGGCTCCCGCGGACGCTCCGCCCGCGGACGCTTCGCCCGCGGTCCGCGAGGCTCGCGCGACGACGGCCCGGCCCCGCACGACGCGGCGCCGCACCTCCCCGGGGACGACTCGCAGGCCCCGCGTGTCTAGCGCCGGCGAAGCCGGCAGCCCCACGATCGACGAGCGCGCGACCGCGCGCACGGTCGTCGACGCGGTTTCGGCCGACGGGGACGCCCCCGAGCACCCCGCCCCGCCCCTGCCGCTCACCGGCGTCCCCGCGCAGGACTTCGCGAACGCCCTTCTCGTCGAACTCGTCCGCTCCGGGGTGCGCGACCTCGTCGTCGCGCCCGGGTCGCGCTCGCAGGCGCTCGCGCTCGCGGCCGCCGAGCTGGAGCGCATCGGCGCCGTCCGGCTGCACGTGCGCATCGACGAGCGGTCGGCGGCCTTCTTCGCGCTCGGCCTCGCCATCGAGACGCGGCGCGCCGTTCCGGTCGTCACCACGTCGGGGACGGCCGTCGCCGAGCTGCATCCCGCCATGCTCGAGGCGTTCCACAGCGGCATCCCGCTCGTCGCGCTGACCGCGGACCGGCCGAGCGAGCTCGTCGGCATCGGCGCCAACCAGGCGACCGTGCAGCCGGGCATGTTCCTGCCCCACGTCGAGACGACCTGCGTCGCCGCGCCCGTCGGCGGCGACGCGCAGGCGAGCGAGCTCGACGAGGCGCGACGGCTCGCTCGCTCGATCGCCGGAGCGACCGGCCCCCTCCACGTCGATGTCGCCTTCCGCGACCCGCTCAGCGCGGCCGTACCCGATCTGACCGGCGCCGTCGGCGGAGGAGCGGGGAACGACGCCCTCGACGTCGGGTCGCCCGACGACCCGGCCGGCACCCGCGCCGTGCTCGACCTCGACGCCGCAGACGGTATCGCCACTCTCGTCGTCGCCGGCTCGGGGGCGGGTCCCGAGGCCTCGGAGACCGCGCGCGCCGGCGGCTGGCCGCTCATCGCCGAGGTCGCGAGCGGCGCCCGCTTCGGCCGCGAGCTCGTCGTCGCCTACCGCGACCTGCTCGGCGGCTCCTCGCCCATCCGGGAGCTCGTGGATGCCGTCGAGCGCGTGCTCGTCTTCGGCCGGCCCACCCTCAGCCGCGAGATCCCGGCGCTCATCGCGCGCGACGGCATCACCTCGATCGCCGTCGGCGGATCCGGCGGCGAGTCGTACGACCCCGGCCGCGCCATCGCCCAGCGCGTCGACGAGGTGCGGGTGACGCCCGTCGACGCATCCGCCGATCCGGAGGCGCACCGGCTGTCGCGCGCCTGGCTGGGCGCCTGGGTGCGGGCGAGCCGGGCCGTGCTCGAGGCGCGCTCGCACGAGCCCGCCGCCCCCGACATCGCGGCCTCGCGGGCGTCCGACTTCCGCGAGCGGGCCCGCTTCGGGCGGCAGGAGCTCGAGGTCGCCAAGCAGCCCGTCGACCGAGAGCTGCTCGCGGACGCCGTGTGGCGCGCCACCTGGCCCCACGACCGCCTCGTGCTCGGCGCCTCGCGGCTCGTGCGCGTCTTCGACGCCGGCGTGCCGGGCAAGGCGATCCCGGTGCACGCGGGCCGCGGGCTCGCCGGCATCGACGGGACGATCGCGACCGGGCTCGGCATCGCGAGCGCGAGCCAGGCCCGCGAGGGGCGCGACGCGGCGGGCGTCACCCGCGTCGTCGTGGGCGACCTCACGTTCCTGCACGACGCGGGCTCGCTGCTGGTCGGGCAGGGCGGCGAGCGGGCGCCGCGCGTGCAGATCGTCGTCGGCAACGACGGCGGCGGCACCATCTTCGACACCCTCGAGGTCGCGGCCTCCGCGGGCCGCGAGGCGATGGACCGGGTGCAGTACACGCCGCAGCGAGTCGACCTGGAGGCGCTCGCGCGCGCCTACGGCTGGGCGTACGCGCGCGTCACGACGCGCTCGAAGCTCGAGCAGGCACTCAGCTCGCGGGAGCACGAGCGCATCGTCATCGAGGTGCCGCTCGAGCGGTAGCGGAGTCGTGCTTCGCCACGCACCGTGGAACCGAATTCCCCCTTCGGCGCCGTTCCGAAGGAGGAATTCGGTTCCACGAGCGACGGTGGATCGCCGGGTACAGTGCAGGCATGCCGCACTTCACCGCCGAAGACGCCCAGCAGCTCCGCGTGCGCGAGGGCTTCTCGCTCCGCGACGTCGACCCCGCGTCCACGCCGGGGTTCTCCGGCTCGCGCAAAGACGCGGAGAAGATCGCCGCCGGCCACGAGGACGAGCTCGCCGACCTGCAGGAGCGCATGTACGCCATGGCGCGCGCGGGCGACGAGCACGCGCCGAGCGTGCTCTTCGTCATCCAGGGCATGGACACCTCGGGCAAGGGCGGCATCGTGCGCCACGTCTTCGGCGGCATCGACCCGCAGGGCCTCGCGCTGCGCTCGTTCAAGGCGCCCACCGAGGAGGAGCGGCAGCACGACTTCCTCTGGCGCATCGAGCGGGCCCTGCCGCCGCGCGGGTTCGTCGGCGTCTTCGACCGCTCGCACTACGAGGACGTGCTCATCCAGCGCGTGCGCTCGTTCGCTCCGCCCGCCGAGATCGAGCGCCGATATGGGGCCATCGTCGACTTCGAGCGCTCGGTGCAGGAGTCGGGCACGAAGATCGTCAAGGTCATGCTGCACGTCTCGAGGGCCGAGCAGGGCGCGCGCCTGCGCGAGCGGCTGGAACGACCGGACAAGCATTGGAAGTACAACCCCGGCGACCTCGACGAGCGGGCGCTCTGGGACGACTACCAGGAGGCGTACGAGATCGCGCTGCGGCGCACCTCGACCGACGACTGCCCCTGGTACTGCGTGCCCGCCGACAACAAGTGGTACGCCCGCCTCGTCGTCAACGGCCTGCTGCTCGAGGCGCTGCGCGGCATCGACCCGCAGTGGCCGGTCGCGGAGTTCGACCCTGCCGCCGAGCTCGCCCGCCTCGACGCGGAGGGGTAGCCCGCGCGCGGCCGCCGGTCGGGTCGCGCCGCACGATGCGGATCGCCGAACTCGGGCGCGTGGCGCGGGCTGACGCACTATTTCGCGCGGCCCCGCTCTGCCGCCCGCGTTGGGCGACGGGCCGCGGGGCCGGAGGCGGCGCTGAGCGTCGAGCGCCCGGCTACGGCCGCAGCGCCTCCACGATCGGCCGGAACTTGACCACCGTCTCGGCGAACTCCTCCTCCGGCAGCGAGGAGGCGACGATGCCGCCGCCCGCGAACGCCGTGACGGTGCCGTCGGCATCCACCTCGGCGCTGCGCAGGCCGACCGCCCACTCGCCGTCGCCGTCGGCCCCCACCCAGCCGACCGGGCCCGCGTAGCGGCGCCGGTCGAAAGGCTCGAGCTCGTCGATCGCCTCGACCGCCGCGTCCGTGGGCGTGCCGCCGACCGCGGCCGTCGGATGCAGCGCCGCGACGAGGTCGAGCACCGTCCGCCCCTCCGGCAGCGGGCCGTGGATGTCGCTCGCGAGATGCCACACGTTCGGCAGTCGCAGCGTGAACGGCATGGGACTGGCCGAGATGCGGGCCGCTGCGCGCGTGTCGTCGCCCGTCGCGCCGCGCAGCGAGTCGAGGGCGCTGTCGACGGCGAAGGCGTGCTCGCGCCGGTTCTTGCCGCTCTCCAGCAGCGCGCGCTCGTTCGCGGCGTCCGACTCCGGATCGGCGCCCCGCGGCGCCGTCCCTGCCAGCACCCGCGCCGAGACCCGCCCGTCGATGACGCGCACGAGGGTCTCGGGGCTCGCGCCCACGAAGCCGTCGACCGCGAAGAGCCAGGTGCCGGGGTAGCCGTCGCGCAGCCGGCGGAGCAGGATGCGGAGGTCGGCGCGCGCGTCCACGCGGCCCACCAGGTCCCGTGCGAGCACGACCTTGTCGAAGCGTCCCCGATCGATGCGCTCGAGGGCGGTCGCGGTCGCGGCGGCGTGCGCGACCGCCGTCATCCGTCCCTCCCGGAGCTCGGTCGCGGGCACGACGCCCGCAGGTCGGGGGAGCGGGACGAGCGAGAACGAGGCCGTCCGCAGCCCCGGGCCGGAGGCGGCGGGATCGGCGGCGTCGGCGGAACCGGCCGCGTCGATCGCGTCGATCGCCGGCGCCTCCTCGCGAGCCTCGATGTGCGTGACGAAGGTCACCCCGTCGCGGCGGCCGATCACGACCGAGGGCACGATGAGCGTCGACGGGGCCTCCGACCTGGCCGAGAACGCGATCGCCCCGAACGCGACGAGCCCCGAGCCGGGGACGCGCGCCCGATCGACGACGTCGGCTCGCTCGCACAGCTCCCGCCAGGCCTCCGCGGCATCTCGGATGCGGTCCGCGCCGTGCGTCTCGATGCGCCACGCGACCCCGGCCCCGACGAGCACGTCGTCGCCCTTCGCCCACACGAGCGGCTCGCGCGGGTCGGCGCGGTCGAGGATCGCCTCGGCATCCAGCAGGTCGGTCCAGGAGGAGCCGGATGCGGCACGGGTCGTCGAGGGCTCCCGCTCCGGGCCTGCGAGGGTCGCCGAGCCGGCGGCGCGCGGGCCGGTCTGGGCCGCGCCGGGAACGCTGCCCGGGTCGCCCGCGAAGACGATGGAGCGCACCCGCAGACGGGGCGCGCTCGTGGAATCCATCCGATCAGGGTAGCGCTCCCGTGCTCGGGGGCGCCCTGCGCGGCGTTCCCGTGCGACCCCGCCACGTAGGATGAAGGGCGTGACCAAAGCCGACCTGAACAAGCTGCCCGAACAGGTCTCGTCGATGTTCGACCGAGTGTCGACCAACTACGACCGCACGAACGACATCCTCAGCGTGGGGAACTCCCGTCTGTGGCGCGTCCAGACGCGCCTCGCGATCGCGCCGCGGGAGGGCGAGCAGATCCTCGACGTCGCGGCCGGAACGGGCACGGTCAGCCGCATCCTCGCCGATGAGGGCGCCGAGGTCACCGCCCTCGATTTCAGCGCGGGCATGCTCGCCGAAGGGCGCCGCAAGCACGGCGACCACTCCCGCATCCGGTTCGTGCAGGGCGACGCCACCGATCTCCCCTTCGAGGATGCGAGCTTCGACGCGACGACCGTGAGCTTCGGCCTGCGCAACGTGCAGGAGCCGAAGAAGGCGCTCGCCGAGATGTTCCGCGTGACGCGCCCCGGCGGCCGCATCGTCATCGCCGAGTTCTCGACCCCGGTCAACGCGCCCACGCGCTTCGTCTACGACACGTGGATGACGACCGCCATGCCCTTCGTCGTGCGCGCCGTGAGCAGCGACCCGGAGGCGTACGAGTACCTCAACGAGTCGATCCAGGCGTGGCCCGACCAGACGACCCTCGCGGGCTGGCTCCACGAGGCGGGCTACACCCGCGTCAAGCACCGCAACCTCACGGGCGGCATCGCGGCGCTGCACAAGGCCTTCAAGCCCGTCGACGAATCGAAGCCCGTCGACGCCTAGCCCGACGCGAGGCGCCGATGACGGGCGTCGGCTTCGCACGACCCGGACGCCCGCACGACCCCGCACCCGCGACGAAGACGACCGACCGCATCCCCACCGGCGGAACGAACAGGAGAAGATGAGCGTGAAGCTCCCCACGACCCAGCAGCGGCGCCCGGACCGGGGCATCGTCGGCGGACGCATCGCGCAGGGGCTCTTCTCCGCTCCCGTCGAACGCGCGCTCCGCGCCGACCTGGATGCCGGTCTCGAGGCCGTCGAGCAGCGCCTGCGCGACGAGGTGCGCTACGCCGACGAGATCGCCCAGGTCACGACGACCTACCTGCTCAACGCCGGAGGCAAGCGCCTGCGCCCCATGCTCGCGCTCCTCGCCTCGCGCTTCGGCAAGGAGCCGGGCGGCGACGGCGTCATCACCGCCGCCGCGGCCGTCGAGCTCACCCATCTCGCCTCGCTCTACCACGACGACGTCATGGACGAGGCCGACCTGCGCCGCGGCGTCACCGCCGCCCATCTCAACTGGGGCAACTCCGTCGCGATCCTCGCCGGGGACGTGCTCTTCGCCCGCTCCAGCCTCATGTTCACGCGTCTCGGCCAGCGCGCCGTCGAGCTGCAGGCGCGCATCTTCGAGCGCCTGGTGCTCGGCCAGATGCGCGAGACCGTCGGCCCCCGCGAGGGCGAGGACCGCATCGAGCACTACGTCGGCGTGCTCGCCGACAAGACCGGCTCGCTCATCGCCGCCGCCGCGCAGTTCGGCGCGCTCACCGCGGGTGCCCCCGAGCGCACCCTCGCGGCGCTCGCCGAGTACGGCGAGCGCGTGGGCGTCGCCTTCCAGATCGCCGACGACGTGATCGACCTCTCGCCGCGCACCGAGACGACCGGCAAGCGCGCCGGCACCGACCTTCGCGCGGGCGTCGAGACGCTGCCCGTGCTGCTGCTCGAGCGCCGCGCCGCGACCGACGAGGCCGCCGCCGACCTGCTGCACCGCATCCGCACCCGCGTCGCGGGCACTGCGCCGCGCGCGCTGCCCGCGTCGGCGCGACCGCTGCCCGACGAGATCGCCGCCGCCGGCGAGGCCGCGATCGCCGCGGCATCCGCGTCGGACGCCCTCACGACCGGTGAGGCCGCCGCTCGGGCCGCCGCCGCCGCGGCTGCGGCGAGCGAGGACGAGGTCGCCGCGATCGTCGAGGAACTGCGCCTGCACGACGTCACCCGGCAGACCCTCGACGAGGCGCGCACCTGGGCGGATGCCGCGGTGGAGGCGCTCGGGCCGCTGCCGGCGGGCCCCGCGAAGCAGGCCCTCGCCCAGTTCGCGATGCAGGTCGTCGAGCGCGACCGCTAGCGGCCGCCCGGTCTCCGTCTCCTCCGCCGCTGCCCGTCGCCGTTCGCTCCCCCGACAGGATCCGCGCTCCCGGGTCGCCGTTCCTGTCGGGTGAGCGACTCGGGATCGGTGCTCATCCTGCTCCCCCGACAGGATCTGCGCCCGTAGCGCGCCAAATCTGTCGGGCGAAGCGGCTTGAACCGAAGCGGGTTCCCCCGCCCGACGAGAACGACGTGGCGGCGAGGCGATTCTTGTCGGGTGAGCACCCGGCGTCGCGGGTCACGAACGGCGGGCGATGGCGCGGCGGAGGCGTGCGAGGAAGACCTGTGGAGCCCCGAAGAGCTCGGCCTTCGTCACGCGGACGACGATCCAGCCCCGTGCCTCGAGCTCCTCGTACCGACGGATGTCGCGCGCCCACTGCTCGGGATCCTTCAGATGGTGCTCGCCCCCGTACTCGATCGCGATCTTCAGCCCGGGGTACGCGCCGTCGACGCAGGCGAGTCTCGCACCCTCCTCGATCACGTCGTGGTTCGACTCGGGCTCGGGCAGGCCCGCATCCGAGATGATCAGCCGCATCCACGACTCCGGACGCGATGCGGATCTCGTGCGCAGGCGCGGCAGCGCCTCCCGCAGCATCCCCACCCCGACCCGTCGTCCGGCGTCGATCGCGCGCTGGAGCTGTTCGACCGTCGCCAGCGGCTCGTCGACCCGCCAGGTGCGCACCGCAGCATCCCCCGCAGCGACGACGTCGTACGGATGCCGGAGCATGGAGGCCAGCATCGCCCATGTGGATGCGGGGCTCGTCACCCGCAGGCCGGTGCGCGGCTCGGTGACGACGGATGCGAGCCTCGGCTGCACCTCGTGGCCGTTCACGCCGACGATCCGCGGCAGCCGAGCCGGCGAGAACGTTCCGAGGTCGATCCTCGCGCCGTCGATCACCGACATCGGCAGCGGCATCCCCCAGGCGATCGCGGCCGTCACGTGCGTGTTGAACAGGGCGTCGTTCTGCCG
>Ga0153918_1000768_pt1 | contig 14111 bp, 14 predicted proteins | sample TSFL002MetaG_FD_104687 | JGI IMG/M metagenome (GOLD analysis project Ga0153918, IMG submission 104687) | Attine ant fungus gardens microbial communities from Florida, USA - TSFL002 MetaG | ecosystem: Host-associated > Fungi > Mycelium > Unclassified | place: USA: Florida, Paynes Creek Historic... | reverse complement strand
GGGAGCGTGGGAGCGTCGGCGGCGTCACCGGAAGCCGCGTCGTCGTCAGCCGCGGCCGAGTCGATGAACTCGACGCAGGCCTTCCGCCCCGCGGGCTTCTCGATCGCATCCACGATCCGCAGGAACCCCGCCGCGACCGCGGTCTCGAGCCGGCCATGGATCGGCACGAGCCCATCGCGGGCCTCGCCGAAGCGGATGCCGCGCCGCGAGGACGCCTCCCGGTCCCGGGGTTCCGCCCCATCGGGGTCGAGGTGCACGAGCACCCGGTCGGCGCAGCGGCGGAGATCCTCCGGGAGCGAGCGCAGCTGGATCGCCGCGCGGATCTCGGCCGAGTCCGATGCCCCCGCGCTGGCGCCATCATCACGCCCGCGGGCATCCGTCGGATCAGCACCGAGCGTCGGCGCGTACCCCACCCCGCGGGCGATCGCGGCGAGCTCCGCGTCCGCCAGCTCGCGGTCGGCCGCGCTCACGCGCACGCCTGCGCGATCGAGTTCCCGAGTCGCCGACAGAAAGCCCTCGACCGTCAGATCACCCGCGAGGAGCGCCTCGCGCAGCGCCTCGTACCGCGCCGGACGCAGCGAGCCGTCGCGCAGCGCCTCCCGTCGGACGCCCTTCGCCGCCGCCACGACCCGCGACGCGTGCGCACGGTCGGCGAGCAGCGCCCGCTGCGCGAGCTCGACCGCGTCGCGGCGTCCCGCGAGCGTCGTCAGCCGCTCATCTCGGGTGACGTTCGCGCTGCGCGAGAGCACCTCGGCGACGCATTCGACGATGCCTGCCTCGACGAGCCGACCGATCGACCCGAGTGCGCGGAGGACGGTCAGCAGCTCGTCGTCGGCGAACGAGCCGGCTCCGTCGCCGCACGCGAACGCAGCGGCGACGAGCCCGGCGATGTGCTCGCGGGCCTCCGCGACGTTCGGCGTGACCTCGTTCATGGCTCTACTCAAACAGAGACCACCGACATTCCGACCGCAGGGAAGACCCGAAACCGCAAGACTTTCAACCCCAGGTTGAACCCGGTTTCCGACCGCGAGCCGCCTGCTCGATCGAGTGGGCGGCTCTCTCTCCTCCCGAGTGCGCCAGGAAGGAGCAGATCCGCCCGCCATGCTGCGCTATCATCGTCAGCTGGTGATCGGGTCGGCCAGACGGTCGCGTCACGGAGCGCTCGCGCTCTCGTGCCGAGGAACGTCCGGGCTCCGCAGAGCAGGACGGTGGGTAACGCCCACCCGGGGCAACCCGCGAGACAGTGCCACAGAGAGCAGACCGCCCGCCGCGAGGCGGGTAAGGGTGAAAGGGTGGGGTAAGAGCCCACCGGATGCCGCGTGAGCGGCATCGCACGGTAAACCTCGTCCGGAGCAAGGTCAGACAGGATGCGTTGAAGCTGCTCGCCGAGCATCCGGGTGGACCGCTGGAGACGTGCGGCGACGCACGTCCGAGAGAGATGGCCGTCACGGCTTCGGCCGTACAGAACCCGGCGTATCGGCCGGCCCGTCACCGCCCCGCGATTCGCGGCGCCGCAGGTCGAGCCGCCTCATGGATGGGGATCTGCGCCGACGGGCTCGTCCCAGACGGTCGAATCCGGGAATGCCGCGCGCAGCGGGCCGTCCTTGGTGACCAGCAGGCTCTGGTTCGCGAGGGCGGTCGACAGGATGAGGCGATCGTACGGGTCGCCGTCGTGCCAGGCCTTCCTCGGCGTGATCGCCGCCATCACGATCCGGGACAACGGGGTTCGGTCTTCGCGGAGCCCCACTTCGACGGTGACCTTGTCGACGAGGTCGCTTGCCGGGCTGGCGATCTTGCCGCGTTCGTGGAGCAGATCGAGCTCGAGCCGGACGATGGGCGATACGACCAGGTCGGCGGACTCCATCCGCTCCAGGAGACTCGGGGGAAACCGGCGCATCTCCCCCACGGCCAGCCAGATGACGACGTGCGTGTCGAGGTGGAGCTGTTCGGTGGTCGTCACGGAGCCACCGCCGCGTCCGCATCCCAGCCCGCAGACCAGTCGATGCCGACGAAGTCCTCGGCGTCGACCGTCATCAGCGACGGCATCGGGACGATGTTCGCGAACCGGCTGCCTTTCCGCACCCGGGTCAGCTGCAGCACCTCGCCCTGCCTGGTCTCGATCTGCACCGGCTCCCCCGTGGCGGAGACCTGCTTGATGATGCCGTACACGTCCTTGCGGAACTCGGACGGATTCAGATGGGTGCTCATGGGACGAGCCTACTCGTAGACGTACGTCTTCAGCTGAGATACGTACGCAAAAGGACCGAGGCCCGAGCGGAAGGACCCCGCCCTCCAGAAGCGCGCCGGTCGGTATCCTGGCGCGATGCGCGAACCCAGGCTCGAGCGGCCCCCAGGCGAACTCGTCGATCGGCTCAAGGAGCGCGTCTACGCGGCCTTCACGGGCCTCGCGATCGTGCTCGTGCTGCGGCAGAACGTGGAGCATCTGGAGGCCGGGCAAGCGGCGACGGCTCTCGCCGTCGGCATCGTGGCGATCACGGCGGCGGGCTTCGTCGCCGACGTCGTCGCGCACCTCGTCGTCCACGAGGGCTTCCCCTCGCGCGTCGACCTGCGGCACATGCTCGGCGTCTCCGGCAGCGCGCTCGGCTCGGCGGCGCTGCCCCTCCTCTTCCTGGCGCTCGCGTGGGCGGGCCTGCTCCCCCTCGAGCCGGCGCTGCGCGCCGCGAGCTTCGTCTACCTGCTCGTGCTCGGCGGAGTCGGCTACCTCGCGGTGCGCCGCACGCGCGTCGCCTGGTGGAAGCAGGTCGTCGCGCTCGGCCTGCTCGTCGCGCTCGGCGCGGGCGTCATCGCCCTGCAGCAGATCGCCCACGGGCACTGACGCCGCCGAGGCCCGCGCACCCTCGCCGAGTCGGCGTCCTGCGGCACCTCCCGAACGAGTCGTCCCCCGAACGAACGGAGGCCCGGATCATCACCGTCGATGATCCAGGCCTCCGCCGCATCCGGACGGCCCCGGCGATCAGCTCCAGGCGTCGCGCGCGAGCCGCGCGGCGCCGACGATGCCGGCGTTGTTCTTGAGCGTCGCCGCGACGACGGGAGCCTGGGTGTGCAGCAGCGGGAGGAACTCGGCGGCCTCCTTCGAGACGCCGCCGGAGATGACGATGAGCTCGGGCGTCACGATCCGCTCGAGGATCTCGAAGTAGGGGTTGAGCCGACCGGCCCACTCCTCCCACGTCAGCTCGAGGCGGTCGCGCACCTTCGACGAGGCGAAGCGCTCGTACGGGCGGTGCCCGTTGAGCTCGATGTGACCGAACTCCGTGTTCGGGAAGAGCCGGCCGTCGTAGAGCAGGGCGCTGCCGATGCCGGTGCCGAGCGTGATCACGAGCACGGCGCCCGCATGGCCCTTGGCCGCGCCGTAGTGCAGCTCGCCGACGCCCGCGGCGTCCGCGTCGTTGACCACGGCGGCCTGCTCGCCGAGCGCACGGCCGAACGCCTCCGCGGCCGGGTAGCCGATGCACTTCTCCGAGACGTTCGACGCCGACCAGGTGACGCCGTGCTTCACCACTGCGGGGAAGGTCACGCCCACCGGGATGCCGTCACCGTGGTGCTTGGCGTCCTTGCTGCGGATCTCGTCGACGACGTGCCTGGTCGCTTCGACGACGTCGTCGGGAGCGGCCCCCTCCGGGGTCGGCACGCGGCGCCGCTTGCCCGCCAGCTCGCCCGTGGAGAGGTCGATGAGGGCGCCCTTGATGCCGGTCCCGCCGATGTCGATGCCGATCGCGAGGTTCGAGGAGTTCACCATGGCGACACAGTAGCGGGCGCCGGGGCCCCGGCCAACGTCCGGATTGCCGGGGCGGGGCGCGCTCCCCGCCCCGGCGCGCCGCCGTCAGCCCGCCGTGCCGCCCCGGCCGCTCGCGGCGGCTCCGCGCTGGCGCGCCAGGCCGTCGATGAGCTCGGCGACCTCGTCGATCTTCGCCCGGGCGATGAAGGGGTCGGTCGCGGCATCCGCGCTGATGTCGGTGTGGTAGCTGAGCCCGTCGCCGGCGAAGAGCACGAGCCGGGCGAGCGCCGGGTCGCCGAGCACGTCGAGCAGGATGCCGTACCACCGGTCGCGGGCGCGCTGCAGCGCCTCGCTGGCCGCCGCGCTTCCCGACTGGGCGAGGCGCGTCGCCGCGACGACGGCCCGTTCGAGCGGCGAGGACGCGTCGAGGGAGGAGGCCAGGTAGTAGCGGGGCGCTCCCCCGCCGAGCGCGCGCATGCTCGCCATGTCCTCGGCCGCGAGCGCGCCGAGGCGGTCGAGCAGCGCGTCGTCGAGGGCCGCCCGCGAGGGCGTGTGGTGGAGCAGCCCCGCCTTGGACAGGCCGCAGCGCTTGGCGACGGCGTCGATGCTGGCGCCGCGCACGCCCTGCGAGACGAGGAGGTCGACGTAGGCGTCGACGATCTCGTCGATCTTCGTGCCCGCTGCGTTCGCGGTGCTCGTGCTGCTCATGCCTTCTCGTTCCCTCCGGCCGGTTCCGCGCGGGCGGCGGGTGCCGGGCGGCCGCGCCCCTGGGAGCGCTCCGCCCGGCATCCGCCGGTCGTCGTCTCGTCGGCTAGCGCTCGACGACGCCCCACGGCGAACCGTAGCCCACGGGCGCGGGGGCTGCGAGGAGGTCGAGGAAGGGCCGCGCGTCGAACGCCTCGGGACCCTGCACGCCGGTGCCGCTCCACACGCCGGTCGCGAGCAGCTCGAGCGCGATGACGGGGTTGATCGCCGTCTGCCAGACGACCGCCTGCGATGAGTCGCGGGCCATCGTCTCCTCGTTGTCGGCGACGTGGTAGAGGTACAGGGACTTGCGCTCGCCGTCCTTGGCGGTGCCGGTGACGAGCACGCCGGCGCAGGTCTTGCCCCTCATGAGCGGACCGAGCGCGGCCGGGTCGGGCAGGCAGGCGGCGACGACGTCGCGCGGCGAGACCTGCTGGCCGCGCACGGTCACCGGCTCGGTGCGGTCGAGTCCGAGCCGGCGGAGCGTCTTGAGCACCTCGATGAACTCGGCGCCGAGGCCGTACTTGAAGTCGACGCGCTTCGCGTCGAGCCAGCGCGGCATGAGCGACACCTCCTCGTGCTCGACGTTGACGCACTCGACCTCGCCGATGCCCTCGGGGAAGTCGAAGACGATCGGGTCGGAGAAGGGCTCGGCGGCGAGCCAGCCGCCGCGGTCGCGATCGAAGAGCAGCGGCGGGTTGAGGCACTCCTCGATCGTCGTCCAGATCGAGAAGGAGGGCGCGAAGTCGTAGCCGTCGACGGTGAGGTTCGCGCCGTCGCGCACGCTCAGCTCCTCGATCTCGTCGAAGAGCTCGTCGGCGGCGTGCTTGGCGAGGATGTCGGACAGGCCGGGCTCGACGCCGATGCCGAGGAGCGCGAGCGAGCCGCTCGCCGCCCACTCGTCGGCCTTCGCGAACTGCTCGTCGCCGAGTTTGACGCCCGGGAGCTCGTAGGGCCGCTCGGGGTGGGGCTTGGACAGGCTCATGGCCATGTCGAGGTAGACGACCCCGGTCTCCAGGCAGGCGTCGAAGATGGGCATGACGAAGCGGGGGTCGACGGCGTTGAGCACGTGCGTCGCGCCGGAGGAGCGGATGAGGGCGACGATCGCGTCGCGGCTGCTCGCGTCGACCGTCGCGGCGGAGTAGCGGTCGTCGCCGATCTCCTCGACGAGCGTCGCCGGACGCGCGGCGTCGTAGTCGGCGATCGTGAGCGCGTCGAAGAAGTCGCGGCGGGAGGCGATGCGGGCGGCGGCGCTGCCGACGCCGCCGGCGCCGATGACGAGGATGTGCATGATCTTCCTGTTCGTGTGGTGACTGATTCGTCGGGGATGGAGCGGAGCGGGATGGATGCGGGAGCGGCGCGCGGGGGCGCGGCGAGGAGCGGGAGCGGCCGACCGGCCGTCCCGTCCCCTGCGCCCGAGGCGCGCCGGATCAGGTCTCGGGCACGAGCACGGGCGTCTCGCGGTTCAGCGAGCGGCCCGCGAAGTAGTCGCGCAGGCGCTCGACGCGCGAGAGCGCGAGCATGACGAGGATGCCGAGGGCGAGCGAGCCGACGCCCGTGACGAAGGTGCCGCTGACGCCGAGGAGCGTCGTCGAGCCGTAGTCCGGGTTCGCCATGTCGACGACCGAGACGACGAACACGGCCGTCATCATGAGCCCGCCGACGAGCGGCAGCACGAGCCGGAACACGACGTTGCGGGCGCTCGAGAAGAGCGAGCCGCGGAAGTACCGGATGCAGGCGAACGACGTGATCGCGTAGTACGCGGCGACGGCGAGCGAGGTGCTCTCGATGGTGTCGGCGAGGAGGTCCTCGCTGAGCAGGGTCATGCCGACGTAGAAGGCGATCGAGACGACGCCCATGAAGACCGTCGAGTACGAGGGGGTGCGGTACTTCGGCGAGAGGCGCGCGAAGCGCTTGGGGAGCGCCCCGTAGACGCCCATGGCGAAGGTGCCGCGGGCGGTGGGCAGGATCGTGGTCTGGCAGGTCGAGAGCGCGGAGACGAAGATGGCGAACACGAGGAGCCAGCCGAAGGGGCCGAGCGCGTCGGCACGCAGGGCGAAGAAGACGTCGCCCGAGGCGTCCGGGTTCGCGAGCCCGATGCCCTCGTCCCCGATGCCGGCGTACATCATGGCGATGACGGTCATGCCGACGTAGGTGACGACGAGCAGCACGGTCGACAGCAGCGCGGCCAGGCCCGGCGTGGTGCGCGGGTTCTTCGTCTCCTCGGCGAGCGAGAGGCAGGTGTCCCAGCCCCAGTAGACGAAGATCGCGATGAGCACGGCCTCCATGAAGCCGGCCGGGTTCTCGCTCGCGAAGGGGTCGAACCATTCGGGCGAGAAGGCGAGGCCCTCCCCCGCGCCGTTCGCCAGGGCGAAGCCGAGGCCGACGCAGAAGGCGACGATGGCGGCGTACTGGAGCCCGAGCAGCACGTACTGGGTGACGGCCCCTGCTTCGACGGCGCGGTAGGAGATCCAGGTCATGAGCGCGATGACGACGACGCCGAGCGTCGTGACGAGGGGCTTGCTGTCGGCGAGGGAGCCGTCGCCGATGAGCATGAGCGCGTACCGCGCCGCGATCTCGGTCTGGCTGGACATGACGATCACGCCGGCGACGAACACGCCCCAGCCGGCGAACCAGCCGGTGCGGGGACCGAAGGCCTTGGCCGCCCAGGTGAAGGCGGTGCCGGCATCCGGCACGGCGGTGTTGAGCTCGCGGTAGGCGAAGGCCGTGAGGCACATGGGGATGAAGGCGACGACGAGCGCGACGGGCGCCTGAGCGCCCGCGGCGACGACGATGAGGCCGAGGGTTGCGGCGAGCGAGTAGAGGGGCGCCGTCGAGCTGAGGCCGATGACGGTCGAGGGCAGCAGGCCGAGCTTTCCCGCGGCGAGGCCCTTGCCTCCGTCGCGAGCGGCGTCGCGGGAGGTCTGCAGCGTTGTGCTCAATGAGACTCCGTTGTCTTGAACAGCGTGAACATGGGGGCGAAGCATCCGACCAACCGGTTGGTCGGCATGAGTCTGCACGGTTCCGGCGTCGCTGTCAAACGCGGGATGGCGGGGTTCTCCTGCTTCGGTCGGCGCCGAAGCAGGAGAACCCCGCCATCTCAGGAGGCGTGAGCGCGGGAGGCGGGTCGAGCGCTAGGGGCGCTCGGCGGGCGGGAGGGTCAGGATCTCGGCGCCGGACTCGCGCACGACGATCGTGTGCTCCCACTGGGCGGTGCGGGAGCCGTCGGCGGTGACGACGGTCCAGTCGTCGTCCCACATGGTCCAGGCGTCGCCGCCGCCGAGCGTGAGCATGGGCTCGATCGTGAAGACCATGCCGGCCTCGATGACATCCGTGTGCAGGGGCGAGTCGTAGTGCGGGATGACCAGGCCCGAGTGGAACGCCCGACCCACCCCGTGGCCCGTGTAGTCGCGCACGACGCCGTAGCCGAAGCGCCTGGCGTACTGCTCGATGACGCGCCCGATGATGTTCACCTGCCGGCCGGGGCGCGCGGCCTTGATGCCGCGCATGAGCGCCTCGTGCGTGCGCTCGACGAGCAGCCGGCTCTCCTCGGCCACGTCGCCCACGAGGTACATGCGGTTCGTGTCGCCGTGCACGCCGTCGAGGTACGCGGTGATGTCGATGTTGAGGATGTCGCCGTCGACGAGCTCGGTGGTGTCGGGGATGCCGTGGCAGATCACCTCGTTGAGCGAGGTGCAGCACGACTTCGGGAAGCCGCGGTAGCCGAGCGTCGAGGGATAGGCGCCGTGCGAGACGACGAAGTCGTGCGCGATCGCGTCGAGCTCGTCGGTGGTGACGCCCGGGCGCACGAACGACTCGAGGTGCTCGAGCGCCGCCGCCGCGATCGACCCGGCCCGGCGGATGCGGTCGACGTCCGCCTCGTCGTACACGTCGCCGCCCGTGTACGGCGTCGGCGCGGGTCGGCCGACGTACTCGGGGCGGACGATGTTCGCGGGGACGGCGCGCTCGGGCGAGATCGCGCCCGGCGTGAGCAGGTTCGCGGAGGTTCGGGGCATAGCATCAACCCTATGACCGCGAAGGATCCGCACGAGCAGTACTGGTTCAACATGCGCACGCACGAGGTCGAGCACGGGCGCCAGTCGCTCGCATCCGAGCTCGTCGGGCCGTTCGACACGGCGGAGGAGGCCTCGCACGCGCTCGAGAAGCTGCGCGAGAACGCCAAGGCCTGGGACGACGAGGAGTCGGCCGAGCGGGGCTAGCACCGCCCGGCCGCGGTGATGGGGACGCCGCCGCGGCCTCGTGCACGCGCCCGCGGAACCGCCGGGCGGACGAACGGCTCGCCGTCGTCCGCCCGGCGGTTCGTCCGTCCGATCGGCCGATCGGACTCGCGGCGCGCCCGAGCGGCTGGCCCTTCGGACGAACCGCCCGATGCTACGTTGCCTGCGCACGAGACCGGCAAGGGGGCCGGTCCTCGACTCGACAAGGAGCGCGCATGAGCGATAATGCGTCCGCGCCCGCCGCCGCGCCGAAGCGGGAGGAATGGAGCGGCCAGCTCGGTTTCATCCTCTCCGCCATCGGCTCGGCCGTGGGCCTCGGCAACATCTGGCGGTTCCCGGGGGTCGCCTACGAGCACGGCGGGGGCGCCTTCATGGTGCCGTACATCATCGCCCTGCTCACGGCGGGCATCCCGATCCTCTTCCTCGACTACGCGATCGGCCACCGCTTCCGCGGCGCCGCGCCCACCGCGTTCCGCCGCATCGGCGGCCGCGCGCTCGAGCACCTCGGCTGGTTCCAGGTGGCGATCTGCTGCGCGATCGCCGTCTACTACACGGCCATCATCGGCTGGGCCGTGAGCTACTTCGTCTTCTCGTTCGACCTGCGCTGGGGCGCCGACTCGGCCGGCTTCCTCACGAAGGAGTACCTGCAGGTCGGCGAGGTGGGCGTGAGCATGGAGTTCGTCCCCGGTGTGCTCATCCCGCTCGTGCTCGTCTGGGCGGCGACCATCTTCACGCTCGCCAGCGGCCTCACGAAGGGCCTCGAGCGGGCGAACGTCATCTTCCTGCCGCTGCTCGTGGTCGCGTTCCTCGCGCTCGTGGTCCGCGCGCTGTTCCTCGACGGCGCGGCGCAGGGCCTGGAGGCGCTGTTCACGCCGAACTGGGCGGCGCTCGGCGACACCGAGGTGTGGATCGCGGCCTACAGCCAGATCTTCTTCTCGCTGTCGGTGGCGTTCGGCATCATGGTGACCTACTCCTCGTACCGGAAGCGCCGCGCGAACCTCACCACGCCGGGCCTGGTCGTCGCCTTCGCGAACTCCTCGTTCGAGGTGCTCGCCGGCATCGGCGTGTTCGCCACGCTCGGCTTCTTCGCCTTCCAGCAGGGCATCCCGGTGAGCGAGCTCGAGGGCATCACGGGCGTGGGGCTGTCGTTCATCACGTTCCCGGCGATCGTCTCGCAGATGCCCGGCGGGCCGATCTTCGGCCTGCTCTTCTTCGGCTCGCTGACGATGGCCGGGTTCACGTCGCTGCTGTCGATCCTGCAGGTCATCTCCGCCGGGTTCCAGGAGAAGTTCGGCCTCACCCCGCGGCAGGCGGCCATCCGCATCGGCGTCGTGCTCGCGGTGATCTCCGTGCTGCTGTTCTCCACCACGACCGGCTTGCACGCCCTCGACACGATCGACAACTGGGCGAACAACATCGGCATCGTGCTCTCCGCGATCCTCACGTGCGTCGTCGTGCTGTGGGTGCTGCGCCGCGGGCCGGAGCTGCGGTTCCACCTCTCGAGCGTGTCGACGTTCAAGGTCGGCATCCTCTGGCTCGTGCTCGTCACGGTCTTCGCACCGGTGCTGCTCGGCTACATGCTCTACAGCCGCGTCGTGACGCTGCTGAACGAGGGCTACGCGGACTACGACCGGTGGTACACCGACCTCTTCGGCTGGGGCACGATCCTCGCGCTCGCCGTGCTCACGGTCGTGCTCACGGCGCTGCCGTGGAAGCGGCCCGTCGACGACTTCCGGTCCTGGCCGGAGCTGCCCGCGCGGATGACGCTCGGCCGCGGCGAGTCGATCACGTTCCAGACGGCGGTCGGCTCGGCCGGCGCGCCCGGCAAGAAGGGAGCGGGCCGATGAACGGCGCCGCGATCGCGTTCCTCGTGCTGTCGATGGTCATCCTGTGGGGCGGCCTGCTCACGAGCACGGTCTTCCTCGCTCGACGCCCCGATGTCGCGACGTTCCCGCCCGGCGGCGAGGACGACGGACACGACGGCGGGATCGTGATCCACGACACCTGATCGGGGGCGTACCGGCGTCGGGGCGGTCCGCCTGCTGCGGACGTCCGGCCGCGCCCGCGGATGCGAGGCCCGGCGAGCGGGGCGGTGCGACGGCGCCGCCCCGCTCGGCGTTCCGGGGCGCGATACCCTCGAGGCCACGTCGCGGCGATGCGACGGGCGACCGCGAGGAGGCGAGCATGGCGACCGATCCCCCGCGCACCGGCCACGACGGCCGAGGCGACACGCATGCGCCCCGCGAGCTCGTCCTCGCGCTGATCGAGGATGCCGCTGCGGCGCCGCGCACCCTCTCGGCCCCGCTCCCCGACGGCGCCGTCGTGCTCGCCCGCGTCGAGCGCGTCAACCCGACCTGCGGCGACCGCGTCGAGCTCGACGTGCTCGTGCGCGCGGACGCCGACGGGAGGCGCGAGGTCGGGCTGCGCGGCGCCGCGAGCGGGTGCACGCTCTCCCGCGCATCCGCCGAGCTGCTCGCGGCGGCCGTGGAGGGGCTCGACCCGGCGGCGGCCGGTGCGCTCGCGCGACGCCTCGCCGACGCGCGCCTGCGCGGCACGGCGGCCGAGGGCGCGACGGATGCCGATCTCGTCGCCTCCCTCGAGATCGCGCCCCTGCGCCGCCGCTGCGTCGCGCTCTCCTGGACGGCGGTCGCGGACGCCCTCGCGCCCGGCTCAGCCTGACCGGACGGGCCGAGGATTCCGCATCCCGGAGGCGCGATTCCGAAAACGTTGCGCGCGGCGGGATCGTGACGTATCGTCGGAATCGGCCTAGGCGGGTTCTTCACAGGAGCCATCTACCGGGCAACCCGAGGCGATGACGCCGCGGATTGTGACCGGTGGTCGACCCCAGCCCGCCTCGCAGCCTTCGCGCATCGCCCTGATCGGCGCCGCATCCGTGCGGCCTCCTGATGAGGAAGGTGCCCCGTGCTGGACCGCATCCACGAGTACGCGACGTGTCTCGACGAGCCCGAACGGTGGGCGATCGCCACCGTCGTCGAGGTCTCGGGCTCCGTGCCCCGCCCCGCCGGCACGTCCATGGCGGTGCGCGACGACGCGCGCACCATCGGCTCGGTCTCCGGCGGCTGCGTGGAGGGCGCCGTCGTCGACGCCGCGCTCACCTGCCTGGAGACCGGCGAGGCCTCGCTGCACTCCTTCGGCTACGCCGACGACGACGGCCTCTCGGTCGGCCTCATGTGCGGCGGCGACGTGCGCGTGCTCGTGCAGCCCGTGCGCGAGATCGAGGGCGCGCTGCGCGAGGCGCTCGAGCTGGCGCCGACGGCCGACGCGCCGGGCGTGGCGATCGTGCGCGAGCTGCCGATCGGCGCCGACGCCCGCGGCGACGCCGATGCCGCGGGTACTCCGCGGCCCGCGCCGCTCGCCGTCGCCTTCTCCCCCGCCGCCGGCGCCGCACTCCCGGATGCCGTGCGCCGCGTCGTCGACCACGCCGGGCCCCGCGTCGAGGCTGCCGTGCGCGCCGGCGCCGCCCATGTCGTCGACGTGACCGACCGCCGCACGCCCGAGTGCCCCGTCGTGCGGCGCCTGCTCGTCGAGACCCGCACCCCGGCGGCGCGCGTGATCGTCTACGGCGCGAACGACTACTCGGCCGCGCTCGCCCGCGCCGCCGCGACCCTCGACCGGCGCGTCACGGTGTGCGACGCCCGACCCGTCTTCGCGACGCGCGAGCGGCATCCGGGCGCGCACGAGGTGGTGCTCATGGACCCGGCCGAGCACTTCGACCGCGAGCTCGCCGCGGGCCGCATCGACGCGCGAACGGCGATCGTCGTGCTCACCCACGACCCCCGCTTCGACCTGCCGGTGCTCGACCGGGCGCTGCGACGGGGCCTCGCCTACGTGGGCGCCATGGGGTCGCGGGTCACGCACGAGAAGCGCGAGCAGGAGCTGCGCGCCGGCGGCCTCGGCGACGTCGAGCTGGCGGCGCTGCACTCCCCCATCGGGCTGGACCTCGGCGCGCGCACGCCCGCGGAGGTCGCGGTGTCGATCCTCGCGGAGCTGGTGCTCGTCGAGGCGACGGCGCGGCGTGCGGCCGCCACGGGTGCCGACCCCCGCTCGACCGGGCCGGGCCTGCCGCGGCGCCTGCGCGACACCGAGGGCGCCGTGCACGACGCCCGGCCGGCCTCGGCCTCGGCCTCGGCGGAGACGACGCGTCCGGCCGTTCGCTCGAGCACCGCGGGGCCCCGCTCCTGCGCCTCGGCGCCGAGCGCCGCATCCATCACCCCGACCGCGGTCGTCGCCGGCATCCATCCCCTCGGCTCCGCGCTCGCCACGGCCGACCTGCTCACGAAGGGAGCGCCCGCATGGACATGACGTGCGTCGACCAGGTGCGCATGACCGCGAACCCCGACGAGTGGCGCCCCGGCGACTCGTGGCTCGCCGGCGGCACCGTGCTCTACTCCTACGGCACCGACATCACCCGAGGCGCGCCCACGCGGCTGCTCGACATCACGGATGCCGGCTGGGCGCCCGTCGTCTGGCATCTCGACGAGCACGGACGCGTCGACTCGCTCGAGCTCGCCGCGACCTGCCGCATCGCCGACCTGTACGCGCTGCCCGAACGGCACGACCTGCCCGAGGCGCGCGCCGAGCTGCCCGGCCTCGACCTCGTGCGCCCCGCGTGCGACGCCTTCGTCGCCTCCTGGAAGATCTGGCACGTCTCGACCATCGGCGGGAACGTGGCGACCGCGCTGCCGGCGGGCCCCATGATCTCGCTGCTGTCGGCCCTCGACGCGACCGCGCTCGTGCTGGGCCGGCACGGCGCGCGCCGCCGCGTGCCGGTCGCCGACCTCGTCATCGGCCCGGCGCGCACGCGCCTCGGCGACGGCGAGCTGATCCGGAGCTTCCACGTGCCGGGCGCGGCGCTGCGGCAGCCCTGCGCGTTCCGCCGCGTCTCGCTCACCGAGCGCGGCCGCTCGGCTGCGCTGCTCATCGGCCGCCGCACCGCTTCCGACCGCATCCGGCTCACGGTCACGGCCTCGACGTTCCACCCCGTCGTGCTGGACCTCGTCGCCGGCGCCGGCCCCGCCGACGCGCGGGTCGTCGCCGCCGACGCGCGGGCCTGGCGCGCGGCGATCGACGCGCGCGTCGCGCTGTGCGGCTGGTACGACGACATCCACGGCGAGCCGCGGTGGCGGCGCGCCATGACCCACCTGCTCGGCGACGAGATCCTCGCCGAGCTCCTGCCCGGGCTCGCGACCGGCGTCGACGACGCCGTCGGCCGCGCGACGGGCGACCTGCACCTGGATCGGAGCGCACGATGACCACGATCACGACCTCGGAGCCGTCGGAGCGCGCGGAGCCGGCTGCGCCGACCGAAGCGCACGGACGCTCCGCGCGCACCGGTCGCGCCGAGAACCTCGGCCGCGCCCTCGCCCGAGTCG
>Ga0153918_1000767_pt1 | contig 14115 bp, 13 predicted proteins | sample TSFL002MetaG_FD_104687 | JGI IMG/M metagenome (GOLD analysis project Ga0153918, IMG submission 104687) | Attine ant fungus gardens microbial communities from Florida, USA - TSFL002 MetaG | ecosystem: Host-associated > Fungi > Mycelium > Unclassified | place: USA: Florida, Paynes Creek Historic... | reverse complement strand
GGTGTACTGCCTGGGTGCCTGCGCCTGTTCGCCGGCGCTGGAGCTGGATGGCCAGGTGCATGCACGGCTTACCCCTGAGCGCCTGCGGGCGTTGGTGAACGGTTGCCTGGAGGGTGAAACATGTTGAAGGTGTTCATTCCCTGTGACTCGGTCGCTCGTGCAGTGGGCGCCGATCAGGTCGCCGATGCAATCAAGGCCGAGGCCGAGCGCCGCCAGTTGCCTATCGAGATTAAACGCACCAGCTCGCGTGGCCTGTACTGGCTGGAGCCGCTGCTGGAGTATGAAAGCAGCGAAGGGCGCCAGGGCTTCGGCCCGGTCAGCCCGGCAGACGTGCCGTCGCTGCTTGACGCCCTGACGGGTGAACCCGGCGGCCATTCGCTGGCGCTGGGCCCGGTCGAAGCAATCCCTTACCTGAAAACCCAGCAACGCCTGCTGTTCGCCCGCGCGGGCATCACCCGCCCGTTGTCGCTGGACGACTACCGTGCCCACGGCGGTTTCAAGGGCCTGGAAACCGCGGTGGCGATGGACGGCGCCGCCGTGGTCGCCACCGTGCTCGACTCCGGCCTGCGCGGCCGTGGCGGCGCGGCGTTTCCGGCCGGCATCAAATGGCGCACCGTGCGTGACGCCAGTGCAGCGCAGAAGTACGTGGTCTGTAATGCCGATGAAGGCGACTCGGGCACTTTCGCTGACCGCATGCTGATGGAGGGCGACCCGTTCCTGCTGATCGAAGGCATGATCATCGCCGGTCTCGCCGTCGGGGCCGACAAAGGCTACATCTATGTGCGCTCGGAATACCCTGACGCCATTCGTGTGCTCAACCAGGCCTTGGCCATTGCCCGTGACGCCGGCTACCTTGGCGGCGACGTGGCCGGCAGCGGCCAGGCGTTCGACCTGGAAGTACGGGTAGGTGCCGGTGCCTATATCTGCGGCGAGGAAACCGCGCTGCTCGAATCCATCGAAGGCAAACGCGGCATCGTCCGCGCCAAGCCGCCGCTACCCGCGCTCGAAGGCCTGTTCGGCCTGCCGACCCTGGTGCACAACGTGCTTACCCTGGCCTCGGTGCCGACCATCCTGGCCGAGGGCGCGGCGTTCTACCGCGATTTCGGCATGGGCCGCTCGCTGGGCACCATGCCGTTCCAGCTGGCCGGCAACATCCGCCACGGTGGCCTGGTGGAGCGCGCTTTCGGCCTGACCCTGCGCGAACTGGTGGAAGGTTACGGCGGCGGCACCGCCAGCGGTCGGCCGCTCAAGGCTGCCCAGGTCGGCGGCCCGCTCGGCGCCTGGGTACCGCCCAGCCACTTCGATACGCCGCTGGACTACGAGGCCTTCGCCGCCATGGGCGCGATGCTCGGCCATGGTGGCGTGGTGGTGGCCGACGATACCCTGAACATGGCCAGCATGGCGCGCTTCGCCTTGCAGTTCTGCGCCGAGGAATCCTGCGGCAAATGCACCCCGTGCCGGATCGGTTCGACCCGCGGCATGGAGGTGGTCGACCGGCTGATTGCGAGCAGCGACTTCACCGCACGCCATGACCAGGCGCTGCTGCTGCGCGACCTGTGCGACACCATGCAATACGGCTCGCTGTGCGCCATGGGCGGCATGACCGCCTACCCGGTGGCCAGCGCCCTCAAGTACTTCCCCGCCGATTTCGGGCTGACCACCACGGAGGCCGCACAGTGATCAACTATTTCGATCCACAGACCGACCTGGGCACGCCGGCCCGTGACAGCGACGTGCAGGTCAGCCTGAACATCGATGGCCGCAGCATCAGCGTGCCGGCCGGCACTTCGGTGATGCGCGCCGCCGCCATGCTTGGCACCAGCATCCCCAAGCTGTGCGCCACCGACAGCCTCGAAGCCTTCGGCTCGTGCCGCATGTGCATGGTGGAAATCGACGGCATGCGTGGCTACCCGGCCTCGTGCACCACGCCGGTCAGCGAGGGCATGGTCGTGCGCACGCAAACCCCGCGCCTGGCCGACCTGCGCCGCAATGTGATGGAGCTGTACATCTCCGACCACCCGCTGGATTGCCTGACCTGCTCGGCCAACGGCAACTGCGAGCTGCAGACCGTTGCCGGCCAGGTCGGCCTGCGCGAAGTGCGCTACGGCTATGACGGCGCCAACCACCTGACGGAGAAGAAGGACACCTCCAACCCGTATTTCGACTACGAACCCAGCAAGTGCATCGTCTGCAGCCGCTGCGTGCGTGCCTGCGAAGACATCCAGGGCACCTTCGCCCTGACCATTACCGGGCGCGGTTTCGAGTCGCGGGTAGCGGCAGCCGGTGGCGACAACTTCCTGGCCTCCGAGTGCGTGTCGTGTGGCGCCTGCGTGCAGGCCTGCCCGACCGCGACCCTCACCGAGAAGAGCCTGGTCCAGCTTGGCCAGCCCGAGCGAGCGGTGATCACCACCTGCGCCTACTGCGGTGTTGGCTGCTCGTTCCGCGCCGAGATGAAGGGCGACCAGCTGGTGCGTATGGTCCCGGACAAGAACGGCGGCGCCAACCACGGCCACGCCTGTGTCAAGGGCCGCTTCGCCTGGGGCTATGCCACCCACCCCGACCGCATCACCAAGCCGATGATCCGCAAGCGCCTGGAAGATCCGTGGCAGGAAGTCAGCTGGGACGAGGCGGTGACCTACGCCGCCAGCGAGTTCCGCCGCATCCAGCTCAAGTACGGGCGCGATTCCATCGGCGGCATCACTTCCAGCCGCTGTACCAACGAAGAAGCCTACCTGGTGCAAAAGCTGGTGCGCACGGCGTTCGGCAACAACAACGTCGATACCTGCGCCCGGGTTTGCCATTCGCCGACCGGCTATGGCCTGAAGCAGACCCTGGGTGAGTCGGCCGGTACCCAGAGCTTCGATTCGGTGATGCAGGCCGATGTGATCCTGGTGATCGGCGCCAACCCCACCGACGCCCACCCGGTGTTCGGCTCGCAGCTCAAGCGCCGCCTGCGCCAAGGCGCACGGCTGATCGTCATCGACCCACGGCGGATCGACCTGGTCGACTCGCCCCACGCCCGTGCCGAACTGCACCTGCAGCTGCGCCCCGGTACCAACGTGGCCATGCTCAATGCCCTGGCCCACGTGATCGTCAGCGAGGGGCTGCTGGCCCAGCCGTTCATCGACGCCCGCTGCGAAACCGAGGACTTTGCCCGCTGGCGTGACTTCGTCAGCCTGCCGGAAAACGCCCCGGAAGCCCTGGGGCCGGTATGCGGCGTGCCCGCCGAGCAGATCCGCGCCGCTGCCCGGCTGTACGCCACCGGTGGCAACGCGGCGATCTACTACGGCCTGGGGGTGACCGAACACAGCCAGGGCAGCACCGCAGTCATGGGCATCGCCAACCTGGCCATGGCCACCGGTAACATCGGCCGCGAAGGGGTAGGGGTGAACCCACTGCGCGGGCAGAACAACGTGCAGGGCTCTTGCGACATGGGGTCGTTCCCCCACGAGCTGCCTGGCTACCGGCATATCTCCAACGAGGGGGTGCGGGCCGAGTTCGAGCAGGCGTGGGGCGTGACCTTGCAACCCGATCCGGGCCTGCGTATTCCCAACATGTTCGAAGCGGCGCTCGATGGCAGTTTCAAGGCGCTGTACTGCCAGGGCGAGGACATTGCCCAGAGCGACCCCAACACCCAGCACGTCACCGCCGCCCTGCGCGCCATGGAATGCGTGGTGGTGCAGGACATCTTCCTCAACGAGACGGCCAAGTTCGCCCATGTGTTCCTGCCGGGCAGCTCGTTCCTCGAGAAGGACGGCACCTTCACCAACGCCGAGCGGCGCATCTCGCGGGTGCGCAAGGTCATGGAACCGCTCGCCGGCAAGGCCGACTGGGAGGCTACCGTGGCCTTGGCCAATGCCCTGGGTTACCCGATGGACTACCGCCACCCGTCCGAGATCATGGACGAGATCGCCCGCCTGACCCCAAGCTTCCACCGCGTCAGCTATGCCGAGATCGACCGCCACGGCAGTCTGCAGTGGCCGTGCAATGAGGCCGCCCCGGACGGCACCCCGACCATGCACATCGACCAGTTCGTGCGCGGCAAGGGGCGCTTCATGCTTACCGGTTATGTGCCCACCGACGAGAGGGTCAACAGCCGTTACCCGCTGCTGCTGACCACCGGGCGCATCCTCAGCCAGTACAACGTCGGCGCCCAGACCCGGCGCACCAGCAACACCGCGTGGCACGATGCCGACCGGCTGGAGATCCACCCCGACGACGCTGAAAGCCGTGGCATTCAGGACGGCGATTGGGTCGGCATCGGCAGCCGTGCGGGGCAGACCGTGCTGCGTGCCAAGGTCAGCACACGGGTAGCCCCGGGGGTGGTGTACACCACGTTCCATTTCCCCGAGTCCGGTGCCAACGTGATTACCACCGACAACTCCGACTGGGCTACCAACTGCCCGGAATACAAGGTCACGGCGGTGGAAGTGGTGAAGGTGTTCCACCCGTCGCAATGGCAGAAGCGCTACCAGGACTTCAGTGACGAACAGCAGCGTCTGCTCAAGGAGCGCCGCACACAGGAAAAAGCCGAGGTGCGCCGATGAGCAGTGACAACCTGGTCAAGATGGCCAACCAGATTGCCCACTACTTCGACAGTGAGCCAAACCGGGCGCAGGCGGTGCAGGGCGTGAGGCAGCATCTGCACAGCTTCTGGACGCCGGCGATGCGCCGGCAGCTGGGGGAATGGATTGCCGAGCATGGTCAGGAAGGACTGGATGCCAAGGTGGTGGAGGCCTTGGCCTAGTGGTTGCTTGTACCGGCCCTTTCGCGGGTGAACCCGCTCCCACAAGGTACCGCACTGGTTTCAGACCTTGTGCACATCCCTGTGGGAGCGGGTTTACCCGCGAAGAGGCCGGAACAGAAAAAATGAAATGTCCGTCATTTATGCAAGACGAATCCCGCCGCAATGCTACGCTCGCGGAAACCCTCGTCACGGATATCTTCTATGGACATGAACTGGCACCAGGCCCTGCAAGAGAGCCTGAGCTGGCTTGCAATCGCCTCGTTCATCACCCTCATCGGCTTCACCGCTGCTGCTTTCCTGGCCGTGCGCTACACGCGCTGGGGCAGCCAGTTCTGGCAGCTGGCGGGGCCTTATTTCACCTTCCGGCGCAGCTGGCGCCCGCTGCTGGTGTTCGGCCTGCTGCTGGTGCTGACGCTGTTTTCGGTGCGCCTGAACGTGCTGTTCTCGTTCTGGTACAACGGCTTCTACAGCGCCTTGCAGGCCCTAGACCAGACGGCCTTCTGGTACCTGCTGGGGGTGTTCGCGGTGCTGGCCACCATCCATGTGCTGCGTTCGCTGTTCACCTTCTACGTGACCCAGGCGTTCAGCATTCAGTGGCGGGTGTGGCTGACCGAGCGCTTGACCGGCGACTGGATGAAAGGCGATGCCTATTACCGCGGCCGTTTCCTCGCCGAGCCGGTGGACAACCCCGACCAGCGTATCGAACTGGACGTCAGCGCGTTCGTCACCCATTCGGTGTCGTTGGCCCTGGGCGCGGTCAGCGCGCTGGTTTCGCTGGTGGCCTTTACCGGCATCCTCTGGGGCCTGTCGGCGCCGCTGACGGTGGCGGGGTACGAGATACCCCGGGCGATGGTGTTTGCGGTGTATATCTATGTGCTGATCGCCACCTGGATTGCCTTCCGCCTCGGCCGGCCGTTGATCCGCCTGAATTTCCTCAATGAAAAACTCACGGCGAACTTCCGTTATGCGCTGATGCGCCTGCGCGAGAACGCCGAGAACATTGCCTTCTACCAGGGTGCTGCGGTCGAACGGGCAACCTTGCTCGGGCGCTTCGGCGCGCTGATCGGCAACGTCTGGGCGCTGGTGTTCCGGAACCTGAAGTTCAGCGGTTTCAACCTCGGCGTCAGCCAGGTGGCGGTGGTGTTCCCGTTCATCCTGCAGGCGCCACGCTTTTTCAGCGGGGCGATCAAGCTCGGTGACGTGATGCAGACCTCCCAGGCGTTCGGCCAGGTGCAGGATTCGCTGTCATTCTTCCGTGAGTCCTACGACACCTTTGCCCAGTACCGCGCCACCCTCGACCGTTTGACCGGCTTCCTCAATGCCAACGACCAAGCCAGTGCGCTGCCACGGGTGTTGACCGAAGACCAGCCACGTGCCCTGGATATCGTTGGCCTGCAGGTGCTGCGCCCGGACGGGCACGCGCTGATTGCCGACCTCGACCTGCGCCTGCAGGGCGGCCAGGCATTGCTGATCAAAGGGCCGTCGGGCAGTGGCAAGACCACTCTGCTGCGCGCCCTGGCCGGCCTGTGGCCGTATGCCGAGGGCGAAGTCCGGCGGCCGTTGGGGACCCAGGCGTTGTTCCTGTCGCAGCGGCCTTACCTGCCGCTGGGCGACTTGCGCACCGCCATTGCCTACCCGGCCGACAGCCAGCCGGAGGATGAAGCGCGCATGCAGCAGGCCCTGCGCGAGGTCAACCTGGCGCACCTGGCCGAGCGGCTGGCGGTGAGTTGCGACTGGTCGAACATCCTGTCGGTCGGTGAGCAGCAACGCCTGGCGTTTGCCCGGGTGCTGTTCAACCGGCCGCAGGTGGTGTTCCTCGACGAATCCACCTCGGCGATGGACGAAGGGCTGGAGCATGCGATGTATGCGCTGTTGCGCAAGGAGATGCCCGAGACCTTGCTGGTGAGCGTGGGGCATCGCAGTACGTTGGCTGACTTCCATACCCATCGGCTGGAGGTGGATGGGCAAGGCGGCTGGTCGCTGCGCCAGCAGGAGGTTCTGGCTTAACGTGCAGCAGATGTGTTGTCAGTGCCGGCCTCTTCGCGGGTAAACCCGCTCCTACAGGCACAGCACAGAGATCAAGACTTGCGCGGTCCCTGTGGGAGCGGGTTTACCCGCGAAGAGGCCGACCCTGGCAACCGAATCTCAGGGCTGAGGCTCGGCATCCAGCATCACGATCAGCTCAGCCCCTTCATTGCGCACATTCCCCACCTCCTTGCCCACCGCAAACCACTCGAACGCCTCCACCGGCAGGCACTGCTCCCGCGCCAGGCGCTCGGCCTCCCCGGCAGGTACCTCGGGGTCAATCCAGGCCCGTGCATGCTCCGGGCTCAGCACCAGGGGCCGGCGGTCGTGGATATCGACCATCCCCGCATCGCTGGCGGCGGTGATGATCACGAAGCCATCGCCTTCGTTAGGCTCGTGCCCGGCACGCACCTCGGCAAGCGCCGCCATGAACATCGGGGCCTGGTTCTTCAGGCGAATGAAATAGGGTTGTTTACGCTTGGGGTCATGCGGGTCGGCCACCCACTCGTACCAGCCGTCAGCCATCACCAAAGCCCGCCCTTGCGGCCACAGGGCCTTGAAGAACTTGCCGGAGGTCACCGTCTCGACCCGCGCGTTGATCGGTGCCGGCCGCTTGCCCGTGGCCCAGAACGGCGCCCAACCCCAATGGCAGGGGTCGATGCGCAGGCCATCGGTGGCGTGATGCAGGATCAGCACGCGGCTGCCGGGGGCGACGTTGTAGCGGCCGATCGGCACGTTGTCGTACCCGCTGATCACGTCCTGTTCGGCGTCCAGTTCACGCAGGTAGTCGGCCAGGCCCTGGTACTGGGCGAAGCGTCCACACATGGCATCTACCCCCACTTGTCGAAATATCCTACGGCGAAATTGACCGGATACCTGCTACGGCGTTTACTGTATATGCATACAGCTAAACATCAAGGCCGTCGCATGACTTTCATCCTGGGTCCCATCACGGGCGGCAGTGTTGCCGTGCCGCGCTATCTGTTCCGTGTTCCGGCGGGCTTTCCGTCACCTGCTGCCGACCACATGGAGCAGCCCATCTCGCTGGACGAGCTGCTCAACCTGCGGGCACCGCACATCTATCTGGTCAGGATAGACGGCGACAGCATGCAAGGTGCCGGCATCTTTGATGGCGACCTGGTGCTCGTCGACCGTTCGATCGAGGCGCGCCATGGCCATATCGTGATTGCCGCAGTCAACGGCGAGCCGCTGTGCAAGCGGCTGCAGTACATCGCCGGGCAAGTGCTGCTACGCTCGGAAAACCCACGCTATGCGCCACGCTACATCATGGAGGGTGACGACTTCATGATCTGGGGCGTGGTGACCTTCAGTGTGCGCAGCCATGACCCGGCTTAGCGCAGCAGTATCACTCCGACGAGGGTGGCGCCGGCAAAGCCCGCCCCGACCAGGAAGGTTGCCTGGAACCCGGCGCCATCCCACAGTAGCCCGGCCACCACACTGGCGCCCAACAGTGCCACCCCTGTCAGCAGGTTGAACAGGCCGAACGCGGTGCCGCGCAGGCTGGCCGGCGCACGGTCGGCGATCAGCGCGGCGAAGATGCCCTGGGTGAACCCCAGGTGCAGGCCCCAGGCGGCAACCCCGAGCGCCAGCCCGGCCCAGCCTGGCAACAGGGCCAGCAACAGGTCAGCGGCGATCAGCAGGCCCAGCCCTGTCATCAGTACGCCACGGCGGCCGACGCGGTCTGACAGCGCGCCGGCCGGGTAGGCCGACAGCGAATAGGCCAGGGCCATGAGCACCAGCACCGCAGGTGCCCACAACGGCGCCAGGCCCATATCCTGGGCGCGCAGCAGCAGGAATGCCTCGCTGAACCGGGCCAGGGTGAACAGCATGGCCAGGCCGGTCAGGCGCCAATAGGCCGGGCCCAGGCGCGCCAGTTCATGCCATGCCAGCGGCGAGCGCACCGGCCGCGCGCCGGGCGCTGTCTCGGGCTCACGGACGAAGGCAACGAGAATGTACACGGCGACGAACGCCGGGATCACTGCCACCCAGAACACTGTCTGGAAATGGCTCGCCGTCAGCCACATCAGCCCGATCGCCAGCAACGGGCCGAGGAAAGCCCCCACGGTGTCCAACGTCTGGCGCAGGCCGAATGCCGCGCCACGCAGTTCGGCCGGCGTCACGTCGGCGACCAGCGCATCGCGCGGGGCGCCGCGGATGCCCTTGCCAATGCGGTCGACGAAGCGCGCCGCGGTCAGCCACTCCAGGCCGGAGGCCAGCGGGAACACCGGCTTGGTCAGCGCGCCCAGGCCATAGCCCAGCACCGTCAGCAGCTTGCGCTTGCCGAGGCGGTCACTGAGTGCGCCGGAAAATACCTTGGTGATCGACGCGGTGGCCTCGGCAATACCCTCGATGAAGCCAACGGCGATCACTGACGTACCGAGCACGGTGACCATGTACAGCGGCAGCAGGGCGTGGATCATCTCCGAGGAGATGTCCATGAACATCGACACGAAGCCCAGCGCCCAGACGCTGCGAGGGATCTTCGGCAGGGCCTTGGCGGTGCTGCCTTGTTCGGACTTTTCGGCACTGTGCATCGGGAGCCTCGATGGGGTTGTCACAGTTCGAAACTGTAGGACTGCATGCGCAGGATGCAAATCGGATGAATGGCTGGAGGCATGGGCAAGGCGTTGTGATTAACTGTATATAAATACAGTATTCTTGATGCTTACCAATGAAACCCACCCCTGTTTTTGCCCTGATCGATTGCAACAGTTTCTACGCCAGCTGCGAGCGGGTGTTTCGCCCGGACCTGCAGCGTACGCCCATCGTCGTGCTCAGCAACAACGACGGCTGCGTCGTCGCTCGCAGCGCCGAGGCCAAGCCTTTGGTGAAAATGGGCCAACCGTACTTCCAGGTGAAGGACCTGTTGCGTCGGCATGGTGTGGTGGCGTTTTCCTCCAACTATGCGCTGTACGGGGACATGAGCCAGCGGGTGATGACGGTAATCGAGGGCATGGTCCCGGCGCTGGAGGTCTACTCCATCGACGAAGCCTTCGCTGACCTGTCCGGTATGCCCGGCGATCTGGACCGCCTCGGCCGTGACATCCGCGCCAGGGTGTTCAAGCACACCGGCATCCCGGTGGGGGTCGGTATCGCCGGCACCAAGACCCTGGCCAAGCTGGCCAACCACGCGGCCAAGCGCTGGTCGGTGCACAGCGGCTGGGTGGTCGATCTGCGCGACCCGCTGCGTTACGAGCGGGTGCTGAAACGCTGTGATGTGTCGGAAGTCTGGGGTATCGGCAAACGGCTTACGGCACACCTGCAGGCAATGGGCATCCGCACTGCCTGGGACCTGTCCCGTGCCAACCCCGGCCTGCTGCGCAAGACCTTCAGCGTGGTGGTGGAAAAGACCGCCCGCGAACTGGCCGGCACGCCGTGTCTGCAACTGGAGGAAGTCGACCCGCCACGCCAGGAAATCTGCTGCAGCCGCATGTTCGGCCAGCGCCTGACCGACCTTGCACCGCTCAAGGAAGCCGTGGCCACCTACGTGATGCGTGCGGCGGAAAAATTGCGCAAGCAGCGCTCATTGGCGCAGCGGATGCGGGTGAGTATCCGCACTGGCATGTTCAACCCCGATGAACCGCGCTACGCCAACGGCGTGGTGGTGCAACTGCCGTACCCGACCGATGACGAGCGGTTGCTGACACGCATGGCGCTGGAAGCGGTGGAGCGGGTGTATCGCGAGGGGTTTCGCTACAGCAAGGCCGAGGTGTTGCTGATGGAGTTGTGCCAGCGCGGGGAGGTGACCGCTGACCTGTTTACGCCGACCCAGAGCGTGAAGGCCGAGCGGGTGATGCAGGTGATCGACGGCGTCAACGGGCGTTGGGGGAGGGGAACGCTGCGTAGTGCAGCGGTGCCGGCGGCGGCGCAGTGGGCGATGCGGCGGGAATTGATGAGTGCGGGGTTTACCACGCAGATGGAAGGGTTGTGGCGGGTCAATCCTTGAGTCCATCGCTCCGGCTACGCGGATCGAGTACTTCGGGCACTTTCGTCTGGTGTATTGCGCCGTGTTGGCCTGCTTTTACATCACGGATGGACTTCAGCAGTTCTTCGCCGATGTGGCGTTCGGCATCGCGTATCTTCAACTCTTTTTCATTCAGCGGCATGTGAGCTCCTTCGCTATCTGCACAGTACGAGCGCAGGCATTTTGCCTTGCCTGTCAGGGGTGAAGAAGCGGGAGGTTGTATCGAGGGGTTGCCAAGAGGGTGGTTTGGTTCGAGATCGCCAGGGGCTGCTGTGCAGCCCATCACAGCAGCCCCGGCGATCTCAAATGCTCAACCGCACTGCCAGTGCCCCCAAGGTCACCAGCAGCACCGGCACCGTCAGCAACACGCCGACCTTGAAGTAATACCCCCAGCCAATCGTCACCCCCTTGCGCGCCAGCACATGCAGCCAGAGCAAGGTCGCCAGGCTGCCGATCGGGGTAATCTTCGGCCCCAGGTCGCAGCCAATCACGTTGGCGTAGATCATCGCCTCGCGGACCACGCCGTGCGCCTCGCTGGCGTGGATCGACAGTGCGCCGATCAGTACGCTGGGCAGGTTGTTCATCACCGAGGACAGCAGCGCGGCAATCAGCCCGGTGCCCAGTGACGCCGCCCACAGGCCATGCCCGGCCAGGCCATTGAGCACGTGGGTCAGCGAGTCGGTCAGGCCGGCATTGCGCAGCCCGTAGACCACCAGGTACATGCCCAGCGAGAACACCACGATGTGCCATGGCGCCTCGCGCAGCACGCGGCGGGTCATGATGACGTGGCCGCGCGCGGCCACTGCGAACAGCACCAGTGCCCCGGCAGCGGACACGGCGCTGACCGGAATGCCGAGCGGCTCCAGCACGAACAACCCGGCCAGCAGGCCCACAAGCACTACCCAGCCGACGCGGAAGGTAGCGCGATCACGGATGGCCAGCGCCGGTAGCTTGAGGTCCTCGGCAGTGTATCGGGCCGGGATGTCGCGGCGAAAATACAACCCCAGCACCAGCAGCGTGGCCGCCACCGCCACCAGGTTCACCGGCACCATCACCGAAGCGTAGGCATTGAAACCGAGGCCGAAGTAGTCCGCTGAAACAATGTTCACCAGGTTCGACACAACCAACGGCAGGCTGGCGGTATCGGCAATGAAACCGGCACCCATGACGAAGGCAAGGGTCGCTGCGGGGGAAAAACGCAGGGCCAGCAGCATCGACATGACGATCGGGGTGAGGATCAGCGCAGCCCCGTCATTGGCGAACAACGCCGACACCGCAGCCCCCAGCAGCACCATGAAGGCGAACAGCCTGCGCCCGTCGCCGCGCGCCCAGCGCGCCACGTGGAGTGCGGCCCATTCGAAGAATCCCGCTTCGTCCAGCAGCAAGCTGATGACGATCAGGGCAATGAAGGTGGCGGTGGCATTCCAGATGATCACCCACACGGTGGGAATGTCGTGCAACGAGACCACCCCGAACAGCAGCGCCAGCACGGCACCAAGGCTGGCGCTCCAGCCGACGCCGAGGCCCTTGGGCTGCCAGATGACCAGGGTCAGGGTGCACAGGAAGATCAGTGCGGCTGGGAGCATGTTTTGGGGAATTCAGTGATTGAGTGAGCGGACTTGAAACATCCGTGGGTCGTACATGAAATCGTACATTTGAACCACCTGGATCTGACTCACCGCTGGGTGGCTGGGGTTGATCACGATATTGCGCTCCAACGGCAGGATGGCAGACGGGATGATCAGCCCAAGGTGGCTGTTCGACTTCAGCCACGCTGTGCCGAACTCCATGCTTGGGCGGTCGGCAGGCAGGCTGGCCCAGCCTTCGGGGAGATCCGTCGCATCGACATGCAGATACAGCGAGCTATCTGCAGGTAGCTCAAAGCAGGTGATCTTCAAGGGAACGGTGGGTTCGCCCGCCGCATGGACAAAGGTTTCCAGGCAACAGATTGCCGGCGTCATGCCCATGTACACGGCGGGCACGTCCTGATCGTTCCAGCGCCCGCCTTCGATGGCCGCGCCCTTGCCGCTCAAGTCAGTGGCGCGTTTTGCCTTCGCGATTCGCCACCCCCGCATCAGGCAACCCCACCCCATTCCAGGGCCTGCAATAGCCGGCGCACCTGCTTGGCACCGATTTCGGTTTCGCAGAGCAGGATCGGCGCGACATCACCCAGGGCTTTGTTCGGCTTCGATAGCCACTGTGCTGCAGCGTCGCGGCTCTCGAAGACCTCTTCGGCCTGGTGGGACACCGAAGCGATGCGGTCCAGGCGCTCGGAGGCCACGGTATCGAGCACTTCGTGCTCGCGAACCCGCCGCTCCAGCGTGGAGATCGAGGCATTGAGCAGCAATGCCAGACTGGGTTCTTCGAGGTTGAAGGTGTAGCGCACGGCACGGAAGAGGTGGGCAGAAAAGCCGCGCTTGATCTGTACCAGTCGCTCCGATTCCCTGAGTGCATAGCGGCTGGCGCTGAATGCCCAGAATTCGTCGATGCCAGAACTGCGCATATCATCTTTGAGTTTTTCGTGACGCCGTTGGGCGATTGAAGTGCTCATCACGCCTCCGTCAATTGACTGGTTTTTTTCGTCAAATGAAGTATAGGCCTGTCGGGTACGCCATTGCATCTACCTTTCAGCCGGCGGTCACCTCGGCAAAGGCTTGCCGAAAGCGCAGCATGTCCTGCTTGTCGCCAACACTGACCCGCACCCAGTTCGGCCAGCTCGGCCACACCCGGCTCCGGCCGAGCAACGGCAGGGCCATGCCCAGGCCCACCAACGAGCGACGTGTCATATCGGTCATGTAGCGACTTCCTTGTTGTCATTGGATACAGCAAGGAACGAGACCGATGCTGCAAATTAACGATGGCAAAACGCCGAATAGCGCCAATGGCAGGCTCTAATTCAAGACATTGCGCTCGCCGAGCCACGCTTCGAAGCGGCTGAAGGTATCGATGGCGGCCTGCACCGTGACGGCGTGTTCTGCAGCCGGTGCCCGATCAAGCCGCTCCAGGAAGCTTCGCCAGTAGCTGCCGGTCCGTTCGCCGTACACGTCGAGAAAGGCTGCGCCGCTGTCGTGGCCGATGCCCAGGCGCTCGGCCATCGCCCGCTTGAGCACCTGGCCACCCAGGGTCGAGCCCTCCAGCACGTACATCACGCCCAGCGCGCTGGCCTCGTCATGGATGGCCGGCAATGCCTGACACAGCGGCAGGGCGCCGATATCGGCTTCACTCAGGTCCAGCGCCAGCAAGTCGCGGGTCAAGGTTGCGGTCTTGCGGCGTTCCGGGCCCTGATAATCGCTCAGGTGCTGTTCCAGGGGGGCATGAAAACCGTAATAGGCCTGCAGCAGGCGCCGATAGCCAGTGC
>Ga0153918_1000765_pt1 | contig 14124 bp, 13 predicted proteins | sample TSFL002MetaG_FD_104687 | JGI IMG/M metagenome (GOLD analysis project Ga0153918, IMG submission 104687) | Attine ant fungus gardens microbial communities from Florida, USA - TSFL002 MetaG | ecosystem: Host-associated > Fungi > Mycelium > Unclassified | place: USA: Florida, Paynes Creek Historic... | reverse complement strand
CATTATTAAATATAAACTCGCCCTCCACCCGGTCTGACATCTTTTTGAGCGGAGTGATATCAATCTTCAGGTTCAGCTTCTTGGTACTATCGCCCGTTTTCTCATAATTGGGATTGGGCACGTTACGAAACACATTAAGCTCAGACAAACGTGAGGTTGTTAGCGTTTGTTTATCGATGTTATAGATATCTCCCTTTTTCTGGAACACATAGTTGGTTACTACTTTAGGCTTGAACGAGCGCGAGTAATCTACAAACCTGAACTGCGAGTCTACCTGTAAGGTATCGGCTTTACCTTCAGTACGGCCGTTGCTGGCCGAAATAGTGATCAGCGTGTTGTTTATGGTGTAAATAGGATGCCTGGTTTTCCCCTCGGGGTTACCGATAATCATCCTTACGTCGGCCACACTGTTATCAAAAGCCGTGTCAACGCTGTAGTTAATATATTGGCGGTAAAAATCATAATAACCATTACGCTTCATCACCTGGTAAAACTCATCCCTGTCATATGCCAGGCTATCAGTATCATAACGCCCACCCGGCTGTATGTGCGAGAAATTATTACGGTTATTGTGATACAGTCCACGTACGTTGGGATCAAGGATGCTATCGGTTATCCGGCGAATCCTGAACATCGGGCCCTCTACAGCTGTAAAATACAGGTGAGCCTTCTTATTTTTCACAGCAATGCTGTCGGTTACCTTAGCTTTCAGATAACCTTTATTTTGCAGAAACCGTTCAATTTGCTGGCGCGAATATTCAACCAGTTGGGTATCAAGAATAGCCGGCGGCTCACCTATATCCTTTTTACCGTCATGACTAAACATATAATACAGGTTAAGGTTGATCCAGTTATTGGGTTGCTCCTGCTTGTCAACAAATGTGGGTGCTGCTTCGGCAAATTCTTTGTCTACCCCTTTCACTGTAATTTTGCGCACCAATGCCTGGTGCTCTTTCAGCTTGCGGGTTAAACTACACCCTGTAGCCACAAACACTGATATTATCAGTAATATTGCAAAACTTTTAGGTATCAGATTAGGGTATGCTTTCAAAATCTCAGATCAGTTTATTAAAATCCTTACAACACAAAAAGTTCAGGAAAGTTCACGGACTATTTGTGGCAGAGGGTTATAAATCTGTAATTGAATTTATTAACTCCGGCTATTTTGTAGAGGAGGTTTACCATACCATCCCCGTTGCCCCAAAATTGCTGAATTTATCGGCAAAAATAAACATTAAGGAAATTTCTTTGAATGATATGGCCAAAGTGAGTAGCCTCACTACGCCACCAGACGTTATTGCCCTGATCCGCATCCCGCAAGCGCCTGTTTTTGACGCGCAATTGCTAAAAAATCAATATGCCATCGTATTGGATGGCGTGCAGGATCCCGGCAATATGGGCACCATCATCCGTACGGCTGATTGGTTTGGGATGAAGCACATCATCTGCTCTGATGATTGCGTAGATGTGTATAATCCTAAAGTAGTGCAGGCCACCATGGGTTCGTTATCACGCGTACAGGTTTATTATGCCGATCTGGCTAAAACCCTCCCCCTGCTGCAATTGCCGGTTTACGGCGCTTTGCTTAACGGGCAAAACATTTATACAACCGCGTTCGCTCCTGCTGGTCTGATACTAATGGGCAACGAAGGCAACGGTATCCGGCCCGAAATTCAGCGGCTCATCAGCACGGCTGTAACCATCCCCGGAGGGGGCGAAACTGAATCGCTTAATGTATCAATCGCAACGGCAATTTTCTGTTCGGAAGTGTTTAGACAACGCTTCTAAAAACAATAGATATTGCACATCAGCTTGTTATAGGATATTTTAAATAAAAGTTGATTTAGAATATTTATTTATTACTTTTGCATTCCTGAAAAAATGGTCGGGTGGCCGAGTGGCTAGGCTGAGGTCTGCAAAACCTCCTACAGCGGTTCGAATCCGCTCTCGACCTCAATAACGAGGTGATAATTAATAAAAAGGCATTAAAATGGGCGTTACACGTTTAAAAAGAAAAGACAGAAGAAACAAAACCTTCTCACGTTTAGAAGTTCAGTTTCTGAAATTAGCTACTAACATTGAGCTGGGCAGCCGTTCTGCTGAGCCTAAAAAAAGCCAGTTGGCTAAAAACAATGCAGCTTTAGCAATTGCTGCTGCAGCTACCAAATAAGTTTAGCTGATATAAGATATTGAAGCCCTGCTAATGTTTAGCGGGGCTTTTTTATTGAAACCAGAATTTAACGGATTTATAAGATCTACAGGATTTTTATCTGAATCTAAATTTTTAGAATTAAAGAATTTTCTGAACTTAAATAACATACAGGATTCTAGTTTAGAAGAAAAAAGCGTGGGCCAGTCAGAACACCGGGCCAGCGCTGGCGGGAATGCCAATTTTTTATCGAGTTGTGCGAGAATAAAAAATCGCCGGGCGGGCGGAAGGATTATTCTGACTTGATTTTTGCTTCTTTTTTATCAAGACAAAAGAAGTAGCCTCCGCGGCAATGAGCGGACAACAGAACCCACTAGTACGAACCGATCATTCAGCTCCACTGAACCCGGACAGTGCGAAACACAGAAGCCTACTTTATCAGCGCCTTACAAATCCTGGTAATCAGCGCCGGGCCCTCATAAATAAAACCAGTGTATAACTGCACCAGCGAAGCACCGGCCTGTAGTTTCTCCAACGCGTCCTCAGCCGAATGGATACCGCCTACCCCAATAATAGGAAATGCACCGTTTGACTTTTTATGCAGATAAGCAATCACCTCGGTAGAGCGTTTGGTAAGTGGCTTACCGCTTAATCCCCCAGTCTCGCCTTTCAGGCTTTCGGCAGATTGCAGGCCCTCCCTGCTGATGGTAGTATTTGTAGCAATTACACCAGCAATCTTGCTGCCTTGTACAATCTCCACAATGTCATTCAACTGATCGTCGGTTAGGTCTGGTGCTATTTTAAGCAGTATAGGGCGACTGACGCCGTTCTTATTGTTGCGTTGCTGCAAGGTATTCAGAATATTCATTAGTGGCTCCTTCTCTTGCAGAGCACGCAATCCTGGCGTATTGGGCGAGCTCACATTCACCACAAAGTAATCAACCACATCAAACAAGCGATCAAAGCATTTAATATAATCGTTTACGGCATCTTCATTCGGCGTTACTTTATTTTTACCGATGTTTCCACCAATAATAATGCGTTGTGATTTTGCCGCACTGGTTTTACGGTAGGCCGCAATGCGCTCGGCAACGGCATCCATGCCATCGTTATTAAAACCCATACGGTTAATCAATGCGCTGTCTGGCACCAGTCTGAACATTCTGGGTTGAGGGTTACCCGGCTGCGGTAACGGCGTTACTGTTCCGGTTTCTATAAAGCCGAAGCCCAGGTTGGCCATTTCTTTAATCATCACGCCATTCTTGTCAAAACCTGCGGCCAGGCCTACAGGATTTTTAAATTTCAGGCCGAAGAGTTCGCGCTCCAATCTTTTATCATCAACCTCCCACATGCCGCGACTCAACGCCGCACCGCCTGGTACCTTGTTAAAAAAACGCAATCCGTCTGTAACAAAATGGTGAACTTTTTCAGGGTCGTATTTAAAAAGAATGGGTTTGATGAGCGAATACATGGTGCAAAGTTAAATTTTCATTCTCCAACGCCAAACCCTCTTTGCACGTGCTATGGATATTTGTTTATATTTACTCCTAATCTACTTAAAATCAATTCTAAAACCGACAATCTTTTTATGAGCACAAATCGCCGTTCATTTATCAGAAACGCCGCTATTGGCACCCTGGCATCTATATCAATCCCAGAAATTGTTGCCGCAGCAACTATTAACTCAAAAGGTAAAAAAATCAGTCTTTCAGAAAACGACGTCGTTCTTTTCCAAGGCGATTCTATTACTGATGCCGGTCGCGGCAAAAAAGATACCGCTGCTAACAATGCCGCACTGATGGGCAATGGCTACGCATTTTATGCCGGCGCTACCCTGCTGAACGAACATACCAATAAAAAACTGCAGATCTATAATAAAGGCATTAGCGGCAACAAAGTATACCAACTGGCCGACCGTTGGGATGCTGAGTGCATTACGCTGAAACCAAACGTACTGAGCATCCTGGTTGGTGTTAATGATTTCTGGCATACCTTAACCAACGGCTACACCGGCACTATTGAAACCTACCGTACTGACTATAAAAAACTGCTTGACAGAACCAAGCAAGCACTACCCGATGTAAAACTGATCATTGGTGAGCCTTATGCCTTGCGCGGCATCAAGTCTGTTACTGATGCCTGGTATCCAAAATTTGATGAGTTCCGTGCTGCAGCAAAAGAATTGGCAGACCAATTTGATGCTGCCTTTATTCCATATCAATCCATCTATGATAAAGCCACAGAGAAAGCTCCTGGCAGTTACTGGACGGCAGATGGCGTGCACCCAACCATGGCCGGCGCTGCGCTAATGGCCGAAGCCTGGTTAGCTACTATTAAATAATTTAAGACACTGAGATGAGCCTGATCTTATCATTGTTGATCAGTTTGCTGACGGCTGCACATCCAAAAGATGTTACGGGTAAATGGGTGGTTGACCACGTTGAAACCGAAAATATAATCAACAGTTTACCACCCATGCAAAAGCAAAGAATGGGTTCTATGATGAAGGCGTATTTTAAGAATGCCATCTTCATATTGCAACCAGATCATAAATGCACAGTTAACGTTAAAATCCCCAGCATGCCAAAAATCAATTACTGGAATTATGATACTGCGAAAGGGATCATCAACCTATCCGTTGATGCCCAGGATGAAAGCAAGATTATGATGATTGAAGTAACAGAACAAAATGGCAGCACCTTTTTTTCAATAAAAGAATCTACCACTATTTTAAGGGTACATAAGACACTTTGATTAGTTATAGTTTCCGCAGAGTTTCCTTTACGCTTTGGGCTTTAGGCTTCAGCTTAAAAACGGTATCTTTGCGCCAGAAATGATTGCTATTAATAACCTTACGTTCGAGATCGGTGCGCGGGCATTGTATGATGAAGCCAACTGGCATATTAAACCCGGTGAAAAAATTGGCCTGATTGGGGCCAACGGCACCGGTAAAACCACTCTGTTAAAACTGATTGTTGGCGATTATAAGCCAACATCGGGCACGATATCTATGGCTAAGGATCTGGCTATTGGCTACCTTAACCAGGATCTGCTCTCGTACGCTTCAGATAAAAGCATCTTGCATGTGGCTATGGAGGCTTTTGAGCGCCAGAACCAACTACACACGGAAATTGAAAATCTCCTCAAAAAGATTGAAACCGATTATAGCGAAGACTTACTGCACAAACTAAGCGATAAGCAAACAGAATTTGAAGCGCTTGACGGCTATAATATTGAGTATAAAGCGCACGAAATTCTGGCCGGTTTAGGTTTTAGCGAAGCTGATACCCATCGCAAACTGAGCACTTTTAGCGGTGGCTGGCGCATGCGTGTAATGCTGGCCAAAATCCTGCTGCAATCGCCGGATATTTTGCTGCTGGATGAGCCTACCAACCACTTGGACCTACCATCTATCCAGTGGCTGGAGGAGTACTTGCGGGCTTTTGAAGGCGCCGTGGTTATTGTATCGCATGACCGCTGGTTCCTGGATAAAGTAATTAACCGCACGGTAGAATCGCGCAAAGGCAAGCTAACGGTTTATGCCGGCAACTATAGTTTTTATCTGGAAGAGAAATCTCTCCGTGAAGAAATTCAGCGCGGTGAGTTTAAAAACCAGCAAGCCAAAATCAAACAGGAAGAACGTTTGATTGAACGCTTCAAGGCTAAGGCATCAAAAGCAAAAATGGCGCAATCGCGCATGAAGATGCTGGATAGAATGGAACGTGTGGACGACGTGGATGACGATAATCCTAGCGTAAACTTCACTTTCAAATTCAGCAGGCAATCGGGCCGAAATGTTACGCAGATAGAACATCTAAGCAAAAGCTATCCCAACCTGGAAATTTTGAACGATGCCGAGGCGACCATTGAAAAAGGTGATAAGATTGCTTTGATTGGCGCTAACGGTCGCGGTAAATCTACTTTGCTGCGTGTTATTGCCGGTGCCGACACCAACTTTACCGGCAAGGCCGAGACTGGCTATAACGTTACCAAAACGTTCTTCGCCCAGCACCAGCTGGAATCATTACATCTGGATAATGAGATCTTGCAGGAACTGGTGGCCTTCGCCCCAAAACACACGGAGACTGAATTGCGCAGTATTCTGGGATCGTTTCTGTTTACAGGCGATGATGTATTCAAAAAAATCCGCGTATTGTCTGGTGGCGAGAAATCGCGCGTAGCGCTGGCCAAAGCACTAACTGCTGACGCCAACTTCCTCATCCTCGATGAGCCCACCAACCACTTGGACATGGCATCGGTAAATATCCTGATCCAGGCATTGCAGCAATACGAAGGTACTTTCATCGTCGTTTCGCACGACCGTTACCTGCTGGACAATATTGCCAACAAGATCTGGTTCATTGAAGATCAGAAGATCAAAGAATACCCTGGCACTTATCAGGAATACGAAGAATGGGCCGCTAAACGCAAGGTTCAGACTAAAAGTGCAGCCACCCCACCTCCGCCTAAAAAAGAGGAAAAACCGGCTCCGGCCCCTAAGCATAACGACGACAAAGCCAAACAACTAAAAAAACTCAACCAGGACCTAGGCAAACTGGAAGAACAAATTGCCGGTTTGGAAAAAGACATCAAACAAGCGGAAGCCTCCCTGGCTGATGAAAAGATCTATACTGATGCCGCCAAATTACAGGAGACCAATGCGACTTATCAGGCTAAAAAAGATCAGCTAAAAACGTTGCAGCAAAACTGGGAGGCATTGGCTGAGCAGATTATGGAATTGGAGGCGTAGGTTTATTACGTCCACAATATGTCATTCAACCAATGGGAGAAATCTTATTCGATTGAGGGGCAGCCTGTCGCAAGGAATATCGAACGTACAAGATTTCTCCTCACACCACCACACTTTTCTCCCCCTTGTTCGTCGAAATGACATAATATATTAAACCAAGAGCGCCCAACTCAATAGAGTTGGGCGCTCTTGGTTTATAAGATCAATGCGCTATCAATCCCGATACCACATTAATGCTCAGTGCCAAAATAGCGGTATTAAAAGCGAACGCAATCAGTCCGTGCAACAGGGCCAATCGGCGGATGGGCCGCGAGGAAATCTCTACGTCAGAAACCTGGAAGGTAGTACCCAGCACAAAACCGAAATACACAAAATCCAGATAATCAGGCTCTGGCTCGTCCGGGAATTGCAGGCCGCCAACGGCTTTGTGCCCACCTTCATTTGTAGTATAATATAGGTGGGCATAACGCATGGTAAAAATGGTATGCACCAAACACCAGGAGATGATCACCGCTCCCATGCTCAGCAATACGTGCCGCGTTACCTCTGCATCCGAAGTTGATTTGGGTGATTTAAGCAGAAAAAGAATAGCCACCAAACTGGCAATAGACGCCAGGATAACAAACAGAAAAATAAGCGTGCGGTGACTATCTTCCAGGCTGGCTGTTTTTCGAATCTCACGCGGATGACAGGTTAAAATGATAACCCAATCAAGCGCGGTAATTGTAAAAGCGAAGGCAGTCCAGGGAATGAGCACTTGCTCCCAGTTAGAAACATGCGAGCGTATCAGAAAATAAACGATGGCCGTTACAATAACAGCGATATAGATTTTATAATGCGCATCCAGCGCAAAGATAGATGTAGGTTGCTTCTTACTCATAAAGGCGGGGTTCTCCGATGCCTAATTTAGATTTAATTCAGCACAAAATTACCTATCGCCTGTGTTAAAGCTATTCTTCTTCCACAATCCACGCTACGCGACCAATCTGCCCATCTTCCAGCCGCACCTTGATACCACGCGAATGGAACGCAGCGCTTGTGAGTAGATTTTTTACTATGCCACGCGTTAACGTGCCCGAGCGTTGATCTTTCTTGAGGATAATATCAACCTCAAGGCCGGGATATATGTCTTTACGGTTTTGTCCGTTCATGATCCAATTCTTTTTATGTCATCCCGAACGATAGTAAGGGAGCTTTTCGATGATATATACCATAGAATTATCGCTTCGAAAAGATCTCTCCCGCTGGTCTAGATGACAAGAGGGGAAACAATAGATTCTTACTTCACCAACTCCTTCACCGCCGTTTCCACCTCGCCAAATTTAAACTGACTCAGCAAGCCGTTCATTGCGGCACTGATTTCTGCATTATGCAGATTGCCAATGCTGCCTTCGTGCGTGTGGTTTACCTTCTTCTCCGGATTAAAGTTCCCCTGCTCAATAGCAATCCCCACTTGTTTATAAGCATCGCGGAAAGGCACACCTTCCAGCGCCAGACGATTCACTTCTTCCACACTGAACAAGTAGGCATATTTAGGATCGTCCAGGATATTGTTTTTCACCTCAATATGTTCCAGCATAAATTTGGCCATGTGCAGGCAGTTGTTCAGTTCGGCAAAAGCCGGGAACAGCAGCTCTTTCAGCAACTGCATTTCACGGTGATAGCCCGATGGCAGGTTAGTGGTCATCATGGCTACATCATTAGGTAAGGCCTGCAGGCGATTGCATTTACCGCGCATAATCTCCCAAACATCCGGGTTCTTTTTATGCGGCATAATGCTGCTACCGGTGGTGAGGTTTTCAGGATAGCTTACAAAGGCAAAGTTCTGGCTCAGGTACAAACACTGATCCATTGCCATGCGGGCCAGCGTAGCCGCTACTGACGATAGTGCCTGCGCAATAATCCGCTCGGTTTTACCCCTGCCCATCTGTGCATAAACTACATTATGGTTCAAGGCAGCAAAGCCCAGCAGTTGGGTGGTCATGGTACGATTCAACGGGAACGACGAGCCGTAACCTGCAGCAGAACCCAGTGGGTTTTTATTAGTGATCTTGTAAGCCGCCAGGATCAGCTCCATATCATCAGCCAGGCTTTCGGCGTAAGCACCAAACCACAGGCCAAATGATGACGGCATGGCTATCTGCAAGTGCGTATAGCCGGGCAGCAATACATCTTTATGTTTATTGCTCAACTCTATCAGCAGCCGGAACAGCTCGTCCATATGCTGAACTGTCTCCTGTAATTGATGACGGAAAAATAGTTTCAGATCGACTAAAACCTGGTCATTACGGGAGCGGCCGCTGTGGATCTTCTTGCCGGCATCGCCAATGCGGCGGGTGAGCAACAACTCAATTTGCGAGTGCACATCCTCTACCCCATCCTCTATTACAAAGCCGTTCTGCTCAATATCTTTATAGATCGATTTCAATTCCTGCTGCACCAGTTGCAGATCATCGGCACTCATCAGGCCAATGCTTTCCAGCATACGGGTATGCGCTAGCGATCCCAGCACATCAAATGCGGCCATCTGTTCATCAAACTCGCGGTCGCGGCCAACGGTAAAATTCTCTACCAACGCGTCAACGCCGGCTGTCTTCTGCCATATTTTGCTCATGGTGCAAAAGTAGTGAATAGTGATTGGTGAATGGTGAGTAGTTGATTTTTTCTGACTAAAATATTTTAAACGCTGCGAATTGCTAAACTCGTTGAAGATCAATAATATTTAAATGAAGCGGCATCGAAGGATATATCAGCTCTACTAAAAATATCAGGCTTTAGGATAAGGCCAACGGGATGTTTCATCTTCAAAAAAGCGTTCCCTGTCCCGAATCCTTTGCGATAAACGTTGGTCGCATTAATTGCGTGCCTAAAGCCTTGTTCAACTCGTCAGACACATAATCGGCCAGCTCAGGCGAATAGCGTTCATCATGCTGGTGCATAAAGAACCATACGGATTGCAGGCCCATGTCGGCCCAGGTTTTAATGCGGCTCACCCACTCGTCGACACGCAGGTAATCAGTCCTATCCAGGCTATTACCCACAAAACGAATAAAGGCATGTGGCGTAGGCAATTCCATATGCACACAGTCCCGTCTGCCAGCGGCATCGGTAATTACGGCGCCCATATTCAGCTCGCGCAGCATGCCAAACAGTTGTTGCTTTACTTCGGCATTGGCAAACCACTCTTTATGGCGTACCTCTACAAACACAGGCACATCTTTGGGCAGATGTTCTAAATATGCTTTTAATTCGGGGAAACTTTTAGGTGTAAAATTATCGCTCAGCTGCAAAAACAACGGGCCAAGTTTATCGCCAAAAGCCATCACCCCCTCATAAAATTGAGTGGTAATATCTTCAGCATTCTTCAACCTGCGGATGTGACTAATGCTCTGCGAGAATTTAGGACAAAACTTAAAATCCGGATTAACATCGGCCTTTTCTTTCCATTTAGCAATAGTAGCCGGGCCATAAACCTGGTAAAAGGTAGCATTTAGTTCAATGCAGTCAAAATGTTTAACATACTCATCCAAAAAGTTGGCGTCTTTAGTTTTAGGTGGATAGATTTTGCCTACCCATTCTTTACGGCCCCATTTGGCACAACCAACATGCACCTGTACCGGTCTGATAGCTTTGGCAGCGGTAAGTACCTTTATGTTTTCTTCCGAATCAGGCGGAAGCGAGAAATCTATTTGAGCCAGTAATTGTGGTTCTACACGTCCAAATTCCATGGTTTGTTGGTTTTGTGGTGTGAAAGTAAGGAAAATGTCTGAACCAGGATTTAACGAATTTTTAGGATTGACAGGATTTTACAGTACAGCGGGTCGGGATGCTGCTCCGAAAAGATTTCTCCGTCGCGTCCACCCTCTCTCTGCGCCACCGATCCGTTGAAATGACATGAAAGGTTAATTCTGGTAATTCCTTAATTCTATAAATTTCGGTTCAGAAAACAAAAAAAGCCGTCCTTGCGAGACGGCTTTCAAATAATTAGTTTTTGTTTCAGTTACCTAGCATATCTTTTACCAGGTTATAAGAGCTATCGCCGAAGGCAAACTTGGCGGCTTGGTCTTCATCAAGATATTTAGACTTATAGTCAGATTCGTTTGCGTTGATAAACAGCAGGTTTTTGTTTTTGATATCTTCTATCACCTGGCCAATCACTGCTGTTGACACTGCAGGACAACCAAAGCTGCGACCTAAACGTCCCATCTGATCGATGGTGTTTTGGTTTACATAATCAGCACCGTGTACCACAATATCGCGGCTACGGGCCTGATCGTTAAACCCAGCATCCATACCGTCTAAACGTAGCGATCGACCGTGTTTACCGTCATAAACCTCGTTAGTGATATAAAAACCTATACTGCTCTGGTGCGACTCAGCATTGTTAGAGAAAGCGTTGGCCATGTTATCGCCGCTGCCTTGTCCGTGCGCTACCCAGGTATTGAGCAGCAATTTCTTTTTCGCCAGATCAACAATCCACATTCTTTTGGTGGTGCTGGGCTTGCTAAAATCAACAATGGTTACTACAGTGCTTTCGGCAGGCAGCAGGTTGGCAATCTTGAGGTTGTAATAACCGGTAATTGCTTTTTCGAACACCGTAGTGTCTAAACCGCTGGATGCTAAATTGGCGTTTGAATAAATGTCTTCGATGTAATTGTTAAATAACGATTTTGCCGATGACTCTTCTGTTTCTGTAGGTTTTGCAATAGCAGCAGTACTTTTATTTGATGTACTGTCACTTCTCACACTTGCAAAACTCAGGCTCATTACACATACCGTAAGCGTAAAAAGGGCGCAGAAAGACCCAAAAAAATGTTTTCTCATACTTTCGTTAAAGTAAACTTGGTTATTTAAAACTTAGCAAGAAGGTTTATAACAGAAATAATTGATACACAAATGTAACAATTAAAAATTTTACAAACAAATCATTACAATGTAAAGTTCACTTTAACGAAAATATTTAAACCAATAATATATTATTGGTTAATCCATTTAACTTTATCTTCAATCGGAGTATTTCTTCGGCCCTCTGGCAGTTCATCGGCATAGCCTAGATATAAGATGCCCATAAATTGGTCATCTTCACCAAGTTCCAGATGTTCTTTCATTTCAGGACGCAATGCCATACCGCCGGTGCTCCAGAATGATGCGATGTTTAAGGCCGTAGCACCCAGCAGCAGATTCTGAATAGCGGCAGATGCGGCAGCAACTTCTTCAACCGGTGGAATTTTTGGCTTATCACCTCGTTTCATTATAGCAAGCACTACGTGCGATGCATTGTTGCCCAGATTGTTCAGGTTATTGAAGGTGGCTGGATTAAAAGTATCAGGAGTGCTGCTGCGCTGATAAAGTTCGGCGTGCTCTTTACAGAAAACTGCTGGATCTTCATAAACAATAAAGCGCCATGGCTCGGTTAAGCCGTGGGTTGGCGCCCAGTCGGCCAGTTCAAGCAGGGCAGCTACATGGCCATTAGGAATTTTCTGGCCATTCATCATGCCAGGTTTTATAGTACGACGGGTTTTAATAACGTTTGCTACTGTTGAGAATGTGTTGCTATCCATAAGTTTTTTGGTAGTCCGAAAGTCAGAAAAGACCGAAAGTCGGGAAGTTCTTAAGCGTGTTTTAAATCGGTCGCAAATTAGGCAATTTAGCCCAAAGCCCGAAAATTGCTTTTATTTAAAAAAGATAAAAGGCGTCCGTAAAAGGACGCCTTGAAGTTATATATACAATATTGTTTTTGATTGATACAATCTTAATAGATTGCCGGATATTTACCCGGATTAGCCTCATGCATCATGTTGTAAACAGCTTCAATCACATCATCTTGCGACGGCTTGCTGAAGTAATCGCCATCTGTACCATATGGCGGGCGATGCTCTTTTGCACACAGTGTATGCGGAGCGCTATCCAGCAGGTAATAACCTTTCTGTCCTTCCAAAATCTTTTGTAAAATATAGGCTGCGCCACCGCCCGGAATATCCTCATCAATTACCAGCAGTTTACTGGTTTTTTCTAATGATTTACGGCAAGCCTGCTCCTTATCAAAAGGATACAGCGTTTGCGGGTCAATCACTTCTACGCTGATACCCATGCCTTCCAGTTCTTTAGCTGCCTCCAGTACAATGCGCAGGGTTGAGCCGTAGGATACGATGGTCATATCTGTACCCTCTTTCATTACTTCTGCCACGCCCAGCGGAACGGTGAAATCGCCCACATTGGCCGGTAATTTTTCTTTGAGGCGATAGCCGTTCAGGCTTTCCACCACCACGGCAGGCTCATCACCGCGCAGCAGGGTGTTGTACATACCAGCAGCCTGGGTCATGTTACGTGGCACACACAGGTGCAAACCGCGCATGGTATTTAATATAGTACCCATTGGTGAGCCTGAATGCCAGATACCCTCCAAACGGTGCCCGCGTGAGCGGATAATTACCGGGGCTTTTTGTCCGCCGAAAGTACGGTAGCTCAAACTTGCCAGGTCATCACTTAAAACGGTAATGGCGTAAATCAGGTAATCGATGTACTGAATCTCAGCAATAGGGCGCAGACCTCGCATAGCCAGACCCATTCCCTGGCCTATAATGGTAGACTCACGGATGCCGGTATCGGTAATACGCAGATCGCCATATTTGGCTTGCAAACCGGCAAACCCTTGGTTCACGTCGCCAATAGCACCCACATCTTCGCCAAAAGCTACGATGCTTTTATCGCGCTCAAAGTTGGCATCGAAGCACGCATTTAAGATTTCTCTACCGTCAATCAAACGGGCGTCATCACTATATTGCGCCGCTACCACCGGCACATGCAGTGGCGAGAACGGCGTATTGGTAAACAATCTTGTATTATAACGCTCGTTATTAAGTTCTTTTTGTTGCGCCAACCAAGTTTGAATAGCTTGGCGGGCAGCGCTGTTATCGCCAATGGTTAAGCGCAATACTTTACGGATGGCCGATACCACCTCGGCACGGCCTGGCTCTACTGCTTTCTTTATCTCATCGCGTAGTTCGCGCAGCTCATAGCTTTTATCAGATTGAGCAGCCAGATCATCAATTAAGCCCGCAGCGTGATCTAATTCGCTTATAATCGGGCTGTGGTATTCGGCCCAGGCTTCGCGTTGTGCTTCACGTACGTGTTGTTTAGCGGCTGCTTCCAGTTCATCCAGTTCTTCGTCTGACGAGATAGCTGCCTCAATCATCCACTTGCGCATCTGCACCAAACAATCGTG
>Ga0153918_1000761_pt1 | contig 14138 bp, 13 predicted proteins | sample TSFL002MetaG_FD_104687 | JGI IMG/M metagenome (GOLD analysis project Ga0153918, IMG submission 104687) | Attine ant fungus gardens microbial communities from Florida, USA - TSFL002 MetaG | ecosystem: Host-associated > Fungi > Mycelium > Unclassified | place: USA: Florida, Paynes Creek Historic... | reverse complement strand
CTGATCGCCCTGGCTGCGCTGTGCATGGTGCTGTCGCTGGTCACGGTGTTCCTGCCTTCGGATTCGGCACTGCTGCCGGCCGTGATGTTCCTGCTCGGTGGCGGCGTGTTCGCGCTGTACCCGGTGGCCGTCAGCCATGCTGCCGACCGCGCCCCGTCCGATGCCCTGGTGCCGATGATCCAGGGCCTGCTGCTGATCAACTCGCTGGGCTCGGCCATGGCGCCGCTGGCCATCTCGCCGGCGATGACCGAATTCGGCGAAGTGGGGCTGTTCTGGGCCTTTGCCGTGGTCAACCTGGGAATGGTGTGCTTCTTCCTCTGGCGGCGCGGCAAGCGCCCGGCAGCCGAGCACCCGGCACCGTTCACGGCCTCGACCACCTTCTCGCCGACCGGCGCGGAACTGCGGGTGACCGAGGACCTGATGCATGCAGCGCAAGAGCATCCTCCGCTGGAACCGGTAACGCCGCCTGCGCCGAGTGCGCAGCCAGAAGCCAAGTAATGCAAGGGCCGCAATCGCGGCCCTTTTTTTCGACCGCCCGTCGCCCGTCGGGCACCCTGCCCGCCTCGACGAGCCAAACGCATGACAGATCATCCCTCCAGGAGACGTGCCATGATCCGCATTCACTCGCTGTTGCTCGCCCTCGCCTTGGGTACCGCCGCTGCCACCAGCTACGCCGCCACGGACACGACCCATACCGACAGCCATCCGCAAACCGATCAGCATGGCGGCAAGACTGCCGGCGAAGGCAGCAGCGTCAACAGCCCGGGCAGCGGCCGCGACAATGACAGCAGCGACACCGGCAGCAACTCGGACGCCGCCGATGGCGCAGCCGGTGGCTCCAATAGCACCGGTGAGGCCACAGGCTCAGGCGCCGGGAGCACCGGGGGCAACGCCGAAGACCAGGACAGCCGCTGACCCTCAACTGGTCTACACTGCGGCGCATGGCCTTGCCGAGGAATCGCCATGAACCTCACACCCTGGCTGCTCGCCGCCTTGCTGCCCTGCGCCGCCCTGGCTGCCGGTGGCGACTCTGCCGCGCTGTCGATCAGCTCGTCGTCCTTCACCGATGGCGGTGTCATTGGCCTGCAGCAGGTCGGCCCGGACCCCGCCTGCGGCGCCGGTGAGGGGCGCACACCGCAGCTGAGCTGGAAGAACCTGCCTTATGGCACGCAGTCACTGGCCCTGGTGATGTTCGACCCGGACGGTGGCAAGGGCGTGGGCGTGGTGCACTGGCTCGCCTATGACATCGACCCGGCGCTCAATGGCCTGGAGGAAGGCGCCGGCTGGAAGACCGGCGAGGCGCTGATCGTCGGGCGCAACTCGCACGGCACCATGACCTATCGCGGCCCTTGCCCACCGGCCGGGGACAAGCCGCACCACTATGCGCTGACCCTGATCGCCACCGACCTGCCGCTGGGCACCTTGCCGCCGGAGCTCGACCGCGGTGGCTTGATGGAGTTGCTCAAAGACCATGCGCTCGGCGCGCAGAGCCTGGTCGGCCGTTACGGTCACTGATTCATCGCCAGAACTGGGGGTCGTCGACAATGCGCTCATGGCTCGCGAACAACCCCGGCAACTGTTCCTTGAGGTAGTCGATCCAGGTCCGCACCTTGGCATCCAGGTAATGCCGCGACGGGTAAATCGCATACAGCGCATTCTCACGCAACCGGTACGGCGCCAGTAACCGCCGCAGGCGCCCCTGCTCGATGGCCTGGCTGGCGGTATAGAACGGCAACAGGCCAATGCCCATGCCCAGTTCGCTGGCCACCAGCATGGCGTCGGCGACATTGGTCAGGAAGCTGTCACGCGGGGCGATCACGCACTGGTCCAGGCCTTGGGGGAATACCCAGTCACCTTCATGCATCGGGTAAGCCATGCGCAGGCAGCGGTGCTCGTGCAGGTCTTGCGGCCGCTCGGGCACGCCATGGGTTTCGAGGTAGCTGGGCGCCGCACAGGGAATGCTGAAGATGGTGCCCAGCGGCACGGCTATCAGCTGCGAATCGGGCAAGGCCTCGTCCACGGTAATCACCACGTCGTGCCCCTCGGCCAGCGGGTCGGGGTTGCGCTGGGACAGCGTCAGCTCGATGGCCACTTCCGGGCACAGCGCGTTGTAGCCGGCCACCAGCGGCATCAGCAACAGGCCCAGGCCATGCGGGCAGTGCAGGCGCAGGCAGCCTCGTGGCGTGAGGTGGGCACCGCGTGCTTCGTCCACGGCCTCGTCGGTCAATGCCATGATCTGCCGCGCCCGCTCCAGAAAGCGCTCACCCGCTTCGCTCATCCGCAAACGCCGCGTGGTGCGATGCAACAGGCGGGTCTGCAGCTGGTTCTCGAGCTCCGCAACGATGCGCGACACCTGCGCCGCGGAAATATCGAGGGCATTGGCGGCAGCGGCGAAACTGCCGCACTCCACCACCCGGGTAAAGGTACGCATTGCGTGCAGCATGTCCATGGCGCCGGGCTCCTTCAGCACTCTTATTCGTACGTTGCAGGCAGGAATCTATCACGACTTAGCCCATTTATTGTGCATCACCATTGAATACATCATTGGCAAAACATTGAAAAAGGAGCCTGCCATGAAACGTTCGATAGCTTTTGTCGCCCTGTCTGCCACCCTTGCTTCGTTCGGCGCCTTCGCCGATGCGTCGGCCAGCCAGCCGGTCGCCAGCCACTATGAATACGGCATGCCGCTGGATGTGGCCAAGGTCATCTCGATCACCCCGGCCAGCAACGCTGCCGACTGCCAGGTCGGTACCGCGCACATGGTGTATGTCGACCATCAGGGCCAGAAGCGCGAAATCGACTACCGCGAAATGGGTAACTGCTCGCAGCAGTGAATCAGCCCAGCACCTCGTTGATCCAGCCAATCTGCCGGGCAAACTCACGCAGCTTTTCCTGCGGGATGGCACCGCGGGCGCGCTCGAAGTTGGCCAGGCTCTGCTGCTTCTGACGCAGCATGCGCTGCCACTTGGTCAGGAAGGCCGGGCTTTTCTCACGCATCAGCAGCGGCCCGAAATACAGCTCTTCGGCACTGTAGGCCACCGCGTCGGCGGGTTCGGACACGATGATCTCGTAGTCGAAACGGTTTTCCCGCAGCAGCTCTTCGCTGACGATCCGGTAGCCGTTGTCCATCAGCCAGCCGCGCAACTCACGCTCATCGCCATTGGGCTGCAGAATCAGCCGCTCGCGGCCGTTCAGGCGCGCCTTGCCACGCTCGAGGATCTCGCACATGGTCTTGCCACCCATGCCGCACAGGCTGATGGCAGTGATACGGTCGTGCGCCTCGATGGCCTCCAGGCCGTCGGCCAGGCGCACGGTGACGGTTTCGCTCAGGCCATTGCGGCGCACGGTGCGCTGGGCCGAGGCATAGGGCGTTTGCGCCACCTCGCCGGCTACCCCGGCTTCGATCACGCCACGCAATGCCAGTGCCACCGGCAGGTAGCCGTGGTCCGAGCCGATATCGGCCAGCCGCGCGCCCTGCGGCACATGCGCCGCCACACGCTCCAGGCGCATCGATAATGTCTGTTCGTTCAACGCCAACCCCTTGCTCGACAATCGGCGGCGATTCTGACTGCCAGGGCGGGCTATTTCAATGCATAAGCGCCCGTCGGCTCGACCCTTGCGACAGGCTCGCGTAGGCTTGCCGCTTTCCTTCCGTTGCAAGGCGAACCCACATGGCAGATCTTATCTACACACCGGATTCCGACGCCGAGTCCATTTCCTCCGACGTCGCTGAGTACAACGGTATCCTGGTCACTACGCAGATCCCGGCCGATCTCGATGGCGACATCACCCAGCAGAGCGAGAGCACCCTGCAGGCGCTGAAGGATGCCCTGGAAAAGGCCGGCAGCGGCATGGACCGGGTCATGCACCTGACCATCTACCTGACCGACATGGCCGACCGCGCCGCCTTCAACGAGGTCTACCAGCGTTTCTTCAGCAAGCCGTGGCCGGTGCGTGCGGCGGTAGGCGTGGCTGCACTGGCCTTCCCTGACATGCGCGTCGAAGTGACGGCCATGGCCGCCAAGCGCTGATTACCGTTTTACCGGCTCCGCCTTCGGGCGGGGCCTTCTTCCAGAAAGCAGGACGCTGCATGCAATTCCCCCCTTTTCGCCGCAAGGCCCTGATCGTCTTGCTGCCCGGCCTGTGCCCACTGGCCCAGGCCGAACCGGTCACCCCCTTCAATCTGCTGGAACCGGTGGTGGTCACCGGCACCTACGCCCCCAACCCGAGCTTCGACCTGCCCTACTCCATCGATACCGTCGAGCGCCAGCAGATCGCCGATGGCCAGCTGGGCGTCAACCTGTCGGAAGCGCTCAACCGGGTACCTGGCCTGGTGGTGCAGAACCGCCAGAACTACGCCCAGGACCTGCAGATATCCTCGCGTGGCTATGGCGCCCGCTCGGCCTTCGGCATCCGTGGCATCAAGCTGCTCAGCGACGGCATCCCGGCCAGCACCCCGGATGGCCAGGGCCAGGCGGCCTCGTTGAACCTCGACGTGGCTGACCGTATCGAAGTGCTGCGCGGCCCGGCGTCCGCCATATATGGCAGCAATGCCGGCGGGGTGATCCAGATGTTCTCCCGCGACGGTTCCGGCCCACCCAAGGTGGGCGCCGAAACCATCTTCGGCAGCGATGGCTTCAACAAGAACCACCTCTACAGCGAAGGCGGCAGCGAACAGGCCGGCTTCCTGGTCGATGCCTTGCGCATGGACACCGACGGCTACCGCGACCACAGTGCCGCCCGCCGCGACCAGACCTTTGCCAAGGTCCACGTCAAGCCCGATGAGGACAGCCGCCTGGCACTGATTGTCAGCACCCTGGAGCAGAACGGCACGCAAGACCCGCTCGGCCAGACCTGGGACGCCTACAAGCACGACCCGCGCTCTGTTTCGTCGCGTGCCGAGGAATACAACACGCGCAAGAGCATCCACCACCAGCAGGTGGGCATGAACTACGAGCGCTACTTCGGCGAGGCGACCCTGCAGTTCAACCTGTATGGCGGCAAGCGCAGCGTGATCCAGTACCTGTCGATCCCCAAGGGCACGCCGGCGAACAACCGCGGCGGCGGCGTGGTCGACTTCGACCGCGAATTCCATGGCGGCACCCTGCGCTGGATCCAGCCGGTCAGCGCCGCCCCCGGCAACCTGACCCTGACTTTCGGCGCCGACTACGACCGCAGCCGCGACGACCGCCGTGGTTTCCAGAACTTCAGCGGCGACACCCTGGGCGTCAAAGGCGAGTTGCGCCGTGACGAAAAGGACACCGCTACCAGCCTCGACCCGTATCTGCAGGCTCACTGGGAACTGGACCGCTGGACCGTGGATGCCGGCCTGCGTCACAGCAGCATGGAGATGGAGGTGGACGACCGCTTCCTGGCCAACGGCGACGCCAGCGGCTCGAAGAAATACCAGCGCACCACGCCGACCCTGTCGGTGATGTACGCCTTCACCCCCGACCTGCATGGCTACATCAGCGCCGGCAAAGCCTTCGAGACGCCGACCCAGGCCGAGATGGCCTACACACCAGGAGCCCTGGAAGGCTTCAACTTCGGCCTCAAACCGGCCACCAGCACCCAGTACGAACTGGGCCTGAAGATGCGCCCGGACCAACGCACGCGGATCAATGCGGCCGTCTTCGAGATCCGCACCCAGGACGAAATCGTGGTTGCCGCCTCGACCGATGGCCGTACCAGCTACCGCAACGCCGGCAAGACCCTGCGCCGCGGCTTCGAGCTGAGCGTGCAGCGTGAACTGAACCCACAGTGGCAGGCCAACCTGGCCTACACCCTGCTCGATGCCACCTATGACGAGGCCTTCACTCAGGGCACCACGACCATCGACAAGGGCAACCAGCTGCCCGGCGTGCCGCGCAGCAGCCTGTTCGGCGAACTGGTGTGGAAGCCGCGTGATGGCATCAGCATGGGGCTCGAGGGGCAGTATCGGAGCAAGGTGTATGTCGAGGACAGCAACGACCAGCACGCAGCGCCGGGTTATGCGGTGTTCAACTGGCGTACGCAGTTCCAGCAGCAGGTCGGGCCGTGGACGTTCCACCAACTGGTGCGGCTGGATAACCTGCTGGACCGCCAGTACGTAGGCTCGGTGATTGTCGGCGATGGCAATGGCCGGTATTACGAGGCGGCGCCGGGCCGCTCCTGGTATGCCGGAGCCGGCATGGAATACCAGTTCTAAGCCGTGGGGGCTGCTTTGCAGCCCTTCGCGGATACAACCTGCACACCTCTGGGCACCCAAAGGTGCCAGCCAGGCATTTCACCGCTACAATGCCGCCCTAAACCGTGACAGCCCGAACCTATAACGACATGTCCCTTCCAAAGAATCACCTGGAACTGCTCAGCCCTGCCCGTGACGTGGCCATTGCCCGTGAGGCGATCCTGCACGGCGCTGATGCCATCTATATCGGCGGCCCGAGCTTCGGCGCGCGCCACAACGCCTGCAACGAAGTCAGCGATATCGCCGAACTGGTCGAGTTCGCCCACCGCTACCACGCACGCGTGTTCACCACCATCAACACCATCCTCCACGACAACGAGCTGGAACCTGCACGCAAGCTGATCCACCAGCTCTACGATGCCGGCGTCGACGCGCTGATCGTGCAGGACCTGGGGGTGATGGAGCTGGATATCCCGCCGATCGAGCTGCATGCCAGCACCCAGACCGACATCCGCACCCTGGAGCGGGCAAAGTTCCTCGACCAGGCCGGTTTCTCCCAGCTGGTGCTGGCCCGCGAGCTGAACCTGCAGCAGATCCGCACCATCGCCAGCGAAACCGACGCGGCCATCGAGTTTTTCATCCACGGTGCGCTGTGCGTGGCCTTCTCCGGCCAGTGCAACATCTCCCACGCCCAGACCGGGCGCAGCGCCAACCGGGGTGACTGCTCCCAGGCCTGCCGCCTGCCGTACACCCTGAAGGACGACCAGGGCCGCGTGGTGGCCTTCGAGAAGCACCTGCTGTCGATGAAGGACAACAACCAGACCGCCAACCTGGCCGACCTGGTAGATGCCGGCGTGCGCTCGTTCAAGATCGAAGGCCGCTACAAGGACATGGGCTATGTGAAGAACATCACCGCCCACTACCGCAAGCAACTCGACGCCATCCTCGAAGGCCGCCCGGAACTGGCCCGCGCCTCCAGCGGCCGTACCGAGCACTTCTTCCTGCCCGACCCGGACAAGACCTTCCACCGCGGCAGCACCGATTACTTCGTCACCGAGCGCAAGGTCGACATCGGTGCCTTCGATTCGCCAACCTTCACCGGCCTTGCGGTCGGCGTGGTGGAGAAAGTCGGCAAGCGCGACCTGCAGGTGGTCACCGACGTGCCGCTGACCAACGGCGACGGCCTCAACGTGCTGGTCAAGCGCGAGGTGGTGGGCTTCCGTGCCAACATCGCCGAGCCGCGTGGCGAGTTCGAGGAAGACGGCCAGAAGCGCTACCGCTATCGCGTCGAGCCTAACGAGATGCCGGAAGGCCTGCACAAGCTGCGGCCGAACCACCCGCTGTCGCGTAACCTCGACCACAACTGGCAGCAGGCCTTGCTGCGCACCTCTGCCGAGCGCCGGGTTGGCGTGGAATGGCATGCGGTGCTGCGCGAGCAGCGCCTGATGCTGACCCTCAGCAGCGAGGAAGGCGTCAGCGTGCAAGTGGCGCTGGATGGCCCGTTTGGCGCTGCCAACAAGCCGCAGCAGGCCCTGGACCAGCTGCACGACCTGCTCGGCCAGCTGGGCACCACGATGTACCACGCCAACCGCATCGAGCTGGATGCACCGCAGGCGTTCTTCATCCCCAACTCGCAGCTCAAGGCCCTGCGCCGTGAGGCCATCGAGGCGCTGACCGAGGCCCGGGTGAAGGCGCACCCACGTGGCGGGCGCAAGGCCGAGACCACACCGCCACCGGTGTACCCGGAATCGCACCTGTCGTTCCTGGCCAACGTCTACAACCAGAAGGCCCGCGACTTCTACCACCGCCATGGCGTGCAGCTGATCGACGCGGCGTACGAAGCCCATGAGGAACACGGCGAAGTGCCGGTGATGATCACCAAGCACTGCCTGCGCTTCTCGTTCAACCTGTGCCCCAAGCAGGCCAAGGGCGTCACCGGCGTGCGTACCAAGGTGGCGCCGATGCAGCTGATCCAGGGCGATGAAGTGCTGACCCTGAAGTTCGACTGCAAGCCGTGCGAGATGCATGTGATCGGCAAGATGAAGAACCACATCATCGACCTGCCGACCCCGGGCAGCGCGGTGGCCCAGGTGGTGGGGCACATCAGCCCGGAAGACCTGCTCAAGACCATCCCGCGCGGGATGCATTGATCTGTTGCCTGTGAGGGCCATTCGCGGCTGAAGCCGCTCCTACAGGATTTGTGCTGCCTTACCGGCTGATGCGATTACTGTGGGAGCGGGTTTAACCGCGAATAGGCCGCACAGCGGCCACGCTTTTACAGAATGCCCAGGCTCCGCGCCGTGCGGTCCACCGCAATCCGGGTCTTCTCCACCAGCTCGTCCAGCTCGCTGTGGTTGGCCACCAAGGCCGGCGCCATGATCATCCGGCCCAGGGTCGAACGAATGATCACTCCCTCCTCGAAACCATAAGTGCGGCACTGCCAGGCCAGGTCGTTCTCGTTGGCATAGCGCTTGCGGCTGCCCTTGTCTTCGGCAAATTGCAGCGCCGCCACCAGGCCGGCGCCTTGCACCTGGCCAATCAACGGGTGGTTGGCGAACACCTCGCGCAGGATCCGCTGCAGGTAGGGCCCGGTGTCTTCCTTGACCTGGCGCACGATGCCTTCATCGCGCAGCGCCTTGAGGTTGGCAATGGCCACTGCCGCCGCCACCGGGTGGCCGGAGTAGGTCAGGCCATGGGCGAACACCCCGCCACGCTCGACCAGGGCTTCGGCAATGCGCTTGCTCAGCACCAGGCCCCCCATTGGGACATAACCCGACGTCAGGCCCTTGGCGATCGACAGGGTATCCGGCTCGAAGCCGAAGTATTCGTGGGCAAACCACTCGCCGGTACGGCCAAAGCCACCGATCACCTCATCGGCACACAGCAGCACGTCGTACTGCCGGCAGATGCGCTGAATTTCCGGCCAGTAGCTTTCCGGCGGGAAGATCATGCCGCCCGCACCCTGGAACGGCTCGGCGATGAACCCGGCGACGTTCTCGGCACCCAGTTCGAGGATCTTCTCTTCCAGCTGCAGAGCGCAGCGGCGGCCGAATTCGGCCGGGGTCAGGTCACCGCCGGCGGCGTACCAGTACGGTTCATCGATATGCGCCACATCCGGGATCATCCCGCCCATTTCGTGCATGAACTTCATGCCGCCCAGCGCGGTGGCCGCCAGGGTCGAGCCGTGGTAACCGTTCCAGCGGCCGATCATGATCTTCTTGCCTGGCTGGCCGACCACCTGCCAGTAGCGGCGCACGGTGCGGATCAGGACTTCGTTGGCCTCAGAGCCGGAGTTGGTGTAGATGGCGTGGCTGTAGTGGCCCGGCAGCAGGCTGAACAGCAGCTCGGACAGCTCGATCACCGCCGGGTGGGTGGTGTGGAAGAACATGTTGTAGTAGGCCAGCTGGTCCATCTGCGCGGCGGCCGCAGCGGTGAGGTCCTTGCGGCCATAGCCGAGCTGGGTGCACCAAAGGCCTGACATGCCGTCCAGATAGCGCTTGCCGTCGCTGTCCCACAGGTGCAGGCGCTCGCCGCCGACCATCACCCGCGGCCCCTCGGCGTTCAGCGCCTTCTGGTCGAGGAACGCGTGGATGTGGTGGGCGGCGTCGCCGGCCTGGTAGTCACGGGTATCGCGCTGGGCGTGCAGCTTGGCTTGGAACGGTGCGTTCATTGTTGTTCTCCAGGGTAAGACGCGGCGTGCAGTTGGCCCTGCCAGACCGCTGACAGTAAACATCGGGTGGGGTGAAACGGCGCGTTCAGCGCCTTCGCAGGTAGCTTTCCAGCGGGTCCTTGCTCAGGCCCTCCTGGGCCTGGGCCAGCGAGTCGATGAACAGCGAAAACAGCTCGGACTGCTTGGCGATATCGAGCTTGGTGTAAAGGTTCTTGCGGTGGGTCTTGACCGTGTCCTCGCTGATCCCCAGGCGCTCGGCCAGGGACCGGGTCGAGTGGCCGCGCAGCAGGTACTGGGCGATGCGGCACTCGCGTTCGGTGAGCAGCGAGGAGCCGAAGTTGTTCAGCGCGGCGTTGATCTGCCGGCCCAGGGCGCTCTCGAAACGCCCGCCCAGGGCGTCGACATCGAGGTGGCTCCACTGCCGCCGCACCGTTGCCACGACCCACGGCGCCACGCACTTGAGGTCATTGACCTGCTGGCGGTCCAGGCGGCGGGTGCTGGCCAGGGCCACGGCGATGGTCAGGTGCTCGTCGAGGGGAACGATGAAGTTGAGTTCGTCTTCCAGGTGGGCGTGCTGGTAGAACGCCAGGTAGTACTCGCTGCGCTTGAAGTGGTCAGGGGCAACGTCACTGAGGCGGTAGCAACCGGGGCCGATGCCGTCCATGCAGGCCCGGTAGAACGGGCACAGCAAGTAGTAGCCTTCGAGGTACTTGTGGATGTTGCCTTCCGGTAGCCACGGGCCTTCCTCGTCCTTTTCGAACAATGCCGAGGGCAGGCCTTTGCGCGGGTAGAGGAACACGGTGATGGCCTGGCATGGGGCAATCAGCTTGAGCGCAGCGAACAGCGCCTCGACGAAGCCCGGCGAGCCCTGGGCGTCGACGACACGGGCCATCTGCACGTACCAGTCGGGCGATTTCAGCCGGTCTTTGCTCATTGTCGTGGTCCCATGCCGGGGTTGTTATGGTTGGGATTCTTGCATGGGGCCATGGTGCAGGCCATCACCCTTCGGGGTGAGGCATGCGTGAATGGAGGTGTTCGCCCCTCCCCCAACGCGCAAAGGAACCGTCAACACGCGCTGCTGCCTATACAAGACGAACAGCGTTGTACAATTGTTGCCCCTTCAAATTGGAGCCGGCATGAAGAAAAACCCACTGAGCCAACGCAAGGACGATCACCTAGATATCGTCCTGGCCGCCGGCAACAACGCCCATCGCGCAGACCCCGGCTGGTCGTCAGTGCGCTTCGAACATTGCGCATTGCCGGAAATGGCCCTGGACGACGTCGACCTGAGCACCGAGCTGTTCGGCTGCGCACTAGGCGCCCCGCTGTTGATCAGTTCCATGACCGGCGGTGCCGAACGTGCGCGCTTCATCAATCACCATCTCGCCGAAGCCGCCCAGGCGCTGGGCATCGCCATGGGCGTTGGCTCGCAGCGCGTCAGCCTGCGCAGTGGCCAGGACCAAGGCTTGACCGGCGAGCTGCGCCACCTGGCACCCGATGTGCCGCTACTGGCCAACCTCGGCGCCGCCCAGCTGCGTGAGGCCGACGGCCTAGACCTGGCACGCCGCGCCGTCGACACCTTGCAGGCCAATGCCCTGATCATTCACCTGAACCCCCTTCAGGAAGCCGTACAGCCAGAAGGCGACCGTGACTGGCGCGGTGTGCTGCAACGCATCGAAACCCTGACCCGCCAGTTGCCAACGCCGGTGATCGTCAAGGAAGTCGGTGCCGGCATTTCCCCCCAAGTGGCGCGCCAGCTCTGCGATGCGGGCGTTGCCATGGTCGACGTGGCCGGTGCCGGCGGTACCAGCTGGGCAGCCGTGGAGGCCGAACGCGCCGGCAATGCCGCTGAGCGCGAGGTCGCCCTGGCGTTTGCCGACTGGGGCATCCCGACCGCGCACTGCCTGCTGGCGGTGCGCCGCGCCGTGCCGGAAATCGGCCTGATCGCCTCCGGCGGCGTGGCCAACGGTGTCGATGCCGCCAAGGCCATCCGCCTCGGCGCCGACCTGGTAGGCCAGGCTGCCAATGTCCTCAGTGCCGCCGTGATCTCGACCCAGGCCGTGGTGGAACATTTCGAGGTTGTTCTGCGCCAGTTGCGCATCGCCTGCTTCTGTACCGGCTCGCGCAACCTTGCGCATCTGCGCCGGGCACGCTTGCTGGCTGGCAACCTGACGCCGCCATGAGGCTGGCGGCTGTGGCATGATCAGCGCCTCCCTTCATCCTGGCCCGCGTGCATGCTGATCGACGAAGAACTGACCCTGAAAAAGCTCGAAACCTTCCTCGCCTTCATGCGCAGTGGCAACCTCGGCCGCGCCGCCGCCGAGCTGTCCACCAGCGCGGTCAGCGTGCACCGCGCCATCCACTCCCTGGAAAGCGCGTTGCGCTGCCCGCTGTTCAAGCATGAAGGCCGCCAGCTGATTCCGCTGGAAAGCGCCTATGTGCTGGAGAAGAAAGCCCGCCAACTGATCCAGGACGCCGAACAGATGGTCCGCCAGACCCGCGAAGCCGCCGGTTTCTATGCCGAGCGCTTCCGCCTCGGCGCGCTGTACTCGCTGACCGTCAAGACCGTGCCGAAGCTGGTGATGGGCCTGAAACTGCGGCGCAGCGAGCTGAACATCGACCTGACCCTGGGCTCGAACGTCGACTTGCTGCAACGCCTGAAGAACCACGAGCTGGAAGCCATTCTGGTGTCACTGGACGAAAGCGCAGCAGACCCGGCCTGCGAACAGTTGCCACTGTTCTCCGACGATATCTTCCTCGCCGTGCCCACCGATTCACCGTTCGCCGAACAACAGGAAGTGGACCTCGCGGACCTGGCCGACTCCACCTTCATCACCCTGACCCAGGGTTTCGCCACCCACCGCGATGGCGCCCGGGTGTTCCAGCAGGCGGGGTTCGAGCCGAAGGTGGCGATGCAGGTGAATGACATCTTCACCCTGCTGAGCATGGTCAGTTCGGGCGTCGGGTTCGCCCTGCTGCCAGGGCGCATCGCAGCGGTATACGAGAACCGCGTGAAGCTGATTGCGCTGCAGGCGCGGTACCGGTTGCAGCAGCATATCGGGGTGGTGTTTTTGAAAGCTCGGGAGCGGGAGCCTAATTTGTTGGCGTTGTTGGCTGAATGCAGAATGTACAGCCGACAGGTCGACTAAACGCTTAGGCCGCGTAAGTACATGGCGTTCGTCGCTTGCAACATCAAGATGACGCTTATGTCTGCTGTCGCTTTGCGAAATTCAAACCGCTCAAATCAACGGGGGCAGCAAGCCCCTCCTTGAACGACTTCTGAAACGCCTGAACTTCAGAGTATATTTTGTCGACAACCCATGTAGATTTAGTCGGCGGCAGCGCCTGGATAGAAAGCTTTAAGTTAGTCATTTGCCCACTGACAACTGCATAGTCTTGCTGAAGCTGCCACGTCGCGTCCAACAGCGGCCCATTGACTGGCCTTTCCCCGCTAACAACCAATTTTGGAACACCAGGCATCGGGGCGGCCTCCCTGACTTGGGCATTGAATCGCCGCCGGCTATTATTCAATTGTTCGAGGTTCGGCTTCATCTCATAGTAAGACGCCAAAATCTCATTTGCCTTTCTAATACGTTGAGGAGGCTTCATCATGCCTAGCGCACGCAAAGGGCGCTTTATCCATTCCCATGTTCTGCCTGAGGGGTCGGTGCGATTTATCGGGTCAGATCCGCAGTACGCATAGCTATGGATCCCTCCTCTACCAAACGGACTGAATTCATCTGAAGAGCAGAATCGCATGAGGCATGGATTGTAGGTGCGCACACCATTTCCTAGCAAATACATGCCGGAGAAGTCTAAGCGCTCACCCTTGAACCTCATTTGGGGTAAGACAATTGCACGGGGCCTGCTAAAACCATAACTGTTGTAAATCAAACTACCAGCCCCCGCAGCACCAAGCACAGTTCCCGCTTGATCACTAGCTAACATCACTCCTTCGCCAACCCCCGCGCCTTCGCGTTCGGCAAGATCAATATCCGCGATGCAAAATATTTGATGGCTTGTTTGAGAATACAGGAGTGTGACAATTTTTTTCTGTTGATAGAATAGATACATAAATGCTCCAATGACAGCGTTTGACATTAGTACTTGTCAAGCTTCCACCAAAATCTCCTTGATCACCACTGGCAAAACTGATAGGTGAACACATGCCGGCACTCATTGCTAAACGAGCTAAATACTGCCGGGGCGAATCGCAGCGGTTCCCGCTACCGCCTGCAGCAACATATCGGCGTGGTGTTTCTCAAGGCCCGGGAGCAGGAGCCGAATCTGTTGGCCTTGTTG
>Ga0153918_1000760_pt1 | contig 14154 bp, 10 predicted proteins | sample TSFL002MetaG_FD_104687 | JGI IMG/M metagenome (GOLD analysis project Ga0153918, IMG submission 104687) | Attine ant fungus gardens microbial communities from Florida, USA - TSFL002 MetaG | ecosystem: Host-associated > Fungi > Mycelium > Unclassified | place: USA: Florida, Paynes Creek Historic... | reverse complement strand
TTCGCGTGGCGGGTTCCGTGGTGAGCGTCGTGATGGCGATTCGCGTGGTGGCTTCCGCGGCGAGCGTCGCGACGGGGATTCCCGCGGGGGCTTCCGTGGTGAGCGTCGTGACGGCGATTCGCGTGGCGGCTACCGTGGCGAGCGTCGCGACGGCGACTTCCGCGGCGAGCGTCGCGAGGGCGGTCCCCGCGGCGGCTACCGCAACGACCGCGGCGGCCGCCGCAGCGACTCGCGCGGCACGAACGAGCACCTGCGCAGCGACGCCTTCGGCGCCGATGCCGTGCGCCGCGCCGCGAAGGAGCGCCCCGAAGGCGGCTACTCGCTGAGCGACTTCGACGACATCCCCGGCGTCGGCGGGTCGGCGCAGGACTCGGCATCCGCCGGTCTCGCCCCCGTCGCCGAGCGCACCGACGGCGTGCGCCTGCAGAAGGCGCTCGCGAACGCCGGCGTCGCCTCGCGGCGCTTCAGCGAGCAGTACATCACCGAGGGCCGCGTCACGGTCAACGGCGAGGTCGTCACCGAGCTCGGCTCGCGGGTCTTCCCCGAGAAGGACCAGGTCGCCGTCGACGGCGTGGCGGTGCAGCTCGACACGACCAAGCGCTACGTCATGCTGAACAAGCCCGCAGGCGTCGTGTCGTCGATGCGCGACGAGCACGGCCGCCGCGACCTGCGCGAGTTCGCCGTCGAGTACGAAGAGCGCCTCTACAACGTGGGCCGCCTCGACCACGAGACGAGCGGACTGCTCGTGCTGACCAACGACGGCGAGCTCGCGCACGTGCTCGCGCATCCGTCGTTCGGCGTCGAGAAGACGTACGTCGCGAAGGTCGCGGGCTCCCTGACGCCGCAGGCGGTCACCCGTCTGCTCAAGGGGGTCGAGCTCGAGGACGGCTTCATCAAGGCCGACCAGGCGCACATCCTCGCCGACCAGCCGGGACGCGACGCGACGCTCGTCGAGATCACGCTGCACTCGGGCCGCAACCGCATCGTGCGCCGCATGCTCGCGGCCGTCGGCTTCCCGGTGCTCGAGCTCGTGCGCCGCAGCTTCGGCCCGCTGCACCTCGGCACGCTCCGCGCGGGGGAGTCGCGCGAGCTGACCGACCTCGAGCTGCGCCGCCTGCTCACCATCGCCCGCAAGGCCCAGCGCCGCGGCGCCGTCCCCGCCGACGCGACCGCCGCCGACGAGGCCCCCGCCGACTGAGCCCAGGCGCCTCCGGCCAGACCTGCCTCGTCCCCGCGCGAAGTATGGGTTTCGCATGCTCGTGTGCCATACGAGCATGCGAAACCCATACTTCCTGCGGACATGGGGCGCTTCGAAGGGCGATTCCGACATCGAGTAGGCTTGGTCGGTTGAGATCGCACCGAACGAGAGGCACCGCATGACGCCGACGCGCACCGTGTCGCCCATCCGCATCGTCGGCACCGGGCTGCTCGGCACGAGCGTCGCGCTCGGACTGCGCCGGTTGGGCGTGGACGTACTCCTCGCCGACGCCTCGCCCTCCGCGCTCCGCCTCGCCGCCGACTACGGCGCCGGCCGCATCGCGACCGCGCAGACCGCGGCCGACGCCGACCCCGCCGACCTGCCTCGCATCGTCGTCGTCTGCGTCCCGCCCGACGTCACGGGCCGCGTCGTCGCCCGTGAGCTGGAGGCCTGGCCGGGCGCCGTCGTCACCGACGTCGCGAGCGTGAAGTCGCTCCCGCTCGACGAGCTGCGCGCCCTGGGCGCCGACCTCTCCCGCTACGTCGGCTCGCACCCCATGGGCGGGCGCGAGCGCGGCGGCCCGCTCTCCGGTCGCGCCGACCTCTTCCAGGGCCGCCCCTGGGTCATCGCCCAGCACGAGGCGACCACCGTGCACGGGCTCCAGGAGGTGGAGGGGCTCGCCCTCGACCTCGGCGCCACGCCCATCCCCATGTCGGCCGAGCAGCATGACGCGGCCGTCGCGCTCGTCTCGCACGCGCCGCAGCTCGTCTCGACGCTCCTGGCCATGCGCCTCGTGGACGACGAGGACGACGCCTCGCGCCTCGCCGGCCAGGGCATCCGCGACGTCACTCGCATCGCCGCCAGCGACCCCGCCCTGTGGGTGCAGATCCTCGCCGCGAACGGCCCGCGCGTCGCCGCCATCCTGCGCGCCTTCGAGCGCGACCTCGACCGCGTGGCGACGGCCCTCGAGCGCATCGACGAGCCCGGCTCGCGGCGCGTCATCGCCGACCTCATGGCGGCCGGCAACGCGGGCGTGGCCCGGTTGCCCGGCAAGCACAACAACCGCCGCGACTTCGCCTCGGTGACCATCATGCTCGACGACCGCCCCGGTCAGCTCGCCCGCCTCTTCGCGGATGCGGGAGAGGCCGGCATCAACATCGAAGATCTCCGCATGGAGCACTCCCAGGGCCGCGAGCTCGGCCTCATCGAGCTGCTCGTGCTGCCCGAGGTGCGCCAGCGCCTCATCGAGGAGCTCCGCGAACGCGAATGGAGGGTCGCGGCATGACCGCCGAGACGACGACACCGACGACCGACCCGACGATCGGGACCGCGAACGGCCGGACGACGACCATCGTCGCCGTCGACGGCCCCTCGGGCTCCGGCAAGTCCTCGGTGAGCCGCCGCGCCGCGAAGGAGCTCGGCTTCCATCTGCTCGACACGGGCGCCGCCTACCGCGCGCTCGCCTGGCTCGCCCTCGACCGCGACGTGGACCTCGAGGACGGCAACGCCGTCGCCGGCATCCTCGGCGACTTCGAGCGGCTCTACGCGATCGCCCTCGAACCCGACGAGTCATGGGTGCGGGTCGGCGAGCACGACGTGACCGACGCGATCCGCGAGACCTCGATCTCGTCGGTCGTCTCGAAGGTCGCGCGCGTGCCCGAGGTGCGCACGCGCCTGAACGACCTCTTCCGCCGCATCCTCGCCGCCGACGACGCCCCGGGCATCGTCGCCGAGGGCCGCGACATCACGACCGTCGTCGCGCCCGACGCGCACGTCCGCGTGCTGCTCACGGCCGACGAGGCGACCCGCATCGCGCGGCGCGCCGGCGAGAAGGCCGGCGAGGACGCCGCGGCCGTCGCCGCCTCGGTGACCGCGCGCGACCGGCAGGACTCGCAGGTCGTCGACTTCCTTAGCGCCGCCGACGGCGTGACGGTGCTCGACTCGACCCATCTGAGCTACGACGAGACGGTCGCGGCGATGATCGATCTGATGCGCCACGGCGCGAACGACCCCAAGGAGCAGGCATGAGCGCAACCCAGAACCAGGCGGGCGACGGCGGCGACTTCGACGTCGAGCGCGTCGAGGCCGAGTCGGCCGCGGACCTCGCGGCCTTCGCGTCGCGCGTCTCGGACGTCGACGACGAGCTGTCGGACGCCCGGGCCGAGGCGCTGCGGCGCAGCCTCGAGGACTACGAGCTCGACGAGGACGACCTCGACGTGCTGGCCGGCGCCGAGGCCGACGAGGACGGCGTCACGCGCCTGCCCGCGCTGCCCGTGCTCGCGATCGTCGGCCGCCCGAACGTCGGCAAGAGCGCCCTCGTGAACCGCATCATCGGCCGTCGCGAGGCCGTCGTCGAGGACACCCCCGGCGTCACCCGCGACCGCGTCTCCTACAAGTCCGAGTGGAACGACCGCCGCTTCACCGTCGTCGACACCGGCGGCTGGGAGCCTGACGCGAAGGGCATCGACCTCTCGGTCGCGCAGCAGGCCGAGATCGCCATCGACCTCGCGGATGCCGTGCTCTTCGTCGTCGACGCGAACGTGGGCGCCACCGCCACCGACGAGCACGTCGTGCGCCTGCTGCGCAAGACCGACCGCCCCGTGCTCCTCGTCGCGAACAAGGTCGACGACGCCGTGCAGGAACCGAACGCCGCCGTCCTGTGGAGCCTGGGCCTCGGCGAGCCGCACCCCGTCTCGGCGCTGCACGGCCGCGGCGTCGCCGACCTGCTCGACCGCGTGCTCGAGGTGCTGCCCGAGGTCTCGAAGGTCGCCAAGGAGGAGTACGGCGGGCCCCGCCGCGTCGCCATCCTCGGCCGCCCGAACGTCGGCAAGTCGAGCCTGCTGAACAAGGCCGCGGGGGAGGAGCGCGTCGTCGTCAACCCGCTCGCCGGCACCACGCGCGACCCCATCGACGAGCAGATCGAGCTGGGCGGGCGCATCTGGCGGTTCGTCGACACCGCCGGCATCCGCAAGCGCGTGCACCTGCAGCAGGGCGCCGACTTCTACGCCTCGCTGCGCACCACGGCGGCGCTCGAGAAGGCCGAGGTGGCGGTCGTCGTGCTCGACGTCACCGAGCCGATCTCCACGCAGGACCTGCGCATCATCGACCTCGTGCTCGAGTCGGGCCGGGCGCTCGTGCTCGCCTACAACAAGTGGGACCTCCTCGACGACGAGCGCCGCTGGCAGCTCGAGCGGGAGGTTGAGCAGGACCTCGCGCACGTGACCTGGGCTCCGCGCGTCAACATCTCCGCGCGCACCGGCCGCCACCTCGAGAAGCTCGTGCCGGCCCTGGAAACGGCGCTCGACTCGTGGGACACGCGCATCCCGACGGGCAAGTTCAACGCCTTCCTCACCGAGCTCACGGCCGAGTTCCCGCACCCGCTGCGCGGCGGCAAGCAGCCCCGCATCCTGTTCGGCACGCAGGCGGGCTCGCAGCCGCCGACGTTCGTGCTGTTCACGACGGGCTTCCTCGACCCGGGCTACCGCCGGTTCATCCAGCGCCGCCTGCGCGAGGTGTACGGTTTCGTCGGCACCCCCATCATCGTGAACATGCGCGTGCGCGAGAAGCGGCAGCGCAAGCGCTGAGCGGTCCCCTCCGGCGCGCATCGGCCGAAATTCACCGAATGATGTGATGAATTTGCCCCGTATGAAACCTCAGTTTTCATGTCGGGGCAAATTTGTTTGTTTTTCACGCGATTTCTTGTGATTTGGTGTGTATTTTCTGACTATTTCGCGACTAACGTCTTCTTTTGACGGGACCCGTCGAAACGCAGAACCGCACACGCCGCCCAACGGAGGACGCAGACCCATGACCGACAAGTTCGCGCAGGCACAGGCCGAGTGGCTCGAGCGAGTGACCCTCGCCGAGCAGATGATCCCCCTCATCGGCAAGCTCTACCGCGAAGAGAACGTCGTGACCTCGATCCACGGTCACCGCCTCATCAACCTGTCGGCCATCGAGGTCATCCGCGCGCACCAGACGGCGCGCCGCATCAACGACGTCGAGCTCGACCTCGCCAAGACCCTCCCGATCCTCCAGATCCTGACGACGCTCGACCTGGCGCCCGCCTCGATCGACCTCGGCCAGCTCGCCGACCGCTTCGACGAGCAGGGCGGCGACCTCGCCGCGTTCGTCGCCGCCGAGGTCGCGGAGGTCATCTCCTCCGAGGAGCGCGAGAGCACCGACGTCGTGCTCTACGGCTTCGGCCGCATCGGCCGCCTCCTCGCCCGCATCCTCATCGCCCACGCCGGCACCGGCAAGAAGGGCCTGCGCCTGCGCGCCATCGTCGTCCGCAAGGGAGCGGAGAACGACCTCGAGAAGCGCGCGAGCCTGCTCCGCCGCGACTCGGTGCACGGCCCCTTCAACGGCACCATCACGGTCGACGCCGAGAACGACACGATCCTCGCCAACGGCACGCTCATCCAGGTCATCTACTCGGACAGCCCCGCCACGGTCGACTACACGCAGTACGGCATCGCCGACGCGATCGTCGTCGACAACACGGGCCGCTGGCGCGACGAGGCCGGCCTGGCGCAGCACCTCGAGGCGAAGGGCGTCGGCAAGGTGCTCCTCACCGCCCCCGGCAAGGGCGACCTGAAGAACATCGTCTACGGCATCAACCACGACGACATCGACGCCGCCGACCGCATCATCACGGCCGCCTCGTGCACGACCAACGCCATCACCCCCGTGCTCCGCGCGGTCGACGCGAAGTTCGGCGTCGAGCACGGTCACGTCGAGACGGTCCACTCGTTCACGAACGACCAGAACCTCATCGACAACTTCCACAAGGGCGACCGCCGCGGCCGCGCCGCCGGGCTGAACATGGTCATCACCGAGACGGGCGCCGCCAAGGCCGTCGCGAAGGCCCTGCCCGAGTTCAAGGGCAAGCTCACGGGCAACGCGATCCGCGTCCCCACGCCCGACGTCTCGATGGCCGTGCTCAACCTCACGCTCTCCCGCGAGGCGACGCGCGACGAGGTCAACGAGTACCTCCGCCAGGTGGCGCTCAACTCGAGCCTGCGCCAGCAGATCGACTACTCGGAGTCGAGCGAGGTCGTCTCGACCGACTTCGTCGGATCCACCCGCGCCGGCGTTGTCGACGGCCTCGCCACGATCGCGAACGGCACGAACCTCGTGCTCTACGTCTGGTACGACAACGAGTTCGGTTACTCGTCGCAGGTCATCCGCATCATCGAGCTCCTCGGCGGCGTGCAGACCCCCGTCGTGCCGCGCCGTCGCGCCATCACGACGCTCTAGACGGCCGATCGGCCGGTTCGTTCGCACACGGCCGCTCGGCCGGGGGAGGGCCGCTCGCTGCACGCGGGCGGCCCTTCCGCGTGCCCGCGCGCGGCCGATGTCGGTGGCGTGCGGGACAATCGTCCGAGACGGATGCGGATGCCGTCGCCGCCGGGATCAGCGGCGCGGCGTCGAGCGCGAGGCGAGCGGGTGGGAACAGGTGACGCAGAGCGAGGAGCCGGCGCGGCCGGCGGCGGTCGGTCGTGGAGGGGCCGAGCACGAGGGCGCCGAGCATCGGGCGGAGACGTCCGCGGCGGCGGGGCGCGGTGCGCGCGACAGCGCCGGGCGGGCGCCCTCCGATGCGGCGGCCGGAGACGCGGCATCCGCGCCCCAGGCCTCCGATGCCGTGGCGGCCGAGTCGCCTGCGCCCGACCGGGCGCCCGCGTCGGCGTCGGCGGCGAACGGCTTCCTGCGCCCCGCCCGCATCCTGTGGAGCGAGCTGCGCATCGTGCACGGCGCCGCCTGGCGCACGCTCCGCCGGCACTGGGCGGTGCTCACGCCCCTGGCGGTCCTGCTGCAGGTCGCCGTCGCGTTCGTCGCCATGCCCCTGCTCGGCGGGGCGTTCCGCTTCGCGCTGTCGAGCGCGGGCCTGCACGGCTTCGAGCTCGCGAACGCGGGATTGCTGCTGTCGAACCCGCTGTCCGACGTGGTCGTCGTGCTCATCGGCCTCGCCGCGCTGGCGGCGCTGTCCGCGCAGCTGGGCGTGCTCGTCATCGCCGTCGAGCACCTGCAGACGGGGGAGCGGCTGACCCCCGGCGGGCTCCTGCTCGACGTGCTTGGGCTGGTCAGGCGGCTCGCGCATCCGACGTCGCTGCTGCTGCTCGCCTACCTCTTCGTCGTCGTTCCGCTCGGCCACGCCGGCTATGCCTCCGCGCTCACGAACGGCATCGCGATCCCCAACTTCGTGGCGGGCGAGCTCGAGAAGACCGACTCCGGACGATGGCTGGTCACGGGCGTCATCGCCCTCATCGCCTACCTCAACGTGCGCCTCTCGCTCACGCTGCCCGTCTTCGCCTCGCGGCCCGTGTCGGCGTTCGCCGCGGTGCGCGCGAGCTGGCGGTACACGCGATGGCGCACGCCGCTCATCGTCGTCAGCGTCGCCGGCGCCGTCGCGATCTGGGGCCTCGTCACGCTCCTCGTGATCGTCATCGGCCTCGGTTCGACCGTGATCGCCGACACCGCGGCGCCCGCGCTCGCACCCACCGTCGCGGCGATCGCGCTGGCCCTCGCGCAGGTCATCGGCACGATCGCGAGCGGCTGCGCCATCGTCACCGTGGTGGCGCTCCTGGTCGCCGTCCACCGTCGCCGGGAGGCCATGACCGACGACATCCCCGACGAGCTCCAGGTCGAAGCGCTGCAGGGCCTCGAGCGCGGCGGCGTGCCCGAGATCGCCCACTCACGCCGCGGCTGGACCTGGGGCTGGGCATGGTCCCACAAGCTCGGCAGCACGGAGCTCGCCGCCGCCACCGACCGCTTCTGGCGCCGGGCGAGCGGCACGCGCCGCGACGGCTCGACGAGCTCGCTCGGCATCCGCCGGCCGATCCTGGTCGTCTCGATCGCAGGCGCCGTCGTCTCCGCCGTCGTGCTCGGGGTCGTGAACCTGCCCGTCATGAACGCACTCGCGGCGAAGCCGGACACGCTCGTGATCGCGCACCGGGGCGACATCGGCGGCGGAGTCGAGAACACGATCCCCGCGCTGGAGGCGGCCGCGCAGGCCGGGGCCGACTACGTCGAGATGGACGTCCTCGAGACGCGCGACGGCAGGTTCGTCGTCATGCACGACAGCAATCTCAAGCGCCTCTCCGGCCGCGGCGTCAACGTCGCCGACCTCACGCTCGACGAGCTCACTGCGATCACCGTGAGCGACGGCCGCGGGCACGAGGCTCGGATCCCCTCGCTCGACGAGTACGCGCGTCGGGCGAAGGAGCTCGGCATGCCGCTGCTCGTGGAGCTCAAGACGCACGGGGGCGAGTCGGCGGACTACGTCGCGAGGCTCGTAGCCGAGCTCGAGGCGATCGGGCCGATCACCGACAACATCTTCCACTCTCTCGACAAGGGGTTCATCGAGCAGCTCAAGCAGCAGCGGCCGGAGGTCTACGCGGGCTACATCCTGCCCTTCGCGGTGGGCGGGCTGCCACCCACGACGGTCGACTTCTACGTCGTCGAGGAGGGGTCCGCCAACGCGAGCACCCTCGCCGCGGCGCGGGCGGCGGGGAAGAGCGTCTTCGTGTGGACGGTGAACGACGAGGGCAGCATGCGGCAGCGCATGCGCGACGGCGTCGAGGGCATCATCACGGATCACCCCGCCGCCGGCGTCCTGGTGCGCAGCGACCTCGATCGCGACCGGGGGCTCGCGGTGACCCTGGTGGACGCCGTCGATCGCTTCGTGACGCTCTGAGGCGGCACCGGATGCCGCGGAGCGGGCGGCCTCAGGGTGATCCGGTCGTCGCTCCTGCCCGGATACGGCGGTCGCCGAGGATTCTTCTCTTGAATGATTCGCAAAAAGTTGACTCTTTGATTTCAGATAGTGGAAAATAAATTCCATGATCTCCAAGAGTTCCAAGACGGAGACGTTCGGCGAGCCCATCGTCGACGGGCCCGTGCCCCTCGGTCGTCGTGTCGTCGCCGAGCTCCTCGGCACGTTCCTCCTCGCGACCATCGCCTTCGGCGCCGGCCTGCAGGGCGAGAAGCTCGCCCCCGGCCTCGGCGCCTTCGCCGGCGGCCTCACGCTCGCCGCGCTCGTGCTCTCGCTCGGCGGCGTCTCGGGCGGTCACTTCAACCCCGCCGTCTCGATCGCGATCCTCTTCAACGACCGCGGCGACGCCAAGGGCTTCACGAAGGTCGACTTCGGCTGCTACGTTCTCGCACAGCTCGTCGGCGCCTTCGCGGGCGTCTCGACCGCGCTCGCCACCTTCGGCGAGCCCTTCGGTGTGCCCGCCGCGGGCGACCTCTCGATCGGCTCGATCTTCGGCGAGGCGCTCGCGAGCGGCAGTCTCATCCTCGTCGTCCTGCTCCTGGTCCGCAGCGGCAAGGCGAACCTCATCCCCGCGGGCGTCGCCCTCGTGCTCACGGTGGCGGGGCTGGGCCTCGCGTCGAGCGCGATGAACCCCGCCATCACGCTCGCGAAGATCATCGCGGGCGCGGGCATCCCGCCAGTGACGGCCGCTGTGTTCGCCGTCACGCAGCTCGTCGCGGCCGTGCTCGCCGCCGCCGTCGCGGCCGCGCTCACGCCGCAGTCGGGCGAGCGGCCCCGGCTCGACCGCCTCGCCGCCGACGTCGGCCGTGCGCGGTAGCGTCGGGTCATGCTCGCAACCCTGCTCCACGGTCCGCGCGACGTCCGCGTGGAAGAACGCCCCGATCCGCGCCTCGTGACCGGCGACGACGCCGTCGTCCGCGTCGTCGCCGCCTGCGTATGCGGCTCCGACCTCTGGCGCTACCGCGGCATCGTCGACTTCGAGGCACCCAAGCTCATGGGGCACGAGTTCGTGGGCGTCGTCGAGCAGGTCGGCGACGACGTGCACGGCATCCGCGTGGGCGACGTCGTGATCGCGCCCTTCTACGTGTGCGACATGACCTGCGTGCACTGCCGGGGCGGGGTCAGCACCTCGTGCGTGCGGCGCGGTGGCTGGGGCTTCCCGGACGACCGCGGCGTGCTCGCCGACGGCGCGCAGGCGGAGCGCGTGCGCGTGCCGGTCGCGGACAGCACGCTCGTGCGCGTGCCCGAGGGCGTCGATGTCGACGCCCTGCTGCCCGACCTCCTCGCGCTCTCCGACGTGTGCGGCACGGGGCACCACGCGGCGGTCTCGGCGGGCGTCGGCTCCGGGAAGACCGTCGCCGTCGTGGGCGACGGCGCAGTCGGCCTCATGGCCGTGCTGGCGGCCTCGCGCTTGGGCGCGGAGCGCGTGATCGCCTTCTCTCGGCATCCGGATCGGCAGGCGCTCGCCCGCGAGTTCGGCGCGACCGACATCCTCGAGGAGCGCGGCCGGGAGGGCGCGAAGCGCGTGCACGAGCTCACCGGCATCGGCGCAGACTGCGTGCTCGAGTGCGTGGGCACCCGCGAGTCGATCGAGCAGGCCGTCCGCTCGGCGCGCCCGGGCGGCGCGGTCGGCTATGTGGGCGTGCCCGGCGAGGGGCCGGCATGGCCCGCGCAGTACCTCTTCAGCACCAACATCCGCGTCGCGGGCGGCGTGGCCCCTGTGCGGCAGTACCTCCCGGATCTGCTGGACGACGTGATCGCCGGTCGCATCCGGCCGGGGCGCGTGTTCGACTTCGAGACCACGCTCGACGGCATCGCCGAGGCCTACGCCGCGATGGACGAGCGCCGGTCGATCAAGGCGCTCGTGCGGATGCCGGAGCCGCCGGCCGCGGCGTGACGGCCGTGGCCACGCTCGGACATCTCTTCCGCTTCACGGAATACCACTTCCGTTCTCTGCCCGTTCGCCGACTCAGCCGAGTACAGTTGACGAGACCAGATCGGTTGACCGTCACGCGCGCGTGACGCGATTCGGCGCCCGCGCCGAACCATGCGAAGGAGCATCCATGACCGCAGTGAAGAACAACGCCCGCGCCCTCTGGAACGGCGACCTGTTCACGGGCTCCGGCACCGTCGAGCTCGTCTCGTCGGGCGCCGCCACGTTCGACGTCAACTTCAAGGCCCGCTCGGAGGACGGCGCCAAGGGCCCCGTCACCACGCCCGAGGAGCTCATCGCCGCCGCGCACGCCTCGTGCTACGCCATGGCGTTCTCGAACGCGCTCAAGGAGAACGGCACCGCGCCCGTCTCGCTCGACGTCTCGGCCGAGGTTGTCTTCGAGAACGTCACGATCACGACGTCGACGCTCACCGTCGTCGCCGAGGTCCCCGGCATCGACGCCGACAAGCTCCGCGAGGTCGCCGAGGCCGCCAAGGAGGGCTGCCCCGTCTCGAAGGCGCTCGCGGGCGTCGAGATCATCCTCGCCGACGCGACCCTCAAGGCCTAGCGCTCGCCGCTCGACCGCTTCCGCGCCGTCCGACCGCGATCATCGGCCCGCCGATCGATCGTGGTCGGGCGGCGCGCTCGCATCGACGCCTCGCCATGCTTGGCATTCGGTGTGCGGCACCTGAAACTCGCGTCCGCTCATGACATCGGACGTTGTGTTGCGTGACAACATGCCTCATTATCGGTGGACCGGTTCAACGGCGAACCGCGGCCGCGAAGCGGCTTCCGAAGTGGCCTGCGGGCCGGAGATCCACATGTCAGAGCCAGTCAACTCGGACGGCGGCCAGGGGGCCGACCGTCAGCCGGACGTCGAAGCGTCCGGCCGCCTCGAATCCGACGCGTCGCGGGGGAGCGGCGCCTCGCGTGACGAGGAGCGTCCCGCGCGCTCGAGCGCCTTCGCCCGCGTCGTCGACCCGGTCACGGCGCGCATCCGCGCCCTCATGCGGTTGCCCGGGCAGCGCGTGGAGGCGTTCGGGGTCATCATGTCGGCCAGTCAGGCGGGCATCGACCCGACCGCCGACTGGACCTCCGCCGTCGAGGAGGACGAGCTCGAGCAGCCGTTCCGCGCCGTCATCGATCTCTCCAGCGAGGAGGCGTACGACGTCGTCACGACGGCCCTCGCCGAGTACGCCGAGCGCGTGCGCGCCGGCGACGAGATCCCGCCGGGGCACGAGGAGACACTGCTCGAGCGCGCCGACCGGGCGTCCCGCGCCGCCGTCGCCGAGCGCATCCTCGACGATATCGACGCGCAGCTCGGCGGACTGCGGATCGTGGAGGAGAGCGCGCCGGCGGCGCTGTAGGCGCGGGCGCACGACACCGGCGAGCTCCGACTCGCGCTCGCGCGAACGAGCATCGAACGGGGCGGCCGTCCCATGCGGGACGGCCGCCCCGTCGTCGTGCCCGCGCGTCGTGCCCGGCATCCTTCGCGACTTCATACGCCTCGCTCGACAGCCGTCAATAAATTTGTTAGGCTACCTAAGCAATTGAGGTGCGGAGGAGCCGAAGTGAACGAGCTGGATGTCGAATTCGCCGGCCGTCTTCGCGGAGCGCTGCGCCACGTCGTGCAGTTCATCCGCCAGATCGACGCCGTGAGTCCCCTGTCGAGTCAGCAGGTGTCGATGCTCGGCTACCTGCGCGGCGGCGGACGACGCGCATCGGACGTCGCCCAGTTCCTCGGCGTCCGCGCGCCCACGGCCACGCAGGGGCTCAACCGCCTCGTGGAGGCCGGGTTCGTTGAGCGTCGGGCGGATGCCTCCGACGCGCGCGCATCGATCGTCGCGCTCACGCCGCTCGGCGTCGAGACGCTCGACCACGAGGAACGCAACCGCAACGAGCGCGTCGCGACCGCGCTCGCCCTGCTCTCCGCCGAGGATCGCGCGCTGCTCGAAGGCGCTCTGCCCGTGCTGGAGCGGCTCATGCACGACGATCCCGCGACTCCCGAAGCGTCCGCCGCTGCACCCGCATCCGGCTCCGCCTCGCACCTCGATGCTCGTCCGTCAGATCTGGAAGGAGCGGGCCGTTGACGTCGACCCCCACGCAATCAGTCCCCACCGTCGCGCCGAAGGGCGCCGCATCGCACGGGCTCCCGGCGCGCCCCGTCGAGGCCGAGTCGCGCTCGATCCTGCGCCAGCCCGCCGCCGTGTGGGCCGTCGCCGCGGCATCCGTGTTCGCGTTCATGGGCATCGGCCTGGTCGACCCGATCCTGCCGGCCATCGCGAAGAACCTGAACGCCGGCGCGAGCGAGGTCTCGCTGCTGTTCACGAGCTACTTCGCGATCACGGGTGTCGCGATGCTCATCACCGGCTGGGTGTCCAGCCGCATCGGCGGCAAGAAGACGCTGCTCATCGGCCTGTCGCTCATCGTCGTCTTCGCCGCGCTCGCGGGCCTCGCCGAGAACATCCCGTGGCTCGTCGGCATGCGCGCCGGCTGGGGTCTCGGCAATGCGCTCTTCGTCGCGACGGCGCTCGCCGTCATCGTGGGCGTCGCCTCGGGCGGCTCGAGCGCCGCGATCATCATCTACGAGGCCGCGTTGGGTCTCGGCATGTCGCTCGGCCCGCTGCTCGGCGCGATCCTCGGCGGGGCGCAGTGGCGTCTGCCCTTCTTCGGCACCGCCGTGCTCATGCTGCTGGCCGCCGTCGCGATCTCGATCTTCCTGCCGAAGACGCCCGCGCCGGCCAAGAAGACGGCGCTCGGCGACCCGATCCGCGCGCTCGGCCACAAGGGCCTCGGTCTCACGGCGCTGAGCTCGCTGTGCTACAACTTCGGCTTCTTCACGGTGCTCGCGTACTCGCCGTTCGTGCTCGAGATGGACGCCTACGGCATCGGCGCGGTCTTCGTCGCCTGGGGTGTGCTCGTGGCCGTGTTCTCGGTGTTCATCGCGCCCATCGTGCAGCGTCGCTTCGGCGTCTCGGCCGTGCTCACCACCACGCTCGTGCTCTTCGTGCTCGTGCTCGTCGCGCTCGGCGTCTTCGCCGACGACAAGGCGGTCGTCGCCGGGTTCGTCATCTCCACGGGCGCCATCATCGGGGTCAACAACACGCTCTACACCGAGCTCGCCATGGAGGTGTCCGACTCGCCGCGCCCCGTGGCCTCGGCCGGCTACAACTTCGTGCGCTGGATCGGCGGCGCGCTCGCGCCCTTCTTCGCCTCGAAGGTAGGGGAGACCTTCGGCCACCAGTGGGC
>Ga0153918_1000759_pt1 | contig 14178 bp, 9 predicted proteins | sample TSFL002MetaG_FD_104687 | JGI IMG/M metagenome (GOLD analysis project Ga0153918, IMG submission 104687) | Attine ant fungus gardens microbial communities from Florida, USA - TSFL002 MetaG | ecosystem: Host-associated > Fungi > Mycelium > Unclassified | place: USA: Florida, Paynes Creek Historic... | reverse complement strand
CAGCGAGCACGTTACAAGCGGCTCGGGCACTTCGGCCAACAGCAGCCACGGTGAGCGTGGTACCGCCAGCATCCGCAGCGAAAGCGGTGATGACGACGATGGGCGCAGTGCAGGTAGCGGCGCCAATGATCATGACAGCGTGGACGTTGAGGACAGGTCCGGTAAGCCGGTAGAGGTCGATACCGTGGAGCAGCGCGAAACCAGCAACAGTGGCAGTTCCGATCGCGTGGAAAAGATCGAGAAGCTAGAAAGAGTGGAGAAGGTGGAAAAGGTCGAGAAAATAGAGAAGGTCGAAAAGCCCGAGAAAGTCGAGAAAGTGGAAAAAGTCGAACGTCCTGAAAAAGTAGATAAGGTCGAGAAGCCTGAAAAAGTCGAGAAAGTGGAAAAGGTAGAAAAGGTAGAAAAGGTCGAACGGGTCGAAAAGCCTGAAACGGTAGAAAAAGTCGAAAAGGTCGAAAGGCCTGAGACGGCAGAGAAGGTCGAAAAAGTCGAGCATCCGGAGCGGTCCGGGCATTAGGCAACTAGGCTGGGTTAGTCCGTTCACACTTCCCGACGCAATACCGAGGTGCAAATGAGACCCGCGCTCCCTCTTTTCGCCTGTTTGTTGTCCTGTAGCAGTGCCTCGGCCCTGGCCGATACCTTCAGCGCCTCGATTGGCATGGACTATTCGAGTGGCGACTATGGCACGGGTACCACTTCGGAAATCTGGTATGTCCCTGTGGTCGGCAAGTATGAAACCGGCCCCATGACTTACAAAGTCACCGTGCCCTGGCTACGGATCACCAACCCTGAAGTGGGGCCCAATGGCGACCCGTTGCCCGGTGGATGCCATGCGGTAGAGAGTGGGCTGGGTGATACGGTAGCCAGTGCGGCTTATGCACTGCTCGATGGACGTGACGGTGGCCTGATGCTGGACCTCATCGGCAAGGTCAAATTTCCCACTGCCGATGAAAAGCAGTGCCTGGGCACGGGGGAGTACGATTACACCGGCCAGGTCGATATCGCCCAGGCATTCGGCCCGGTCACCGGCTTCGCGACCCTCGGCTGGAAGAAGTTCGGTGACCCGCCTGGCAGCGATTTCAGGGATCCGATATTCACCAGCCTGGGCTTTGCCATTCCCGTGGGGCAAGGTACGTCGGCGGGCGCCTCGTACGACTGGCGGCAAAAAGTCGTCTCGACGGGGTCGGAAATTCAGGAACTGACGCTGTTCCTGACCCACAAGCTCAACCGGGAATGGAAAGTGCAACTGTATGCGGTCAAGGGTTTTTCCGATGCCAGCCCTGATGCTGAAGCTGGAATGATGGTTTTCCACACCTTCTGACAAAAAAGCCCCTGCCGGGTAGTTCCTCATGCGGACTACCCGGCAGGGGCTTTTTCATGGCCGGCTGCCTTACACGGGCTCAGCCCACATGTCGTATTCGTCGGCATCCACCACGCGGCACCGGACTTTATCGCCCGGCTTGAAGCCATGGTTCCCGTCGATGAACACGCTGCCGTCGATTTCCGGCGCATCGAAGAAGCTGCGGCCAACCGAACCCTGTTCCTCGACTTCGTCGATCAGCACTTCGATTTCCTTGCCGATGCGCAGTTGCAGGCGTGCGGCGCTGATGGCCTGCTGGTGAGCCATGAAGCGGTCCCAACGGTCCTGCTTGATGTCATCCGGCACTTCTTCCAGGCCCAGGTCGTTGGCCGGGGCGCCTTCGACTGGCGAGTACTGGAAGCAGCCGACGCGGTCGAGCTGGGCTTCGGTGAGCCAGTCCAGCAGGTACTGGAAGTCTTCCTCTGTTTCGCCAGGGAAGCCGACGATGAAGGTCGAGCGGATCACCAGCTCGGGGCATTGCTCGCGCCAGTTCTTGATGCGGGCCAGGGTCCGGTCTTCGAAGGCTGGGCGCTTCATCGACTTGAGTACTTTCGGGCTGGCGTGCTGGAACGGGATGTCCAGGTACGGCAGGATCTTGCCGGCGGCCATCAGCGGGATCACGTCGTCGACATTCGGGTACGGGTAGACGTAGTGCAGGCGCACCCAGGCACCCAGGCTGCTCAGCGCTTCGCACAGTTCGAGCATGCGGGTCTTGACCGGGCGACCGTTCCAGAAGTCGGTCTTGTATTTGACATCGACGCCGTAGGCGCTGGTGTCCTGGGAAATCACCAGGATTTCCTTGACCCCGGCCTTGACCAGGCGCTCGGCCTCGCTCAGCACCTCACCGACCGGGCGGCTGACCAGCTTGCCGCGCATCGACGGGATGATGCAGAAGCTGCAGCTGTGGTTGCAGCCTTCGGAAATCTTCAGGTAGGCGTAGTGACGCGGGGTCAGCTTGACGCCCTGCGGCGGCACCAGGTCAATCAGCGGGTTGTGGTCCTGGCGGGGAGGCACCACTTCGTGCACGGCGTTGACCACCTGCTCGTACTGCTGCGGGCCGGTTACCGACAGCACGCTTGGGTGCACGTCACGGATATTGCCTTCGTCGACACCCATGCAGCCGGTGACGATGACCTTGCCGTTTTCCTTGATCGCTTCACCGATCACTTCAAGCGACTCGGCCTTGGCGCTGTCGATGAAGCCGCAGGTGTTGACCACCACTACATCGGCATCCTCGTAGGTGGGCACGACTTCATAGCCTTCCATGCGCAGCTGGGTCAGGATGCGCTCGGAATCGACCAGGGCCTTGGGGCAACCCAGGCTGACGAAACCAACCTTGGGGGTGGCGGGAGTGGTGGACATGACTAACCTCGGTATTGAATGCAGTTCGCCCGCAGCAGAAGGGAGCGATCTTGACGGGCGCTTTTGGCGCCTCTGATCAAAAAGTGCGCAATTCTAGCGAGCGCACGGTCGCTTGACCAGCAGAAAAGCGACGAACGCTGCGCTATGCCGGTAGCGGCAGCTGCCTGTGCATGGCAAAACCTGGAAACAAAGCCCGGCAATGGTTCCCCTTGTATGCGATGTGACCACTCGTCACTCTTTTCCTCGCCTGTAAACCCTTCTCTTGAGCTTATCCAAGGCTTATAGTTTTCTTATAAGAACAGCGTGGAAATGAATACGATCAATTGGTCACGCAAAGCAGTGAAGCAACTCAGGAAAATCAACAAGGCCGATCAGCCGAAGATCTACGATGCCGCCCAGGCGCTGGCCTATATGCCGGACGTTCAGAGTGTCAAGGCATTGGCCAACCACCATTATGGCTACCGTCTGAGGGTCGGCAATTACCGCATCCTTTTCGACTGGGATGGCAGCGTGAGAATCGTCAACATCGAGGAGGTCAGGAAACGCGATGAGCACACCTACTAACGTACAGATCATCCACGGCGCGGATGGCCGTCCCGCCTTCGTGGTGTTGCCATATGCCGACTACATTGCCAACCGCCCGCAGCACGACCTGGTGCCCAACGAAGTCGTTGGCTATATGGTAAAGGAAGGCATGACCGCCATCGCCGCCTGGCGCAGGCATCTGGACCTGACACAGGCTGAAGTTGCCCAGCGCCTAGGCATCTCGCAGTCAGCCTATGCTCAACAGGAGGCTGCCGAACGGCCACGCAAGGCCACTCGCGAGAAGATTGCGGCTGTGTTAGGCATTCCGGTGCAGGCTCTGGATCTGTAGCGCTTGCCGGCTATGTTTGCCTGAGCCCGGGGTGTGACCAGCAGAAAAGCGACGAACGCTGCGCTATGCTTCGCGCCATTGCGTGGGGGCACGGCATGTCCCTGACGCAGGAGTGAATTCTACCGGCCTTCAAGGCCATCTGCGGGAGTGTTCGATGGTTCAGGCAAGCAGTCACGCCGAAGGCGGGCACGCGGGGAAGCAAGGCGCGACACGGTCACTGGGGCTGCTGGTGGCAGCGGTCGGGGTGGTATATGGCGATATCGGTACCAGCCCGTTGTATACCCTGAAAGAGGTCTTTACTGGCGGCTATGGGGTGCCGGTCAACCATGATGGCGTGCTGGGGATCCTCTCGCTGATCCTCTGGTCGCTGCTGTGGGTGGTGTCCTTCAAGTACGTGATGTTCATTCTGCGCGCAGACAACCAGGGCGAGGGCGGCACCATGGCCTTGACCGCCCTGGCGCGGCGGGCCACGGCGGCTTATCCGCGGCTGCGGTCGCTGATGGTCATCTGTGGCCTGATCGGCGCCTCGCTGTTCTATGGCGACAGCATGATCACCCCCGCGGTGTCGGTGCTGTCCGCCGTCGAGGGCATGGGCCTGGCCTTCGACGGTATCGATCACTGGGTGGTGCCCATTTCGCTGGTGGTGCTGGTGGCCTTGTTCCTGGTGCAGAAGCACGGTACCGACAAGATCGGCAAGCTGTTCGGCCCGATCATGGTGGTATGGTTCCTGGCACTGGCCGTGCTGGGTGCGCATGGCATCTCCCAGAGCCCGGAAGTACTCAAGGCGTTCAACCCTGGCTGGGCGGTCAACTTCTTCATCGTCCACCCCGGGATGGGCGTAGCCATTCTCGGCGCGGTGGTGCTGGCGCTGACCGGTGCCGAGGCACTCTATGCCGACATGGGCCACTTCGGACGCAAGCCGATCGCTCGCGCCTGGTTTGCCCTGGTGCTGCCAGCGCTGGTGCTCAATTACTTCGGCCAGGGCGCAATTTTGCTGCAGAACCCAGACGCGGCCCGCAACCCGTTCTACCTGCTGGCGCCAGGCTGGGCGCTGCTGCCAATGGTCGGCCTGGCGACGATGGCCACGGTGATTGCCTCGCAGGCGGTGATTTCCGGGGCCTTCTCCCTGACCCGCCAGGCTATCCAGCTGGGCTATATCCCGCGCATGCAGATCCAGCACACGTCCAGCGACGAGCAGGGGCAGATCTACATCGGTGCGGTGAACTGGACCTTGATGGTCGGTGTGGTGCTGCTGGTGATCGGCTTCGAGTCCTCCGGGGCCCTGGCGGCCGCTTACGGTGTGGCCGTCACCGGAACCATGCTGATGACCACTATCCTGGTGTCGGCGGTGATGCTGCTGTTGTGGAAGTGGCCACCGGTGCTGGCGGTACCGATCCTGGTCGGCTTCCTCTTCGTCGATGGCCTGTTCTTCGCCGCCAACGTGCCGAAGATCGTCCAGGGCGGTGCCTTCCCGGTGCTGGCAGGCTGCGTGCTGTACCTGTTGATGAGCACCTGGAAGCGCGGCAAGCAGATCCTGGTGGAGCGCATCGATGAAGGCGGGCTCCCGCTGCCGGTGTTCATCAGCAGTATCCGTGTACAGCCGCCACATCGGGTCGAAGGCACGGCGGTGTTCCTGACGGCACGGGCAGATGCGGTGCCCCATGCGCTGCTGCACAACATGCTGCACAACCAGGTGCTGCACAGCCAGGTGGTGCTGCTGACCGTGGTCAGTGAGGACCGTCCGCGGGTGCCGGAACACGAGCGTTTCGAGGTCGAGGCCTATGGTGACGGCTTCTTCCGCGTGCTGCTGCACTTTGGCTTCATGGACGAGCCAGACGTGCCGGCGGCCTTGAAGCTGTGTCACCTGGACGAATTGGATTTCAGCCCGATGCGCACCACCTACTTCCTCAGCCGGGAAACGGTCATTGCGTCGCGTCTGGAGGGGATGTCGCGCTGGCGGGGCAACCTGTTTGCGTTCCTGCTGAAGAACGCCAATGGTAACTTGCGCTTCTTCAACCTGCCGTTGAACCGGGTGATCGAACTGGGGACCCAGGTCGAGATTTAACGTATTGGGGCCGCAAAGCGGCCCCAGGTTTTTGTCAGTTCTGAGCAGCGACGCTGGACTTGCCCTGACGGGTCTCGATTTCGTCGATCAGGCGCTTGGCCAGCGCCGGGTAGTTCTCGTCGAAGTGGTGGCCGCCTGGCAGTTTCATGCGCTCGCCTACCGCGGTCTTGTCGGTGCAACCGCTTTCGTCGGTCTCTTCCACGCCGTACACGCACACCACCTTGGACGCCGGCAGTTTGGCCATTTCCGGCCCGGTAGGCGCTTCCTGACCTTCCTTGCCCAACCAGCCTTCGACTTCGATCTCGAAGCTGCCACTACGGGCGAACGCCAGCAGCACGACGGCGTCGATACGCTGCTGGTCTTCGGCTGGCAGGCGGTTATAGATGGCCGGCAGCACGTCCGCACCGAACGAGTAGCCGGTCAGTACGAAACGCTTGGTGCCCCATTTCTGGCGGTAGTGCTGCATCAGTTCCGACAGGTCGGCGGCGCTTTGCTCCGGGGTCTTGTGTTGCCAGTAGTAGCGCAAGGTGTCGATACCGACCACCGGGTAGCCCAGCTTGGCCATCTCGCCGGCCACGTCGCGGTCCAGATCGCGCCAGCCGCCGTCACCGGACAGGAACAGGGTGACGGTGTCGGTGGTTTGCCCGGCCGGGACTTCCACCACCGGGATGGCCAGGGCGTTGCCGTCGCGGCCAACCAGGGCCTGGGTCAGCTGGGCCTTGAGCACCTGTGGTAGGTGGATGTCATAGTCGCTGATGCTGGTCTCAGCGTTGGCCTGGTCGCGCACGAAGGCGGCGCTGGCGTCGTCCGGGTTGTCGTTCCAGGCGACGTTCCAGTGGCCGTGGGCGGCCGACTTCGGCAGCTCGACCTTGCAGCCTGGCTGTTCCAGGGTGAAGTCGACCGAGATGGCCCGTGCCTTGTCGTCACTCTGGGTGGCCAGCCAGCGCCATGCCTGGGCCGCCCCTGGGCCGATGCCGGCGACCAGGGTCGGTTTGTCGGACAGCTGGGTCAGCGCCTGGTCCATGGCCTGTTGCTGCCTGGTGCAGTCGTTCGGCGGCAGGATTACCTGAACCAGCTGCGCCTCGCCAGCCTGGCTCAGGTCCAGCAACTGCTTGTCGCTCAGGGCCTGGTCCTGGGGCACGCCGATGGCGACTCGGGCCTTGGCATGCACGCCCGGGGTGACGCGGATGATGCTGGTGTCATTCAGGGTCAGCTGCTCCAGCCGTGCCTCGGGGGCAGGACGGGCCCACAGCCAAAAGCCCGCAGCGCCAGCCAGGACGGCCAGCAACAGGGGAATCAGTACGTACAGCCAATAGCGTCGGATCATCAGCGTTTCACCAATCCAGTCAGGCCGCCGGCAATCAGGGCGGCAGTATCGGCCAGTGCTACCAGTGGGTCGAGCCCGGCTGGTACGGCCATGTAACGGGGTTCCCAGTCCGGCTGGAACTTGTCCTTGAAGCGCCGCAGGCCCTGGAAGTTGTAGAGCTGTTCGCCACGGCGGAACACCATCGAGCCCAGGCGCTGGGTCAAGGGGGCACCGCGGCGTGGCTGCAGGCCGGAAAGCGGGACCATGCCCAGGCTGAAGCGGCCGTAGTCATGGCTTTTGTAATGCAGGATCAAGCCGATCATCATGAATTCCATGGTCAGCTTCGGCGCCTCGGGGTGAGCGCGCATCAGGTCGAGGCTGGCCAATTCGTTGCTGTGGGTTTCCAGCAGGTTGGCGAAGGCCACCGGCCGGCCCTGGAAACGAATCAGGGCGATACGGAAGTGTTGCAGGTACTCGGGGCTGAAGCGCCCCAGCGAGAAGCCCTTCTCGCGAACGTTCTTGCCGCCGAGCCAGGCGTCGGAGATTTCCTTCAGTTCGGCCAGCGGTGCCTGGCCAGGTTCGTGGATCTCCAGGCTCAGGCCATCCCGGCCGCCACGGTTCCAGGTGTAGCGCAGGTCTTTCATTTCCTTGCCCTTGGCTTCGAGGTCGAAGCGGCGCAGATCAACCCGCGCTTCCTCGCCCAGCTTCAGGGCAGTCAGGCCGATGTCCATGTAGAACGGCAGGTTCTCCGCGCGCACCTGGTAGAACACCGGGCGGGCGTGGTGCAGGTCGCACAGGTCCCTGAACTGCCAGATCATCTCGGCGCGTTCCTGGGCGGGGCCGATCGGGTCGTACAGCGCCACCAGGCTGCGACCGCGACGGGCATACATGAGGAAGGCAGTGTCGCTGGGGTGGAACAGCAAGGCCTTGTCGCCGGTCAATGCCAGGCCACCGTCGGGCTGGTCGGAGGCCAGCAGGATGCGGTTGGCGCGCTGTAGCTCGACTTCGTCAGGCAAATGAATCACCGGACGAGCGGTGCGCAGCAGCCAGGTCAGGGCGACGATCACCAGCAACACCGCACTGCCCAGGGCGGCACGCAGGCCGCGTGGGGCGTCGGCGTCAAGGGTGAACTGCCACCACAGTTTGTGGGTATAGGGGACATCCTGGTAGGCAAACAGCAGCAGCCACACCGATGCACCGACCACGCAGGCGCTGGCCACCAGGTACACCGGTGAGAACGGCAGTTCGAGCAGCCGGCTCGGTCGGTAGAACGAACGACGGAAAAGGGCCAGCAGTGCGGCGGTCAGGGTCAGCAGGCTGGCTTCTTCCCAGTCGAAGCCTTTGAGGATCGACAGCAGTGCGCCCACCAGCAGCAAAACGGTAGTCAGCAGCCAGGCGGCAGACAGGCGCCGGCGCAGGCCCTGGGCCAGCAGCAGGCACAGCACGCCAATCAGGCTGGCGCCGAAGTGCGAGGCGTCGATCAGCCGGTGAGGCACGAGGAAGCCCATGTGCTCCAGGCGTGTGTCGATTTCCGGCGTGGCGCCGGAGAACAGCAGCACCACGCCTGACAGGAACACCAGAATCGCCAGGATCGGTGCGCCGAGGCCCGAGGCCGCCTTGATCGCTTGCTGGGCAAACAGCAGGCGGCGTGCTTCGTTGGCCAGCAGCAGGACACAGGCCAGCAGCAGTGGCAGCACCACGTAGATCAGTCGGTAGAGGAGCAGGGCGGCAGCCAGAGGTGCAGCGCCAAGCTGGTCGGCGAAGGCGGCGAGCAGGATGGCTTCGAACACCCCGACGCCACCCGGTACATGGCTGAGCACGCCAGCCGCCAGGGCCAGCAGGTAAACCAGCACGAAGGCACCGAAGGGTGGGGCTTGCGGCAGCAGCAAGTACAGCACTGTGGCGGCAGCAGCCACGTCCAGCGCAGTGATCAGCAATTGCAGGGCTGCCAGGCGGCCACCCGGCAGGCGCAGGGTGCGACGGCCCAACTGGACCAGCAGGTTATCAGCCAGCGGCTGTTCTGGCAGGCGGCGGCGATACAGCCCGATCACCAGCACGGCGGTAAGCGCCAGTACCGCGATGGCGATGCCGGCCAATACTGTCGAAGGCAAGCGCAGGGCGGTAGCCGCTGCCGGCAGGTTGCTCAAGGTGGCCAGCGCCGCCAGCGGTGGCAGTGCGCACCCCAGGGACAGGCTGGCGAACACAGTCATGCGTGCGACTTCGGCGGCGCCCAGGCCCTGACGTGCATACAGGCGGTAACGCACCGAGCCACCCGAGAGCATCGACAGGCCGATCGCGTTGCCGATGGCGAAGGCGCTGAAACCACCCATTACCAAGGATCGCGCAGGCAGCTTGACGGCCGCGTAACGGCTGGCCGACCACTCGTAGCCCAGCAGGATCACGAAACCTGCCACCGTCGCCAGCAGGGCGCCGATCAACGACTTTGCCGGTACGTCGAGCATGGCATCGTGCAGGGCGTAGATGTCCAGTTCGCTCAACAGATGCCGACAGGCGATCAGCGCCATGGCAAACAGTAGCAAGGTCACGCCCAGGCCAATTGGCTGGCGGTAACGGCTCATTCGTTCAAGCCAAGGCAGGCGCTGGGCCGCAGTCGGCAGTGCCGAAGCAAGCGGCACCTGGGGTTCGGGAGTGTGCGATGTCATGAAATGCCTCGAGCGGGGTGCGCGAGGAGGGGATGTGCAGCGGCCAAGTGAAAGTCCCTTTGGTAAACGTATCCAGATATTACTCCGGGCAACGTTACTTTCAGTCGTCCGGCAGCGTTAAAGATAGTTCATCCTCGTGTCGACAGCTCAAACGGGCGGGTTTGGTGAAGTACAAGGATTTAACAGGCGACGAAATGCAACAAACCCCGCGCTGCTTTTACACAGGCGGGGTTTGTTCTGACGAATATGGTTGCGGGAGCCGGATTTGAACCGACGACCTTCGGGTTATGAGCCCGACGAGCTACCAGGCTGCTCCATCCCGCGTCAGAGGGGCGCATTCTATAGAGTTGGACGCCTAAGTCAAGTGTCAATTTCTGACGCAAAGAAAAAGGCCACTGCGTTAACAGTGGCCTTTTCTCGAATCTGGTTGCGGGAGCCGGATTTGAACCGACGACCTTCGGGTTATGAGCCCGACGAGCTACCAGGCTGCTCCATCCCGCGCCTGTGGGATCGAATTCTACAGCGTAAGCACTTGATGTCAAGCGCTACTTATTGATTTATCTTGAATTTTCTTTCGCCGAATAAAATCGAGGCAAAAGAAAAAGGCCACTGCGTTGACAGTGGCCTTCTCTCGAATCTGGTTGCGGGAGCCGGATTTGAACCGACGACCTTCGGGTTATGAGCCCGACGAGCTACCAGGCTGCTCCATCCCGCGCCTGTGAGATCGAATTCTACGGGTTTCTTCGCCCGTGTCAAGCAACTTTGTAGAAAACCCTTTTTCGTTCAACCTCTTAGCGTTTATGCCTGGCTGCGGCTCAGGCGCGACGGGCCTTGCAAGCCGATTATCGAAGCAGGCTGTCTCACCGTCAGCGGCATGCGCTACTATCTGTATGAATTTACAGTGGTGGCCGTCATCAATGTCTTTGCGCAAGATCATCCACATCGACTGCGATTGTTTTTACGCCGCCATCGAGATGCGTGACGACCCGCGCCTGGCCGGTCGCCCCATGGCCGTGGGGGGCTCTCCTGACCGTCGCGGGGTGATCGCCACCTGCAACTATGAGGCACGTGCCTATGGCGTGCGTTCAGCCATGTCGTCCCGCCATGCCCTCAAGCTTTGCCCGGACCTGGAAATCGTCAAGCCGCGCTTCGACGCTTACCGGGAGGCATCGCGCGAGATTCACGCCATCTTCCGTGACTACACCGAGCTGATCGAGCCGTTGTCGCTGGATGAGGCGTATCTGGATGTCAGTGACAGCCAGTGGTATGCCGGGAGCGCTACGCGAATCGCCGAGGACATTCGCCGGCGGGTCGCCCGCACCCTGCATATCACGGTATCTGCGGGGGTGGCGCCGAACAAGTTCCTGGCCAAGATCGCCAGCGATTGGCACAAGCCCAACGGCATCTTCGTGATCACCCCGGAGCAGGTCGAGGCCTTTGTGGCGGCATTGCCGGTGGCCAAGCTGCATGGCGTGGGCAAAGTGACCGCCGACAAGTTGAACCGCCTGGGCATCGACACCTGCCTTGACTTGCGAGAGTGGTCGCGGCTGGCGTTGGCGCGTGAGTTCGGCAGTTTTGGCGAGCGGCTCTGGGGGCTGGCGCGAGGGATTGACGAGCGTGCGGTTCACAACGATAGCCGCCGGCAGTCGGTCAGTGTGGAAAACACCTATGACAACGACCTGCCAGACTTGGCCAGTTGCCTTGAACGGTTGCCAGAGCTGCTCGAAAGCCTCAATCAGCGGATTGCCCGGATGGACAGCAGTTACCGCCCGGACAAGCCGTTCGTCAAGGTCAAGTTCCATGACTTCAGCCAGACGACGATGGAGCAGGCAGGGGCGGGCAGGGACCTGGAAAGCTACCGACAGCTGCTACGCCAGGCGTTCGCCCGGGGTGGCAAGCCGGTGCGCTTGCTGGGGGTGGGGGTGCGGCTGAGAGACCTGCGCGGGGCGCATGAACAGCTGGAGCTGTTTACTTCCGAGTAGTAAGGGCCGCGTTTTGCGGCCCTTCGCGAGCACGCTCGCTCCTACAGGCCAGGATCAGCGACCAACCGGCCGGTGGCCTTGGTCAGTGCCGACAGGAATTCCTGTTGCAGCTCCGGATCGTTGCGTGTCAACTCGATCAGGCTCTGCTCCATCTCGCTGGCTTCCTCTTCCAGGCCCAACTCGGACAAGCGCTTGACCCGGTGTACCCATTGGCCCACATCATCATCCTCGAGGTCATCGAAGATCAGCTCATGGGCCTCTCGCAGCTTGTTGCGCAAGGTGGCGCTGACCAGCAGGCTGGCATCGCCACGCACCGCGTTGTCCTCGTCGACCGCTTGCAGGTGCAAGGTGCCGACGTGGTTCAGGTGCTGTTCCGAGAACGGGCTGTCCAGCAGGTTCAGGCGCAAGACGCCGTTCCTGTCGGTCGTCAGTTCGTGGGTCATCTTGCCTGCCTTGACTTCAACCAGCCGCTCGCTCCAGGGCACGCTGGTGAACTCCTCGCGCTTGTCCTTCTGCACTTCGCTGATGCCCGCCAGGTTCTGCTGAGCACGGCCATTGGACGGCGTGTTCATGAACGGATTGAGGCCATCCACGCCATAGCTGAGCCAGTCGTGGGTGATGCTCTGCGGCAGGTTGCCAAGGGTGAACACGTTGACCACGTTAGCCCCTATACCGGCCACCACGGCTACCGCGCCCAGCGGGATCTCGTAGATCTCCCGCCACGGTTGGTATGGGGTGTAGCGGTCGTAGCGGCGGGTGACCTCGTATTCGGTGACCTCGAAACGCTTCTGCTCTTGGATGCGCACACGCCGTTGCGGAAGCTCCATCACCTTCGGCTCGCCGACATCGATCTGCAAGGTGTGTTCGAGCAGCTTGCGCTCGACGCGCTCCTCATGATCGCTGCGCTGGGACATCTGGTTGGCGCAACCGCTGGCGAGCAGGGCGCCGCACAGTGCGGCGCCCCCCAGGGTAAAGGTACTTCGCTTGGACATGATTACTCGTGCATTGGTTATCAGCGGCGAACGCGGGCCTGCAGGAAGGTCAGCACTTCATTGAGCGGCAGCTGCTGGGCTTCCGACTCGGTGCGGTGCTTGTACTCCAGGTTGCCGTCGGCCAGGCCGCGATCGCTGACGACGATGCGGTGTGGTATGCCGATCAGCTCCATGTCGGCGAACTTGATGCCGGGGCTGGTCTTCTTGTCGCGGTCGTCCAGCAGCACCTCGTAGCCGGCTGCAGTCAGTTCGGCGTACAGCTTGTCGGTTGCCTCGCGGACGACCTCGGTCTCGTAACGCAGGGGTACCAGAGCGATCTGGAACGGTGCCAGGGCGTCGTTCCAGATGATGCCTTTGTCGTCGTAGCTCTGCTCGATGGCGGCGGCGACCACGCGGGACACGCCAATGCCGTAGCAGCCCATGGACAGGGTCACCGGCTTGCCGTTTTCACCCAGTACCTGGCACTTGAGCGCCTCGCTGTACTTGGTGCCGAGCTGGAAGATGTGGCCAACTTCGATGCCGCGCTTGATGACCAGGGTGCCCTGGCCGTCCGGGCTTGGATCACCTTCGACGACATTGCGCAGGTCGGCGACTTGTGGAACCGGCAGGTCACGCTCCCAGTTCACGCCGAAGTAGTGCTTGTCGTCGATGTTGGCACCGATGGCGAAGTCGCTCATCAGGGCGACCGAGCGGTCGATCACGATTTCCAGCGGCAGGTTCAGCGGGCCGAGCGAACCGGCGCCGGCACCGATGGCCTCGCGCAGTTCGGCGTCGGTGGCCATGACCAGCGGGTCGGCAACCTGTTCCAGCTTGGCGGCCTTGATTTCGTTGAGCTCGTGGTCGCCGCGGACGATCAGGGCGACCAGCTTGCCTTCTTCGGCGCCGCGCACGATCAGGGTCTTGACGGTCTTTTCGATCGCCAGGCCGTGGTTTTCCACCAGCTGGGCAATGGTCTTGGCATCCGGGGTATCGACCAGGCGCAGCTCCTCGGTAGGAGCAGGGCGCACGGTTTCACGCGGGATGGCTTCGGCCTTCTCGATGTTGGCGGCGTAATCGGAGCTGTCGCTGAAGATCACGTCGTCCTCGCCCGACTCGGCCAGGACGTGGAATTCGTGGGAGTAGCTGCCACCGATGGAGCCGGTGTCGGCCTGCACTGGGCGGAAGTCCAGGCCCAGGCGGGTAAAGACGTTGGTGTACGCCTGGTGCATGCGGTCGTAGGTTTCCTGCAGGGAAGCCTGGTCGGCATGGAAGGAGTAGGCATCCTTCATGATGAATTCGCGGCCGCGCATCAGGCCGAAGCGTGGGCGAATCTCGTCACGGAACTTGGTCTGGATCTGGTACATGTTGAGCGGCAGCTGTTTATAGCTGGACAGCTCGTTGCGGGCCAGATCGGTAATCACTTCTTCGTGGGTCGGGCCAACGCAGAACTCGCGCTGATGGCGGTCCTTCAGGCGCAGCAGCTCAGGACCGTACTGTTCCCAGCGGCCGGATTCCTGCCACAGTTCGGCAGGCTGGATGCTGGGCATCAACACTTCCAGGGCGCCGGCGGCGTTCATTTCCTCGCGCACAACGTT
>Ga0153918_1000757_pt1 | contig 14229 bp, 14 predicted proteins | sample TSFL002MetaG_FD_104687 | JGI IMG/M metagenome (GOLD analysis project Ga0153918, IMG submission 104687) | Attine ant fungus gardens microbial communities from Florida, USA - TSFL002 MetaG | ecosystem: Host-associated > Fungi > Mycelium > Unclassified | place: USA: Florida, Paynes Creek Historic... | reverse complement strand
GGCCGAGCGGGGCACCAGCGTAGAGCTGGAGGACGGCGACCTGCTGCGCCTCACCGGGGAGGAGTTCGCCCGCCTCGACGCCGAGGAGCGCGAGCCCGTGCGCCGCATCCTGCTCGACTGGGCGGCCGGCGAGCCCGAGACGATCGACGCCGAAACCGACGCGATTCCCGTGCAGCGCGCGGCGGCGCGGGCCGGTGACGACGATTCGAGCGACGACGCAGATTCGGACGCCGTCGCCGACGACGCTGAGGCGGACGCGGGAGCCGGGGATGCGGATGCCGACCCTGAGGCCGCGACCGGCGCGGAGGCCCGAGCCGCCTCCGAGCGCGGCGAGTGACCGGTCTCGACGCGGGCGCCCGCTGCCCCTGCCTGAGCGGCGAGACCTACGGCGAGTGCTGCCGGCTCGAGCACACCGGCGCCCGCCGCGCCGCGACCGCCGAGCGCCTCATGCGCACGCGCTACAGCGCCTTCGCCGTCGGCCGCGCCGACTATCTGCTCGAGACGTGGCACGCATCCACGAGACCCGCGAGCCTCGAGCTCGAGGAGGGCACCCGCTGGGTGCGATTGGACGTGATCCGAACCGAGGCCGGGGGTCCGTTCGACGAGCGCGGCGTCGTCGAGTTCGTCGCGAGCTACCGCGAGGACGGCGCCCGCGGCCGCCTGCACGAGACGAGCCGCTTTGTCCGCGAGGGCGCCCCCGGCGCCCTCCGCTGGTACTACCTCGACGGCGTCCTCGCCGGCTGAGGCCGCGCATCACCCGAGCAGACAGAAGTATCGGTTCTGCTTGCTCGTATGGCATCCGAGCAAGCAGAACCCGTACCTCGTGGATGCGGGAGGGCGCGAGCCCGTCAGGCGGGGTCGCGGACGAGGCGGAGGCCGACGGAGGCGCGGATGGGCTCGCGCTGGCCGCCCGAGTGCACGAGCTCGTCGCCGTGCACCGTGAGCTGGGTGGCGTGGTGCGAGAGGGCCCGGGCGACCTGCCCGAGCAGCTCGTCGAGGTCGAACCAGGCGACGTCGTCGCCCGGCTCGGGCACGATCTCGGCGAACGGCACGTCGGCGCGGCGGGCCGCGGCGAGGGCGGCCTCGCGGGAGCGCACATGGTCGGGGTGGCCGTAGCCGCCGATCTCGTTGTAGCTCACGACGAGCTCCGCATCCGTCGCCGCGATCGCCGCTGCGAGGTCGGCGACGACCTCGTCGAGCTGGGCGCTCGTGAGCGACTCCGGCGAGGCGTCGTCGGCGGGACCGGCGAGGCCCTCGCGGATCCAGCGCATGCCCGAGTCGACGTAGTCGCGCGGTTCGAGGCCCTGGGCGCGCGCGGGCGGGCGACCGAGCCACGCGTGCCCGGTCACGCCGAGCTCGCGCAGCGCGCCGCGCAGCTCGCCCTCCCGGTGGGCGGCCAGCTCAGGGGAGCCCTCCAGGTACGCGAGCGGGCCGTCGACGACCTCGCCGCGTTCGCCGCGCGTGGCCGTCACGAGCGTCACCTCGACGCCCCGGTCGACGAGGCCCGCCAGCAGCGCGCCCGTCGAGAGGGTCTCGTCGTCCGGATGCGCGTGCACGACGAGCACCCGGTGGATGCCGTCGAGCAGCGCCCGCAGCCGCTCCGCGCCGCTCATCGCGCGCCTCCCGCCGCCTCGGCGTCGGCTGCGTCGTCGTCGCCGTCCTCCGCGCCGAGTGCGCGGGCGATCGCCAGCACGTCGATCGCCGCGGTCGCGAGCGGGGCGCGGACGGCCGCCTCGCCGCGCCGGTCGGCCGGGCCGGCGGTCGCCGAGATCGAGGCCGCCTTGGCCAGAAGCACCTCGCGGTACACCTCGAGCGTGCGGGCGCCCGCACACTCCCAGGTCGCGGCTCGCGCGTGCGCGAGGCCCGACGCCACGATCCCCGCGACCTCGTCGCCGCCGGCCATGGCGCGCTCGATCGCGACCGCCCACTCGTCGGGATCGCGCGAGTCGACCAGGATGCCGGAGCGGCCGTCCTCGAGCGCCTCGGCGAGCCCGCCCGCGCGCGCCGCGATGACGGGCGTGCCGCAGGCCTGCCCTTCGAGCGCGATGAGGCCGTAGGTCTCGGAGTGGCTCGGCACCACCAGCGCGCGGGCGCCGCGGATGAGGCAGGCGAGCGCGTCGCGCCCCTGCGGCCCGCGGAACTCGACCAGCTCGCTCACGCCGTCGCGCTCGGCGAGGGCGCGCAGCTCGGCGGGGAAGTCCTCGTAGCCGGTCGTCGGACCGCCCGAGACGATGAGCTTGGGCCGGCGCTCGGCGGGGATGCGCGCGATCGCCCGGATCGCCAGGTCGACGCCCTTGAGCGGCTCGAGCCGCGCGGCGACGAGCACGTAGGGCGGGCCGTCGAGGGCGTCGCTCGTGCCCGCCTTCGCGCAGTCGTCGGCGGCCGGCGAGAACTGGCGAGCATCGACGCCGGGCTCGACCACGTGCACCCGGGCGGGGTCGGCGCCGAGGCGGCCGACGACCGTCTCCCGCTCGGCGCGGCTCACGGTGATGATCGCGTCGGACTCGCGCGCGAGCCTCGCCTCGCCGGCGAGGCGACCGGGGGACTCCGGCCGCTCGCCCTCGGACAGCGGGGTCGACGGGTCGGCCGCGATCGAGTGGTACGACTGCAGGTGCGGCAGGCCGCGGCGCCGCGCGTAGGGGAGCGCGGCCATGCCGGAGAACCAGTGGTGCGAGTGCACGACGTCGTACGGGCCGTACTCGTTCATGGCGAGCGCGAAATCGCCGATGTACTCCTCGTGGTCCCCCTTGATGAGCGGCTCGGGCGGGCCGGCGGTGAGCCGCATGAGCCGGATGCCGTCGGCGACGCGCACGCACGCGGCCGCGTCGGGCGTCGAACGGCGGGTGAGCACGTCGACCTCGTGGCCGGCCGCGGCGAGCGCGAGCGCGGTGTGCCGCACGGCGACGTTCATGCCGCCCACGTCGCCCGATCCGGGATCGTCGTGGGGAGATGTGTGGAGGCTCACGAGCGCGATGCGAAGCGGCATCCTGCCAGCCTATCGAGCGAGCCTCTGCGCGATCGCGCGAGTCGTCGGATGGCATCGTGCGACGGCGCGCGACGATCGGAACGAGTCCGATCCCGCCGGCGAGCCGCCCGCGGCGCGCTACCGGCGCGGCGCCGTCCCGGTGACGGCGGCGCCGTCCTTCGCGACGGCGAGGCACACGACGGAGCGGTCGCCGGCGGCCCAGCTCTCGGGCGCGGGCGCCAGGTAGGAGGCCGCATACGTCGAGGCGGCCGCGCCGGCATCCGCGACGAGCGCGGCGAAGCGCTCGCCGCACACCTCGTCGGCGCGAGCGCGCACGGCGTCCTCGCCGGGGTAGGCGCCCGGGTCGTCGAGGCGCTCGCTCGCGATCGCCTCGTAGACGTGCGGAGCCTCGCAGGAGCCGTGCACGAACGCGGTCGTGCCGGCGTCGTCGAGGTCGAAGCAGGCGCCGTCGGCGACCGCCGACACCGGCACGCGCTCCGGGGCGCTCGGATCGGTCGTCGAGCAGGCGGCGAGCGCGAGGCCGCCGAGGAAGGCCAGCGCCAGCGCCGCGCCCGCCCGTGCGGGGCCGTTCGCGGGCGTTCGCCGGCGGGTCGTTCTCATGCATCCTCCAGCGTCCCGGGTGATCCCGCTCGTCGTCCGCGATCCCTCAAGGATGCCGGAAGGGGCGCCGTTCCGCGAACGGCGCCCCTTCCGGCATGCGGTCGGAGCCGCTACTTGTTGGAGCCCTTGGCCGAGCCCGTCGCGGGGCTCGAGCTCCCGATGAGGCAGAGGATGTCGCGGTCGTTGACCGTCGGCGCCTCCCACGTCTCCTTGGACGGGCCGATGTAGGTCATGCTGTACTGCGACGACTGCGACGACTTGCCGACGTACGACTGGAACTGCGTGGCGCAGTTGGTCTGCGCGTACGTGTCGACGGCGTTGTCGCCGGGGTAGGTCGATCCGCCGGTCATCGTGACCATCGCGAAGGCCTCGTAGAGGTGCGCGACGTTGCAGCTCGAGAAGAGCAGCGCATCCTTCTGGTCGCTCGTGAGATCGAAGCAGTCGCCCGGCTTGAGGTCGAAGAAGTTGGTCTGGACGCCCGACTCGGCGGGCGCCGAGGACGACGTCGGCTGCGAGGTGGGCGTCGACGAGTGCGTCGGCTCCGCGGTGGTGGACGTGGTGGTCGAGGTCGTGGGGGTGGGCGTCGGCTTGTCGCCGCCGCCGGCGAGCGTGTCGATGAGCGTGCAGCCGGTCAGGCCTGCCGCGAGCACGCCCGCGCTCACGAGGGTGAGCACCGTGCGCGAGAGGGTCTTGGTGTGCATGAACGTCTCCTCGTTGAAGTGTTCGAAGGTGCCGAACCGGCAAACGCCATGCTAGTTGTCAGGACTTGCCCGGCGCGCCGTCAGGGGGTGAAGAGGTCGCCATCGCGACGTGCGGGGCATGAGGTGTATCCGCGGGTCGCCCGCGACGTCACTCTCGCGGATGACGCGGTGTGGGCGATGCGCGTCGGAGCGCCCTCGCAGACCGCGCCCCGCCCGATCAGCGGCGAGCGGCGAGCGCCTCGAGCGCCTCGTCGTGGAGCGCGCCGTTCGTCGCGAGCGCCGATCCGTGCCACGGCCCGGGCTCGCCGTCGACGCTCGAGAACCGGCCGCCGGCCTCGGTCACGATCGGGATGATCGCAGCCATGTCGTAGGGCTGCAGGTCGAACTCGCCGGCGATCTCCAGCGCGCCCTCCGCGACGAGCATGTACGACCAGAACTCGCCGACGGCGCGGGTGCGGCCGACGCGGCGGCCGAGGTCGACGAGCTCGGCGAGCCGTCCTGCGTCGTCCCAGCCCTTGAGGGAGTTGTAGCTGATCGACGCCTCCTCGAGCGTCTCGACGCCCGAGACGCGCAGCGGACGCTCGCTCGTGGTGTCGTGCGTCGACACCGACTCGCTGAGGTAGGCGCCGTGCCCGGTCGCGCCCCACCAGCGCCGGCCCAGGGCGGGTGCGCTGACGACGCCGACGCGCGGCTCGCCGTCGACGACGAGCGAGATGAGGGTGGCCCAGATCGGGATGCCGCGCATGTAGTTCGCGGTGCCGTCGATCGGGTCGATGATCCACTGCCGACGTGCCTCGCCGCTGGTGCCGAACTCCTCGCCGAAGATCGAGTCGCCGGGGCGGGCGTCCGCGAGCCGGGCGCGGATCGCCTGCTCGGTGGCCCGGTCGGCCTCGGTGACCGGGGTGCGGTCGGGCTTCACGAAGACGGCGAGGTCGCGTTTCGCGAAGTGCGCCATGGTGACGGCGTCGGCGAGGTCGGCGAGCTCGCGCGCGAGGCGGAGGTCCGAGGAGACGGAGTGGAGCAACGGGGTCGGCACGCGGGAAGCCTACCGCCGCGAAGCGAACGGCGGGCGGGGACCGTTCAGTGCCCGCGCTTGGGCACGAGCATGGTGGCGCCGACGATGATCGAGCCGACGACCATGCCGGCGACGAGGGAGAGCGCCGTGTCGGCGAACCAGACGACGAGGCCGCCGAGGGGCTCGAGCGCGTGCTCGACGGAGTGGAGCACGTCGGCGGGGCCGTGCCAGAGCGTCTCGCCGAGGTTCGCGACGACGAGGTGCCCGCCGACCCACAGCATCGCCAGGGTGCCGACCACGGAGATGACGCGGAAGACGGCCGGCATCGAGCGGACGATGCGGATGCCGCCCAGGCGCACCGGGCGGGACCGGTCCTTCCCCATCATCGCGAGCCCGATGTCGTCGATCTTCACGAGCAGCGCGACGGCGCCGTAGACGACCGCGGTCATCGCCAGGCCGATCGCGGCGAGGACCGCGAGGGTGCGCCAGATGTCCGAGGTGTCGTCGATGTTGGACAGGCCGATCAGCATGATCTCGGTGGAGAGGATGAGGTCGGTGCGGATGGCGCCGAAGACGAGCTTCTTCTCGTCGCGGGACTCGTCGGTCTCGTCGTGGGCGCCGTGCCAGCCGAACCACTCGAAGACCTTCTCGGCGCCCTCGTAGCAGAGGTAGCCGCCGCCGACGAGCAGCAGGTACGGCAGCGCCCAGGGAGCGAACGCCGTGAGCAGGAGCGCGACCGGGATGATGATGACGAACTTGTTGACGATGGAGCCGAGCGCGATCTTGCCGACCACGGGCAGCTCGCGCGCGGGAGAGATCCCCTGGACGTACTGCGGGGTGACGGCGGCGTCGTCGACGACGACGGCCGCGGACTTCGCGGAGGCCTTGAGCGCGGCCGACAGGATGTCGTCCACGACGGCGAGCAGGCCGACGGACATTGGGGTTCTCCTTGGGTTCGTGCTCGTCGTGCGGTCGAGCGCGTCGATCAGGGGCGCTCGTCGCCCGCATCCAGCGAGGCGAAGAGGCGGCGCAGCGACTCGAGCCGCGAGAGCGAGTTCGCGCTCAGCTCGCCGCGCGCGGCGGCCTCGTCGAGCGCGCAGTCGGGGGCCGACGCGCGGTGCGTGCATCCGCGCGGGCACTCCTCGGCGACCGCCGCGAGGTCGGTGAACGCGCGCAGCACGTTGCCCGGGTCGACGTGGCCGAGGCCGAACGAACGCACGCCCGGCGTGTCGATGATCCAGCCCGACGCGCCGTCGCGGTCGTGGATGCGCAGGGCGACCGTCGACGAGGAGGTGTGCCGGCCCCGGCCGGTGACCTCGTTCACGCGGCCCGTGGCGCGATCCGCCTCGGGAGCGAGCGCGTTCACGAGCGTCGACTTGCCGACGCCGGAGTGGCCGACCATCACCGTCGTGCAGCCCGCGAACTCGGCGCGCAGCTCGTCGACCGGCGGGTCGTCGATGCTCGACTCGAAGACGGGCACGCCGAGCGGGTCGACGAGGGCGCGCACGGCGTCCGCCGGCTCGAGGTCGGTCTTCGTGAGCACGAGCACGGGCTCGATGCCCGCGTCGTAGGCCGCGACGAGGTAGCGGTCGATGAGCCGCGGGCGCGGCTCCGGTCGCGTGGTCGCCGCGACGATGCACATCCGGTCGGCGTTCGCGACGATGACGCGCTCGACCTGGTCGGTGTCGTCGGCGCTGCGGCGCAGCAGCGTCGTGCGCTCGCGCACCCGCACGACGCGGGCGAGCGTGCCCTCGTCGCCCGAGGCGTCGCCGACGAGGTCCACGACGTCGCCCGTGACGATGCGGGTGCGGCCGAGCTCCCGCGCCCTGGCGGCGAGCACGTGCCGCTCGGTCGGCAGGTCGGCGTCGACGAGCACCGTGAACCGGCCCCGGTCGACGGTCACGACCATCCCGGAGACGGCGTCCTCGTGCGCGGGCCGCTGCTTCGTGCGGGGCCGGTTCGCCTTCGGGTTGGGTCGCTCGCGGACGGTCTCCTCGTCCCACTCGCCGTACTCGTCGTACGCGTCGGTGCTGCGCCAGCTCATGCGCGCGGCCGTCAGAGCCCGAACGACGACAGGTCGACGTCGCCGGCCGTCTCGGCCTCCGCATCCTCCTCCGAGGCCGGTGGGCGCAGCAGCTGCGCCCACAGCGCAGGGAACTGGGGCATCGTCTTCGAGGTCGAGCCGATGTCGTCGACCGTCACGCCCGGGATCGCCAGGCCGACGATCGCCCCGGAGGTCGCCATGCGGTGGTCGGCGTAGGCCGACCACTCGGCGCCGCGCAGCTCGCCGGGCGCGATCGCGAGACCGTCCGCGAGCTCCTCGACCTCGCAGCCGATCTTCCGCAGCTCCGTCGCGAGCGCCTCGATGCGATCGGTCTCGTGCCCGCGCAGGTGCGCGATGCCCGTGATCCGGCTGGGGGAGTCGAGCAGGGCGCACAGCGCCGCGAGGTTGGGGGCGAGCTCGCCGCCCTCGCTCAGGTCGAGTTCGACGCCCGGGACGCGAGCGCCCTGCGCGATGCCTCGCTCGACCGAGATGCGCAGCGAGCCGGCATCCGTACGCGAGATCTCGGCGCCGAAGCGGGGGAGGATGTCGATGAGGTGCGCGCCGACCTGCGTGGTCTGCTCCGGCCAGCGCTCGATCTCGACGGTGCCGCCGGCCACGATCGCCGCGATGAGGAAGGGCTCGGCGTTGGAGAGGTCGGGCTCGATCGTGAGGTCGCGCGCCTCGATCGCGCCCGGCTCGACGCGCCAGGTGCGCTCGCCGGTGCGCTCCGCATCCACGCCGTGGCCGCGCAGCGCCGCCAGGGTCATGTCGATGTGCGGCACCGAGGGGAGCATCTCGCCGGTGTGCGCGATCGTGACGCCGCGCTCGAAGCGGGGCGCGGCGAGCAGCAGGCCGGAGACGAACTGGCTCGAGGCGGACGCGTCGATCTCGACGTCGCCGCCCTCGACCGTCCCGGTGCCGTAGAGGGAGAAGGGGAGCTTCGCGCGGCCCTCGTCGCGCACCTCGACGCCAAGGGCGCGCAGCGCGTCGATCGTGGTGCGCATGGGGCGGCGGCGCGCGCCCTCGTCGCCGTCGAAGGCGACCGGGCCGAGCGCGAGCGCGGCGACGGGCGGCACGAAGCGCATGACCGTGCCGGCGAGGCCGCAGTCGACGCTCACCCCGCCCGTGAGCTCCTCGGCCGGGGTGATGCGCAGGTCGTCGCCGAAGCGGCCCTCGCCTTCGACGTGCTCGATCGTCGCGCCGAGCTGCTCGAGGGCCGTGATCATGAGCTCCGTGTCGCGCGCGTGCAGCGGCCGGTGCAGCGTGGACGGGCCGTCGGCGAGCGCGGCGAGCACGAGCTCGCGGTTCGTGATGCTCTTCGAGCCGGGGATCTGCAGGCTCGCCGCGAGCGGCGCGGACGCCGCCGGCGCGGGCCAGGGGCCGTCGTCGAGCACGAGCGGCTCGCTCTCCGCGTCCTCGCGGTACAGGTCGAAGCGGGGGCCGGAATAACCGAAGATCTCCATCGGTTGACCAGAGTACCCGGGCGGGGCGCGGGCGCGCTGGAGCGCGACCCGACGCGTCGCCCGATCCCGTGCGCCTCCCGGCGCGCGGAGGGTGACGGCGGATGCCGGAGCAAGAGGACGGAGGGCGCATGGCGGTGGCGCTCATGAGCCGGGTGGATGCGCGGACGCTCCACCTAGACTCGCTCACGATGAACGACGACGACACCCGCGACGACCTCGATCCCGATCCGCGCACGGCCGACGGGGCGCGCGACGTCGACGGAGCGCTCGACGAAGACACCCGCGACGACGCGGATGCCGACGAGGCCGAGGTCGACGACGACTCGGCGGCGGAAGCGCCCGCCGATGACGACGACGAGCTCGTCGGAGAGACCTTCGAGGCCGGCGATCCCGCGCTGCGCGGACTCTTCGAGGAGCAGGCGCTGCCGTACCTCGACCAGCTGTACGCCGCGGCCATGCGCATGACCCGCAACCCCGCCGACGCGCAGGACCTCGTGCAGGAGACCTTCGTCAAGGCCTTCGCCGCGTTCCACCGCTTCCGGCAGGGCACGAACCTCAAGGCGTGGCTCTACCGCATCCAGACGAACCTCTACATCAACTCGTACCGGCGCAAGCAGCGCGAGCCGTACGCCAACGCCCTCGACGACCTCGAGGACTGGCAGGTCGGCGGCGCCGAGTCCACGACGTCGCAGGCCGACCACCGCTCCGCCGAGGCGGCGGCGATCGACCTCATGCCGTCGTCGACCGTGAAGGACGCCCTCCAGCAGGTGCCCGAGGACTTCCGCATGGTCGTCTACCTGGCGGACGTCGAGGGGTTCGCCTACCGCGAGATCGCGGAGATCATGAAGACGCCCATCGGGACGGTGATGAGCCGCCTCCATCGCGGCCGGCGCATCCTGCGGGAGCTGCTCGGCGACTACGCCCGCGAGCACGGGATCGGCGCCGCGCAGGAGCCCGGCGACGATCCGGGCGCGACGACGGCGTCGCGTGCGGGAGCTGCGAGGGCGAAGCAGACGAAGACCACGAAGGGAACCGGACGATGACCGACTGCGGGTGCGAGCGCGCGAAACTCGAACTCGACGAGTACCTGCACGACGAGCTCGGCGCCGATGAGGCGCGCATGATCCGCGAGCACCTCGACGGGTGCCGCGACTGCGAGACCGAGCTCGAGGTGAGCCGGTCGCTCGTCGCCGCGCTCAAGCGGGGATGCCGCGAGAAGGCCCCCGACGCGTTCCGGGAGCAGGTGCTCTCGGCCGTGCGCGACATGTGCGCGCGCCACGCTGACGACGAGGCCGCGGCCGCGTCGGCGGCGTCGACTGTGACGCCGGAGATCGCCTAGGAGTACTCGGCCAGATCTTGTCCACGTTGATCGCAGGCACCGGCGGGCGGATCGCAAGAAGGCCCGAAGGGATGCGCGTCTCCTCGGGCCTTCTCGTGAGCCATGCTCTCCACCTGTCGTGGGGCAGGCGTGCGGAAACGGTGTCTTCTTGCGTTTCTCGTGAAATCGTGATCGTGATGAGGTGATGCTTCAGCCCTTACCGAGGGCCATGCTGGCTCCATCTGAGCTCATTCCTGAAAGAATGAGCTCGCCGGTTAGATTTGACCGGAGAGATTTCTGACCGTAGTCGGGTCTGATCCGATCACTACCCATCGGCTGCCGAAGTCAATAGTCTCTCGTGATTCGGTGAATGTTTGGCCGAGCTTTCGCATGGAGAACTCGGTGTCGAAGACGAGGAACTTCACCACCTCGCCGTCAGGATTGCCGCATGTCGTCCATGACTCCACTTCGGCGGCTGCCGGCACGGACGCCGTGCATGTGTATCCCGCTTCCGTGGCCAGTGAGATGAATTTGTCGTTCCACCCTGACTCATTCGCGCATCCAGTCAAGGCGATAGCGGAAGCGGCGAGAAGGGCAGCGAGCAAGTGACTTCGAGATGGATGCATGGAGCCTCTATTCGCGGGGGATGGAGGCCGCGTCGGTGATGCTGAACTCGGCTTCCGTGTTCGGGCTGTAGGTGACGACCTGCGAGCGCCCCTCGCCGGCGTCGATCCGAATCGACGCCTTGCCATTGGCGACCTGCTCCTGAGTGAACGCGGCCTTCGCGGTGTACTCGCCGTCCGTCACGGTCACGACTACGCGGTCGTCCAGGGTCGACGGTGCGGCAGCCGCTTCGAACTCGCCCAGGTCGGCGGCGACGACGGCCGGAGCTGCGGCATCGAGCGGCGTCACGTCGGTGGGGGTGTCGGCTGCTCGCCCAAGGCTTCCGACGTTGAGGAGGCGGCCGAGGCTGGTTCCCGCGCATTCCCCCGGTACGCCTCCGTACCAGTGCACGAAGAACGTGGCGCGGGCATTCGACCGAGGTCCGTAGATCACGTGGCTTGAGGTCTCTGCCTCCGCGCTCCATGATCCGAAGTAGATGCGGATGAAGCTCAATCCTGAGACGGAGCCACCTTCTGCATACACCCCTCCCTCGAAAGCGAGAGAGTCCATCCCGTTTCATCTCTCCACACGTCGTGGCATCCGGGACCGCTCCAGTAGGTCTGATTGGCGGCGTTTGCGGGTTGGGTAAGCGTGACGGTGAGAATTGCTGTCGCAGCGATCCCGAGTGCTGTAACAGCGGCTTTCCGAATGATTTTCTTTATGACCAAATCCCCCTTGAAATGGTGGTGCTTCACTCTCGTACCGAAAATTTCTTGTCCAATTCACTCTGGCATGGAACGTTGCAGAGGTGAGGTATCGTTACCTGACCGTGACCGCATCAGCAGCCTTTGCGGTTCACGGTGGATCGTCGACTTCGGCATGCCGAACTCCGGAGATCCTGCGGAGATGGGGCGGTATTCGGCGCAGTGGACGGATATCGCCAGAGTTCGCCGCCGGAGCTAGGGCGACGGGAACTCCTCGCCGTTCCACTCGATGTCGTGCGTGGTCGCGGCGACGAGGGGGATCCGGTGCCGGAGCGCCGTGAGCGCGAAGCGGGCCACGAGGAGCGGGTAGGCGAGCGACGGCATCCGGTCGTCGCTCGCGTGCACGACGTCGCGGACGCCGGGCGCGCGCGGGCCTCGGCGCAGCAGGTTCAGCACGCGGATCCGCGCGGGCGCGGGTGCGAACACGGGCGGGAGCAGATCCGGCCGGGCGGCCGTGGAGGCGCGCCCCGACGGCTCCGTCGGGGCGGAGCCGGCCGCGAAGAGGGCGCCGAGATCGACGTCCGGGAGGCAGTGGATGCCGCTCGTGACCCTCGGGTTGCACTCGATCACGACGGAGCGGTCGTCGGCGACGATCGCGTCGAAGGAGATGTGGCCCGAGTACCGCAGCCCCGCGACCGCGCGCTCGATCGCCTGCTGGAAGCGGGGATCGCGGACGGGCTCGAACGACGTCAGCACGCGGAACGACCTCGCCCCGGCATCCACGTACTGCACGCAGGCCAGCAGGCGGCCCTCGTGCGCATAGGCGTACGCGCAGTGCAGGCGGCCCTCGACGAACTCCTGCGCGACCCAGTCGTCGCACCCCGCGTCGACGTCAGGCCGCAGCCGGCGATCGCCCGGACGGACGAGGCGCACCTGCGCGCCGAACCGCGAGAACCGCGGCTTGACGACGATCGGCCGGCTCCGGTCGCGCCGCAGCAGCGCATCCATCTCGTCCTCGCCGACCACGCGCTCGGTCGCCGGAACCGGGACGCCGAGACCGCCGAGCAGCTCCATCGCCCGCCACTTGTCGTGCAGCACGGCGATGTCGTGGAAGGCGCCGGCGACGACCCGCACCCCGGGGCACCGCCGTCGCAGCCACTCCGCCCCGCGCGCGACGGCGAAGGTCTCCTCGCAGGTCGGCACGACCAGGTCGATGCCGCGCGTCTCGACCGCCGCCGCGACGTCGTGCAGGAAGGCGCGGAAGCGGAACCGGGGCGAGCGGACGCGGATGCTCGAGCGCGCGTGCCGCGACCAGCCGGCGGGGTTCACCGCGAGCGACTCGGCGACGTGCGCCTCGTGCCCGTGCCGGCCGAGATTGCGCACGAGGTCGAGCGCGACGAGCGAGCGGCCGCCGAGCACGAGCACTCGCATCACAACCCCCGACGCAGCATCATGGGCACGACGACCCGGTCGGCGAGCGCGGCGAAGCAGCGCAGCAGGGCGCGCCGCCACCGCGGTACGCCCTCGAGCGCCACCATGCGGTGCTCGAGCCGGTTCCTCGCCCCGCGGCTCCGCTTGAACTCGCCGGCTCCCGCGCTGCTGTGGAAGACGAGCCCGAGATCCCGGGCGGTGTCCTGCAGCCGAATGGAGAGGATGCGGTAGAGCCCGTCCTCCCGCGGCCGGCGCAGGTCGTAGCCGAGCACGGGCGTGGTGAGCACGCCGCTCAGCGCGATGTGCCCGATGACGCCGGCGGCCTCCTCGTCGGGGCGGCCGAGCATCCGGTACTCGACGACGCCCGCCCGCATCGTGCGTCGGACGAACCGCTCGGTGAGCACGGGATTGTGCCGGGAGTACTTCTCGAGGTAGAGCGCGCGGTACAGCTCGGCGGTGCGCTCCGCATCGACGGAGTCGGCGTCCCGCAGCTCGTAGTCCGAGCGGTCGGCGAGGCGGCGCTCGCGGCGCAGGACGTGCTCGATGCGGCTGCCGAGGCCCTCGTACGCGTCCTGGATCCACACGCTGCGGCTGAACAGGGGCAGGTAGCCGAGCTCCCGCATCCGCGAGCGCAGGGCGCCGGTGGTCCGCTCGTTGATCGAGTTCCAGACGACGTAGCGCCCGGGGAACCGGGCGGCGACCGCCGAGGAGACGGCATCGACGGCGTCCGGGTCGAGCGCCGGGTAGAGGTTGGTCGACAGCAGCCAGTTGTCGACGTAGACGGCGTGGTCGATGCGGGCGGCGCGCAGGAGCGCGGCGACGGGGAGGAGCGCGAGGGCCGCGAGCCGCTGCACGACCGGCGATCTCAGCTCGGCCAGCTCCTCGCGGGCGTAGGAGACGTAGTGCGCGTACATGGACGACGTGTACGAGGCGTTCTCCTTCGCGCGCGCGTCGGGGACGAACAGGGGCAGCACGCGGGCGTCGTCGACGACGACCGCGAGCATCGTTCCGCGGGCGTTCGCCACGCACGACTCGACGCCGTCCTCCGCGAGGAGCCGGACGTAGGCGGCGGTCTTCCGCGCGTCGGCGTCGTCGAAGGACGCCGCGTCGAGGGCGTCGGCGGACACGATGCGCACGGCGACCGGCGTCCGGGGCGTGCGGGCGGCGGCGGTCGTGGCGGAGGTCGGGGTCGTGCGGGTCATCCGGAGGTCTCGTCCCGGCGGATGCGCACGGCCTTGGCTCCCGGCGCGGGCTCCCGCCACGGTGCGAAGCCGGGGGAGACGGGCTTCGCGCCGAGCGTCGCGCACAGCTCGGCGATGGCCGCGGCCGCCCTCGCCCGCTCGGCCGGGGCGTCGTCGCGCAGG
>Ga0153918_1000756_pt1 | contig 14245 bp, 10 predicted proteins | sample TSFL002MetaG_FD_104687 | JGI IMG/M metagenome (GOLD analysis project Ga0153918, IMG submission 104687) | Attine ant fungus gardens microbial communities from Florida, USA - TSFL002 MetaG | ecosystem: Host-associated > Fungi > Mycelium > Unclassified | place: USA: Florida, Paynes Creek Historic... | reverse complement strand
GGCGCGTCCGTGGGGGCCATCGAGCCGATCGGCGCCCCCTCGCAGACGCCCGAGGTCGACCACGACCACGCCCTCGACCCCGAACCCGCCGCGCCGGGGGAGTCGCCGGCGGGCGATGACATCGCCGTTCCGGTCGGTGAGACGATCGAGCCTGAGCCTGAGCCTGAGCCTGAGCCCGCGGCGCCGCTCGCGCGTCCCGGCGAGTCAGCCGGATCGGCCTCCGCGATCAGCGCCGCGGGCGCCGCGGCGGCAGCCGCAGCACGACCCGGTCCGCTTCGCCGCCCCTTCGACGCGCCCCGCCCCGATGCGGCCTCCGCGGCCTCCGGCCCGGTGCGCGGCCTGCCCGAGTTCGAGCGCATCGAGTCGAAGCCGCGCCCCGCGCGTCGATCGGCGGCAGGTGGACGCTCCGGTCTCCCCGCCCTCCCGGCATCCGGCGAGACCCCCATCGAGAGCCCGGGGCGGAGCGAGCCCGGCGCGAGCGCCGAGCCGCCGGAGCCGACGGCGCCGGTCGCTACCGCCCCGGGCGCTGTCCGCCGCGCCCACGTCTCGGTCGAGGGCGGCAGCAAGCGCGCCGCCGTCGAGAAGCCCCGCTCCTCGCGTCGGGGCCAGGCCGGCCCCGCGGCCGGCCGGGCCGGTTCGCGTGCCCCGCGGCCGAGCCTCGGCCCCATCGCCTCCGACCCCGCCGCCATCTCCCGGCCGTGGTTCGCGACCGGGCGTCCGACCGGAGCTGCGCCCGCATCTCCGGATCCCGACGGTGCGTCGGGGGAGTCCGCGTCCGAGGCGCGCACCCGCGACGCCGGCCGGACGCCCGCCTCGGCGGCAGGCTCAGCGCCCGCGCCCGAGCCCGCCCCCGGCACGGCCTCGCTCAACGGAGGGGCGCCCGGCGAGCAGCCCGCATCGCGTCCGGCTCCCGCTCGTCGTCGCCCCGCGGCGACGCGCGACGTTCTGCGCGGTCTCGCCGAGGAGCACGCCCCGCGCAACAACGACCAGCGCACCACCCTCGCGGTGGCGGCGCTGGAACGAGCGGGCAGCATCGTCGACGCGGTCGGCATCGCCGCCGCTTACGACGCGGTCGCCTGGCGCGTGCCCGTGAACCTCGGCACCTCGCTGCGCGCGACCATCCGCGCCGGGCTCATCGAGGATGCCGGCGACGGCCGCTTCGCCCTCACCGAAGGCGGCCGCGCCTACGCCCGCCTCTGACCCGCCGCGCCGCTCCGCTCACCAGTGCGGGGTCTCGCCCCCAGTGCGCCCCGCACTGCAGGCGAGACCCCGCACACGCGGCGTCGCCGCAGGCGGCCGGCCGAAACGTGGGGACCGAGCTGCCCCTACCCGCACCCGGGGAACCCGCGATCGGCGCGTTCATGCGCGCCGCCCGGCACGGGGCGCGCGCGAGCGCGCATCGGTCCCCACCGTTCGGACGGGTCCTCGCCTAGACCTCCAGCGGATCGGCCGCCAGGGCGCGGAAGGCGCGGTCGACGTAGATGAGGGGCGTGTCGTGGTTGTCGACGACGACGTCGAGCACCTCGGCGAGCACGAGCGACGAGGCGCCGATGGGCACCGTCGTGAGCGCGCGGCAGCGCAGCGCGGCGGGCGCGGCGGGCAGATAGGGCTCGCCCGTGGGCAGGGTCGTCCAGCCCTGCTCGGGAGTGAAGCGTTCTGACCCGGACCTCGAGAAGACGGCCGCGATGGGCGCGTTCTGCTCGCTCAGCAGGTGCACCGTGAACGTGTCGGCGCCGAGGATGCCGCCGGCGCTCCCGGTCGCGCGAGTGACCGAGAACGACAGCGCGGGCGGGTCGGCGCTGACCGAGGCGACGCTCGACGCCGTCAGCCCGACCGGTCCCTCGCTCGTGGACGCCGCGATGAGCGCGACCCCCGCCGGATGCTGCCGGAACGCCGTCTTGAAGCGGTCGGTGAGGGCGGTCGTCTGATCGGTCACTGGAGTCCTTCGATCTGCTGCTGCGGGCATCCGCCGCCCTTCCGGCGGTGACGGCGCGCATATGATGTCTCTACCGTAAAACCTCAAGTGCGCTTGAGGTCAAATCATGACGGCGGCGCCGTCTCCCGCATCCGCGTCGCGTCGAACGCACGAGCCGGAACGCCGGAGCGAAGGAGTCGCATCGCATGACCGCGCCCCCGGCCGACGAGCTGCTCAGCGTCGGCGAGATGAGCCGCCGCACGGGCGTCGCGCCGTCCGCGCTGCACTTCTACGAGCGGCTCGGGCTCATCGCGTCCACTCGCACGCCCGGCAACCAGCGCCGCTACCCCCGGCACATGCTGCGCCGGGTCTCGCTCCTCGTCGTCGCGAAGCGCCTCGGCATCCCGCTCGACGACGTGCGCGAGGCCTTCGACGAGCTGCCCTGCGACCGTGCGCCGAGTCAGGACGACTGGCAGCGCGCCTCCACCCGCTGGCAGCGCACCCTCGAGGCCCGACGCCGCGGCATCGAGCGGCTCGAGCGCGAGCTCACCGGATGCATCGGCTGCGGCTGCCTCTCCATGGAGGCGTGCGGCCTGCTCAACCCGGGCGACGCGCTCGCCGACGAGGGGAGCGGGGCGCGTCGGCTCGAGGGCGACGGCATCGACGGGGTCGTCTGACGTCTCCGCCCGCGTACGTCAGGAGAATACGCCGACAGATCCCCGTATTCACGATCTGTCGGCGCATTCTCCTGAGTCGTGCGCGTCGATCGCCCGGCTCAGTCGGCGGTCCTCGCCGCGGCGCCCTGCGTCCGCTCGGTCAGCATGTCCTGCAGCGCCGAGACGAGCACCCGGATGCCGAGTTCGAAGGCGCGGTCGCTGCGCTCCCGCCCCGGCGCTGCCGTCTCGAGCAGCCGGCCCAGGTGCGCGGTCTCGCCGAGCGGACGCCAGATGTCGCCGGGAGCCGCGTAGTCGAGGCCGGCGCCCAGGGCGAAGGCGTCGAGGAGCTGCATCACCACGAGCACGTCGTCGTCGGGGAAGCCCGCGCGCACCAGCATCGTGGCGAGGCCGTCGTAGGCGGCGATCGCGGTGTCGTCGGTGACGGTGAGCGTGGCGATGAGGGGGAGCAGGTTCGGGTGCTCCGTGTACATGCGGCGCTCGAGACGCAGGTACTCCTCGATCGCCTCGGGCCACGGGAGGGCGTGGACGTCGGCGGAGGTGAAGTCGTAGCTGCGGGAGATGAGCCCCCGGACGAGCTCGATGATCTCCTCGCGCCCCGACACGTGGTTGTAGAGCGAGGAGGGGCGCACGCCGAGCCTGCGCGCGAGCGCGTTGACGCCGAAGGGCTCGCCGGAGTCGATGAGCTCGAGCGCCGCGTGCGCGATGAGGCCGGTGGTGAGGAGGGGGGACTTCGGTCTCGCCATGCGCCTCGCGCCTCCCTCCTGGTCGTTCGGCCGCGGCTCGCGGATGCGGTGGGCGGCGTTCCGCACGATGCTAGCGCCGCGGCGGCCGGGTGTGCGTCCGCCCCGCGCGCAAAAACGAACGATATTCGCCAAAGGTCTTCCGCTCTCGCACGCGAGCGTGCATACTTCATTAAACGAATGGTGTTCGTAAGGTCGGCGCCCGGCGATCAGAGGTGATCCGCCCGCGGCGCGCCCGTCCCTTCGCGCAACCTCCGCCTCCCTCCCGATTTCCCGACCTCCGACCTCCCGCCTCCGCGCATCGACGCGCCGAACCGTCCTGGAGCGCCCATGACCACCCCCGATCTCGCAGCCCGCATCCCGCTGCGCTTCGCGCCGGCGAGCGCCACGTTCGCCATCGCGATCGCCGGCTATCTCGGCATCAACCTCTCGCCCTACATGATCACGGCCCTCGAGGACTCGATCGGCGCGGACGTCGTCACCGCCAGCTGGATCGTCACCGGCACGCTGCTCGCGACCGCGATCGTCGGCCTGCTCGTCGCGCCCCTGTGCGCGGGCCCGCGCCGCCGCCTCGTCGCCCGCGCCGGGCTCGTGCTCTCGCTCGCCTCCTTCGCCGCCGCGGCCCTCGTGCCGTCGTCCGCCGTCATCGTCGCCGGACTGCTGCTCGGCGGCGCAGGCGCGGGCGGCGCCGTCGCCGCATCCGGCGCCGCGTTCGCCGCGTTCACCAACCCCGACCGCGTCGCCGGCCTCAACGGCCTCGCCAACCGCGGCGTCATCACGATCGTCCTCGCGATCGTGCCGCTCATGGGGCTCGCGCCGATCAACGTCTTCGGCTCGCTCGCGCTGTTCAGCCTCATCGCCCTCGTCGCGACCGGCTGGCTGCCCGCCGCGCCCGTCATCGCGCCCAGCCCGGGCGCCGCGAACGCCGAGGCCTCGCCCATCGGCATCCCGGAGACGTCCGCCATCGCCACCCTCGAGCGCGAGGCGCGCGAGCTGAGCGCCGCGCGCTCCTCGAAGACCGGCCGGCTCGTCACCCTCGCCGGCTTCACCATCCTCGTCACCTTCGCGCTGTGGGCCGTCAGCGAGGACTCGCTCTGGGCCATGGGCGGCGTCATGGGCGACGCTCAGGCGGGCGTCACTCCCGAGGGACTCGGCATCGCCCTCAGCGGCGCGACCGCCGGCGGCCTCATCGGCTCGGTCTTCCTCATGATCATGGGCGACCGGCTCGGCCGCGCCGTGCCGCTCGGCGTGCTCCTCGTGATCGGCAGCGCGCTCAAGATCGTCACGGGCTTCGTGACCGACCCGACGATGTTCATCGTCGTCTTCATCGCCTGGAACACGATCTACGCGGTCGCGTTCATGTTCTTCGTCGCCACCTCCGCCGCGCTCGACGCGGACGGCCGCTGGTCGGGACCGCTGCTCGCCGTCTACCTCGTCGGCTCGAGCCTCACGCCCGTCATCGGCGCCATGCTCAGCGACGCGCTCGGCTTCCAGGGCTTCGCGATCCTGCTCGGCGTCGCGAGCCTCGTGCTCGCCGTGCCCGCCGTCTGGGTGGCGCGCGTCTCGACGCGTGTCGCCGAGCCCGGCCCCGAGACCCGGGCGACGATGATCGCAGGAACCACCCCCGACGCCCAGGAGGCGAACGCATGACCCGCACCATCTTCCACGGCGGCCGCGTCTTCACGGCCGCGCCCGACGACACCGCGAGCGGCGCGGATGCCGTGACCGGCGCGACCGCTGCGGCCGGCGCGGGCGCCCCCACCGCGCTCGTCGTCGACGGCGACCGCATCGCCTTCGTCGGCGACGACGCCGGCGCCCGCGACTTCGCAGGCGACGACGCGCAGCGCGTCGACCTTGCCGGCTCCCTCGTCGTGCCCGGCTTCGTCGACTCGCACACCCACCTCGTCATGATGGGCGAGGCGCTCGGCAAGGTCGAGCTGACCAGCGCCAAGACGATCGAGGAGATCCAGCAGCGCCTCGCGGCCGCGCGCGCCGCCGATCCCGACGCGCCCCGCGTGCTCGGCCGCGGCTGGCTCTTCGACTCGGTGCCCGGCGGTACGCCGACTGCCGCCATGATCGACGCCGCCGTCGCCGACGCGCCCGTCTACCTCGACGCGAACGACTACCACTCGGTGTGGGTCAACTCGGCCGCGCTCGCCGAGCTCGGCATCACCCGCGACACCCCCGACCCCATCGGCGGCCGCATCGTGCGCGACGAGGCGGGGGAGGCGACCGGGCTCCTGCTCGAGACGGCCGGCGAGCAGATCGTGTGGCCGTTCCTCGCCGAGCAGACCTCCGACGCCGACCGCGACGCCGCCATCGACCGCGCGTTCGCCGCCTACCTCGAGGCCGGCGTGACCGGCGCCGTCGACATGGCCTTCGACGAGGTCGGCCTCGAGACGCTCGAGCGCGCGGCCGAGCGCCACGGCGGCGCGCTGCCGCTGCGCATCGCCGCCCACTGGTTCATCCGCAACGTCGGCGACGAGCGCGGCAACGTCGCGCAGGTCGAGTGGGCCGCCGAGCTCGCCGCTCGCTCGCTCGTGCCCGGGCTGCGCGTCGTGGGCGTCAAGTTCATCGTCGACGGCGTCATCGACGCCTGCACCGCGACCATGTCGGAGCCCTACTCGAACGGCTCCAACGGCGACCCCATCTGGCCGCTCGCCGACCTGGCGCCCGCGGTCGCCGCGGCCGATGCCGCCGGGCTGCAGGTCGCGCTGCACGCGATCGGCGACGCCGCCAGCGGCATCGCGCTCGACGCGGTCGAGGCCGCGATCGAGGCGAACGGCGACCTGCCGCGCCGCCACCGGGTCGAGCACCTCGAGTACGCCGCGCCGGGAACGGCCGAGCGGCTCGCGAGGCTCGGCGTCACGGCATCCATGCAGCCCGTGCACACGGATGCCGCGGTGCGGCCGAACTGGAACGCGATGCTCGGCGACGAGCGAGTGGAGCGCGGCTTCGCCTGGCCCGAGTACGAGGCCGCGGGGGCGCTGCTCGCCTTCTCGACCGACGCGCCGACGGCGCCGTACTCGGCGCTGCACAACCTCTTCGTGGCGGTCACCCGCGGATCGGCCCTCGACCCCGAGCTCGCCCCCAACGAGCCCCACCTGGCGCTCCCGCTCGCCTCGGCGATCGGCCACGCGACGCGCGACTCCGCCGCGTCGGTCGGCGACGGTGATTCGCTCGGCGTCATCGCGCCGGGGTTCACGGCCGACTTCGCCGTGATCGACGTCGACCCCTTCACCGCGGGCGACCGCTCGCTGCTGGATGCCAGGGTCGTGCGCACCGTCATCGAAGGCCGCACGGTGTTCTCGGCCGAGTAGTCGGTCCTGCCCCGCCCGGTGCCTGGAATGGGCCCTTGAGACCTGGTCTCAAAGGCCCATTCCGGGCACCGGCGCTAGGACGCGGCGGGGAGCGGCGTCCGCGTGCGCGCCCGCAGCACCGCGGCGACGCCGGCGGCCAGGACGACCACCGCGCCGTAGCCGATCACCGCCGCGTGCAGGCCGACCGTCGAGACGAGCGCGCCGGCGACGATGGTCGGGATGCCGAACGACAGGTACGACACGATGTAGAGCGCCGCGAACAGCTCAGCCCGCTCGTGCGGCTCGACGAGCGGCACGAGGGAGCCGATCGTGCCCATGAATGCGGTGCCGAAGCCCGTGCCCGTGACGATCACCGCCGCGACGTAGACCGGCAGCGAGCCGAGCGTGAGCGCCAGCAGCATGAGCGCCGTGCCCGTCGCGAGCGCCGAGGCGCCGTAGACGGCGGCGACGACCGGGCGGCTGCCGCGCAGCACGAGCGCGGCGAGCGTCCCGGCCGCGGGCAGGAGGCCGATCACGAGCCCCTGGGAGAACGGCCCGTCGACGCCGAACTCGCCGCGCACGATGCTCGGCCCGAGCGAGAAGAAGAGGCCGCCGGTCGCCCAGCCGCCGAGGACGATCGGCATGCTCACGACGAAGAGCCGGCGCGCCGCCGCGGGCACCGCGGCGCGCGGACGCAGCGAGCGGAACCAGCCCGCCTCGCGCGCCGAGGTCTCCGGGACCGCCCACACGATCGCCGCGATCGCCGCGTAGGCGAGAACGAGCGGCAGGAACGTCCAGGTCGCGGCGTCGGGTGCGAGCTGCAGCAGTGCGCCCGCGCCGATCACGCCCACGGCGAGCCCGCCGATGGGGGCGATCGTGTTCACGAGCGTCGCCCGCTGCGGCGCCCCGGCGGGTGCGAAGTCGGCGAGCATGGCCGACATCGTGGAGACCAGCGCGCCGCTCGCCAGCCCCTGCAGCCCGCGGCCGAGGTAGAGCGCGGCGCCCGAGTCGGCGTGCCAGACGACCAGCACGCTCGCCGCGAGCAGCGCGAACCCGGCGGAGACGACGGGGCGGCGGCCGATGTGGTCGGAGACTGCGCCGATCGTGAGCAGCGCCGCAAGGAGGGCGACGGCGTAGGCGGCGAACGCGATGGTGATGCCGACGGCGCCGATGCCGAGATGCTCCTGCATGACGGGGTAGAAGGGGGAGGGTGCGCTGGATCCGGCGAGCATGAGCATCGCGGCGATGCCGGCGAGCGCGAAGCCGAGGCCGCGGCGGGGGATCGCCGGCGCGGGCGCGTTCATCGGCGTCGACGAGGTGGTCGGCGCGGCACCCGCGGTCTTCCGCGCGCCCTGCCGCGGCGCGGCGTGCTCCGGGGCGTTCGCCCGGCTTCCGATCTCACCCGTCGTCGTGTTCATGAGCGGCCTCCTCGGTTCCAAAATCTTCGAACGGTTGGATGCTACCTCGCCGAGCGCGAATAGTTCAACTATTATCGAACCATGGGAACGGCGACGGATCTCCCGCATCCGGATCGGGATGCGATCGAACTCTCGAGCGTGCTCTTCGCACTCAGCGACCCGGCACGGCTCGAGGTCGTGCGCGAGCTGCGCGAGGGGCCGATCGACGCGGCGGCGTGCACGTCGCTCGACCCCGCGACGCCGAAGTCGACCCGCTCGCACCTGATGAAGGTGCTCCGCGAGGCGGGCGTCATCCGCAACGAGCCCAACGGTCGGCACCGCACGCTCACGCTCCGCCGCGACGACCTCGACTCGCGGTTCCCGGGGCTGCTGGATGCCGTGCTCGGCGCGCCTGGCCCGGCACCCGCGTCGGCGTCCGTGTCTAAGGAGCCCGCCCGGCCCTGAGCCGCGGCGGGCCCAGCCGAAGTCAGGAGAATGCGCCGACAGATCTCCGCATACGGGATCTGTCGGCGCATTCTCCTGACTTGTGCAGCGAGGCTCGTGATCAGGACGCGTCGACGGCGCCGTGCGGGAACAGCGGCGGCAGGCGCTCCTCCGCCCATGCGACGAGCGCGGTGAACGCATCCGTGTCGGGCGCGTCGATGCCGTCGCCGCGCACGACCTCGTGGCTGCGCCGGCCGATGGAGATGCGCAGCCGGCGCGTGAAGCCGTCCGTGATGATGCGCGCGGGCTCGACGTTCGGGACGGCGAAGAAGTCGGCCTCGTCGACGAGCCGGCGCAGCTCCCGCTCCTCGGCCTCGGACAGCCGCGCGCCGTCGGTCTCGAAGGTGCTCGTGCGGCCGGCGATGCCGCCCGTCACGGTGTACGAGAGGCGGAGCTCATCGTCGGCGCTCGTGGAGTCGCGCCGCACCCGTCGAGCGTTGCCGAGCCGGTCGGCGCGGTAGACGAAGCCGTCGCCGAGCACGATCCGGTATCCGGGAACGAGCGCCTCGGCGCACTCCTCGCCCTCGGCGGGGAGGCCCAGGCAGGAGTCGGGCCAGTCGACCGCGTCGACGTGTTCGACGTCGATCTGCTCGGCCGGGGCGCCCAGCAGATCGGCCGCGTCGGCCAGCGCGGCGGAGAGGGCGGTCAGCAGCGGATGGGTCGGATTGCTCATGTCGATCCTCCGGTCGTGGTCGGTCCGGTGCCGCGAGCCTAGGCGCCCCCGCCCGCTGGCGAAAGGCTCGTGCCCAGCGGCCGGGCCGCCCACCGACACCGATTCCTCCCCGAGGGAATCGCCCAACGCGGGCCCCTGGGCGAAGCTGGCGCACTATTCGCAGCGGCTCGGCTGTGGCGCCCGAGTTCGGCGCGCGGCGCGTCGGCCATGCCCTGCGCTGCACGCACCGGCGGGGCGTCCGCCGGGTGACCCGCACCGCGGGCGCAGCCCTGGAGCCGTCCGAGATCGTTCGGCGGCCGCATCGCCCAACGCGGGTCGCTGGGCGGAGCCGGCGCACTATTCGCAGCTGCTCCGCTGCGGCGCCCGGGTTGGGCGATTCCGTCGGTCGGACGCATCGTCGAGGAGCACGCCGGCGCCGGGTCTCCCCTGCAGCGCGGCCCGCACTGCAGGCGAAACCCCGCACCGGTGGGGCGGGGCGGGCGCTACCGTCGCCCGCGCTCGGCGAGGATCTCCTCGCGCACCTGCTTGCGCAGCACCTTGCCGATGAGCGACTTCGGCAGCGCGTCGCGCACCAGGTAGGCGCGCGGCACCTTGTACTCCGCGAGCCGCTCCCGAGCGTGGGCCCGGGCGGCCGCCTCGTCCCAGACCGCGCCCTCCTCGAGCACGACGACCGCCGTCACGATCTCGGCCCCGCCGCCGCGCGCGATGCCCACGACGGCCGACTCGGCGACGCCCGGCACCTCGTTCACGACGCGCTCCACCTCGCTCGGCGACACGTTGAAGCCGCCCGTGATGATGATCTCCTTCTTGCGGTCGACGACGGTCACGAAGCCGTCCTCGTCCTGCCGCACGAGGTCGCCCGTGCGCAGCCAGCCGCCCTCGAGCAGCACCTCGGCGGTCTCCGCCTCGCGGTTCCAGTAGCCCTGGAACACCTGCGGCCCCCGGATGAGCAGCTCGCCCGTCTCGCCCGTCGCCACCTCCCGGGAGGGGTCGGGCGCCTCTGGGTCGACGACGCGGATGTCGGTCGAGGGGAAGGGGATGCCGATGGTGCCCGTCTTCCGCTTGGCCGAGAACGGGTTGCCGAGCGCGACGGGGGAGCACTCGGTGAGCCCGTAGCCCTCGACCAGGCGCCCGCCGGCGACCTCCTCCCAGCGGCGCACGACGCCGTCGTCGAGCGTCATGGCGCCGGAGATCGCGTAGGTCACGCCCGACAGGTCGAGCCGGCCCTCCTTTGCGATGCGCGCGAGCCGGTCGTACATGGGCGGCACGGCAGGGATGAAGGTCGCAGGAGTCCGCTTGGACGCCTCCACGACGAGCTCGGGGTCGAAGGTCGGGAAGAGCACGGCGCGCGCGCCCATGCTCACCGAGTAGACGACCGACAGCAGCAGCCCGAAGGAGTGGAACATGGGCAGCACGCCGTAGATGACGCCGCGGCCGCGCGTGAACTCCGGCATCCACGCGGCGCCCTGACGCGCATTCGCCCACAGGTTCGCGTGCGTGATGATCGCGCCCTTCGGCGTGCCGGTGGTGCCGCTCGTGTACTGCAGCGCGACCACGTCGGATGCGGCGGGCCGCGGGTATCCGGCGGGCAGCGGCGCCTGCCGGGCGAGCTTCTCGAAGGGCACGGTGCCGGGCGCCGGCGCCGTGAGCTTCTCGCGCGCCTCACGGGCCTTCGCGACCGGCAGCCGCAGCATGCCCTGCATGCGCAGCGGCATCGCGCGCGTCACGTCGACGGCGATGACGTGCCGGATCTCGAGCGAGGCGGGCAGGCTCTGCACGATCGGGGCGACCTTGTCCCAGGCGATCACGATGCGGGCGCGGTGGTCCTCGAACTGCGCGAGCAGCTCCTCGCGGGTGTACAGCGGGTTGTGCTCGACGACGATCGCGCCGATCCGGGCGATCGCGTAGAAGGCGATGACGTGCTGCGGAGCGTTCGGCATGACGAGCGCGACGCGGTCGCCCTTGCGGACGCCGATGCGGCGCAGCCCGTTCGCGAACCGTTCGACGCGCTCCGCGAGCTGCCGGTAGGTCGTCTCGGCGCCGAAGAACTGCACGGCGACGTTGTCGGGGAACTCCCGCGCGACCCCGTCGAGCATGTCGGCGAGCGGCCCCGCGGGGAGCTCGATGTCGGCGGGCGTGCCCGTCGCGTAGAAGCGATTCCAGGCTCGCGTCTCGTTGGGCTGCATGGCCTCGAGCCTATTCGAGCGATCCTCCGGGACGGGTCGGCGCGTGCCTCCGGAATCCCCGTGCGAGCGCGTCGTCGACGGTCGGACGTCCGACGCGGATGCCTTGACCGCGCGTGCAGGCGTCTGCGGCGTGCATGCAGGGCATCGCGAACGGGCATGCCCTCGGCGTCCGAGGCACGGTAGCGTCTGCGGGAGGGCGCGACGATGCGCCCGGATGCGAGGACGGGATGCGCGCGCACGAGCCGCACGAGCCGACGGGATGCGGCGCATGACGCCCGTCGACGTCGTGATCGTCGTCTGTGCGCTCGTGGGCTTCGCCGCCTGCGCGACGACCTTCGCCCGGGCGGCCGCGGCGATCGCTCGGGGATCCCGGCGCTCGACCGCCGGGTCCGGCGGATCGACGGCGCAGGCCGTCGCGGCGGGGGCTTCCGTCGCCCGATCCTCCTCGGCAGATGCCGTCGTCGACGCGCCCGCCGTTGGGTTCCCGTCGGGACTGGCAGCCGCACGCGCGGCGGGTACCGCGCACGCCGGACGCGCCGTCCCCGCGACGAGCGCGCTCCCGGATGCCGCTTCCTGCGTCCGCGCCCTCGTGATCGGCGCGGCCATGCTCGCGGCCATGCTCGCCGCGCACGCGCTCGCGCCCCTCGGCGTCGCCGGCTCGGACGTCGGGCTCGTCTCGGGGCTCGGGCTGGTGGCGCTCTCCCTGGCCGCTGCCGCGCACGCGCGCCGCGGCATGACGCGCGCGGCGCTCGACCGGCTCGCTCACGGCGGCTCGCCCCGCCTCGCGGGCTCCGGATCCGACCTCGACGCCGCGTGCCTGCACGACGTGCTCGGCTGCGCCCTCTCGGGCATCGTGCTCGTCGTCGGGCACGGCCTGCTGCACGCCCATGGCGCGGTGGGCGCGGCGGGCGGCGCGGGAGCGGCATCCGCGCTCGCGGCGTCCGGCCACGCGCACTCCGCGGGCCTCCCCGCCGAGATCGTGCTCGTCTGCCTGGCCGTGCTCGCGGCGGCCTTCGCCACCTGGACGCTCGTGCTCGCACGCGGCCGCTGCGGCATCCGTCTCGTCGAACTCCTCGCGATGGGCGCGATGCCCGTCGTCATGGTCGCCGGCATGGCGGCCGCGTAGCGGGGACCGCGGAGACCTCGGCACGAGGCGCCCGCCGCCGGTTTCGTCGTCGAGCCGATCGCAGGCCGAGGCCCCGCAACCTCCCGTCGCGCGTGCAGGAGTCGGGCTCGTGGTCGCACGAACGAAGCGCCGGAACCCCGCACCCATCGAGGGGTGCGGGGTTCCGGCGCCGGGCATTCCGGGAGCTCGGGATCGTCCACGCGATACGCGATACGCGATACGCGCTACGCCTTCTCCGGCTCCGCTCCCGCCTCGTCGACCGTCCTGATCGACTCGGTCGCGTGCAGCGGGTCGTCCGACTCGGCGACGATCCGGCCGGAGAGCCGGCCGTACCAGGTGTCGAGCACGGCGGCCGGCGTGGGCTTCGTCGCCAGGCTCACGATGACGTAGACCACGAGGCTCGCGATGAGGCCGAAGTAGATCGGCTCGTTGGCGAGCACGTCGGTGAACGCCATCGTGACGAGCGTCGCCACCGTTCCGGCGGCCATCGCGGCGAGCGCGCCGGCGCCCGTCGCGCGCTTCCACACGAATCCGCCGAGGATCGGCACGAGCAGGCCGCCGACGAGGATGTCGTAGGCGATCGTCAGCGCCGAGACCACGTCGCTCAGCATGAGCGCGATGCCCGTCGCGACGACGCCGAGGATCACGATGTAGATCTGGTTCGCGCGCACGTCGTGCTCGGGGTTCTCGTCGCCGGCCTTGGCCGCGGCGGGCTGCGCGCCGCGGCGGAAGATGCGGCCGAGCAGCGGCATGACGTCGGCGCGGGCGACCGTCGCCGTGGCGATGAGCGCGCCCGAGGCCGTCGACATCATGGCCGCGACGGCCGCCGCGAGCACGATGCCCGACAGGCCGATCGGCAGCACGTGCTCGGCGATCGCCGCGTACACGTCGTCCTTCGCGCTCATGCCGGGCAGGAGCGCGGCCGCCGCGGTGCCGATGAGGGCGCCCGCGACGCCGTAGAGCACGCAGTAGACGCCGGCGACCGTGCCGCCCCAGCGGGACACCTGGGGCGAGCGCGCCGTGAAGACGCGCTGCCAGATGTCCTGGCCGATGAGCATGCCGAACGAGTAGATGACGAAGAACGTGATGATCGTGTCGAGGCCGATCGCGCCCGGGTCGAAGTGCATCGCGGCCGCCTCGTCGCCCAGGCGCTGCACGATGCCGTCGTAGCCGCCCGCGTTGAACCAGGCGAAGGGGAGCAGCAGGAAGAACACGCCGATCGTCTTGATGATGAACTGCACCATGTCGGTGAGCGTGATCGACCACATGCCGCCGATGGACGAGTAGATGATGACGATGAGCGCGCCGATCGCGATCGAGACGGGACGGGGCGTGCCGAAGAGCACGTTGAAGATCGTCGCGTAGGCGATGGTCGAGGTGACCGTGAGCATGAGCGTGTAGAGCGCCATGACGATGCCCGAGGCGCTCGTCGCGTTGATGCCGTAGCGCAGCTGCAGCATCTGCGCGACGGTGAAGACGCGCAGGCGCTGGATGTAGCCCGAGAAGAACAGGCTCAGCACGATGAGGCCCACGGCGATGGCGACGACGAGCCACATGCCCGAGATGCCGAACTTGTAGCCGAGGCCGACGCCGCCGACGGTCGAGGCGCCGCCGAGCACGACGGCGGCCATGGTGCCGGTGTAGAAGCCGGGGCCGAGGCGGCGCCCGGCGACGAGGAAGTCGCTCGAGTTCTTGGTGCGGGTTCGACCCCAGAACCCGAACGCGATC
>Ga0153918_1000753_pt1 | contig 14314 bp, 13 predicted proteins | sample TSFL002MetaG_FD_104687 | JGI IMG/M metagenome (GOLD analysis project Ga0153918, IMG submission 104687) | Attine ant fungus gardens microbial communities from Florida, USA - TSFL002 MetaG | ecosystem: Host-associated > Fungi > Mycelium > Unclassified | place: USA: Florida, Paynes Creek Historic... | reverse complement strand
GCGTAGTGGTGGCCCCATCGGTCCCCCCGCATTGATTACCCGTTAACCTGGTCAGGCCCGGAAGGGAGCAGCCATAGCGGGAACATCGAGTGCCGGGGTGTGGCTGGTGGGGCCGCCTCCATTTCCGGGGTCGGAAAACTTCATTCGGCCCTGCTTTCAGTTCTTCCCCTCTGCATCACTTGGCTATAGGTGTCGCATGATCAACGTGCCGACAAACTAGTCAGAACCAAAGTGAATCACGCCCCCAGGTCGAGAGGTACGGCGCATGATTTTTCCTCATGTGGCTCGATGTGGCGTTACTTGGACAGGAGGCTGATGGTTCCGCTTATGGCGCCTATTGCGGCGGGCTGGCAGGTGCTTGCCACAACAGCTTCAGCGTCTGTGAGACCGAGCGCCGCCCGCGCGGCGCTCGGTCTCACAGACGCTGAAGCTGTTATGCCAAGCACCATTTTCAAGGACGCCACTCCACCGCCCCATACCGGCGCACAATCCGCTCAATTTCCCCGGACTGTCTCATCCGTACCAGCGCCCGCAAAACCCCCTGCGTCGGAATAGCCGCATCATTCCTCACCATGCACCCCAGCGCCTGTTCCTCCAGCACCGCCTGCACCTGCAGCCGCTGCCCGGCCGGTAAGCTCTGGTTGAACCATGCCACCGAAAGCTCATTGCTGACCGCATGCTGATACCGGCCAGCCTGTAGCTTCTGCAGCGCCAGTTGCTGGCTGCGGCTGTCTTCGCGTTGCAGGCGCCCTTGGGCGAACAATGGCTCCAACGTGCCGTAGGCATAGCCCAGCACCGTGCCGATCGCCTGGGGCGGCAGTTGTTCGGGGCGGGCAGGGGCGTCGCCCGGGCGCCCGACCAGCACATCGCGTTGACGAATCAGCGGAATGCTCCAGACGAAATTGCCCGGCTGATCATTGAACCACTGACTGCTCACATAGCAGCGCACATCGATGTCGCCAGCGTCCATCGCCTGTTGCATACGCAAGCGGGCAAGCACGTGGTACTCCGGGCGCACGCCGACCTCCTGGGCCAATGCCTGGACAAGGTCGAATACCAGGCCCTCAACCGGCTGGTCGCCTTCGATCCGCACCAACGGCATACTCCAGCTCTCGGCCACGGAAAAACGCAGCACCGGCAGGTCCGCCAGGCTGTGCGTGGTCCAGAGCATGAGCAGAGCCAGCAGTCGTCGCAATGCATATCCTCCTTGAACAGTGCGCCAGTTGCTTAGCTTAGACGAGCCACGCAGGGTGCAATTTTGCCCCCGCTCCGCTAGCATTAGCGATCTTCCGCTCGATCAGGCTGCGATGGTTTTTCGATGAGTTATCAGGTTCTTGCACGTAAATGGCGTCCGCGCTCGTTCCGCGAAATGGTCGGCCAGGCCCATGTGCTCAAGGCCTTGATCAATGCCTTGGACAACCAGCGCCTGCACCACGCCTATCTGTTCACCGGCACGCGGGGGGTGGGCAAGACCACCATTGCACGAATCATAGCCAAATGCCTCAACTGCGAGACCGGTATCACGTCCACGCCCTGCGGCACGTGTTCGGTATGCCGGGAGATCGACGAGGGCCGCTTCGTCGACCTGATCGAGATCGACGCCGCGAGCCGCACCAAGGTCGAAGATACCCGCGAACTGCTCGATAACGTGCAGTACGCGCCAAGCCGTGGGCGCTTCAAGGTCTACCTGATCGACGAAGTGCACATGCTCTCCACCCACTCGTTCAACGCCTTGCTCAAGACGCTGGAAGAGCCGCCGCCCTACGTCAAGTTCATCCTTGCCACCACCGACCCGCAGAAGCTGCCTGCGACCATTCTGTCGCGCTGCCTGCAGTTCTCGTTGAAGAACATGAGCCCGGAGCGGGTGGTCGAGCACCTGAGCCATGTGCTGCAGGCCGAGAACGTGCCGTTCGAGCCGGATGCCCTGTGGTTGCTCGGCCGTGCTGCCGACGGCTCGATGCGTGATGCCATGAGCCTGACTGACCAGGCCATTGCCTTTGGCGAAGGCAAGGTGCTGGCGGCCGATGTGCGTGCCATGCTCGGCAGCCTCGATCACGGCCAGGTCTATGGTGTGCTGCAGGCGCTGCTCGAAGGTGATGCGCGTGCGCTGCTCGAAGCCGTACGCAACCTTGCCGAGCAAGGGCCGGACTGGGGCGGCGTACTGGCCGAAATGCTCAATGTGCTGCACCGCGTTGCCATCGCCCAGGCGCTGCCCGAGGCGGTGGATAACGGCCAGGGCGATCGCGAGCGGGTGCTGGCACTGGCCTCGGCGTTGCCGGCCGAAGATGTGCAGTTCTACTATCAGATGGGCCTGATCGGCCGCCGCGACCTGCCGTTGGCGCCAGACCCGCGGGGCGGTTTCGAAATGGTCCTGCTACGCATGCTGGCGTTCCGCCCGGCAGATAGCGACGACGCGCCGAAGCCGGTGCTAAAGCCAGTGGGGATCAGCCAGGCCACAGCTGATCCGGCAACCACGGTGGCAGCGCCAGCCGTTGCTGTCGCGGCGCCTGTCGTAGCGCCAGCGCAACCTGCGCCCGTGGCGTCGGCCCCGCAGGCCGAGGTCGCGCCGGTCGTTGAGCCGGCTCCTGAGCCTGAGCCCGAGGTTGTGGCGCCTGAGCCGCCAGCGGTGGAGGAGGTCATCGATCTACCCTGGGAGGAGCCCGCTGCGCCGCCTGCGCCCGTCGCCGCTCCGGCACCAGCCCCGCTAGTTGCCGCGCAAAGCGCCCAGCCTTCCTACGACGAGCCACCGTTCGACCCATCCGCCTACGCTTCGGCGGGTATGGAGCGTGACGACGAGCCGCCAATGGATGAGGACTATTACGCTGGCGAAAGTGACCCGGTAGGCTTCAGCTACCTGGACGAGCTGGCGGAACACGTTCAGGAAGATGCCCCGGCAGCCGCACCCGAGCCGCTGCCAGCTGCCCGGCCGGCGACCGGCCTGGCCTTGCAATGGCTGGAATTGTTCCCACAGTTGCCTGTGTCCGGGATGACAGGCAACATCGCTGCAAACTGTACGCTCATGGCTGTCGACGGTGACGACTGGCTGCTGCACCTGGACCCTGGCCAGGGTGCGCTGTTCAATGCCACCCAGCAACGCCGGTTGAACGAGGCGCTTAACCAGCACCTGGGGCGCACCTTGAACCTGCGGATCGAGCTGATCCGCCCCGAGCAGGAAACCCCGGCCCAGGCAGCCTCGCGCAAGCGTGCTGAGCGCCAGCAGGACGCCGTGCTGTCGATCGAGCAGGACCCGTTGATCCAGCAGATGATCAAGCAGTTCGGTGCCACGGTGCGACAGGATACTATTGAGCCTGTAGAAGCCCTGGTCAGCCAGGGCCAGTAATCGATAACCATGCGGCCGGCCCCTCGCCGGGCCGCATCACATGACCCAATCGAGGTATACCCCATGATGAAAGGTGGCATGGCCGGCCTGATGAAGCAGGCCCAGCAGATGCAGGAAAAGATGCAGAAGATGCAGGAAGAGCTGGCCAACGCCGAAGTCACCGGCCAGTCCGGTGGTGGCCTGGTGAGCGTGGTGATGACCGGTCGTCACGACGTCAAGCGAGTCAGCATCGACCAGAGCCTGATGTCGACCGACGAGGACGACAAGGAAGTCCTGGAAGACCTGATCGCCGCTGCGCTGAACGACGCGGTGCGCAAGATCGAGCAGAACAGCCAGGACAAGATGGGCAGCATGACCGCTGGCATGCAACTGCCGCCGGGCTTCAAGATGCCGTTCTAAGGCTTCTGCAAGCGCAAAGCCGCTACTGGGTGCCAGTGGCGGCTTTTTTTTGCCTTGGACTCCAGCGATTTGACGGCAATGCCCTTGGTGGGTATAAACCGGCTCTTATTGATTTATCAGGCCTTATCCATGAGCTTCAGCCCCCTGATCCGCCAACTGATCGACGCCCTGCGCACCCTCCCGGGCGTCGGCCAGAAAACCGCCCAGCGCATGGCCCTGCAGCTGCTCGAGCGTGACCGCAGCGGCGGCCTGCGCCTGGCCCAGGCGTTGAGCCAGGCCATGGAAGGGGTAGGGCATTGCCGCCAGTGCCGCACCCTGACCGAGCAGGAGCTGTGCCCGCAGTGCAGTGATCCGCGCCGTGACGACACGCAGCTGTGCGTGGTGGAAGGGCCGATGGATGTGTATGCGGTAGAACAGACGGGCTATCGCGGGCGTTACTTCGTGCTCAAGGGGCACCTCTCACCTCTCGATGGCCTGGGGCCGGAAGCGATCGGTGTGCCGCAGCTGATGGCGCGGATCGAGGAGCAGGGCAGCTTTACCGAGGTGATCCTGGCGACCAACCCGACCGTGGAAGGTGAGGCGACCGCGCATTACATCGCCCAGTTGCTGAACGACAAAGGGCTGGTGGCGTCGCGCATCGCCCACGGTGTGCCGCTGGGCGGGGAACTGGAGCTGGTCGATGGCGGCACCCTGGCTCATGCTTTTGCCGGGCGCAAGCCGATCTCGTTGTAAATCGGGGGCGCAAAGCGCCCCAGCAGCAATCAGTACTCGCTCAGGGAAAACTCGGTCAGGCAGAAGGTCGGCACCCCGGCCGCCTGCAGCCGGCGCGAGCCATCCAGCTCGGGCAGGTCGATGATCGCCGCAGCCTCGAACACCTGTGCGCCGGTGCGACGCACCAGGTTGGCGGCCGCCAGCAAGGTGCCGCCGGTGGCAATCAGGTCATCGAAGATCAACACCGAATCGCCTTCGCACAGGCTGTCGGCATGCACTTCCAGGAAGGCTTCGCCGTACTCGGTCTGATACCCCTCGCTCAATACGTCAGCCGGCAGCTTGCCCTGTTTGCGGAACAGGATCAGCGGCTTGTTCAGTTGGTGGGCGATGATCGAGCCGATCAGGAAGCCGCGTGCGTCCATGGCGCCGATGTGGCTGAACTCGGCCTCGACATAACGCTCGATGAACTGGTCGGCCACGTAACGCAGCCCGCGCGGCGACTGGAACAGCGGGGTGATGTCGCGAAAGATCACGCCGGGCTTGGGGAAGTCCACTACCGGGCGGATCAAGGCTTTGAGGTCGAAGGCGTCGCTGTGCATTGTTGCGGGTATCCTGGGAAAACGAATGCCCAAGTATACCCGCTAAACGCTGGCCTCAGGCCTCGATTGCACCACCGGCCAGCGCGCACAGCTGGATCGGGTCGAGGATGTGCACTTCCTTGCCTTCGGCGCGAATCAGGCCGTTCTGCTGGAAGCGGGTGAATACCCGCGACACGGTTTCCACCGCCAGGCCCAGGTAGTTGCCGATTTCGTTGCGCGACATGCTCAGGCGGAACTGGTTGGCCGAGTAACCGCGGGCGCGGAAGCGTGCGGACAGGTTGACCAGGAACGTGGCGATGCGTTCGTCGGCGGTCTTCTTCGACAACAACAGCATCATCTGCTGGTCGTCGCGAATTTCGCGGCTCATCACCCGCATCAGCTGGCGACGCAGTTGTGGCAGTTGAACGGAGAGCTCATCGAGGCGCTCGAAGGGGATCTCGCAGACCGAAGTGGTTTCCTGGGCCTGGGCCGACACCGGGTAGGCCTCGGTGTCCATGCCGGACAGGCCGACCAGCTCGCTGGGCAGGTGGAAACCGGTGATCTGTTCCTCACCGCTGTCGCTCAGGCTGAAGGTCTTGAGGGCGCCGGAGCGTACGGCATAAACCGAGCCGAAATTGTCACCCTGGCGGAACAGGAACTCGCCTTTCTTCAGCGGGCGTCCGCGTTTGACGATTTCATCCAGTGCATCCATGTCTTCGAGGTTGAGCGAAAGAGGCAGGCACAGGGGGGCCAGGCTGCAGTCCTTGCAATGGGCCTGGTTGTGGGCGCGCAGTTTGACTGGCTCGGACATTTGAATCGATCCTTGTGGGAAAACACACATAAGTCGTAAGGGTAACTCACGACCGAGGGTGTAGGCCAGCCTGCGCTACTTTGAAGCGAACTGGCGAAACCCCGGCGGGAAACTGCCGGGAGTCCTTGTCAGCCCATAGTGTGCCTGCCCTGGGGGGCTTGTCCATGTGGTCGATTGACTCCGTGATCAGATTACCCGTGAAAAGCGCTGGCGGTTGTGCATCGCCAGGTAGGCATCGAACACCATGCACACCGAGCGCGCCAGCAGGCGCCCGGCCGGAAGGATACGGATGCCCGTGTCGTCCAGGCTGATCAGACCATCGCGCTGTAGAGCCTGCAGTTCTGGCCAGAGGTCTTTGAAATAGCCGCGAAAATCGACGGTGAAGGCTTCCTCGATCGGTTCGAAGTCCAGTTCGAAATGGCAGATCAGCTGCTGGATCACGGCCCGCCGCAGGCGGTCGTCGTGGTTGCAGACCAACCCTCGCTGGGTCGCCAGTTGGGCATTGGACAGGGTGTCCTGGTAGGTATTGAGGTCGCTGCTGTTCTGGCAGTAGAGGTCGCCGATCTGGCTGATCGCCGATACGCCCAGGCCGATCAGGTCGCAATGACCGTGGGTGGTGTAACCCTGGAAGTTGCGCTGCAGAGTGCCTTCTTCCTGGGCAATCGCCAGTTCGTCGTCAGGCAGGGCGAAGTGATCCATGCCGATGTAGCGATAGCCGGCGGCTGTCAGCTGTTCGATGGTGTTGCGCAGCATCTCGAGTTTGACTGCCGGTGCCGGCAGGTCGTTGCTGTCGATGCGCCGCTGCGGCATGAAGCGCTCGGGCAGGTGGGCGTAGTTGAACACCGACAGACGGTCGGGTTGCAGGCGGATCACTTCGTCGACGGTGCGGGCAAAGCCCTCCACGGTCTGCTTGGGCAGGCCGTAGATCAGGTCGAGGTTGACCGAACGAAACTGCAGGGTGCGCGCGGCCTCGATCAGGGTGCGGGTCTGCTCCAGGCTCTGCAGGCGGTTGACCGCACGCTGAACGGCCGGGTCGAGGTCCTGCACGCCGAGGCTGACACGGTTGAAGCCCAGTTCGCGGAGCAGGCCCATGGTCGACCAGTCGGCTTCGCGCGGGTCGATCTCGATGCCATAGTCGCCGGAGTCGTCATCCAGCAGGTTGAAGTGCTGGCGCAGGGTGGCCATCAGCTGGCGCAGTTCGACGTGGCTGAGGAAGGTCGGCGTGCCGCCGCCGAAATGCAGCTGCTCGACACGCTGTTTAGGGGCCAGGTGGCAGGCGATCAGCTGGATCTCCTGCTCCAGGCGTTGCAGGTAAGGCGCAGCGCGGCCGCGGTCCTTGGTGATGACCTTGTTGCAGGCGCAGTAATAGCAGATGTTGGCGCAGAACGGCACATGCACGTACAGCGACAGCGGGCGCACGGCCCGGCGGCTCTCGCGCAGGGCGTGGAGCAGGTCGAACGAACCTACCTCGCTGTGCAGTTGCACGGCGGTCGGGTAGGAGGTGTAGCGTGGGCCGGCGAGATCGTAGCGGCGGATCAGGTCGGCATCCCAGCGTAGGTCGGCGAGCATGTGGGAGTCCCCGGATGATGCAGCAGTGTCCGGAGTCTATGGCTGTCTGTAGGAAAGTGTGTTGATTTGTATCAAGCGTCCATCAGTGGCCCATGAGCCAATGCTGGTGCGGGCCGGGCAAGGTCCAGATACCAAACAGCATCACCAATACCCCACCGGCCATGCGCACACTACGCCGTCTCAACACCGCGTTTACCCGCTCCGCCGCCAAGCCGGTGGCGAGCAAGATGGGCCATGTGCCCAGCCCGAATGCCAGCATCAACGCTGCGCTGTAGCCGGCGTTGCCCTGGCTGGCCGCCCACAGCAAGGTGCTGTAGACCAGCCCGCACGGCAACCAGCCCCACAGTGCCCCCAACAGCAGTGCACGGGGCACGCTGGAGACCGGCATCAGCCGCGAAGCGGCTGGCTGGATATGCCGCCACAGCCCACGGCCCAGCGCTTCGATGCGGGTCAGGCCGCTCCACCAGCCGGCCAGGTACAGCCCCATGGCGATCAGCAGCAGCGCGGCCATCACGCGCAAGGCCATGGCCACCGGGCTGCTGGCCAGTGCCCAGCCAGCCAGGCCGAGCAGCAGGCCGGCGCCGGCATAGCTGAGGATACGCCCCAGGTTGTAGGCCATCAGCAGGCGCAGGCGCCGGCCGCGTTGCTCGGGGGGAATGGCCAGGGTCAGCGCGCCCATCAGGCCGCCGCACATGCCCAGGCAGTGGCCGCCGCCGAGCAGGCCTAGCACCAGGGCCGAGCCGAGCAGGGGTAGCAGCTCAGGCACGGGGTGGCGCTGCCTTGTCGTCTGGCGCTGCGGTTTGTTCGGGGTTGACCGCTGCCTGATGGCGCGGGTCCTGGTCATCGAACAGGATGCTGTGGGCGGGGCTTTCGAGGTCGTCGTACTGGCCGCTGTCCACCGCCCAGAAGAAGATGTAGACAGCCACGCCAACCAACAGCAGGGCAGCAGGGATCATCACATAGAGGGCGGGCATGGCGACTTCCTTCCGTAAGCGGCTGTGTCGTTCGCCGCCAGGCCTGCGACCGCCGGCAGGCGGGTCAGGCGCAGGGCATTGAGCACCACGATCAGCGAACTGACCGACATGCCGATGGCCGCCCAGACCGGGGTGACCCAGCCAAGCGCAGCGAACGGCAACATGAGGCCATTATACAGGGTGGCCCAGAGCAGGTTCTCGAGGATGTTGCGGCGGGTACGGCCGGCCAGGTCGAAGGCCTGCACCAGCGCCTGCAGGCGGTTGGACAGCAGCACCGCATCGGCGCTGGTCTTGGCAAGGTCCGTGGCGCTGCCCATGGCGATGCTGATGTCGGCAGCCGCCAGCACGGGCACGTCGTTGACCCCGTCGCCGAGCATCAGCACCTTGCGCCCGGAGGCCTGCAGTGCCTTGAGCCGATCGAGCTTGTCATCCGGGCGCAGGCCACCGATGGCCTGGTCTATGCCCAGTTGGGCGGCCACCTCGGCAACCATCGGCGAGCTGTCACCGGACAGCAGCAGGGTACGCCAGCCCTTTGCCTGGCAGGCAGCGAGCAGGGCGGGGGCATCCTCGCGCAGGCGATCATCGAGGCCGAACCAGGCGAGTGGCCCTTGGCGGTCGCCCAGTAGCAACCATTGGCCACGCGGTTCCGGCACGGTGGGGATCTCGGCGCCGCTCAGGGCGCAGACGAACGTGGCCTGGCCGATGCGCAACGGCTGGCCGTCGACCCGGCCTTCAAGGCCGAGCCCGGCGACTGTCTGCACATCATCGGCGGCAGCGGCGGTGCGGCCGAAGGCGCGCGCAATCGGATGCTCGGAGCGGTTTTCGAGGGCGGCGGCAAGGGCCAGGCAACGGTCGGCCGGCAGCGTTGCCAGTGGGCGGATGCTGCGCAGGGTCAGGCGGCCCTCGGTCAGGGTGCCAGTCTTGTCGAAAATCACCGTGTCGATCTGGTTCAGGCCTTCGAGTACATGGCCACGGGTTACCAACAGGCCGAGCTTGTGCAGCGTTCCGGTGGCGGCAGTGAGCGCGGTCGGGGTGGCCAGCGAGAGCGCGCACGGGCAGGTCGCCACCAGCATGGCCAGGACGATCCAGAAGGCCCGCGCCGGGTCCAGGTACCACCACCACAGGCCGATGGCCGCGGCGGCCAGCAGCGAGAACAGCAGGAAATACTGCGAGGCGCGGTCGGCAATTTCCGCCAGCCTTGGCTTTTCCGTCTGTGCGCGCTCAAGCAGGCGGACGATGGCCGACAGCCGCGAGTCATGGCCGAGCGCTTCGACCTCAACGTTCAGTGTGCTCTCGACGTTCAGCGTGCCGCCGGTGACGCGCTCACCGACGCGCCGTGGTTGCGGCAGGTACTCGCCGGTCAGCAGCGATTCGTCGACGCTGGAGCGGCCGGCGACGATGCGCCCATCGGCCGGGATCACTGCGCCGGGCAACACCTGCACGGTGTCGCCACGCTGCAATTCGCCGAGCAGGATGCGTTCGGCCTGCCCGCAGCTGTCCAGGCGCAGGCACGAGGCCGGTAGCAGGTTGACCAGCTGCGCGGTGGCTGCGGCCGTGCGCTCGCGGGCGCGGCGCTCGAGGTAGCGGCCGGTAAGCAGGAACAGCGCGAACATGCCGACGGTATCGAAATACAACTCGCCGCTGCCGGTGACGGCCGTCCAGATGCCGGCACCAAAGGCCAGGCCGATGGCCAGCGACACCGACACGTCCATGGTCAGGTGGCGGGTGCGCAGGTCGCGCGCGGCGCCTTTGAAGAATGGCGCGCAGCTGTAGAACACGATGGGAATGGTCAGGAACAGCGCGACCCAGCGCAGAATGGTGTGCATCTCCGGCGACAGGTCGATGTTGAACTCCGGCCAGGTGGCCATGGTTGCCATCATCGCCTGGAACCACAGCAGGCCGGCCACGCCCAGCCGGCGCAGGGCGCTGCGGTTGTCCCTGGCAAGCTGTTCGGCGGCCTGGTCGGGCTGGTACGGGTGGGCGGCGTAGCCGATCTGGCGCAGTTCGGCGAGCAGCCGCGACAGTGGCTGCTGGTGGTCGTCCCAGTTGAGCAACAGGCGGTGGTTGGACAGGTTCAGGCGGGCTTCGGCGACGCCGGGCAGATTGCGCAGGTGCTTTTCGATCAGCCAGCCGCAGGCGGCGCAACTGATGCCTTCGACCAGCAAGGTCGCCTCGGCCAGGTCGCCCGTATGGCGGACGAAGTGCTGCTGGACATCGCTGCGGTCGTACAGGGCCAGCTCGTCTTGCAGTTGTTTCGGCAGTGCCTCGGGGTTGGCGCTGCTGTCGCTGCGGTGCTGGTAGTAGTGCTCAAGGCCGCTGGTGACGATCGACTCGGCCACCGCCTGGCAGCCGGGGCAGCAGAACTGCCGGGGCTCGCCGAGGACCACGGCGGTGAAGCGGCTACCGGCGGGGACGGGCAGGGCGCAGTGGTAGCAGGGGGTGGGTTGGGTCATCACATCATTGCCTTACACAAATCGTCTGCCTGAGCGCGGTACCTGTGGGAGCGGGTTCACCCGCGAATGCGGCAGACCGGAAAACAGCTTTGCCTGATCTGGCGCATTCACGGGTAAACCTGCGCCCACAGGGGGAGGCGGTGGTGCGGTTATTGGTGTTCGGCTCCCTGGAGCGCTTCGTCACCCAGCTGCAAGGTCACGCCATGCTCGACCTTCTCTTCCTCGAACAACCGCCACACATGCTCGTCCTGGCTACCCAGCAGTTCGACGAACCGGCGCCCGTCGACCTTGTCCTCCAGTTGCCCGACATAGCGCCCGCTCTCGACCCGGCTGAGCAGTACCTTGCGGTCCTTGTCCGGCTGGGTCGGCGAAATCAGGTTGAGCTCAAGGCGTTGCGGATCGCTGTTGCCGCTCAGGCGCACCTCCACCTCGCCGGTCAGCTCATCCAGGTGCACGCTGGCCTTGAGGTTGAGGGTCTGGGCCAGCAGCTCGCGGTCCAGCGAGCGGTTGATGCCTTTGCCCGCTTCGTAGTAGTTGTCGTTGACCAGGTTGTCCGGGTTGTGCACGGCGATGCTGACCATGGTCAGGCTCAGGCACACCGAGGTGGTCAGGATGCCGATGATGATCCAGGGCCAGAGGTGCTTGTACCAAGGGCTGGCGGCGGTGGCGGCAGGCATTGTCAGGGTTCTCTCTGTCAGCGGATCTGTGGGCCGATGAAGCGGCTCTTGGCTTCAACCTTGGCAGCGCTGTCGTCGGCGCTGTGGAGGATGAAGGTGATTTCGTTGGTGGTGGATGGCAGCTTCTCAGGCGCAATCGACAGCTGTACCGGCAGGCTGACGATATCGCCGGCGGCCACGCGGATTTCGCGCTGGCCTTCCAGGCGCAGGTCAGGCAGGCCGGTGGCGTCCAGCACGTAGACGTGGTCGTGCTGGTCCTTGTTCATGACCTTGAGGCTGTATACGTTCTCGATCCGGCCTTGGGCGTTCTCGCGGTACAGCACGCGGTCCTTGCTGACGTCGAAACCGACCAGCGAACGGGTGGCGAAGGCCGTGCCCAGGGCGATGATCATCACCAGCAGCACCACGGCATAGCCGATCAGGCGAGGGCGCAGCAGGTGGGTCTTCTGGCCCGAAAGGTTGTGCTCGGTGGTGTAGCTGATCAGGCCTTTGGGGTAGTTCATCTTGTCCATGATGCTGTCGCAGGCATCGATGCACGCCGCGCAGCCGATGCATTCGATCTGCAGGCCGTCGCGGATGTCGATGCCGGTGGGGCAGACCTGCACGCACAGGGTGCAGTCGATGCAGTCGCCCAGGCCTTGGGCTTTGTAGTCGCTGCCTTTCTTGCGCGGGCCGCGGGTTTCGCCACGGCGCGGGTCGTAGGAGACGATCAGGGTGTCCTTGTCGAACATCACGCTCTGGAAGCGCGCGTAGGGGCACATGTACACGCACACCTGCTCGCGCAGCCAGCCGGCATTGCCGTAGGTGGCCAGGGTGAAGAAGCCGACCCAGAAGTAGGCCCAGCCATCGGCTTCGCCGGTGAAGAATTCGGTGAGCAGTTCGCGGATCGGCGAGAAGTAGCCGACGAAGGTCATGCCGGTGACGAAGCCGATCAGCAGCCACAGGCTGTGCTTGGCGAACTTGCGCAGGAACTTGTTGCCGCTCATGGGCGAGCGGTCGAGCTTCATGCGCTGGTTGCGGTCACCCTCGGTGACTTTTTCGCACCACATGAAGATCCATGTCCACACGCTTTGCGGGCAGGTGTAGCCGCACCACACGCGGCCGGCGAACACAGTGATGAAGAACAGGCCGAAGGCGGCGACGATGAGAATGCCCGACAGCAGGATGAAGTCCTGGGGCCAGATGGTGGCGCCGAAGATGTAGAACTTGCGTTCCGGCAGGTTCCACCACACGGCCTGGTGGCCACCCCAGTTCAGCCACACGGTGCCGAAGTAGAGCAGGAACAGCACGGCCCCGCCGACCATCCGCAGCCTGCGGAAGATGCCGGTGAAGGCGCGGGTATAGATTTTTTCGCGAGAGGCGTAGAGGTCGACGGAATCCTTCCCTTTGTTGGCAGGCGGGGTCACGTCATGTACCGGAATTTGCTTGCTCATCATCAAGTCCCACGGCAGTGGAGAAACGCCGCGGCCAGTGCGTGCCGGCCGCAGTCTCGCGCATGCTGCTAGCGCTATGCGATCAATGATACGCCGCTGGTGGCGGTATGGGATCGCGCTGCGACCTTTAGTCGCGTTGGGTTCGTGGTATGAATCGTGATAAGGCGGGTGTCAATTGATCCAGGTCATCTTGCAGTGCATTTGCCGGCCTCTTCGCGGATGAGCCCGCCCCTACAGCGCCGCGTGTGTGTGTAGGAGCGGATTTATCCGCGAAAGGCCTGGCCTGCCTCACTCAGCCTGCTGGGCCGGTTCAGCCTGGTGTGACAGGCTGTACACATAAGCCGCCAGCAGGTGCACCTTGTCATTACCCTGCAGCTGCTCCTGCGCCGGCATCTGCCCCTGGCGGCCATAGCGAATGGTCTGCTGCAGCTGGGCAAAGCTCGAACCGTAGATGAACGCCTGCGGGTGGGTCAGGTTCGGCGCGCCCATGGCCGGGGTGCCCTTGCCCTCAGGCCCGTGGCAGGCCACGCAGTTGGCGGCGAACAGCTTCTGGCCGTTATCGGCATCGGCCTTGGCGCCTTCCGGCAGGCTGCGGCCATCGAGCTTGCTGGTGACGAACGCGGCAACATCGGCCACGCCCTGTTCACCGAGCACTTCACCCCAGGCCGGCATCACGCCGTGGCGGCCGCCCATGATGGTGGTCTTGATGGTTTCCGGCTCGCCGCCCCAGCGCCAGTCGTTGTCGGTCAGGTTGGGGAAGCCATAGGCGCCCTTGGCATCGGAGCCGTGGCACACCGAGCAGTTCGAGGCGAACAGGCGTGCGCCCATCTTCAGCGCTTGCGGGTCCTTGGCGACCTCTTCGATCGGCATCGCCGCGAACTTGGCGAAGATCGGCCCGAAGCGTGCGTTGGCCTTGGCCATTTCCTTTTCCCATTCGTGCACGCCGGTCCACCCCGGCTGGCCGTTGGAGAATTCGGTCTGCTTGTCGTTGTCCAGGTACGAATAGCCCGGCAGGATGCCTTTCCAGTTGCCCAGGCCCGGGTACAGCACCAGGTAGCCGAGGGCGAAGACGATGGTGCCGACGAACAGCCAGAACCACCATTTCGGCAGCGGGTTGTCGTACTCCTCGATGCCATCGAAGCTGTGGCCCATGGTCTGGTCGGTGGTGTCGCTGCTCTGGCCCTTGCGGGTGGAGAGCAGCAGCCAGGTCAGGCCGATGAGGCTGCCGATGGTCAGTACACTGATATAGGTACTCCAGAAGGTGGTCATTGCGCTTTGCTCCTCACAGCCGCAGTCATGGCAGCAGGTTCCTGCCCGGCAGGGGGCAGGCGGTCGTCGACGAAGGGCAGCAGGCGCGCTTCGGCGAAAT
>Ga0153918_1000751_pt1 | contig 14336 bp, 13 predicted proteins | sample TSFL002MetaG_FD_104687 | JGI IMG/M metagenome (GOLD analysis project Ga0153918, IMG submission 104687) | Attine ant fungus gardens microbial communities from Florida, USA - TSFL002 MetaG | ecosystem: Host-associated > Fungi > Mycelium > Unclassified | place: USA: Florida, Paynes Creek Historic... | reverse complement strand
TCGGACCAAAGTGGCCTTTAACACGACCGACTTCCTCCTCGAAAATTTTGTGCCAGAAACGGGTTTCAAATTTACCCTGGCGTAACGAGGTTGTGGTAACACTCATAGCTTCTTGACCGCCACCTAGGAGTACCTAGAAACATAGAGAAATGAGAAAACATTTATTTTTAGATATTCTACTTAAGGTATCGAGAACTCACATAAGGATAACAGGGCAGAATAGATGCACTATTCAACGGCGTTTCTGTCATAAAGGTTTTAAGGACTTGCAGCGTCTTAGTATCATGTATCTTGATATGTTAATCAGCGTCCAAAGCCAACCTGACCATAAAAATGAGTCTGTCCAAATACTCACTCGAGCAGACTTGTCCTTGCTGCTTGTAATACAATACGTCCTATCTTTACTCAACTGGAGATCAGTTACAGTATCGCCATGTGCTCTTTCATTGCTATTCAGCTCTTCTCCACTCTTCACATCGAACAATGCAACCTTGCCCGACTCGTGGCCAGTGAAGATGACGCCTGGAGCATTGGTGAATGCGCAAACTGTCGCTTTTGAACCTATAGGGTTAAAGAAATAGAGTGATTCTTTTGATTCTAATTGTTCAGAACCATTAAAATTACTTCATCAGATAAAACCAAGATGATTCATGACTCACGGTTAGTGCCATCTCCATCCCGATTGATTTCGAAAACACGAACAGCACACTGGTAGCCCATACGTTGTTCAGTAATGCATACAACCTGGGTTCCATCCTCGTTGAATGCGACACGTTTGACAGCGGTAGGAAATTCCCATGTGAACAGATTTTTTCCAGTTTGCACGGACCACAAGCGTAGGGTGTTATCGGCAGAACCAGATATCATGAATCTGCTCTCGACTGCATATCAAGAATGATTATCAATAGACAAAAGAATTATTAGATATGGAATTATAGTAAAATGGAAAGCCCACACCGTCGACATCCAATGTCCAAACAGTTCCGTTATTCCCATCGTATGTGCCCAGCCTTTCTCCATTATGTGAGAACCAAACATTAATGACATGATCCTTCGAGCAGGAGAACAACAAGTCTCCTTCAGCATTGAATTTGATCTGGGTTAGTGACCGTTCATGACCTAGAGGCAAAGAGCAAAGATGAGCCAAACGGGATTTACGAAAACACAATGGTTGATACCCTGTAATAGAATTGGTCTCTATTATATAGACGTTCGTGAATCAGTTTGAAACTCGTGAAAAGGCTGCATGTACGTACCATTTTTGTAGATCAATGAGATTTCGTTGCAGGTTACCCATCGTCTTTAGATTTCTTGATTGCACGTGCCTATTTACTTTTCCGGAGGTTAGTCATTTTCCAAATTTGGCAATCCCCTGTCTGGGCTGTGTAGCTTCTATTAACACTTTGCTCTGTTGAAGCGGGGTTGTAAACTTGGTTTGCTACTACATTTACTAAACATCCAGTTATTCTTAACGTCTATTTTTTTTCTAGAACTTTGTTACAAGTTTCATTGGCAGCGATATGGTCTATTTTAGTCTCCTTTAAATAGATGTTTCTATCTAATTTCATCCTCTCTTTATTTGATTTCTCTACCCATCCTGCATTTTTCAGATGAGGTGGAGGTATCTTGGTAATATAACAGGTTTGTACTTTCTGTCTGGTTTTGATTGTCTAGTCAAACTTGATAGTACCCACTACCTCACATTTTGCCAAGCAACTTGGGGGGGTGTCTTTTTCTTTTATTGGGCAACAAGGTCATCCATGTAAGATGTCACGAAATGACTAGGAGGTAAATACTAAAATCAAGATTACAACTTGGAGAAAACTGGTATATAGACAAAATGATTATGTACGCAGGCAAAAAAATGACTAGCACTCCTTTCCATTGAAAAAAAGACGAAGGAAATAAAATGCCGAGAAGGACAATCCCAACTATCCGCGTTCAGAGATAGGTCCCACAAGAAATGACAGAAAGCTACTCACAATAATGTCCGCCCAAGTGGTAAGAGACCATATCTGTTGAACTGCCCACCTGAACAATGTTGTCCCCATAACACCGAAAATACGATCCATCCTCAAGTAAATCAAAAACTTCAAGCTAGAGAATATAGTATTGCATAAGGACGATTACTCTCAGAAAATCAACAGTGGTCCGAGATATCTTGATCCCGAGTATGGCGACGCGGATAAGTGGTACTTCCGAAACAAGTAGAAAAAGAGCAAGGGTTCCAATTGCAGACTGGATCACGAGTACTCTGCCACTTTTACTCGCCTTGTGTTCAAAATTTTGTCGGATGCCATGGATGATATTCGCAGTGATGTGATGAACAGGTCACGCGATTTGGGTACCAAGTGCAAGGAGAAAAACAACACCACAGCACTAGCCTGAAGACGACCGCAATAAGCCATCAGATTGGCCATACGAGGGATAGAAATCCAATTAAAAGTGGCACAGAGAAAGCCACTCATGTCATGTCGAAGTGAGAATGGCAAAGAATGTATAAAAAGACAATCCCGGAAATAACGCGAAAAGAGTGGGCAGGTCCGGTCTGAAGGGCAATTTCGACTTGAAACTTTGCTCTATGTGTCTACCGGGTTTGAGAAGCCGCGTAGAGGGAGCGGCATTGACATAGGCCGTCGTCTAGTTTTCGCCGCAGGAAAATGCACTGGCCTCCAAGAGACATCGGAGAAAGCTGTAGCTTCCCTCTGTAGATAGTTTTAACTTGGATGGTTGGATGTGGCAAGTCCCAGTTATGACCAGAAAGGAGAAAGGTCACCCCAACTCCCGAGGTAGCATTGCCTTGCTCTAAGAAAGCCTTGAATTAACTAGAATAAAAGAATCAGAATAAGGCTGAGGCATACAAGTATAGACTTGCTTGAGGGCGTCGGAGACAAGCTGTGCATTTTTTTTTGGGTCGACAATTTATTACACGGTGCTCGCTCGCAGTCCGTGGTAAACAAGCTGAGGCAGATTATGAAAGGGTTTATATTTGGACTCCAATTGCTTATGTAATGACCTACTTAATCCGATAGGTCCCGAAATGATCATCTTGATTTATCTTATGGAGAAACATCCTTCGGTAGGTTCTGTGAATGTAGGATACACAATATATTCTCATGTATCTAGTACCTGACTCTTGCGCCCCTACTGGCGAAATATCCTCGAAGCTCAGGCGCCTTGTTCCAGGCCTACAACGACATTGTATACGGTGCTTCGAACAGTTTCCTTCTCAGAGTCTGATCATTCAATGTGTGCGAAGCTCAGCAGTGGGAACATGTCAATGTCATTGAACTAGAGAGCTGTTCACGAGGTGCCGTCACTGGACGCAAGAGAGATTCAGTAAGTTCCAAGTTTTTAGAGTCTATTGGAACGCTCATTCAAAACCAGGATACAATTTTCCATGTTGTGCCATGTACACTCTCTGAAACTCTTTCCACCCAGCTGTGAGTATCTCTTTCTTGATATACTGGTGATATACTGGCAGAAATCCTAATATTAGCCCCAGCCTGAACGATGCCTTTATTTCGCTGGGAAAACCATCCGAAATCTATCTCGCTATCACTTCTGAGGATGCTTCAATCGTATACTACAAATTGAGTTCTGGAATTGTGAAACCATCTATGTGACATGGCTCATGTATTAATTCTTGCGCTCGTAATTCTTGACGACATCTACGTTTTTATAGCATCCTAAAATTTCCGCAAAAATACGAATAATATGAAATCTGCATTGAGACCTTCCATGAGAAAACTTCTTTCAGAGTGGTCAAATCACATTTTCTGTTGCTCCATTTTCTATCACATAAATGCTTTTGAATTGACATTTTCCTCATCATGAAAAACCTCTACAATCGGAAGGAAGGATAAAATTTTGAAAAATTTCGGGACATAGTGTCAATCTATTTGTATCTCATGGCATTGGAATGGTGCTATTGTGGCTTGTTTGGTGTAGTCCCTCCTAGGATTTGTCCCCACTTTCCAGCTCTTGCCTTCACCTTGATTGTTTATTTCTTCTCCCATCATCATTTCCGGGTTTGTATTGTTTAGGAACATATACGGCGAACTGCCTTAGTTGATGACTGTGGTTACCGCCAAGGACACGAGAGTCGAGTCTTCACTCGTTCCGGACACCGGATCACCCTCAACCCAGAATTTAGCCAGATATCAGAAGTTAGTAGACAAAAGAGGGGAAGATACAGTGCAGGTATGTGGGAAATGGATCTCCCTCTTTTTGCAAGCTCTGTCATATTGAATTCGCCTCGCCAGAAACAAAGGAAATCCTCCTCCGCACAACTAGATGCGTGCGATGATGGGTACGTCTCTACTATCATTTACAGCTTGTATTTATCTTTTCTATTTTTGCATGTTATTTACAGTCTCTCTCACTCTAATGTTTCCATTTTATCTTCTAGTATCAATGATGAAAAATCCATAGTTGAAGAGTCGGAACCTCTATCCAGACGAACGAGGTCAAGATATAAACGCTCTCAAGGCCCTATATCGAAGGGGCCTGTTAAACGTATTCGAACGTCTCCGGGTGGAAGTACTTTGTCGGAGAAAGTGAGTGCCAAAAAGAACACTAGCGTAGGTACGTGGCCAAGCAGAAGTCCCCTTTGATCTCAGATTGATAGCCTTTACCAGGCTTTGAGATGCATGATCTTTCATCGGCTGAATCAGCTCCACAACAGGAAACTCGCCCGATTCGTTCGCAAAAGCCCACAAAGCCAATTCCTGTCACCGAAACCTTTCCTCGTAAACCTACTATGGAAAAGCCACCATCTCAACCAGCAAACATGGACTTGGATCCTAATTTAGATCCGATGCTCTCCCTGCCTTCTAAACAAACTCGGGATTGTTCCGAGCTGCCATCTAACTCGGTCGTTCCTAATGTCTCCAATGAATCCTCTGATCATTCCACTGCCCCTCAAGACAAATCTTCCGTCGCAGCACCCTCATCGACCTCCTCGGAATCCGATCAAGTTTCCCCTCCTAGTCTTGCCAATAATCCATATCTCGGACTTAGCACAGCATTTCTCAAAGGAACAACGAGTTCAAGCTATAATCCCTATACACTGTATTATGGTTCTGGGACACCGATGACGCCTCATGCGCCGACATATCCCTATCCTTATGTTTATCATCTCCCAAACTCTATCACACCTCAAAGCATGTTTCAAGCTGGCCCGAGCTTTTCACCATCTCCAACTATCCAGAAATCACCAACTTCCATCAGCAGCAGCGGTGAGAATCAACGGCAGAAACCGAAACGTTTGAAGGCGCACATCGTAACAAGTGGCAACCACAACATACCTATTGTTCCCAGAGATAGGAAGGGGAAGCCTATGCTTCCACTCAATGTGGGCATCATGACGGTTATCAGATTGGGTGATGTTTGTATGAGGGAACATTTTCATACAGAACGTTATATATTTCCAGTAGGGTATGAAGTTACAAGGTGAGAGATCTTTAGCGATCGTTAGCCCATACCTCATCAACGCTGCAGACGATATTTATCAACTGTAGACCCTAATTCCGAAGTTGTATACCACTGCACCATTCTTGATGGAGGCGATGGTCCCAAATTTCAAATTGTCCCATCTGATGCACCTGGCAAGACTGTTATTGCGGGCACTGCGACAGGCGCTTGGTCAAACATCGTCAAACAAGCCAATGCAATCCGAAGTCGTCAACACTCCAACTCAGTTTCGGGGCCCGATTTCTTTGGCTTAGGTCAGAACACCATCAAGCATCTAATTCAAGAACTTCCGAATGCCGATCGGTTGCGGGATTACGTCTGGCAGAATTTTATTGAGGGCGGGTGCGTGCATTTTCTCGGACACATGGGAGAAGTCTAATGATTACTCTAGTCCTCTAGGGGGTCGTCATGCTGCTGTAACCCCTGCTCTTCCGGAGGATTACGATTCGACGCTACCCATAGGAGCTCTATATCCTTCCGAATGTGATCGGATGAAGCGAGAGGTAAACCCAAGCCCTCGTGGTCTGAGCTATTACCCTCAGCACATTATCGCTCAGGCTGAGGCTCAGCAAAGACAACAGGCTACCCCGCCATCACTCGATGCATCTGTTCTTGATCAACCGCTTTTACCACCACTGACCGTCGGATCGTCATCCGCCAATGAATCCACCACGCCATTGGGTCAGTCGCAAACGACTTCGGGATCTACACCACCTGCTGTTGGTGTTCGACCTTCTGTCCCAATGACTATTGCTAGCATCATGAATGCTTACCCTGTGCCCGCTTCTACGTCGCAAGCCTCTTCTCCTGCTTCTGTGTCTGCTCCGTCCTCATCATAACTGTCATGTGCAATTTGTATAAGTAATCATTTTTGTTGCATGTTTTAGTGTTCATATCAGATCCCCTTCAAGCATTGTTCTCTGGGTTTCCTGGTTTAACGGCTCGTCAAACATCTTTTCCTTTTATCTTTGGACTCTGAAGCAGCCATTGCCATCTGATCTGTGTCATCTCTTCCACTAACAATCCTGTTGATGTTTCTATCTTTAGCTTTAATTGGGGATTTTGTCTTTTCGCTTTTTTAAAATACAGGCGTCTGCTACTTCTGACTTTGTGGTTCAGATTAATTGCCGACTACTGCCCCGCGTTATGATCCTCTTAGTGTGCTTTCGGGCAAAATTTTTCACTAGAGGCATCAAACCATAGGTCGAAGGGGCTAGATTAATTATGCATGAGTGGTTTGAAGCAGTTATTCTCTTCCAGAGGGTGCTGTGTTAAAGTGCGTTCCCCCGTGGGGACTTCGGTCGTTGCAAGGACTGTGCTGGAAACGGAGTAGTATAGGGGGCATACATTTTACATGGATGCGTTAATTATTGCCTTTTGCTGGAAAAAAATCAAATGTTCTGTTCAATCTATGGGCATTTTGCGAAGTTTATCCTCACCTCATCAGACCTGAATGTGGCTCCACTTCTGAAATTTCATTTGGCTCCTTTCCGCGACTAGTAAGATTCTGTTGTTTGCCAGGGAATGTTAAGGTGCGGTCGATGGCTTCTGCCAGTTTGTCAACCTCTGATCCAACTCCAAACAATTTCTCGTCACTTTCCTCCTTCCCCGTCCTTGGCTCGTTTTGAACCAATGTCTCTCCTTTTTCATCAGGTATTTCTTCGTCAACTTCGAGACTACCTTCTGTTTCTTTCCATAGTTCATATAATTCTTTTTCCCATCCAAGTTCTTGGCACAATTCCCTTACTTTCTCATCACACTTTCCAAGCAGGAGGACATCATCTTCCCGACTGGAAAAATTACCTACATGCTCAAGGTTTATTAGGACACGAGGACACTTATCATCAACCAATGTTGGGAGTTGGGCGAAGGGATAAATAGTGAGAGATGTGCCCATGACAATGAGGAGATCAGCTTGTCGGAGTAACTGTATCGATTCGTTGAACTCGGCCGGGAGCTACAAGAGTCAGTATCTTTTTTCCCTGAATTTATGAATCGCGCCATACCGGTTCCCCAAAAAAGACGATGTCAGGTTTGACGAGGCCTTGACAGCTTTCACAGTAGGGGATCGTCTTCTCCTTAATGTGGACCTTGATCCAAATGTCATCATATGGAGTCGAACAGTCGATACACCGCTGTGTGGCAAAACTTCCATGTGCTTCAATTATTTTGTTACCCGGAACACCAGCACGGCGCTCGAGAGTATCAATATTTTGAGTGAAACACTTGAGAAGTAGGCCTTTCTCGTATAGCAAACGAACAAAGGAATGAGTAGGTGTCGGACGGAATTTCCCAGGATAGAGCTCGTGTGCCAGAGTGTAGACTAGGATGTGGCGTGGACCGACGTAGTGCAGCCATGGTTAAGAGAGTTAGTCTCCGAGTGAGAGGGTGCATGTCTGAACATACAAGGTACTGGGTTACTTCTGAAGAAATTGATCTCGAATACGGCCTCCGGATATGGGAGATTCAGTCGGGCAAGATTCGACTGGTTAGACCCTAGTCAGCGACTTACTGATACTTAATGCAACAGGCTCACATATAGACCTAGATAAGTAGACCAATTATGGTCACATGGAATCAAGAAACAGAAAAACGGCAGAATACCTGTCTTTGGTGATCGGAAGTCGGGTATACCTGCAGAAGTGCTTACGCCTATATGGGAACAGCACTCATTGATTGCAGGAAACATGTTAGAGAGAGATGACTAACCGGCACCTAGCTGTAGTAAATTGTGCTCAGTTTTGATCAGAGAGATTATCGTATTAAGAACCGTACCATTAGAACAATGTTCTGGCATCTTCTTGATCTAATGTACGTGGCGAGACCAATGAGATCTTTGCTATCAAGTGTTCGGGTCTTTTGTCCTCGCCTCCACATCCTGTGATTGGACATTTTTTGAGCGTGAATCTAATACTGAGGAATTCCAGATAGCGGAAAGAGCATCTAAACAATCGAGCGAGGTGTATGACTTATCAAGTTGTACATTTATAGTAGCCGACTTGGGTCACGGCCATTTGATGACGTAGATTGAGAGAGCAGCAAGGGTCGTATCAACTTCATGGACTTAATTAATCTAATCCAAGCGCGGACAAGCACATGCCTCAGGAATGGTCTACAGATGATAAGTTTGTTATCTATTTTCTATTATTTTATTGATCTTCTCTGATTTATTGCTAGATTCGTGCCTCGAAAAAATGAGTTCATCACTCTCACAGATTAATATCTGGCAGATTATACTTAGTACTAGAAGCATGAAACTGGTGTTGTCAAGTGCAAGATGATTAATTGAAAACAATATGATTTTTTCGCCAAACAGCTCCATCATCGTGAGAAATTAGATTTCATCAGGGAGCAGGCAAGTCACACAGTAAGAATAATGGTGACAAGCTTCATGCATGACAGCCGATTGGATCCTGGCTTTGGGCCGAAACAAGGTCTGAAAATGATGATGGAAGATTTTAAGGTACGCGAATTTCATTGGGACACACTATGACGCGTTGTGACGTTGTGACGTTAAGCACATCCCCTTCTTGCCACGCCATCAATAAGCGTGATGTGGGACATATCCTCATTTAAGTCTTGACATCAGAATATCGTTAGTAAAAAGTGTCTGATAGGGTGATTAAGCTCTCATTCCTTAGTTACTTGGTTCATTTTCTCTGCTTCGGCCACCCTAACTTGTCTGTGGTTATGTACTGCTCGTGTATTGTTAGTCCATGCCCAATTCACACGGGGTGTAGGCCGCGGGGTATAGGTGTTTGCGAGTTGTCGATAATTTGAATGGTCTACACTGGATGTCACCTGGGGTATGGTGTGGCGAGGCTGCGTTGCTTATTGTTGTGGTTTTTTTCTGGCCGCCTCTGTGGTCACTCATCTCAGGATTCATTTACGGATGCTGTCTGTTGTGAAACCATCGCGACAGACGGTATTAATTTGAGCTTTGTGCTTGGATTTGATCTGTTGTTATAGATTGGGTATTCACATGGGAGATCGACGGGCGACAGATTGAAGATGTGGTTTGGTCTGAGCACCTTGGGACGCTCTGGAGAGTGATGAGAGGCGGAACCAGTTGGTAATAAGTTAATGGTATTATTGGGAAAGCATGTCTCCCGAAGAATTGGAGTTTGTCATTGTCTTAATTTTTTGATGCCAGAAGTACATCTGGCCTAGGATCTGCCTCATGAATGGGAGGATTATGTGTGCAAGTTGCAAGGGGATAGGAAGTGATATAAATCAAGATTGTTCCACCTCCGACGGGACACGGGTTGAATGTCATGTGCTCTATCAAACTGAGCGCTTCTCATACTTTATCACGAATGGGAAATGTATCTCCTAGAATTAGAGTATGATTTGTGGGAACATAGCCTGAGAAACAATAGTGTTCGAGCTAGATGATTACTGAGAGAAGACGGGTCTTCTCATCCCGAATCAAAATTGATCCCATAGGAGGATCGGGGTGGTCATGGAAGTCCTTTGAAGCCTAATACTTCCTGCTATCTTGTCTAAAGAGAATCCTCCTGCATCATGCTTTGACTTGAGCTTCCATCGTGATAGAGGAGCAGTAGGCCCCTATTCTCCATTGGGATCTGGCAGGCACCAACTTTCCTTTCTGGGGGCAAATAAGTGCAGGCTCATGGCAGTACATCTGCAACACTTCGTCAAATCTCGAGAGGGAGTATACTCTATGAAATAACTCAAGATGACATGAAGGTCAGGTAATCTCGTGGAGATTGAGACATGAATAAATATGCTATATGATTATAGCTGGTCAAAGAATTTGCTAAACTGTGACACTTTCACCATGAACCATATATTAGTTCTGATGACAATGGAACGCGACAAACCAGCATCCAATAAGAGCATAAGGCGAGGACTTACAATAGTAGCGTACACGGATAAAAATGGTCTAATACTTTCAAACATTTGCCTTAATACAAACCCTCTTGTGCTCGGGCCAATCAGCAAACTGATGCTCCTGCGAACAATAACGGACGAGTCTGCACTTGCCACAAATGTGGCCATACGGAACCTTGAGTGATCCCTGCTGTCCCCTTTCATCAAGAGGGGGCTTTCCATCCGAGGTAATACTGCTATTACCACCTTCGCTCCCTTCGGCAGACACAGACTCTTCTGATTCATCAACACTACCAGTGCTACCTTCTCCATCCACGTATCTCGCTGTGACCAGATGTCCAAAACAAATATCACAGTCAATCCAGTTGCACATCTCCTTTCTCCTAAATTTTCTTCGTCTGCCTTTACTATTCACCAAAGGTAAGATTGCAGCGTTGTCAATGCCCCGTCGTGGGAATCTGATCATCTCGCACTCTTCAGTGCAGCATGGATTGGGGCAACCTGTAGGGTAGTCGAAGAATATATCAGGATCGGGAACGTAATCTCGATGTGTGAAGAAAATTTGCGAGTATGATGTGGTCTGGTGCGAAAAAAGGACAATAAACCGAGGGCGTTTTTCAAAGAGAATCGCACGCAAAGCCAAGTCGATTTGAGGAAAGCACGGCAGGCGGTGTTGTTTCACGAGGGTGTGTTTCAGGCGCATATCTGAGTGAATACACATTATGGGGCACACAGACAAGACGGACTTATGGAGACGTACGCTCGTATTGAATCTGCTGTTCAGTGCTGTTCCTGCGGGAGCGACTGACCGAGTATTTGGTGACGAGTTTAAAGTACGCGGTCACATCGTCCATTTCTTGTCTCTTCAGGTCTGTAACAATGATATAAACCTCATCACATCCTCCATCGTGCATGCCTCGCAGGAGCATTAACTCCGGCAGCTATAAAACCTTAGTTGAGATATCTTATCATCTAGCACCGAGCAGTACGTCGGTGGTGGAGAGAAGACTCACCATGGTAAAGACTACGGGCATCATACTCAATTTTCGTTCTGACATCGTCTTATGATGATAGACGTGGGTAGTCCAAGTCCTGTCCAAAGGGATCAGGCGACCCGTGTCGACGGTACGACAAAACACGTTCTCGGGTACAAAATCACCCTTGTTCCAGGCAATGACCTGCTTTTTAATTGGGTTTTGAGCAGCGTGGCGACGTGTGCGCAGTTCACGAAACCAGTCATGGTAGGCATCGTGTCCTGACGAACGGTGCTCGAGCCATTTGTCAATGAGCATGTCTGTCGAGTCGTGGTCGAGCGTCGTGCAGATGAGCTCGGAAGACGACAACGAAGGCGGCGTGAATAGGCTATAAGGACGGCGCTTTGGGCGGGGCATTTCTGAGGGATTACAAATGATGATAGTGGTTCAGGTGGTAAAGGAGATAACAATGGAACAGCTGGCCATATCAGGCAATCATTTTATTCACCGAGCAAACAACACTAGACTATGTACTCAAATACAGCAGAAATGATGGGCCACAGAAGTTGGAATGTAAGGAGTGGAAGGAACCAGGAGCAAACGATTATGATGATGAGGATGGAACGGATGACCGTCTAGAAAGACAAATAAACCTCCAAGTCGGCGTAATGTTGCAATAAAACTCACCAATGACGAGCTTGATAGCTTTTCCCTCAGTTGCACCAAAACCATGTGCCAGAGTCTCGATCATGTTAGCATCTTCAGTGAGTTTCATACCGCACTGGGTTTCCCAATAAACAAGAGGCCTGTAGAGCCCAGGAAGGTACCCCTGAGTGAAAATATGATTGGTGAGATGAGCAATTTTCTCTAATTTGATGCTCTGGTTCAAGCGGACTCGCTGGATGGCAACTTTAGCAGCCGGGGAATGGACATAGCAGTACGTGAACCATAAAGCAGTCGGAGCATCCTCTATAAATCCATCAACATCAGTCTTGTAGATATCAGAAGGTGATGAGATTCCGCACCGACGAAAAGGTGAATAGCGGTATCAACACATGTTCCGACGCCTTGTTGTACAAGTTCCTCTACGCTGGCAGAGGAGCGGACGGGAACACCGTCCTGGCGGATCCAAGTGCAGACAGACCGAAAGCGAGCCTCAACAAATCCTTGATTGAAGACTTGTTTTTATGAAAGGATAGATATCGGCAGGATTGGAAGTCACAGGTCAGCAAGGTTATACTCGATGCATGAACTCAGTCACTATACCATGATCTAGGATATCTTCAAGGTCAGATATCTTTTGTCCAGCAAGCTCTAACTCAATGAGTTGTGTTGTCGGGGAAGCATTTTTGCGGGAAGCAAACCGGTAAGCCACCCAGAATTCACCACTGTGAGTCATAGAATGAGTGAGAAAGAGTGAGTGAGAAAGAGTGAGATTGTAACTGGAAAGTGGAACAAATCACAAAGACCTAGGGAAAGGATTGGCCAAATCCCAAGGGTTTAAGTAACCCCCTGGCTATGAGAGTGCCAGCAACAATCGCACGATCACCACGTTATTTTTGGAGATCGTGTTGCACTAGTGCGACAGGATGAATGTCTTTCCAAAGTCCGCTCCGCCAACACCGCGGTATGTGACGACACTTTGATCTACACTGGGTCAGAGCGGTATTTGACTGAGGATTTCTTATCAGACAATCAATTTATTCACCGGTTCGAGTAAGCACAATTATGAACACTAGTACGGACCTCCATATACATATACTTAAAGGTCACGACCATGGTGCATTGGAGAAGTTGGAGTGCAAGGAGAACAAGGAGCCGGAAGTAAACGATTATGATGATGAGGATGGAATGGATGAGCGTCTATACAGACAAGAATCCCCAAATCAGCGTTACATCGTAGTAGAAACGTTATTTAATTCACCAACAATGAGTTTGATAGCTTTTCCTTCTGTTGTACCAAAGCCATGTGCCAGAGCCTCAACAATGTGGGCATCTTCAGTAAGCTTCTCTCCACACTGGGTTTCCCAATAAACAAGAGGCCTGTAAAGCCCAGGAAGGTATCCCTGAGTGAAAATGTGGTTGGTGAGATGAGCCATTTGCTCCAACTTGGTACTCTGGTTCAAGCGGACTCGCTGGATGGCGACTCTGGTAGCTGGGGAATGGACATAGCAATATGTGAACCATAAAGCAGTCGGAGCATCCTCTATGAATTTATTAGTCTCGTGGACATCGGACGGTCATAAGAATCCGCACCAACGAAAAGATGGATAGCAGTATTAGCACACTTTCCGACATCTTGTTTTACAAGTTCTTCTACTGTGTCAGAGGAATGGACGGGGACACCATCCCGACGGACCCAAGTGCAAACAGAACGAAAACAAGCCTCAACGAAACCTTGACGAAAGACTTGAGTAATTATGATACAGTCACCGGCAGATTTGGAAGCTATAGGTCAATCAAGTCACCAAAAAGGTAGGCAAAAGATGCCATACTATAATCTAGAACGTCTTCAAGGTCAAATAATTTTTGCCCAGCGAACTCTAGTTCAATGAGTTGTGTTGTTGGGGAAGCACCCCCGCGCGAAGCAAACTGATAGGCCACCCAGAGTTCACCACCGTGAGTCATGTCAGGAGAAAGAATGAGGATGCAGCTGAGCAGAAAAGGATCGGTCAGAACCCAGGGGTCTAAGTACCTCTCCAGTTATGTTGATGTTCGCACAGCACATAATATTTGGGGTCTGGTGTTGTAGCAGTACGACATCGTTCAGGGTGGATGCCGTCCCAAAATCAGCTTTAGTAAGACTACAGGATGTGTTTACTAGCTCATGGCACTTCCCCCTGTACTTCAACAGAGCTGCAGCAGGTCATTTTACTAAAGATCAGTCATGGCGGTAGTCCGAGTCTTCTATGCCCGAGATCAGGTTGATACTTCGGCATCACGTGTAATCCAAATGGGGTATTCTTAATGCCATGGCAGACAACTAGAACCTCTCGCAGTGAGAAAAGTAGACTAAATCCATCATCTTGATAT
>Ga0153918_1000750_pt1 | contig 14340 bp, 17 predicted proteins | sample TSFL002MetaG_FD_104687 | JGI IMG/M metagenome (GOLD analysis project Ga0153918, IMG submission 104687) | Attine ant fungus gardens microbial communities from Florida, USA - TSFL002 MetaG | ecosystem: Host-associated > Fungi > Mycelium > Unclassified | place: USA: Florida, Paynes Creek Historic... | reverse complement strand
CAGGGCTTACAACCGGCAAAGATGCCCTTTCTGCCCGTTCTTGAAAAGGAGGCAGAGAAGGCTTGTTTGTAGGGGGTCTTGTCGTTGCTGAAACGAATCTAGGGGGAGAGGTGAGAAGGGAAGAGAGAAAGAGAGGAGACCTACGTCTCTGTAGATGCGGTGAATGAGGTCTTTGGGCGGCAGCGGGGGGAGTTGAGGGTCGACTTGGATCAACATGTCTGTGAGCGATTCGATGAAAGCGATCCACTCTTTTTCGGCAGCACGGAAGACAGGTTCTGGCAGGGAGGTGAGGGAAGCACAGGTGGTGCAAGTGGAGATTACCATGTAGTTTGAACCTGAAGAGAAGAGTGAGAAAGGGTAAAAAGAGAAGAGAGAGGGAGACGGTACCATTGTCTGTCATTGCAGAGAGGATCTTGTAGGTTCTTGAGAAAGTGCAAAGAGTTCTTGGAAATCTGTCCAGGAGGAACTGGGAGACATGAGGATGTGGAAGAGGGAGGCGCAGAAACCCACCTTGTCCAGTTGTAGGAGCACTCACGACTTTGCCAACAATGTACTGGTGTGACATGGGATGATCCGTTTGATCCGCATCTGAGTGTGACATCTGCTGGACGATCCGTGATTAATGTGCGTGTGACATAACTTTTCCCTCCATGACAGAAACTCACATCGGTGTTTCTCTCCACCCAATCGCATCTCGTCTTGCTAATCAAGCTCCAACACCTCACATCGGCCCTGATCTCGACGCCTATCGCTCTGTCTATGCCCAGTCTGTCGGCTCTGCCTCTGATGCCTGGTGGGCTGACGTGCGTTCAAATCATCAGAAACTAATCACTACTCTCTCTCACAACCTCTCCAGATTGCCCGCAAGTCCCTCCACTGGGACCGTCCTTTTACTACCGTCAGGTCTGGCTCTTTTTCTCATGGCAATATCGTCTGGTTTCCCGAGGGTGGTCTCAATGCTGCCTACAACTGTGTTGACCGCTGGGCATTCAGAGACCCCTCTAAGGTCTCTTCTTGCTCTCCTTTATCGCTCCTTGCTCACGCAGCCAATAGACTGCCATTATTTACGAGGCCGATGAGCCCGGTCAAGGCTGCCTCGTCTCCTATGGCGAGCTTTTAACCCATGTCTGCAGTCTCGCCAACGTCCTCAAGTCCTTCGGTGTCCGCAAGGGTGACACCGTATCTGTCTATCTTCCCATGACCTGGCATGCCGTCGTTGCTTTCCTCGCTTGCGCACGCATTGGCGCTATCCATTCCGTCGTCTTTGCTGGCTTTTCCGCAGAGTCACTCCGTGACCGTGTCCAGGACTGCGAATCACGTGTCCTCATCACCTCCGATGAGGGCCGTCGCGGTGGAAAGACAATCGCCACAAAGGCCATCGTCGACGCCGCCCTCAACGAGTGTCCTCTCGTTGAACATGTCCTCGTCCTTAAGAGAACAGGAAATCCCATCCCCTGGTCGTCCCCTAGGGACAAGTGGTGGCACCAGGAAACCGCCAACGTCCCCAACTACTGTCCTCCAGAGATCATGGCTTCCGAGGATCCTCTTTTCATCCTCTATGTCTGTCCTCCCCTTGTTATCTCCCCCTTTCTTCTAATCTCTCTCTTAGACCTCGGGTTCAACCGGAAAACCAAAGGGTCTCGTTCATTCTACTGCGGGTTACCTTCTTGGTGCTGCCATCACTCTTAAATACGTCTTTGATGTTCACCCCAACGACCGCTTTGCCTGCATGGCCGACATTGGTTGGATCACAGGCCATTCCTACATCGTCTATGGCCCTCTCGCCAATGGCGTCACAACCACCCTCTTCGAGTCCACTCCTGTATACCCCACCCCTTCCCGTTACTGGCAGACCGTTGAAAAGTACCAAATTACCCACTTTTACTCTGCTCCTACTGCTATCCGTCTCCTCCGTCGTCTTGGCGCTCACCATGTCCACAACCACGACTTGTCTTCCATTCGTGTCTTGGGTTCTGTCGGTGAACCCATCAACCCAGAGGCCTGGCACTGGTACAATGATAATATAGGCAAAAAACAGGCTGCCATCGTCGATACCTTTTGGTCAGTCCTCATCTACCATCCTCATATCCTGCTCAATCAACTTCTCCTAGGCAAACAGAGACAGGTTCCATTGTCATCACCCCCTTCCCCGGTGCTATCCAGACCAAGCCGGGTTCTGCTACCGTCCCTTTCTTTGGGATAGAGCCTGCTATCCTTGACCCCGTCACCGGTCAAGAGCTCGCCGGAAATCATGTCGAGGGCGCTCTCGTCCTCACGACCCCTTGGCCTTCTATTGCCCGTACCATCTGGAAAGACCATAAGCGCTATCTTGAGACTTATATGCAGCCCTACCCTGGGGCCTTTTATACTGGAGATGGTGCTGCTCGTGATGAACACGGTTATATCTGGATCAAGGGTCGTGTTGACGGTACGTGCCTACTACCAGTTTGGGATCTCCGTCGCTAGACTCATCCTAGATGTCATCAATGTCTCTGGTCACCGTTTATCTACTGCCGAGATTGAATCTGCGTTGATTATGCACCCTGGGGTTGCTGAAACTGCTGTTATTGGTACTGCCGACGAGTTGACAGGTCAAGCTGTTCATGCTTTTGCTACATTGAAACCGTGTGTTCCTTTCTGTCTTTCAATACCCCTGTCACACTTTACTCATTACTCTCTAAGCGAATTCACATACGATTCGAACGATGAAGCGGCGCTTGACAAGGAACTTGTTTTGCAAGTCCGGAAAGTGATTGGACCTTTTGCTGCGCCCAAGAAAGTGTATGTTGTTCCTGATTTACCCAAGACGAGGTCTGGGAAGATTATGAGGAGGATTTTGAGGAAGATTGTGGCTGGACAGGGGGATGAGTTGGGTGATTTGAGTACGTTAGCGGATGAGAATGTAGTGGATGTAATCAAGAATAAGGTCAAGAGTGGGTAAGTGTTGTAAGTGTTGTAAGTATGCATGTGTGTGTAATGCTGGACAGCGGGCATTGGAAAATTGAAGTATTTGTGTTTGACTGCCATGGCTAGTCTTAGGATCACCCACTTGGGACTATATATCTGGGTTATTTGTGTGAGACTTTCTCTGGCGGATTGCTGTAGTATATTTTTTTCCCATCAAAATTTGAATGACACAAAATATTGGTGATGTATGATATACAGGTTTGATAGCATCCATTAAAACATGAGTGGCAAAATCAGAGCCATTATCTTTACATCGAGTCAGCAACCTGCACTGGACGGATGCTGTTACCACTTGTGTCTATATGGTACCTCTGATGACCTTCTTGCTTTCAACATCTTGAGTTCCATGTCGTGCTCCTCGGCAAAATTTGTGTCCTTGATGGTAAAGTCGATAGTTGCAAACTTCCAAGTACTGTTTGTCCTCTCCGAGATGACTCTCAGCCCTGGAAAAATTTTGATCAATTCATGAACATGTCGGAAAGTTTTGGGGCAGTCAAAGTCGAATTCGACGGGTTGTGGAGTCCTCAGATATTGGAGAGGACAGATAGCTTCATTTTCTACGGATGCCTCCCATACGTCAGGAAATTTCAGAGAAAGGGTTAGATCCTGTAGGGATGGTGCAGAACAAGATACCAAGGGTAATAAGTCTTCTGCATATAGATCTTCACCTTGATACCATAGGTGTTGGAGTGTCGGCCAAACTTTCAAGATATCTACAATGTGATTCATACACCGCATCGTGTTAAGACAGTTGATAAGGTTCAGAGCCTTCATTGGTCTCTCCCGAAATGACATGAGGTCATCGAAAGTCACCATTAAGATGTTGGAGCCAATGTTCTCAAGGTGGAGAGAGTGGAGATTAGGGAAGATGGTGGTGAGCAAGGGAATCAAGGCAGGAATCCGTTTTGTGTATGATGAGAATGATACATCTCGACACAACCCAAATGAAGATATCGATGTTATCGGGTTGAGATCACGGATACATTTATGGATGGTATCCAATTCGCCGCGAAGCTTGAGGGAGGTAAGCGATACCAGACGCTCAAATTCCTTCCCAGCTTCCTGGAGAGTATTGTCAGGAAATTGACCGACATTGATATCAAGATTGGTCAGGTTCCTTGTCAGAGAGGAGGCGATACTACTCTTACGTTGTCCTGGAGGTTTACAGAGTGGGACAGAGATAGAGTGGAGGGTGTGGAAGCTCGCGATCCTCTTGAGGATCCGTTTCGTTGTACGTCCTCGATAGAATATGGATGAAATCTTAGCGTTGCGGAATCTGAGTGTATCCAAGATGAGACACGCGGCCATTTCTCCTGTTTCAGAATAATCGGGATCGTATATCGATATGCTTCTCAACGACGAGGTCAAGAGTGGTGTAAAGTAGTGTGCCTCTGAAATTTCCAGTCCATCGAAATTGATGTAAAGCTCCCGTAAATTTGGACAAAGTGGCCCGAATGGTATAAACATAGATAGAGTCTGCCATAGTGCGTACTCCTTCTCGTCAAAAGCTGCAATGCGGAGGGTCTGGATACGCGCAAGGTAACGCGACATCCTAGATATAATGCAGTCCTTATCTTGATTGCTTATGTATAATATGGACTACGTTGTAGAATATTAGCCTCTCAAAAGTTACTCTCTGATCAACTCACCCAAGAATCATATTCATCTTGATAATCAAAATGATCATAGAAAGTTTCACTATCGTAATGAAACGCGAGATCTCCAACAGGTTGCAGCGATTCCATCGACCTCCAAAGTTCATCGAGTGCGATCTCAGTGAGCACTGAATGTGTTAAAGCAAGGCTCAGAAGTGTGTCTCTCTTGTCTTGGATGTCACTAGATTTCTCTTCCGAGAGCAAAATTCGAAGTAGAGAAATGATTTTCATCCATATCTCTATAGGAAGCTGCATTTCTGCAGAAACAAAGCGTTGAAAAAATATAGTGTCTGATTTTGCCCTGCTGACAAAGCTTAAAAAACACGAGATTACCTCACGTACAAAGTCAAACGTAGGTCTCAATTGGAGAATATAAATGTCGGATAGAAAATATATATACTAGATCAAGTTTCATTGAGCTAGTTGGCGGATATTTTCTCTCATCAAGATTTGAATGCCACACAGAATATCGGTGTTGGATGATATACAGGTTTGACAATGTTCGCTCTCGTGATATTCCATGCAAGAACAAGCGAGTGAAGGAAATCGAGTTAAGCAAAAAAAATTGATTTTCATATTTAGTCTTTCTGTGTAGTATTCAATCATGCACGGTGAATGGTCAGATCTACTTTTTTTGTATTTCTATATCAAGCCAAGAGCCTGCGCCACGCGGTTGCCGTCGCACTCACGTCGCATTGACCTTATCGGCGCATTGGATAAGCTTCTTGCTTGATTGATCCTGTCATTCACAGAGTTTGCGTCGTTGATACTCAAATCGTGAATATCAATGCCAACAGTCGCAAACCTCCCGTTACAGCCTGTCCTCTCCGAGATGGTTTTCAGCATTGGGAAAAGCTCTAGAAGCATACGAGCATATTGGAACACTTTGGGGAATCTCTCCCAGGATGGTGGGATCGTCAGATATTGGAGGGGACAGACAACTTTATTTGGTATGGATTCGTTCCATACGTCAGGAAATCGCAGAGGAAGGGTGAGATCTTGTAGGGATGGTGCAGAGCAAGATACTAAAGGCAATAAGTATTCTGCAGATAGATCGTCACCTTCAAACCATAGATGTTGAAGTGTCGGCCAAACTCTCAAAATTTCTCCAATGTCATTTGTAAGCTCAGTTGATTTTAGACAGTTGATAAGATCCAGAGCCCGTATCGGTCTCTCCCGAAATGACATGAGGTCATCGAAAGTCACCATCGAGATGTTGGAGCCAATGTTCTCAAAGTGGAGAGAATGAAGATTGGGGAAGATGACGGTGAGCGAGGGTATCAAGGCAGGAATCCGTTCTTCAGAAAATGAGGACGATGTATGTCGACACAAGCCAAATGAAGATATTGATGCTATCGGGTTGAGATCACGGATACATTTATGGATGGTATCCAATTCGCCGCGAAGCTTGAGGGAGGTAAGCGATACCAGACGCTCAAACTTCTTCCCAGCTTCCTGGAGAATGTTGTCAGGAAAATGATTGACATCGATATCAAGATTAGTCAGGTTCCTTGTCAGAAAGGAGGCGATATGAATGTTGCACGCTCCTTTCTCTCTAGTGGGACAGTATCCAATAACAATGGAACATAGCCTCGAGAAGCCCATGGTCCTTTTGATGATCTGACTCGATGTACATCCTTTATATGTTATGTCTGAAATCTTGGCGTTGCGGGATATGAGCCTATCCAAAATTGCACATGCGGCTTCTTCATTGTAATGAGACGTCGATGGACTGCATATTGTTATGCTCCTCAATGACGGCGTCAAGAGTGGTGCGAAGTAGTATGGCTTCGAAATTGCCGTTTCGCCAAAATCAATGTAAAGCTCTTGCAAATTCGGAAAAAGCCAACCAGCTGGGTCAAGCATGGATAAAGATGAGCATACTCCGAATTCTTCCCAATCCAAAGCTTCAAAACGGAAAGTACGGATTCGTGCAAGATATTTCGAAATCCGGCGCATTATGTGTTCTTTGTGGGGTTTAAACGTGATATACTATAATTATCAACCTCTGGGAAAAAAAATCTGAACCTGAACAATCAACTCACCCAATTTTCAGGTTCATCCTTACAATTGAGGAAACCAGAGGGAAATTCCTCAAAGCGATCAATCACCAGGAATCCAACTGGTTGTAATGTTTCCATCGACCTCCAAAGCTCGTCGAGTGCGATACCAGTGAGCCATGGATGTGTTAAAGCAAGGTTACGAAGCGTGCTTCTCTTGTCTCTGATGTCAGTAGATCTATCATATGAGAGTGAAATTCGGAGGAGATGAATGATTCTCATCCAGATCTCTAGCGGAGGAGCTTGCATAATGAAACGTCAATGTCGAAGTTGGACGAGAATACTCGTCGTGCCCCGTATCCGTGTATTATGTTTTTTTGTTCCTATTGTTTTGTAATGCTTGTTCTTCGCCGTGGGAACGCGATCAGGCTTTGTCAAGTCAAGACACCTGTGGAGAGTATCTACGACTCATGGTCATATCAATCTCTCTCGCAATGTCGAGCGGCTGCGCAAACAAAATGGATTTCTCAGACCTGATATGTGTAGAACATGGTAGCAACATAGCAGCTCTTACAGTGACCAAGAAAGCCGAATTCGAAGCCGCCGAGCAGGACATCAAGTTGGCGGCACCAGACAAGAAAGAACTCAGGTGTTGGTATACTGAGCAACGTGTCAAACCCTTTCAGAGGCTAGACATTTCACCCTATGCCATCCGACATCCCGAATTCAGAAACTGGCCTAGGACGCTGAGGCAGTCAATCGGACCTGAGGCAGATGCAACGGATAATGTGCCCCTACTGATAAAGTAATCGCGGCTGGGTGCAGCACCAGACATCTATCATATGCTTACTCGCGTTAGCAACTGGGGCGACTTCAGGAACCATGATCCCGATCTGCAAATAGTTTGGAGCCAATTAATTGGCGGCTTTTGCAGCAAGGGTGAAGGCTCGGGCTTTGTCCTTGTCGAAGCCAGCGCCCGGGGTTCGTGTCTGAGGAACGACAGAGGGACGACTTACTGAGGGGCCTGTCAGCATCTGGTTGCCCTGCCGGCTGGCAAAGCTGCAGTGCCAGACACTGAGGAGAGGATCGAAAGGAAAAGGGGGATTGGACATATTCATAGGCATGGCCGAGCTTGTACTGGACAGGAAGGCGGCGCGCTTGAGGTGTTTGCGGGCATCGTGGAGAGGGTTGGCTATGAAGGGAATGGCTGAGGATAGAAACTCGTTAAGGACAAAGGCAGGGTATTCGATTATGTCGTTGATTTAGACCTTACTCTCAAATTGAAAAGGGAGCGAGGGAGCAAGCGGTTCTGTAAGTTTTTTGTTGTTGATTATGACAGAATTTAGGGCGCGGACCGTACAAGTAGGCCAACTACTTGTGGACTTTTATCCAAATGTAATCCCGCTTGTCGAAGAACAGGGATGGATGAGCCAGACTACTAAACTTACATTTTGACTCACATGTCTTAATCGTATCGGCCTCTTTCTAGTGACAGGCCATTGAGATACATGAGTAACGTCATTTTGGCATGGGTCTCTCACACCTGTGTGTGGAAGGGGCAGAGGTTCCATCAACGTTCGATAAACCTTATCTCAAACAAGAGACGACCAAGAAACAACATCGGCAGTCAAAGTGATCTGATCATACATGAGGTCAGAAAAAGCAAGGGGCCTTCTACACCCTCTACGCTTGTGTCATATTAACTGGACTTGACTGAGCTTGGCCAATATCAGATAATTAACTCAGACATCGTACGATGGCGTAGACGGCTCTTTATTTACCTATCGGATAATTGGGTACAACATTGTCATCAGTATATACTATGGTGTCGAGAATGATTCTCTCTCACCTCAGACGTCGTACGATGGCGTAGACGGATGAGGAAAAGATACCTGCGACCTTTGTGGTTTGAATATATAGTAAATGAACCCCCTAGGTACCTGTCCAGTCTATCCATACTAATTCAGACCAGGGTGACTATTTTCTAACTACGTTTTGGGACGCACTGGATTAACACTATGCGGAAACACAAAGCGGACCATGCGTACAAAATAACTTGAATCTGATGACCTACCGTTTAACGACTATAATGTTACTTCCCGTCAGCCTTCTCTTGACAGTCCCAGTATTTGCTGGAGAGAGATGATATGGTACTGCGATAGAAAGTAGTGACCTGAGCCTTGTTTCAGCTACTATAAATATCTACCACGTCCTCTTGACTTCAGACAATCCAGTTAGAAGTCCGATCAGCAATTCGAACTGTGTCATTGGAGTTGAGATGCCGAACATAATCTGTGATGCGCAAATGCTACTTGAGGGTTATGATGCATGCGGTTGTTACCATATTAACTTCATACACAATAGTTACTGAATTATCTCATAGTCACATGGGTCTCAAATGGAGAATTTGAGTGTTGGGCAGGAAAATACTATGTCTAGTATCTTTCATGACCACCGCAGGGGTCGAACCTGCAATCTCCTGATCTCAATCACATGATCGTAGTCAGACGCGATGCCATTTCGCCAGGCGGCCACACTTGAACACCCAAATTTAATATATATTGCGAGAGAAATATATATTGAGATAAGTCCAAATGATAAGATCTCGAAAAGGTAAGACAGAATTATCTTACTCTTTAAATATTTGACAAAGTGTTGACATAGTGTGGGAGAACCAGGTTGCGTCTGTAAATAGAATCGAACTGCGATTGGGTCCCGATCTATCACTTATAGCAACCAAGGTTGAATAATCCTGACTTCTTCCGAAAATATACCTAGAATCCAGGAGGAGAGGCTCGCAGTTGTGTAATACATTAAATGTTGAGAGCTACTTTGATAGTGATCCCAGCTCGTGCAGCTGCACTTCCTATCCACCCCTATATCAGTCCACAGAATTTTACTAGCACTCAATCAGACCAACGCTTCAACATCAGGACTTCAGCATCCTTGCTATCTCCAACAGATGGTAAGCCACGAATATGCTTGTGGAGATGTCGAAGTTACCATATCGATCAGGGTCAGCTACACCATGGAGGAATTAAAGCACCATGAAGCTGAGAGAGAAGGTTGCGCTACACCATGTAAAATCCATGAGATACAGTACAAAGACCTTGAATCAATTGCACCAAGTGGATTGCGCTAGTTTTCAATGCTCGTCTGACATCCCATTTTCAGCAGCACCTTCTTCAGCTCCGAAAAGATCTTCCCAGACAAACTTTCCTTTTCTTTCTCTGCCTCCGCAATTGCTTCTCCATTCGACGATTGTCCAGATCGCGGTGGTACATTACCCTGGATAGTGAGACTATCTACCTGTGCCTCCGCTTCATTTTCAATGACTGTGTACAGCTGTGGTCGTGGGGGAGGCGACCCGGTGGGAACGGATCTGTCATCAGTTCTAGCTTCATCGATCAAACTGACCGTTGATGACTTTTCCTTCTCCATCCTCTTTTCTTTCCCTGTAGCCTTGTCTTCCTTCCTCCCGAAGGCCTTTGCGAGTGTCAGCTTTTCAATGACGGCTTTGACACGCTGTCCGTTTATCACAGCTCCCGTCTGCATCTCCTCAGCCTCATTTCCAGGGGGTTTAGATGAGGATCCACTAATCCTGGCAATATCGTCTATAGCCCCTTGTCCTCTGAGAGTGGTACCAAGGTCTTCGTAACTCTCATCCCACATCGAGCCAGGAGAACTCGGAACAGGTGGGACGGAACCGAGAGATTGCCACGCAGTACTCGACGCAGTGAATAATTGCGGGTATCGCGTGTACACAACAAGAATCTAAACATTAACCGCAACGTCAATCAATCAGAACTATATTCAGTTGAAATACACCGTACCGTATTATAGTAGTCCAAGTAACTGGCTTTGATCCTACCCCACTTCGCAAAAAGCTCCGTATCTTTCTTGTCGATCGTTGGGAGTAGAGTGGAATTGGGAGACATGAGTTCTTCTTCGAGCCATTCCCACCATGATGTCAAATCTTGCGCGCTGCGTGAAAAACGTTCCAGTAGGCCGAGATTTGCGACGAGGTTGGCCCCGACTTCTTTGAGTTTGATGAGACGGTTAGCGGCTGGACGGAAAATACTCAACACACGGTACTCAGGAATAATGTAAGATGTTTGCACCTACGCTGTTGAGGGTCCGGAGGAACTAGAACCGAAGTCTCGTTATCTTTAGTTGCAGCAGCAATCTGTCCGATATGAGAAATTTGATGAGATCAGTTACACTGCGCCTAATGACGCACTCTGTAAATCCTCTGCTGCACATCTCTAAATGTCTCCAGAGCTTTTAAACAATGTCCATGGCCATGAGCAGCCATGGTTTGTAGCACCTCGGGCACCGACAAGCCCGAGGAATTTTGCGAGCCATTGGATGTTGTTGTCGTTATGGTTGGAGGGGTGAAAGGATCACACATTGAGGCGGCGTCACTTGAGAGTCTGTATCCTAGTTGCGAAACAAGCATGCTGGTATCAACGGCTTGGATTAACTGAAGGATTTTGTTGTTGGTTTTGTGTACAAGAGGGGCCTGAGGCACATCATTTCTAAGTATGCAGGTCAGGGGTGGAGTATATGACGAGAAGAAAAAAGATGCACACGGTAGTCGAATTTGACAAAACGGAGCAAGTCGTTGTACAGTGATTCGTGTAGTTTTCGCAAGAGGGATTAAATCAAGTTCTGGTGCTGGTTTGTGAGGTCCAGTGGTATCAACATCTGACATTTTCTTCAAATGAAGCTTTCAGGATAAAATGAAGAGTGTGTGGGTGTTGAAGGGGAGCAAAGAGAAAGGGGGCAACTGGACATTAGGCACATGTCGGTACGTTTTATAGCGCATAGCCTTCTGAGGTGTTGGAGCAGCATCTGCGCACATTGAGCTAAGGATAGCAATACCAGCAGTCTCATCGAGATGGGAAGTGTGTGATGACACACCGTTGCCTCATGCTGGCCATACATAGATCGAGATCCGTGTTGATTTATTTTGATTAAGTCCTCTAGGTCCAAGAAGAAGGAAAGACAGCAGTAGCAAGGAATGTGAATCTGAAGTACATCAGGCATCAGCACCGATGTGAATTATAAGACCGAATTAAATATAAAATCTATGAGACGAAGCAAGACTTTGCGTACTAATTGCACTGTGTGCCCCATGGCTTGGCAAGGGCGTGTGTTACGTACCCCATAAGGCGTTGGCAGTGTCATAACGAGCAAAGTTTCATCTGTTTTGCTGGGCGACGCCCTCCTGGTGGGCCGAAAAATGACGGAACGTGGAAAAAGCGAGATCTAGTAGCACCACCATAGAAGAAAGACCACTATGAATAGGAACCGCTGAATTCTAATCCAACCCCCATAACTACAATGATCTGTATGTGGCGAACCATGAGTGGGGGAGTGAATGTGCACGAGCATTCCTGTTATCAGTTAAAGATAAATGATATTTCCAGGCCTCGAATGTAGTTGAACGGCGCGTAGAGGGTATTACAATAGAAACTGGACAGTAACAGCTTATTTTTTACTATCCTCGAAGGAAAGTTTATGATGCCTATACTCCTTTGCCCACTCCAAAAGATGCGTCAGCACGTCATAATGTAAACAAGAAAATCTGACACACCAACATTGAAGGAATGAATCGATTAGGCTGAACTATTCGATCCTTTTTGATTGTCGTCAGTAGTCACATTAATCCTGGGACCAGGGCAACACACCTCACGACCAGCACTAATCTGCCAGACGGCGTAAAGTGTAGCTGCCATCCCACCGACCGCAATTACAGTATTAGAAGCCCAATTCGAAGGGCGAACCCACCATCCACCTATACTGAATGAGACAGTTGATAGAATTTCTTGTTCGTTGCGCACCTGCCGGCGACCAGACGTATTTCGGGTACGGATAGCGAGCACCACCACCCTATAGCAGTATGATCAAAATGAAATCCTGGTTCAAAAGAAAAAGATACCATTATCGGTGTTAGCAAAGTAGGGAATAAGCTTGGTTTGTTTGGCCAAGCAGCTGCGCGGTCAGACCTAACCACACTGTGACATGTACTTTCAGCCTCTTGTGATTCAAATGTGAATTGGCTGTAATGTTCTCCTCCTTCAAAAAATCTGCCTGCAACCGTAAGGTTGGTATTACAAAGACAGCAACTATAGTATGCGGCCTGTATATCGCAAAAAACTACATAGGCGACAGGCTCGAGGAGGTAAAAACTCGACTGGAACAAGACCGAGCGGCCAGGAACAGGTACATAGTTCTGGAATCTCTCGACGAAATACTAAAAAAATGCCCAGTCTTCACCGGCGCTTTCAACAGACACAGGATGACGTCTCATATACTGTTATGGCCCTTCTCTCGACATTAGGAGACCAAATACTTGAAAACATGGACGTTGAAGCTATCACTGAAGAACTCCAGGCCAGGAACAAAGCAAAGAATGCACGACACCAAAGTCAGACCGGTCATTCAGCTCATGCTTCGTCGAGCCTTGCCTCGAGCTTTGATGTCGTTCAGGAGCACGAAGTGCGTTCTCAAGATGAATCGGTCTCAGTGGCTTCAACTAGTTTCTCACTTGGTGGGGTGAATTCGGGAATGGATGAATCAAATGTTGGTCATCAAGGGAAGGTACAGACGTCATACAACGTCCAAGCGCAAACAGCACTATATGACTCTACTACATCCAAGGACAATGTATCCTTGTATAGTTCAAGAGTAATGCATTTATCTTGGGGTCTTGGGTGATATATCTTACAATTCCCATCATATAGTCAGAGAACTTGCAAAGTCCCTCCGGTGCCACGGATTTCTCTGGTCCTCGAACCAAAGTTGAACTATGGAATGAAGTCAAAATGCTCAGTACGCCTTCCTTTCCTCTCAGCACACTCTGCTCAGGCTGACATCATACATAGCTATCACTCGTACTATGACCGCTTTGTACTCTATTACCCTCCTTTGTCTCCTTACAACAGTCCAGCTGACTCTCCTTGCGCGCGCAAAATATATAAATTCCGTATTAGAACAAGAACGCGATGAAAGGACACGGGAACATCTTCAATCAGAGCTCTCCTTGTCGAAAATCCTTTTTGGAGGAGGACAGAGCTTGACAAGTTTGGTGTCGCAAGATTCAGAGATGATATTAGGGAAGGAGGAAGTATCTGATGAAGCTATTTCAGAAGACGCTGAAGGCAAATATCTCACTCTTAGCTGGTGGTTGTTGCATGTGGGATGGAAAGATGTCGGAGAGCGAGTACGGCGAGGTGTGGAAGAAGTATTTGACGGGTACGAGCGTGTTTTATTCTTCTTGGATATACTTCTGAATGCTTCGGGCTACTTCGGGCTACTTCGGGTTAGTGTATCGCTCAAAACAAATCTTAATATCATGGACCTACATAGACTAGTGGGTGACGTCCGCCGTCGCGTTGAGCATGAAATTACGTTCGAAGGTACTGAACGTCGTATCAAGTTTGTGCTCGTTATCCTTTCCTTCGTGCGCCTTACGAATCTTTCCTGGTATCCAGCTTCCTTTCAACTCTCCTCCCGCCAACACCTGAAATGGTTCAGCATGTCCTGACACAAGGCGGTTTCCCCAATGCCGAGTCTATCCCGAGTTTACTCGGCAGTGGCGGTGCTGATAAACTAACTCAAGAGGCCCTATCAACATCTCTCTCATCCTCTCAGCTTTCAAATTCCAATTACTGCTCCAATCTAAACACTACAAGTGATCCTTTTGCTGCGCT
>Ga0153918_1000749_pt1 | contig 14348 bp, 13 predicted proteins | sample TSFL002MetaG_FD_104687 | JGI IMG/M metagenome (GOLD analysis project Ga0153918, IMG submission 104687) | Attine ant fungus gardens microbial communities from Florida, USA - TSFL002 MetaG | ecosystem: Host-associated > Fungi > Mycelium > Unclassified | place: USA: Florida, Paynes Creek Historic... | reverse complement strand
GTTCGCATGCCGAACGGCGTTCTGCGTACCACTGGTGAGCACGAAGTTGACTTCCAGGTTCACAGCGAAGTGTTCGCTAAACTGGTTGTTAACGTTGTAGCTGAGTAATTTTTTACTCTGCTCACGTCGAAGCGCCGGCCTTGTGCCGGCGTTTTGCTTTTAAGGCTACCCGAAATCATCTTTTCTTCTTGTATGGTAGCTATTCCTGACGCATTCTCAGATAATAAAATGAAACGCAATTTTATCTTTGAGATTTGCTATGGACACCCCCTTATCCGTACCGATTTTCGCCCGCAAAAATGTCGCTTATGCCTGTGCCACCCTGTGTTGTTTACTCTGGGGAAGCTCTTACCCGGCAATAAAAAGTGGATATGAACTCTTTAGCATTGCGACTGATGATATTCCGTCAAAAGTTGTCTTCGCCGGATACCGTTTTCTTTTCGCGGGGCTGATCCTGTTGCTGTTTGCTCTGGCACAGCGCAAACCTATCGCCCGGCTGACAACAAAGCAGTTCGGCCAACTCACTCTTCTTGGGCTGACCCAGACATCGATTCAGTACACCTTCTTCTATATAGGGCTGGCCTATACGACAGGCGTCAACGGCTCGATCATGAATGCCACTGGTACTTTCTTTAGCGTGTTGCTGGCGCATTTCATCTATCACAACGACAAGCTCAGCTATAACAAGACGCTGGGCTGTATTTTGGGGTTTGCCGGGGTCATGCTGGTGAATTTCCACAGTGGGTTAAGTGAATTCCGCTTTGTCTGGAATGGCGATGGCTTCGTGGTGCTGGCGGCCTTAATTCTTTCTGCCGCTACGCTGTACGGGAAACGCATCTCCCAGACGGTCGATCCAACGGTAATGACGGGCTGGCAGCTTGCTATCGGAGGTGCGGTACTGGTGGCTGGCGGCTACGCAACGGGCGGTACGCTGGAAGTGCATAGTCTGAAGGCCGTAGCGGTGCTCGGCTATCTGACGTTGCTTTCCTCGGTGGCTTTCGCGCTGTGGAGTGTGTTACTGAAGGTGAACCGCGTCAGTATGATTGCCCCGTTCAACTTCGTTGTGCCGGTGGCAGGGACGGTGCTTTCCGCGATTTTCCTCGGTGAGAATATCCTGGATATCAAATACGCGGTGGCGCTGGTGCTGGTGTGTTCAGGGATTTGGTGGGTAAATAAGCGCAGTGCCTGAGAAGAACATGGCCGGGTGCGGTTTCGCCTTACCCGGCCTGTAAGTTAACGTGCTCTGATAAAACTGCCATCGGGCTGGCGCGTAAACAGCACCTGCTGACCATTTCCGGTATCAATCGTTAACCCGGTCACAACACCGCTGGCATTCTGGCGAATCTGCACCATCTGGCCATTCTGTAAATTGCTGAGCGGTTTACCCGCCCCTTCAACCTGTGCCATGGCATAGACATCCGTTGGCGGCAGGTTATGGTCGCGGAACAGCTGCGCGAGCGTTTTACCCGGCTCTACACGATACGAACGCCATTGCTGCTCGATACCTGTCGGCTGCTCGGTTTGCTGTTGCTCAGAAGCCGATGCCTGATCCTGCGGTTGCTCGTCCTGTACAGGTTCTGGCTCAACGGGAGCGACCTGGCCCGGATCGTTAGAGGGGGTGACCAGTTGAGTCTGCATTGGCTGAGGGTCTGGCTGCGGCCGCGCCTGAGACTGGATATCCAGCTGCGCGTTGCGGGCGACTGGCGCGGTATCGCTGTTATCGCCACCAGAAGGAAGCAGGAAGCCCAGAATGACCAACAGCGCCCCAATGATGATGCCTTTGCGATGCAAAGACGGCAGCGGGTCCATGAGGCGAAAATTGTCTGGTGCTTGCCAGATTTTCGCCAGGGTAGGTTTCAGTTCAAATCGCCCGGGCATGGCTTTCCTCCTGCTCCGCGTCTTTTTTATCCTGTCCTGAGAAGTGTAGTTTGCTAACTGCCTGAAGGGCGTAACAAAGTCGGCTTCCGTGACACATATTTAGGAAATATCCTGACGGGCTCTATTGTTTCTGTTTCCCCGCGATTTGTCATCTTAACTTAAGACAAAGTTTTACCCGATGGGGTGTGACTGTTATGCTGCCCGCTACTTTAAATGTGATGGAAGGAAAACCCATGACCACCCCGACTTTTGACACTATCGAAGCGCAGGCAAGCTACGGTATCGGCTTGCAGGTAGGACAGCAGCTGAGCGAATCCGGCCTGGAAGGACTGTTACCGGAAGCGCTGGTGGCGGGTATCGCTGACGCGCTGGAAGGCAAACACCCTGCTGTTCCTGTCGATGTTGTGCACCGTGCGCTGCGCGAAATCCACGAACGTGCTGACGCCGTACGTCGCTCACGTTTCGAAGAGATGGCAGCAGAAGGCGTTAAATTCCTGGAAGAGAACCGCGAACGTGAAGGCGTGAACAGCACCGAATCTGGCCTCCAGTTCCGCGTAATCAACCAGGGCGATGGCGCAATTCCGGCTCGTACTGACCACGTTCGCGTGCATTACACCGGTAAGCTTATCGACGGTACTGTGTTCGACAGCTCTGTTGCGCGCGGCGAACCGGCTGAATTCCCGGTAAATGGCGTTATCGCTGGCTGGATCGAAGCACTGACCCTGATGCCAGTGGGTTCCAAATGGGAACTGACTATCCCGCAAAACCTGGCCTATGGCGAGCGTGGCGCTGGCGCGTCTATCCCGCCATTCAGCACCCTGGTGTTTGAAGTCGAGCTGCTGGAAATCCTGTAATCGGCTTTTCTTATTTCCTCTCTCCGCCCGGGGAGAGGAAAATAGTGATAAAACCTATAGTTACGATGGAATCAACATTTTATCTTGCAAACGAAACTGTTGCGTGTATTTTTGTGAGCTGTTTCGCGCTGTATGAGTGATATGACACTCACTTTCAACATATTGTTAACATAATATCCAATTCATAGTATTCATCCCGCCGATTCTTACCTAATATCGATTAGCCCTTACACGGGGAACGTCATTTTTTTGACGTATTTAAAGGCCAGAAGAGCCTTAACAACACAGACAGGCATAAACAGGAAAATATCACATGGTAGATCAGGTCAAAGTCGTCGCTGAAGAAGAAGCGCCGTCTGAACAGTCGCTACGGCGCAATCTCACAAACCGTCATATTCAGCTTATTGCCATCGGGGGTGCCATCGGTACCGGGCTGTTTATGGGGTCGGGCAAAACCATCAGTCTTGCCGGGCCGTCGATCATCTTCGTTTATATGATCATCGGTTTTATGCTCTTCTTCGTGATGCGCGCAATGGGTGAATTGCTGCTCTCGAATCTCGAATATAAATCCTTCAGCGACTTCGCATCCGACCTGTTAGGGCCGTGGGCAGGTTATTTTACGGGCTGGACTTACTGGTTCTGCTGGGTTGTTACAGGGATGGCCGACGTGGTTGCCATTACCGCATACGCCCAGTTCTGGTTCCCCGGCCTTTCTGACTGGGTGGCATCGCTGGCGGTGATTGTTCTGCTGCTGAGCCTCAACCTGGCTACCGTGAAAATGTTCGGTGAGATGGAGTTCTGGTTTGCGATGATCAAAATCGTCGCCATCGTGGGGCTGATTGTGGTGGGGCTGGTCATGGTTCTCACGCACTTCCAGTCGCCAACGGGTGTTCAGGCTTCCTTTACCCATCTGTGGAATGACGGCGGCTGGTTCCCGAAAGGGCTGAGCGGCTTCTTTGCCGGCTTCCAGATTGCGGTGTTTGCGTTTGTGGGTATTGAGCTGGTGGGCACCACCGCTGCGGAAACCAAAGATCCGGAGAAATCCCTGCCGCGCGCCATCAACTCCATCCCCGTGCGTATCATTATGTTCTACGTGTTCGCGCTGATTATCATCATGTCGGTCACGCCGTGGAGTTCTGTTGTGCCAACCAAGAGCCCGTTCGTCGAGCTGTTTGTGCTGGTGGGGCTGCCGGCGGCGGCAAGCCTGATTAACTTCGTGGTGCTGACCTCTGCGGCCTCTTCGGCAAACAGCGGCGTGTTCTCAACCAGCCGTATGCTGTTTGGCCTGGCGCAGGAAGGCGTTGCGCCGAGCGCGTTCGCGAAATTGTCTAAGCGTGCGGTACCGGCGAAAGGGCTGACCTTCTCCTGTATGTGTCTGCTGGGCGGCGTAGTGATGCTCTACGTTAACCCGAGCGTGATTGGCGCGTTCACCATGATCACCACGGTGTCTGCGATCCTGTTCATGTTTGTCTGGACCATCATCCTGTGTTCATACCTGGTGTACCGCAAACAGCGTCCGCACCTGCATGAAAAATCGATCTACAAGATGCCGCTGGGCAAGCTGATGTGCTGGGTGTGCATGGCGTTCTTCGCGTTCGTTATCGTGCTGCTGACGCTGGAAGATGATACCCGTCAGGCGTTGATTGTTACGCCGCTGTGGTTCATCGCGTTGGGTCTGGGCTGGCTGTTTATCGGTAAGAAACGCATGGCGGGCGTAAGATAAAAGCAAAACGGCAACCTCGGTTGCCGTTTTTAGTTTTTGCGCCCTCTCCCTGTGGGAGAGGGTCGGGGTGAGGGCATCAGGCCGCTCCGGGCTTTTTTATTCACCCGCTAGTGCACGCGGGAACAGAACATTATTTTCAAGACTGATGTGTTCCATCAGATCGTCGATCATTTCATTAATGCCGTTGTACATCGCTTTCCAGGTGGTACAGGCTTCTGGCGGCGGAGTGACGTTGTTGGTGGTGTGTTTGATCACTTCCAGCAGTTCGCCTGCATCGTCGTGCTCGCTTTCCATCACGCTGATTGGCCCCATCGCCTGGCTACCCATTCCCTGTTTGATCATCGGGAAGAGGATTTGCTCTTCTTTCATCATGTGGCTGGAAAGTTCTTCATGCAGCATGGTCAGGTATTTTGCCAGACCGCGTGGAACTGAAGGTTTGTCAGCATGAACACGTTCAACTTTGGTCGCCTGTAAAATCAGTTCTGGCAGCTGTTCACGGTGACGGTCGTGGTAACGCACGATGATGTGGTCGATGATCTCTGCAAGCGCAACCTTGCGCCAGTCTTTCTCGACAGGCTGCTCGGCCAGTTTTGCCAGCTCCGCTTCGATAATCTCTACATCCAGCTCTTTGCGCGAAGCCGCGCGCGCCAGTGTTTGCTTACCGCCGCAGCAGTAATCCATGTCGTATTTACGAAACAGCGCAGAAGCGCGAGGGATGGAGAGCGCTAGCTCGCCGAGTGGTTGGTCGCGGAAGGCCATAGCAGTTACCTCATCATCAATAATATAAGATGCATTTTAAATGCATCTTTAAGCCGATACTATAACCCTTTAGTGGCACGCACGAAAATGTGAGTGGAATCACAAAAATTTCTTATGTTTTAAGCTTCTGAATGAATTCAAAAAATTCCAGGTAAGGGGGTTTTGAAACTGAAGAAACATTAAACAACACGGCCTGCCTGCCGATAGTTACACGTCAGACAATATCCTGCATATAAAAAGGCGAAGAATGTTTAAACGTATAAAAGTGATTACCCTCCTGGTCTCGGTGCTGCTTGTGCTCGGCATCATGCAACTGATCTCCGCCGGCATTTTTATAAATGCGCTAAATAACGACAAAGATAACTTCACCGTTTCTCAGGTGGCGAGCCAAAACGTGGCGGAATTCACCGATGCGTGGATCAGCCTCAACCAGGCGCGTGTCACCCTGAACCGCGGGATGTTGCGCCTGCAAAGCAGCGTGGCGACTCAAATTAACGGCGGTCAGTTGAATGAGCTGGTAGAGACGGCAAAAAATCTGCTGGCGGATGCACAGGCGCATTTTGATAAATACTATGCGCTGCCAAATACCCCAGGGCTGGGTGAAGACTTGCCAAAGCAGCTGGAAGAACAGTACCGCATTTACTCCGCCACGCTGACACAAATGAACGTACTGCTGGGGCAGGGCAATCTGGAAGACATGTTCAAACAGAATGCCGAGCAGAAGCAGAACGCGATGCAGAAAGTCTATCACGAGTGGCGTACTGCCCAGGCGAAGCTTGCCAACAAAGGGATCAAGGATAATGAAAGTGACTACAAGCGCATCCTGTGGGTGCTCTCAGTCATTATGCTGATCGTCGTGGGTGTGATTATCGCCAGCTGGGTTGCAATGCGTCGTGTTCTGCTGCTGCCGTTGCAGGATGTCATCGGCCATATCCGTGCCATTGCTGCCGGTGATTTGACTCAGCCGGTTGAAGCGAGTGGTAAAAATGAGATGGCGCTGCTGGCCCACAACGTCCAGGAGATGCAAAAAGCGCTGGCAAATACGGTTGGTGTAGTGCGCCAGGGGGCAGATACCATCTACACCGGAGCCGGTGAGATTTCCGCGGGCAGCAACGATCTTTCTTCCCGTACTGAACAGCAGGCCGCTTCTCTGGAAGAAACCGCAGCCAGCATGGAGCAATTGACGGCAACCGTTAAGCAAAACGCCGACAATGCACGTCAGGCTTCCCGCCTGGCGCTGGATGCCTCTTCAACTGCGAAGAAAGGCGGCAGCGTAGTAGAAGGCGTGGTACGTACCATGGACGAAATCGCCACCAGCTCCAGCAAAATTGCCCAGATCACGAACGTTATCGACGGTATCGCTTTCCAGACCAATATCCTGGCGCTGAACGCAGCGGTTGAAGCGGCGCGCGCAGGTGAGCAGGGCCGTGGCTTTGCGGTGGTGGCGGGTGAAGTCCGTACCCTGGCACAACGCAGCGCTCAGGCCGCGAAAGAGATCAAAGCGCTGATCGATGATTCCGGCGAACGCGTTAGCGCGGGCTCTCAGTTGGTGAACGAAGCGGGGGCCACGATGGCGGAAATCGTCAATGCCGTGACCCGCGTGACGGACATTATGGGTGAGATCGCCTCTGCGTCTGACGAACAGAGTCGTGGTATCGACCAGGTCGGTCAGGCTGTTGCAGAGATGGATCGTGTGACTCAGCAAAACGCCTCGCTGGTGGAAGAATCTGCGGCTGCGGCGGCAGCACTGGAAGATCAGGCTGCACGTCTGAACGAAGCGGTTGCGGTGTTTAAAATTGCACGCGGCCAGGCAGTGAAAGCGACTCCGGTAAAAACCTATGTGCCAAAAGCGCAGCCCGTAGCGGCGGCAACGGAAGCCAACTGGGAAACCTTCTGACATCATGCCGGGTGGCGCTGACGCTTACCCGGCCTACTGTTTTGTAGGCCCTGCAAGCGCAGCGTCGCTGGGCAATGCTCACATCTCAGACGCCGGAACGACCATCGGTTTTTCCGGCTTTGCTCTCACCGCAATCACCACACCCACCACCAGCAGGAGTATTCCACTGGCTGTCAGCAGCGGTGGCACGCTCTGGCGCATCAGGAAGGTGTAAAGCAGCCCGGCAAGGGTTTCAAAGACAATCAGTGGCCCCAGGATCACCGTGGGTAACTTCTGGCTGGCAATGTTCCAGCAAAGCGCGCCCACCCAGGAGCAGAGCACTGCGATAGCCACCATTAACCCGACAAACACCCACGGACGCGGCCCGAAGGGCAGGGCGAACTCAGGTTGTTGCACACCTAACCATGCACAGGCTCCCACGTATCCCACCAGCGAGACGGGCAGCGTAACCAGTGCCTGCGCCGTTGCCCACATCATCGGATGTTTGTCCGGGTTTTCCCGCAACCATCGGGCATTACGCAAGGCATACCACGCCCAGCACACCACGGAAACCAGCGCCAGTAAGATGCCAGAGCCGTAACGCCACCAGCTGAAATCAGTAAGCCCGTGACTGAGCTCGGCAACGTTCACACACACTAACCCGGCGGCGATGCAGACCAGTGCAGGCACCATTTTTGACCACGCCAGTTTGCCATCGCGTTGGCTGTAAAGCAGATTGGCAAACACCGGTATCACCACCGGCAGCGTGCCGATAATCATGGTGGAAACTGGCGCGCCCGTGCGCTGAATGGCACTGGCGAGACAGACGTAATAGATGAGGTTTCCCATCATGGTTAATGCCAGCGCGGTTCCCCAGTCCTGGTGGCTAAGCTGGCGCAACCGCCCGCGGCCAAACCAGGCCAGAGGAAGGGCAATCAACCCAAGTGCCAGATAGCGCCCGGTAGACTGCAAAATCGCTGGGTATTCCGGCACGATAACAGGGCCAACAAAAATCAGCCCCCACATCAAACCTGCAAGCAGGGCATACAACACGCCGCTAATCATTTTTCCATCCACATTCATTCACTCTGCCATCAGTGTAGAAAGGGAAATCAGCGCCGTATTGTATGAGATTGCGCATTAGCGCTTAACGACCTGCTTCTGGTAGCGCACTGGCGTGATGCCATAGCGACGGGTGAATGCGCGGGTTAAATGGGATTGATCGGTCAGGCCGGTTGCGGCGGCCACTTCGGCGGCGGGCATCCCGTGAGTCAGAAACGCTTTGGCGCGCCAGAGACGGATCGCCATCAGCATCTGATGCGGAGTGACATGGAAATGGGCTTTGAACTGGCGCTGAAAATGGTACGGACTTAGCGACACCACGTTTGCCAGTTCATCTAATGTGAGCGGGTGCATATAGTTGTCGTGCAGATATTCACGCACGCGTTCGAAGCGATGTGCGCCTTCCTGAATCACTGGCGCGTGGCGGGCGAGCGGCTGGAATGTCTCTATCAGCTCCAGCAACATCCCTTTTTGCGCCAGCGGATCGTCCGTGTGCCACAGGCCGTATATCAGCTGGCCGATGTGCTGCGAGCGAAGGGGATCGTGGCGTGTCACATCGTTAAACCACCAGTGGCGGATGCCGGTCACCTCTTCAAGAAGTTGGGGTTCAAGATAGACCATCCGGTAGCGCCAGCCGTCGTCAGTGGCGGATTCGCCGGTGTGGATCTCGTCCGGATTCATGGTGACAACAGATTGCGCTGGGGCAAGATGCTGAGTCCCGCGATAGCGAAAGCGCTCGGCACCGGTTTCTATGGTGCCAATACCGAAGGCTTCGTGAGTGTGAGGCTCAAAGGCGTAGTCTGAAATATGTGCATGATACAGTTCGATGCCCGGCACCTGCGCCAGGTGGCGAAAGCGCGCGCTGTCTCTCTCATCAGTGAACTGTTCTGGTACGCCTTGCACGGTGAACCTCCTCATGGGTCATCTCTTCATTATCAGAGATGACCCGAGGGGATGCCACAAAAAATAACCAGTTTGTAACAATTACAGGATCGCTTTGACGCTCTCAGCCAGTGGCGTTGTCGGGCGGCCAATTAGCTTGCTCAGGGTATGGCTGTCATCGAACAGGCCACCTTTAGACGCGCCAGTGTCGGAATCAGCAAGCATATCTGCCAGCCCGGCAGGCAAACCAACGCCTTTCAGCGCGGCAGCAAAGTCGGCTTCGCTAAGGTTCTGATACGCTACGTTTTTACCGCTCTGTTTGCTCAGCTCTGCGGCCAGTTCGCTCAGTGTCCAGGCGTTGTCGCCCGCCAGTTCATACACCTTACCTGCGTGGCCATCCTGCGAGATCACCGTTGCGGCGGCAGCGGCATAGTCTGCACGGGTCGCGGAGGCAATTTTGCCCTCACCGGCAGCACCAATGAATACGCCGTGCTCCAGCGCAGGCGGCGCGCTTGCCAGATAGTTTTCGGTATACCAGCCGTTGCGCAGCAGGGCGTAAGGCACGCCAGATTCTGCCAGCGCTTTCTCGGTGGCGACGTGCTCAACGTGCAGCCCCAGCGGGGATTTATCGGCGTGCAGCAGGCTGGTGTAAGCGATGAATTTCACACCCGCAGCTTTAGCGGCGTTGATAACGTTCTGGTGCTGCGTTGCGCGTTGGCCCACTTCGCTGGATGAGATCAGCAGGAGTTTATCCACACCGTTCAGCGCCGTGGTGAACGCCGCCTGGTCGGTATAATCCGCCTGACGCACGACAATACCTTGCTGGCTCAATGCCCCGGCTTTTGCCGGATTACGTACAATGGCCACAATCTGGCTGGCCGGAACGGTTTTCAGCAGGTGTTCAATAACGAGTTGGCCAAGCTGGCCGGTTGCACCGGTAATCGCGATCATGAGGGAACTCCTTCGTGTTTGTCTTGTGTTGTGGCACACTATCACCAACACTAACTTTTAGTAAGTACGCACAAAAAGGTAAGTATGAAAACGACGACGCCAACGCTCAGTGAACAGTTACGGGACGGAAACCTGTTTGCCGAACAGTGCCCCTCGCGTGAAGTGTTAAAGCATGTCACCAGCCGCTGGGGCGTGCTGATCCTGGTGGCGCTGCGTGATGGCACGCATCGCTTTAGCGACCTGCGCCGCAAAATGGGCGGCGTGAGTGAGAAAATGCTGGCTCAGTCGCTTCAGGCGCTGGAGCAGGACGGATTTATCGATCGTGTTTCGTACCCGGTCGTGCCGCCGCATGTAGAGTATAGCCTGACGCCGCTTGGGAAAGAGGTGAGCGAGAAAGTGGCCGCACTGGCAGACTGGATTGAGGTGAATACGCCGCAGGTGATGGCTAATCGGGACGATCGTGCGGCGTAAAAGCCGGGTGGCGGCTTCGCCTTACCCGGCCTACCCGTAATTTTCCACCCAGTAGGCCGGGTAAGCGCAAGTGCCACCCGGCACAATGACTACCTGCTCAAATCCACCTGATAAATTGCAAACCCGATATCGTCTGTTCCGACCTTATTCATCGGGTACTGCGCCTTATCCTTAATGAACGTCGCTGCCTTATCGGACGGTGACGTTTCAATGCGAATATCCAGCTTTGTATCACTGTGGATCGGTGCCAGACGCCAGTTGTTATCCACCGCCGGATGGATTTCACCCGCCTTTTTCGACTCTGCGCTGATCCAGGCCGCCAGCACGGAGCGGTTCTCGTCTGGTGAAGCAAAGGCGATATGGCTGTCACCCGTTCCGGCAAACTTACCGCCGTAGGCGCGGTAGTTATTGGTGACCACCAGGAAGGTGGCATCCGGGTCAAGTGGTTTGCCGTTGAAGGTCAGGTGTTTGATGCGTTCTGCCTGCGGATTGATTGTCTGGCACTCGCCGTCATATTTCGCAGGTTGGGTGACATCAATCTGATAATCCACACCGTCGATCACGTCGAAGTTATAGGTACGGAACCCGTCCCAGTTAATCAGCGACTGCGGTTTAGTGCTGTTCGGATCGATCTGATTAAACTGTCCGGCAGAACACTCAAGCCAGTCTTTCACCTCTTTACCCGTCGCTTTTACCACCACCAGCGTGTTCGGGTAGAGATAGAGATCGGCGGCATTACGGAAGGTGAGCTGGCCCTTTTCAACTTCGACATAGCTTGCCGGGTCATTTTTGCGCCCACCCACTTTGAACGGTGCGGCGGCTGAAAGTACCGGCAGTTTTGCCAGATCCGGATCGCCCTGAATAAAGTGTTCAGCGTAGGCTTTCTGCGCCATGTTGACCACCTGAACGGTTGGATCATCCTGTACAAGTGCCAGGAAGCTGTACATGTTGTCGGCGGATTTACCGATCGGTTTGCTGACGAATTCGCGCGTGGCGTCATGGTCGTGCTTCAGCACGTCGACCAGTTTTTTATCTTCAGCGGCCAGCGATTTTTTGGCGGCGGCATCATAAATCGGGCGCGCTTCGGCTTTCGACTGGGTAACTTTCCAGCTGCCGCTGTCGTTATTCAGCACCAGATCCACCACACCAAGATGATCGCCCCACATGCCAGGCATCACTGATGGCACGCCATTCAGCGTCCCTTTTTCAACATCTGCCCCTTTGATGCTGGCGAAATCTTTACCCGGGAATACGGCATGAGCGTGACCAAACAGAATGGCATCCACCCCTGGCACTTCACTCAGATAGTACACCGAGTTTTCCGCCATCACCTGATACGGGTCGGCTGAAAGCCCCGAATGGGCGACCACCACCACCAGGTCAGCCCCTTTCTCACGCATCTCCGGCACATATTTGCGCGCGGTTTCAGTGATGTCGTTAACGGTCACTTTGCCGCTGAGGTTGGCTTTATCCCACGTCATTATCTGTGGCGGTACAAAGCCGATATAACCGATTTTCAGCGACTGTTTTTTACCGTCTTTATCGACGACTTCAGTCTCTTTAATCAGGTAAGGGGTAAATAAGGGTTTTTGGGTCTTAACGTCGATGATATTGGCGTTAACGTACGGGAACTTCGCGCCAGCCAACGCATCGTGAAGGTATTTCAGACCGTAGTTAAACTCGTGGTTACCCAGGTTGCCGACGGTATAATCCAGGGTGTTCAACGCCTTATACACCGGATGGATCTCGCCTTTTTTCAGCCCCTTAGCGGCCATATAGTCGCCAAGCGGGCTGCCCTGAATTAAATCACCGTTATCGACCAGTACGCTGTTTTTCACTTCAGCACGCGCGGCATTGATCAAACTTGCCGTACGTACCAGTCCGAATTTTTCCGTTGGCGTATCTTTGTAGTAATCGAAGTCCATCATGTTGCTGTGCAGATCGGTGGTTTCCAGAATGCGGAGATCCACCGTCGCCGCCTGTACACTTGCTGCGATCAGCGTTGCCAGGAGCGTTGCGCTAAACTTAATCATCAGAGGAGTCCTTTTTTCGATCCAAGCCACAAAAGAATATGTATGTATATTTTGTTGCTTACAGAATTGTGAATCCTGCCAGAAAAAAGCATTTTGAAATCAGTATTGCCTCACAGATAGCGGAATTGTTCACATTACGATATAAATAAAACAACGAGTTATGCCCACTGCGTTAATAAAGAGGTGGAGAATGTTAGATAAGATTTGTCAGCTCGCACGGGATGCGGGTGATGCCATTATGCAAGTGTATGACGGTGCCAAACCGATGGACGTCGTGAGTAAAGCGGATGACTCCCCGGTCACCGCGGCAGATATCGCGGCGCACGGCGTGATCCTGAAAGGGTTGCAGGCGCTAACGCCTGATATTCCCGTACTCTCAGAAGAGGCGCCGCAAGGCTGGGATGAGCGCCAGCACTGGCAGCGCTACTGGCTGGTCGACCCGCTGGATGGCACCAAAGAATTTATTAAGCGTAACGGTGAGTTTACTGTCAATATCGCGTTGATTGAAAAAGGGAAAGCGATACTTGGCGTAGTATACGCGCCGGTCATGAAGGTGATGTACAGCGCAGCCGAAGGCAAAGCCTGGAAAGAAGAGTGCGGTGTGCGTAAGCAGATTCAGGTGCGCGATGCACGGCCGCCGCTGGTGGTGATCAGCCGCTCGCACAGCGACAGTGAACTGCAGGAGTACCTGCAACAGTTGGGTGAGCACCAGACCACGTCGATTGGCTCATCGCTGAAATTCTGTCTGGTGGCAGAGGGCCATGCGCAGCTTTATCCTCGTTTCGGGCCAACCAACGTCTGGGATACGGCCGCAGGCCATGCTGTGGCCGCCGCAGCCGGTGCGCATGTTCATGACTGGCAGGGCAAGCCGCTTGACTACACCCCGCGCGAGTCGTTTTTAAACCCAGGCTTCAGGGTATCTATTTACTGAGCCAGTAGCTTATGCAGCAGGGCAACCACCTGCTGCACCTCTTCCTGCGTCAGAGCACCGTCTTTGGCCCACTGCACGCGGCCCTCTTTATCCAGTACCACAATCGCTGAACTCTCTTCTTCCAGCTGCCACGCCTTACGCGTCACACCATTGCTGTCGACAATAAACTGCGACCACGGGTAGAGCTTTTTATTGCTCTCCAGGCTTGAGCGTACGAACATCCCGGAGCCCGGGATGGCATCGTCGGTGTTCACAATGGTGGTGGTCTGGTAGCGGTCATGAGGGAATTTTGCGGCCTTGATCGCTTCTACCAGGGTTGCGTTTTTTTCTTTTGCAGATGTACGACCGGCAATATGTTGTACAACTCTCACTTTGCCCGCGAGCTGCGCGCTATTCCAGGGTTTGTAGCTAAACTTATCATTGTCGAGAATCAATTCTCCCCGGTCAGCAATACCGACTGGCGGCACACGTTGTCCGTTTTCAAAGTTGTGTGCGCAGGCCCACAGTGGCAGAAGCAGAAATGCTGCTGCCAGGATGTTACGTAGGGTCATGGTGTTTCCTTATTTTTTAGCAGGTGATCCGACCACTTGGTCTTACGCTTTAAGCATAAGTGCGATCAAGAGGGTTTTCCCGCAATCCCAATGCCAGATTGCGGGCGAACGCACATATCCACGAAAAAACGACGGCTTATACTGCCCTTAGTCATGGTTTGCAAAGATTATTCTGAATAATTGTAATCAAACGGTAAATAAACTTATGCACACTGGGTATCAACGGTAGTTCTGGTCTATAGTCATTGGGCAATAAATTTGCGCTCAGGACAGTCGGGCCGATTGTGGCACCGCAAGAGCGTATGATTCGCAGGAGATACAAGAATGAAAATTTTCCAACGCTACAACCCGCTTCAGGTGGCGAAGTACGTGAAGAT
>Ga0153918_1000747_pt1 | contig 14354 bp, 10 predicted proteins | sample TSFL002MetaG_FD_104687 | JGI IMG/M metagenome (GOLD analysis project Ga0153918, IMG submission 104687) | Attine ant fungus gardens microbial communities from Florida, USA - TSFL002 MetaG | ecosystem: Host-associated > Fungi > Mycelium > Unclassified | place: USA: Florida, Paynes Creek Historic... | reverse complement strand
GGCCCCTGGACGCCCAAGTACGAGGACGGCAAGCTCTATGGCCGCGGCGGCGCCGACGACGGCTATGCGGTCTATGCCAGCATCGCCGCCATCCAGGAACTCAAGCGCCAGAACGTGCCGCATCCGCGCATCGTGGGCATCATCGAGACCTGCGAGGAGAGCGGCTCGGGCGATCTGCTGCCCTATGTGGAGATGCTGCGCCCGCGCCTGGGGGACGTGGGCCTGGTGATCTGCCTGGACAGCGGCGCCGGCAACTACGACCAGCTGTGGCTGACCACCAGCCTGCGCGGCATGGCCAGCGGCACGCTCAAGGTGCAGATCCTGAGCGAAGGCGTGCACTCGGGCGATGCCTCGGGGGTCGTGCCTTCGTCCTTCCGCATCCTGCGCCAGGTGCTGGACCGGCTGGAGGACAGCAAGAGCGGCCGCGTGCTGCCCGAAAGCTTCCATTGCGAAGTGCCGCCCGAGCGCCTGGAGCAGATCCGCGCCACGGCCGCCATCCTGGGCGAGGACGCCTATGCACGCTTTCCCTGGGCGCACTACGACTGCGGCGGATCGGCCCGCGTCGCGCTGCCCACCACCACCGACCCCGTGCAGGCGCTGATCCGCCGCACCTGGGAGCCCACGCTGTCGGTGACGGGCGCCGAAGGCCTGCCTTCGCTGCAGAACGCCGGCAATGTGCTGCGCCCCTACACGGCCTTCAAGCTCAGCCTGCGCCTGCCGCCCCTGGTGGATGCCGCAGCCTGCGTGCAGGAGATGAAGGCACTGCTCGAAGACAATGCCCCCTACCAGGCCCGCGTGACCTGGGAAGGCGAGGGCGTGGCCAGTGGCTGGAATGCGCCCGGCATGGACGGCTGGTTCGAGAAGGCGCTCAATGCCGCGAGCCGCGCCCACTTCGGCGCGTCCTGCGGTTATATCGGCCAGGGCGGCACGATTCCGTTGATGAACATGCTCAGCAAGGGCTTTCCCAAGGCGCAGATGATGGTCTGCGGCGTGCTGGGCCCCAAGAGCAATGCCCACGGCCCCAATGAATTCCTGCACGTGCCCTATGCCAAGAAGCTCACGGCCAGCGTGGCCGAGGTGATCGCCGCCATGGCGCGCGCGCAGTCTGAAGCCGTGGCCGGCTGAGCAGCCAGGTTTTTCCGCGGTACCGCCGCGGGCGTGGTCGAGAGCTTGAGCACAAGCACAAGGAGGAGCGGAACGTGACTCTGGAACCAACGACAGCCAACGAAGCGCTCATCAGCCAGCTGACGGCGCCCGACGGCACGGCGCTGGGTGTGCGCGACTGGCCGTTGGCGCAAGACCGGCAGGCGCGTGCCGCCGTGCTCCTGGTGCACGGCCTGGGCGAGCATTGCGGCCGCTACGACATGCTGGCCCGGCAGCTCAACGCCTGGGGCTTTGCGGTGCGCGGCTATGACCAATACGGGCATGGCCTTTCCGGAGGCCCGCGCGGCGGCCTGAGCAGCGAGCTGCGCCTGCTCGACGATCTGGCCTTCATGGTCGATGCGTTGCGCAGCAGCATGCCGCGCGGCCAGCGCCTGGTGCTGCTGGGCCACAGCATGGGGGGGCTGGTGGCCGCCGATTTCGTGGCCAGCGGCCTGCGCCATGTCGATGCGCTGGTACTGTCCTCGCCGGCGCTGGCACTGCCGCTGCGCGCCGGCCAGCACTTGCTGCTGGCCACGCTGCCGCGGCTGCTGCCCAATCTGCAGGTACCCAGCGGCGTGCAATCGCGCTATCTGTCGCACGATCCGGCCGTGGCCCGGGCCTATGACGCGGATGCGCTGCGGCATGATCGCATCAGCGCCCGCCTGGCCCGGTACATGGCCCAGGCAGGGCTGCGCGTGCTGGGCAAGGCGCGGTCCTGGTGCGTGCCCACGCTGCTGCTCTGGGCAGGACAGGACAAGCTGGTCGATCCTTCGGGCAGCCGCATGCTGGCCGAGCATGCGCCGCCCGCGGTGCTGCAGGCACAGTGCTTTGATGCGGCCTACCACGAGATCTTCAACGAGACCGAAGTGCTGGCCGCGCCGGTGTTCGAGCGGCTGGGCCAATGGCTCGATGTTCGGGTGCCGGCGGCTTGAGCGGCCAGCCCGTCAAAATGCATCAGAACAATGGCGGCGGCGGCTTGCGGCCTTTTTCCACAGGGTTGGCGCGCAGTTTCTCGGCCGGATAGGGGCGTAGAAACTCCTTGGCCTTGGCTACTTTGGCGTTGAGCCAGGCATCGTAAGCACCTTCATTGAGGATGGCCGGCATGGCCTTGTCGTTGCCGGGCTGCCCATAGCGGTTCATCAGCGCATGTGCATTGGCGTTGATGGTGATGAGGGCGTAGCTGACGATGATGTCGCCATCCGCACCGGCCCAGCGCGCCCAGATGCCGGCCGCACCCATGGGCTGGTTGTCCACGCGGGTGATGCGCGTGGGCAGGGGCTTGCCGGGGCGCAGATCGTCCACCTGAAACGATTGCATGGGGATGATGCAGCGCTGGCCATTGAGCCAGGCATCGCGTAACGCCGTGCCCGTGGCCAGGTTGTCGATCTTGGCATTGACCAGCTTGAGCGCGCGCAGGCGGCCGTCTGATGCCGATTTGACCCAGTGCGGCACCAGGCCGAACTGGGCAGGCACCAGCAGGCGTTCCACCGCAGGGGCTGTGCCTTCTTCGACAGGAGCCGGTTCGCGGTCCAGCAACGGCGCAGAGGACTCGGCGGCCGCATTGACGATGATGCAACCCCGCTTGCGCGGGGTGATCAACGGCTCGGGCAGAGGCTCCGGCGCTTGCACGCGAAAGTTTTGCGGATAGAACTCGGCCTTGGCCAGGGAGAGGTGACAACTGCTCATGGGTTACTCCAGGGCCAGCAGGGAAAGCGCCGCGACCGAGGCCGTCTCGGCCCGCAGAACGCGGCTGCCGAGGCTGGCGGGCTGCCAGCCCTGCTCCAGGACCCAGTCTTCTTCCTGGGCCGTGAGGCCACCTTCGGGGCCGTGGAGCACCCAGACTGCCGGGGCATCGCCGGCGGCTGCGCGCAGCGGCAGGTTGCCCTCGCGCAGCGAGAGCACCAGACGGCGCGCTTCGGCGGCAGGCGTGTCCTTGCCGCGCAGCCAGTCGGCCAGCGACTGCGGCGCATGGATGACGGGCACCCGGTTGCGCCCGCATTGCTCGCAGGCGGAGATGGCAATCGACTGCCAGCGCTCGATCTTCTTGTCCGCGCGCTCGCCCTTGAGCTTGAGCACGCTGCGCGCCGCCATCACGGGCTGGATGCTGGCCACGCCCAGCTCGGTGGCCTTTTCCACCAGCCAGTCCATGCGCTCGTTGGCGGGCATGCCCACGACCAGATGCACGGCACGGGCCGCCTCGCGCTCCACGGCGCTGTGGCTGGCTATGCGCACGCCCACATCGCTGCGGCCCATGCGCGTGATGATGGCCTGGAATTCGCCGCCGGCAAAGCCGTTGCCCGCCTGGCCTTCGAACAGGGTGATGGTGTCGCCCGGCTGGTGGCGCAGCACCTGCACATGGCGGGCAGCGCCTGCGGGCAGGTCCAGCTCGGCACCGATGTGCAGCGGAATGGGACAGTGGTAGCGCGGCATAGTGAAATGTCTGGTGAAACTGACGCTGGTCTAAGCCAGGGACGCCGAGCAAGAGCCGCCTCGCAGCGAAGGCGTCGTCCCCCTCCGGGGGAAGCCGCAAAGCGGCTCAGGGGCTACATTCTTCCGTAGGCGTACCCGACCTGGGGCGTGATGCCTTCGATCTGGTCCACCAGGCGCAGCATGGGTGCCAGCTCGCGGTAGCGGCTGCAGGTGGAGCGGATGTAGTGGATGAAGCGCGGCGTGTCGGCCAGATACCTGGGCTTGCCGTCGCGCAGCGTCAGGCGCGCGAAGATGCCGGCCACCTTGAGGTGGCGCTGCAGGCCCATCCATTCCACGCCGCGGTAGAACTCGCCGAAGTCGTCGCCCCAGCCGCTGGCGCTGTTGGCGCCCAGCAGGCCGGCCTTGCGGGCCTTTTCCCAGTAGCGCACGGTGATGTCGATGACGAAGTCCTCTTCCCAGCTGATGAAGGCATCGCGCAGCAGGCTGGCGATGTCGTAGGTGATGGGGCCGTAGACGGCATCCTGGAAGTCCAGCACGCCCAATGGTGCGTCCACGGATACCGGCTGCATCAGGTTGCGCATCATGAAGTCGCGGTGCACGTAGACGCTGGGCGACTGCAGGTTGTGGGCCACGATCAGGTCGAAGGCCTTGGCCAGCACGGCCTGCTGCTTGTCGTCCAGCACCAGGTTGCGGTGCTTGGCAATGTACCAGTCGGGAAACAACTGCAGCTCGCGGCGCAGCAACGCCTCGTCATAGGCCGGCAGCCCACCGATATTGCCTTCGCGCGAAGCCAGCTGCCAGTCCAGCAGCACTTCCACGGCGGAGCGGTACCAGGCTTCGGCGTCCCGGGGCTTTTCGGGATTCAGTGCTTCGATGACCGTGGCGCTGCCCAGGTCGGACAGCAGCATGAAGCCATGTGCTGCATCCCAGTCCAGGATGGCTGGCACGCACAGCCCGGCCCGGGCCATCAGCGTCTGCACCTGGACGAAGGGGGCGCAGTTCTCCTTGTCGGGGGGGGCGTCCATGATGATGAAGCTGCTGCCGCCCGCGCCGTCCAGGCGCAGATAGCGGCGAAAGCTCGCATCGGCCGAGGCTGGGCGCAGGGTTTCGGGGCGCAGCTGCAGCTTGGTAGCCAGCGGGGCGAGCCAGGCGTCGAAAGCAGCGTGGCGGCCGGCATCGGACCAGACGACGTCGGCGGTGGGGGGGATTGGAGCGGTCATGGATAATCGGATTTTACAAACCGATGCGGTCGTCCCCGGAAGGGATGGTGCTAGGCTTTAGCGTTTTCCCATTGTTTCTGTCTTGTGCCGCGCATCTGCGCCTCTGAATCACGTGCCTGCTCAACCCTTTACGCGAGATATTCCGCCAGCCTCCGTCCTCCGCTTGCGCCGGGCGGGACCGGCGCGTTCCGCCGTCCAGCCTGTTGCCCGGCCGCTGGCCCTGGCAGTGGCGCTGGCCTGGGCTGGCGCAGGCATGCAGGCCCATGCGCAATCGGCCGAAGCTGCGGGGACCGTGCCCGAGGTGACTGCCCCGGCGCCCGGTGACCAGGCACAGGACCTGCAGCTCAAACCCAGCACGCTGTTGCAGGAGACCTATCCGCCCGAAGTCCGCAGCCAGCAGCCCATCTATATCAAGGGCGATTCGCTCAGCGGCCAGCCCGATATCAAGGCCTCCGTGCATGGCGAGGCCGAGCTGCGCCGCGGCGACACCATGATCCGCGCCGACAAGCTCGATTACGCGGTGCCCGACGACAAGGTCAATGCCGTGGGTTCGGTGCATATCAACAAGGCCGGCAATGTCTTCGACGGCAGCAAGCTGGATCTGGAAGTCGACGCCTTCAAGGGCAGCTTTGAGGACGCGAGCTACCGTTTCCTGGTCAACAGCGCCCATGGCGAATCCTCGCGCGTGGATTTCCTGGACCGCGACCATGCCGTGGTCCATCACGCTACCTACACCACCTGCCAGCGCGACGACGAGGCCAGCTGGCAGCCGGCATGGCAGCTCCAGGCCGAAACCATCCACGTGGACATGGCCGAGGAAGTGGGCGTGGCCGAGAACGCCAAGCTCAAGTTCAAGGGTGTGACCATACTGCCTGTACCCAGGATGAGCTTTCCGCTGTCGGACAAGCGCAAGAGCGGCTTTCTGCCGCCGACCATGGGCATGGACAATGTGGGAGGCTTGGAATACACCCAGCCCTATTACTGGAATATCGCGCCCAACCGCGACCTGACCCTTTTTCCCTCGGTCATGACCCGGCGCGGCGTGAACCTGGGAGCCCAGTTCCGCTATCTGGAGCCCAGCTATTCGGGCGAGGCCTATGCCAACTACATGCCCGGCGACAGCCTGCGCGACCGGGATCGCTGGGGCTATTCATGGCAGCATCGCGGGACCATCGACTCGCCCATCGGCGGCCTGGGGCTGAGCCTGAACTTGAACCGCGTCAGCGACGACAACTACTGGCGTGACTTCCGCTGGGCGCCGATAGCCTTGCGCCAGCGCCTGTTGCCCAGCGATGCCAACCTGAGCTGGGCCAAGGGCGATGGCGTGCTGACCCTGCGCACGCTTCAGTACCAGACGCTGCAGGATCCCGCATCGCCGATTGCGCCGCCCTACAGCATGATGCCCCAGCTGCAGTACCGCTATACGCCGCTGGATCTGCCCCATGGCCTGGACTTCACTCTGGTGGCCGACACCACACGCTTCGAACTGATCCGCCCGCTGGCCGGCCAGATCGGCAACAACGGCCAGCGCAGCTATGTGCAGGCGCAACTGAGCCGGCCTTTTCTGTCGCCGGGCGCTTTCATCACGCCCAAGCTGATGCTGCATTCGGCCATGTACCAGACCGACCAGTTCATGAGCAACGGCAGCAAGAGCGCCCAGCGGACCCTGCCGACCTTCAGCCTGGACAGCGGCCTGATCTTCGAGCGCGATACCTCGCTGTTCGGCAAAAAGCTCACGCAGACCTTCGAGCCGCGCGCTTTCTATACCTATACGCCGTATCGCGACCAGAGCATGCTGCCGCTGTACGACACGGCGCGCAACGATTTCAACTTTGCCAGCATCTTTTCCGAAAATGATTATGGTGGCCAGGATCGCATTGCGGACAACCACCTGCTGACACTGGGCGCGACTTCGCGCTTCTTCGATCCCGATACCGGCGCGGAGAAGCTCAAGCTGGCCATTGCCCAGCGCGTGCGCTTTTCGGACCAGCGCGTGCTGCTGCCCGGCGAAGTGCCGGCCACCAGCCGTTTCTCGGACATCCTGCTGGGCGCGGCCGTGAACTGGACCGACAAATGGTCGTTCGAAGGCACGACCCAGTACAACAAGGATCTGCGCCGCACCGTGCGCACCACGGCCACGGCGCGTTACAGTCCCAGCAACTACCGCACCTTCAACATCGGCTACCGTACGCAGTACGACACCATGGCCCAGACCGATGCCAGCAAGCTGGTCGATGTGGGCTGGCAATGGCCTATCAACGATCTGTGGGGCGACAAGGGTAAGGACCTGGGGCCCGGCCGCGGGCAGGGCGGCGGGCGCTGGTATGCGGTGGGGCGCCTGAACTACAGCATCAAGGACAAGCAGCTGGTGGACACGGTGGTCGGCTTCGAATACGACGGCTGCTGCTGGATCGGCCGCGTGGTGCTGGAGCGCCTGCAAAGCTCCATCACCCAGTCCAACCTGCGGCTGCTGTTCCAGCTGGAGTTCGTGGGCTTCTCGCGCCTGAGCTTCGGCGCCGATCCGGAGCGCAGCCTCAAGCAGAATGTGCCCCGCTACCAATATCTGCGTGAAGCCGTCACTCCGCCCAGCCGCTTCACCAATTACGACTAAGAACGTGTTTACGATCTCCTCGATGCCGCGCCAGGGCCTGTGCGGGATGGAATGCAAGGCGCAACACCGCAGCCGGGCTGGTGGCCCGGCGAGGATTTGCAACGCCGCAGACCGCCCGCAAAGGCACTGGCCCCAAGGGGTTGGGACGAAATCGGGCGATTTCTTTGCGCTGTCTCTTGCTTGCGCCCCGGTGCAAGCTGCGGGCCATCGCTTCGAACTCAACCCGATTGCGTCCCAACGCGGCATCGTAGAGATCGTAAATACGTTCTAAACGCTCTAAGCAAGGTTTTCCATGCGTTTTTTCTCCAAGACATCGTGTGCGGCAGCGGTTGCCCTGGCCCTGCTGGCCGCGGGTGCCCATGCACAAAGCCTGAAGGCGCCCGGCCAGGCCAAAAAAGGGGACGCTTCCGTATCGCGGGCGCTGGATGCCACCGCGCGTCCCACGGGCCGGGAAACGGCGCCGGCCGGCATACGCCAGGCCGACTTCATCGTGGCGGTGGTGGACTCCGAACCCATCACCAACAACGAAGTGCGGGCCCGCATGGCGCGCGTGCTGCAGAACATCGGCGAGCAGGGCGGACAGCTGCCGCCCCGGGAGCTGCTCGCCAGCCAGGTGCTGGAGCGCCTGATTGTCGAGAAAGTGCAGCTGCAGGAAGCCCGGGATTCGGGCATCAAGGTCGATGACTTTGCCGTGGACCAGGCCGTGAACAATCTGGCCTTGCAAAACAGCCTGGACAAGAGCGCGTTTCTCGCCCGCCTGCAGAAGGAGGGCGTTTCCGAGAAACAGCTGCGCGACGAGATCCGCAACCAGATGATCATGCAGCGCGTGCGCGAGCGCGACGTGGACAACCGCGTCAAGGTCACCGATGCCGATATCGACCGTTATCTCAAGGAGCAGAAGCGTCCCGGCGATACGGCCTCGTCCGTGGCAATGAACCTGGGCCACATCCTGATCGCCGTGCCGGAGAATGCCGGCCCGGCCCAGGTGGCCGAGCGCGAGGCGCGCGCCAAGCAGGCTGCCGAGGCCGCGCGCACCCACGCGGACTTCACGGCCGTGGTCAGGGAATATTCCGACGTACCCAACGGCCAGGGCGGCGGCGCCATGGGCATGCGGCCGCTGGGCGATTATCCCGAGCTGTTTGCCAAGGCGGCGGCTTCGGCCTCCACGGGCGCCATTCTCGGGCCGCTGCGCTCGGGGGCGGGCTTTCACGTGCTCAAGGTGCTGGAAAAGTCCCAGTCCGGCATGCCGGCCTTCATCACGCAGAACCATGCGCGCCACATCCTGCTGCGCATCGGTGACGGCATGTCCGAGGCCCAGGCCGCCAAGCGGCTGGAGGACTACCGCCGCCGCGTGCTCAGCGGCCAGGCCACCTTCGAATCGCTGGCACGCGAGTACTCCCAGGACGGCAGCGCGCGCGACGGAGGCGATCTGGGCTGGTCCTCGCCGGGCCAGTTCGTGCCCGAATTCGAGCGCGTGCTCAATGCCCTGCAGCCCGGCGAGATCAGCGAGCCCGTGGTGTCGCGCTTTGGCGTGCACCTGATCAAGCTGGAGGAGCGGCGCGAGGCCCGGCTGACACCGCGCGAGCAGCGCGAGATGGTCCGCAACGTCGTGCGTGAACGCAAGACGGAAACCGACTACAACGCCTGGCTCAAGGAACTGCGCGGCCGTGCCTACGTCGAATACCGCGAGCCTCCGCAATAAAGATATTGCCCCCACGGTCGCCCACTGCGTGTGGCTCCCTGCCCCGAGGGGGCCGCGTTTTGCCTTGGGAGCGGCCCGGCGGCAAAACCCTGGCCCATCAAGGGAGCCCGCTTTATTCAGGGACGGCCTACAGCAGAAACCATGAAACACATTCCCCGCAAGCGCTTCGGCCAGAACTTCCTGACCGACGGTGCTATCATCGACAACATCGTCCAGGCCATTGCGCCGCAGCCCGGCCAGCCCATGGTGGAGATCGGGCCCGGCCTCATGGCCTTGTCCCAGCCGCTGGTCGAGCGCCTGGGCAGGCTGACCGTGATCGAGCTGGACCGCGACCTGGCCCTGCGCCTGCGCCTGCGGCCCGACCTCGACGTGGTGGAGTCCGACGTGCTCAAGGTGGACTTCCGCGCCCTCGCGGCACGCCTGGGCGTGCCCAAGCTGCGTGTGGTGGGCAACTTGCCCTACAACATCTCCAGCCCCATCCTGTTCCACCTGCTGGAGCAGGTCGACGTGGTGCAGGACCAGCATTTCATGCTGCAGAAAGAGGTGATCGACCGCATGGTGGCCGATGCCGGCACATCCGCCTACGGCCGCCTGTCGGTGATGCTGCAGTGGCGCTATGCGATGGAGAACGTGCTGTTCGTGCCGCCGGAGAGCTTCAATCCCCCGCCCAAGGTGGACAGCGCCGTGGTGCGCATGGTGCCGCGCGCGCAGCCGGCGCAGCTCGATGCGGGGTTGCTCGAGGCCATGGTGCAGGTGGCTTTCAGCCAGCGCCGCAAGATCCTGCGCAACACGCTGGGCAAATGGCTGGACGAAAAAGGCTTTGCCGGCGAATTCGACCTGCAGCGCCGGGCCGAGGAAGTGCCGGTGGCCGAATACGAGGCCCTGGCCGCGCAGCTATCGCAAAACTAGGAGCTGCTGGCGCTTGCCGGGCAAGCATCTCAATATTGTTGAACCTGATTAGGTACTAACCTCAGACGAACTTCATCCACCCTCCAAGAGTCTTACCCAGTAAGACTCGTGCTCAGCCAAGCATCCAGAGGCGTGTGATGTCCCAGAACCTCATCCAATTCCAGCACGGCCTGTCCTGGCCCCAGTTCCAAGCCCTCTATGGCACCGAGGCCCAGTGCGAAGCCGCCGTGGTCGCCGCCCGCTGGCCCCACGGCTGGCGCTGCGCGCACTGCGGCTGCATGCGCTTTTTTCACACCCGCAACGGCCCGGGACGGCTGCTGTGGGAGTGCCTTGTATGCGGTTACCAAAGCTCCAGCATCGCCGGCACCGTGATGGAGCACACCCACTTGCCGCTGCGCCAATGGTTTGTCGCCATGTACCTGCTGACGCAGAACAAGAACGCCATCAGCGCCCTGGCACTGAGCCGCCAGATAGGTGTCTCCTACAAAACCGCCTGGCTGCTCAAGCACAAGCTGATGCAGACCATGCTGCTGCGCGATGAGCGGCATCTGTTGCAGGGGCGCGTGGAGATCGACGATGCCTACCTGGGCGGCGAGCGGGCAGGCCACATCAACGGCGGGCGCAAGCCCATGAACAAGACGGCTTTCGTGGCTGCCGTGCAGAGCACGGCCGATGGCCGCCCCTTGTACATGCGCCTGACACCCGTGGCAGACTTCAACAATGCGGACATGATCGATTGGGCTCGGCGCTATGTAGCGCCGGGCTGTCATGTGGTCAGCGACGGTACACGCGCCTTTGCCCAGGTGCGCCGGGTAGGGGCGCAGCACGAAGTTCATGTCACCGGGGGCGGTCGGCGAGGCTGTAGCGCGGTGCAATTGCACTGGGTCAACACGTTGCTGGGCAACCTCAAGACCAGCCTGGCCGGCACGCTGCATGCGTTTGACCATGCCAGGTATGGTGCCCGCTACCTGGCCGAGTTTGCCTACTGTTTCAACCGGCGCTTTGACATGCCGGCCATGATCCCTCGGCTGCTGCATGCGGTCGCTATTACCCAGCCTTTGCCTTTGCGGGTCTTGCGCTTGTCTGAGGTAGGTACCTAATCAGGTTGTTGAATAGAAAAATGCCCGCCTGTCAGGCGGGCATTGCTATTGAAGCGATAGCTCAGAGAAAGGAATAGAAGCAGCGGAAGGGCACCTTGCGCTCGGCCCAGTAGTCGGCCGCATCGCGGAAGGCATCCAGCAGCTGCTCGCGCACTTCCTTGTCGAACTTGGGCGTGGTGGGAATCTGGTCCAGCACCACGACGAAGCCCGGCTGCTGGCCGGCCTTGTGGATGGGATCGGTCAGGCAGTCGTAGAGCGCATCCCAGTTCTTGCCGAAATGGGCGGGAAGGTGGAACTGCGTGGCCAGCAGCTCGAGGATGTCGGCCTTGGTCTGGGCATGGGCCAGGTTGGCATACAGGAAGTGCGCACCCAGGGTCTCGGCGGCGGCTTGCAGATCGGGAATGCGATAGGCGCGGATGGACTGCACGATGTTCGGGCGAACATTGCGCAAAGGAGTGTCGGAGTTCTTACGAAGTGGCGTGTCCATCTCCGTGATTCTTTCTAAAAACATCAAAAAATCGGGCTCGGGCAGCGCTGATGGACGTGTAGGCAGCCGGCGCAAATCGCATCTGCATACATATACGGCGCTGGGGCGTTTTTTCGAGCAAGGCTTCAATGGCGGCGCTGCGGCTCATTCGACGATCTGCTTGAAGCTGCTGTAGTGGTCGCTGGTGTAGTAGCAGGCGTCGGGTTGCTGCGGCTGCTGGCCGCCGCAGACGATGCGCCGCGCGCCGCGGTTGCGGGAGCCGGGCGTGCGCACCGTATATTCGCGGTAATAGCCGCGCGGCTGGCGCGGCAGTATGCGCTCGCGGTTGCCGAAGGCGGTACCGTCCTTGTCGCTGCTGAACGGGCCGCCCTGCAGGATGCGTGCATAGGTGGTGCGCCCCTCGCGCGGCAGATCGGACAGGGCAATGGTTTCCAGTCCCGAGGAGAACGCCGTCGGCTCGGGCGTGCCGCGCGCCTGCACGGCAGGCGCTGCCAACACGAAAGCTGCGCCCAGAAAGAGCGCCAAACCTGTCTGGTACGCCTTGGCGGCGGCGGCCTTGAGCATTCACTACACCTTTCAGAATCTCAGGTAAGGCCTGAAATTTCGACCCGTAAGTTTGACGGATAGGCCCTGAAATTGCAAGGTATGCTTAAATTTTGTGCAGTTTGCACAGGATTCTTGACAGTTGGAATCGTCCGCCGGTGGCCCGCCGGCGTCGTTGCCGGGGCGCGGGATGCGAAAAAGGCCCGCAGCGCCGGGCGCTGGCGGGCCTTCTGGGGCTGGGCCTGGCGGCTGGTCAGCGGCTCACGTTGGCGTCGGCCACGGTCAGTGCCGTCATGTTGACGATGCGGCGCACCGTGGTGCTGGGGGTCAGCACATGCACGGGCTTGGCGGCGCCCAGCAGCACGGGGCCGATGGCAATGCCGCCGCCGGCGGCCTGCTTGAGCAGGTTGTAGCTGATGTTGGCGGCATCGATATTGGGCAGCACCAGCAGGTTGGCGTCGCCCAGCAGCGTGCTGTTGGGCATCAGCTTGGCGCGGGACTTGCCGTCCAGGGCCACGTCGCCGTGCATTTCGCCGTCCACTTCCAGCCACGGCGCCTGCGTGCGCAGCAGCTCCAGCGTCTGGCGCATCTTGACGGCGCTGGGCTGGTTGCTGGAGCCGAAGTTGCTGTGCGACAGCAGCGCGGCCTTGGGCTTGATGCCGAAGCGCATCATTTCCTCGGCGGCCATGATGGTGATCTCGGCCAGCTGTTCGGCCGTGGGGTCGTAGTTCACATGCGTGTCCACGAGGAAGACCTGGCGATCGGGCAACAGCAGCCCGTTCATGCACGCATAGGTGGCCACGCCGGCGCGCTTGCCGATCACCTGGTCGATGTACTGCAGGTGGTGGGCCGTATGCCCCCAGGTGCCGGTGATCAGGCCGTCCACCTCGCCCTTGTGCAGCAGCATGGCGCCGATCAGCGTCAGGCGGCGGCGCATCTCGATCTTGGCGATCGGCGCGGTGACGCCCTTGCGCTCGGTCATGCGGTGGTAGGTCTGCCAGAAGTCGCGGTAGCGCTCGTCGTGCTCGACGTTGACCACGTCGTAGTCCACGCCCTCCTTCAGGCGCAGTCCGAATTTCTCGATGCGCTGCGCGATGACGGGCGGGCGGCCGATCAGCGTCGGGCGGGCGATGCGCTCGTCCACCACGATCTGCACCGCGCGCAGGATGCGCTCTTCCTCGCCCTCGGCATAGGCCACGCGCTTCTTGGCCGCCTTCTTGGCCGCGGTGAAGATGGGCTTCATCGCCGTGCCCGATGCGTAGACAAAGGTCTTCAGGTGCTCGCGGTAGGCGTCCAGGTCGGCAATCGGGCGCTGGGCCACGCCGCTCTCGGCCGCCGCCTGGGCCACGGCCGAGGCGATCATCATCATCAGCCGCGGATCGAAGGGCTTGGGGATCAGGTACTCGGGGCCGAAGCTCAGCTCCTGGCCCACATAGGCGGCCGCCACCTGCTCGCTCTGCTCGGCCTGGGCCAGCTCGGCGATGGCGTGCACGCAGGCGATCTCCATCTCGGTGGTGATGGTGGTCGCGCCGCAGTCCAGCGCGCCGCGGAAGATGTAGGGGAAGCACAGGACGTTGTTGACCTGGTTCGGATAATCGGAGCGGCCGGTGGCCATGATCACGTCATCGCGCACGGCCTTGGCATCTTCCGGCGCGATTTCAGGGTTGGGGTTGGCCAGCGCGAAGATCACCGGCCGGGCCGCCATGCGCGCCACCATGTCCGGCTTGAGCACGCCGCCGGCCGACAGGCCCAGGAACACGTCGGCGCCGTCGATCACCTGCGACAGCGTGCGCTTGTCCGTCTCGCGGGCGAACTCGGCCTTGTCGGGGTCCATCAGCTCGGTGCGGCCCTGGTAGACCACGCCGGCCAGGTCGGTCACGAACACGTGCTCGCGCTGGAGGCCCAGCTTGAGCAGCAGGTTCAGGCAGGCCAGCGCCGCGGCGCCGGCGCCCGAGGCCACGAGCTGCACGTCCTCGATCTTCTTGCCCGCGACCTTCAGCGCGTTGATCATGGCCGCCGCCACCGTGATGGCCGTGCCGTGCTGGTCGTCGTGGAAGACCGGAATGTTCAGGCGCTTGCGCAGCTCGCGCTCCACGTAGAAGCACTCGGGCGCCTTGATGTCCTCGAGGTTGATGGCGCCAAAGGTGGGCTCCAGCGCGGCGATCACCTCGACCAGCTTCTGCGGGTCCTTCTCGTTGATCTCGATGTC
>Ga0153918_1000745_pt1 | contig 14361 bp, 17 predicted proteins | sample TSFL002MetaG_FD_104687 | JGI IMG/M metagenome (GOLD analysis project Ga0153918, IMG submission 104687) | Attine ant fungus gardens microbial communities from Florida, USA - TSFL002 MetaG | ecosystem: Host-associated > Fungi > Mycelium > Unclassified | place: USA: Florida, Paynes Creek Historic... | reverse complement strand
ATGTATAGTCCACAACCGTACCACCTTCTGGCCTTGAAATTGTGTTTTAGTAGAATTGTCCCGAGTCTTGGCCCGACATTACAACCCTTTGAGGTTGGCTTGGTGCTTGTTGAAGGGTGAGCGTATACAAGCTATCGCCCGGTACGAGATGAAGTACGGCACTAGGCAAGATCGACCGCCTTAAAGGTGCTAGGGCCAACAGTTGTCTTTTGTCTAATCAATAGTACTGAACTATCGTCTTGGATAAGAGGCTCCATTCATCAAGATAGTGTGCAAATCGATGTCACCGGACGAACGCCAAGAAATGGAGCAGGGTATCCAACATCAGCTTTTGCTGCGTTAGAACCACGAGTATGTGCTGGATTGAACGTTGATTTGGTACATAGAACATGCAGTATCGCAGAAGCCTTCGCAAAGTGTTTGCAACCAATGACGTAATTATCTTAGCGCTGTGCTCAGACGACAACTGGGATATTCAGTTTCATGCAAGTGTACAGAGAGGAAGACATTTGCTATGCAGTGTCTGATGGAAAGAGAATGAACAAGGAGAGATTTCAGGATTTATCAAGTGCAGGCAATGAATGATAGAGAATAGGTGACCTTACAATGTCATCCAAAGTATTCAAAAATATCCAATTCATTATCTACAATGCAGGAAAGCCAGAGCAATGCCTAAGGAGATCGGTAGAGAGCTGAATGAATTTTATCAGTGAATGGTATCACATAATCCTCTTTAGTATATTTTCACATGAACATCACTGACTTTTTTTGACCGCGTCAAACAGATTTTGACAGTTTTGAGGACAGACATGATCCCACTCGTCCATCCCTGCTCTTCAAATGTAGAAATTTCAAGCAGACTAGTCACACCCAAATTTTGACTACAAGTGTTATTTTCAGTACAACATTTGCATCAGTGTAATTACACGTGGACAACGACAGAGTACAAGACTTCAAACCGTCGCATTCAATGGTAAAAGATAGTATAGGGGCTACGTAGGATTGAGTCAAGTCGTGAGGGGGAACTGGAAGGTTCCTTACTGTGCCAAAGACATGATAGTAGTGGCCGCTCACACCGCCATGACCGGGACCTCCATAGTATGCCATAGGGAACCACTTCATTTCGATTAAGCAAATATGCGAGGAACATCAATAGGGATAATTCACGTACATATTCAATAGGCATTTGTTCCTTGAAGGCTCGAGAATATCTTGCAGAAACTGATTCATCTACGATTGGAGTTCCATGACGTGGCAAGACAAATTGACCAATTTGCATCTCTGTATCTGTAATAATGCCCCGCGATATTCGCGCATAGGAGGTCCGATACAGTCCTCGATAAAATATATATTCGCACCTGGGATACAAGTCAGATCAGCAGCTGCACGAAGTCATATACTATGTTAGGATCGAGGCGTTAAGCATTTGGGACATACCACCTGTCTAGATCATCTTGATCAATATCGTGGACACGCCCATCTGTCACCATAATTTCGTAGGGATTTGCTTTGGATGAATTAGGTAATTCCGAAAAATGCTCAGCGAAGGCCAGACTTACGACGCTTGGCCAGAGGTTTTGTGACTACATAGCCCAAGAAGATAACGGGTTTTGGATAGGATGCAGCCATGATTCTGGCCAATTCGGTACTCTGCAATTCACGATCTAAAGGATCTTCCTCTTAAAAAGGTCACTACTTAGTCACAGTATGATAGTAAAAAAGAACGTGCCTTGGCCATTATGAGCAACAACCACGGTGACTTGGGTGCCATAGATGTCTAAAACAGCTTCAATCGCTGGCGCAAGTTCACCATGCGGTGAGGGAAGTAGGTGATGAGTAGACCGGATTATGGGAAACTGGCTCGCCAATAAGAGTTACAAGCAAATGCAATCAGATTGTCATGACTTACTTTCGATAGAAGGGCGCATCCCCATGTGTGTCGATTCGGGCCAGGTCCAATATCTACATTCTGTTGAAAGTACATGAGCCAAGTGAGATCATTGAGAATTTTGATACAAACATAACCCAAATTTTCAACAGCCACCCTTGTTCTGAGACCAAATTAGATAACTACTCATAGTCAACCAATGCCCGAGGAAGCACTCACAAATCACGGTGGCCAAAAGAAGTTCTCTTCAGGGACGATCCAGGAACCATCAGTCAGGTTTGGTCGGATACAAAACATACACCGGCGTACATGTAAATCCGTCTCAAGGAGACCTACAATGTCCAGTTGCATGTCCCGGACCAAATTCCTGATTCCTCGTTGACTATCATGACCTTCGTTATCAAAACCGAAATGAACTGTCCATATACCAGCTTGAATAATCCTCGGTCCTGGTTTAAAAGGCTGCGGACTGGAAAGTGGAAACCGAAATAGTGTGACGAGACCAGAAAAGACAGACATCAATACAAGAAAAATATATACGTATGACGCCTTAGTGCGAGAGATGGGAACTGAGAGTTTGTCATTGGTAGCACTTGCAAAGAATGGGAAGAGGAGTGCTACTTGAGTAAAGAGTACCCTGCAAAGGCAGATGAGGTTGAGAAACAATTTAACCATTGCAAGGTTGATAAGCTTACCAGTTAGTCCTTTCCCGGAAGTAAGTACCTCCCGGAACAAAAGCGTATGCCACAGTGAAGATACTAGCGAGATTCAATAAACAATAAACGACGAATGCTGTACCTAGCATGCGTCCTGCGTAAATCCTCGTAGCAGCTACTTGCTCGAATACAAAAGGGGTGATACACATCACGAAGAATCCGACCCCTAAGCCACCAGCATACCCAGTCCAGTTCTCATACATGTAGAGAACATAGGTAGAAGTAGCACCGAAGGCGTAGAAACTTGGATGAGTAATGAACGCGTAGATATGATTGGTAACGCTTTGGTCAATAAATCTCTGGTTCTTAATCCTTGTCTGAGAAGGCCCCGATTCAGGTGCATTGATTTGATAAGATTCCGTACAAGCGTAAAGGCCCAGAGCGAGGCCAAGACATTGGACGATGATGGTTAATCCACAATGAAGATGAGGCACAGGCCCTCGAGGAAGACCGTCTTCATATCCAGTCCAGGACCAAGCAATCAAAGTACTCGAATCAGCGAGCAGGTTATGAATGGTGAAAATGAGACTCCCGAGTGCCAGTGCAGGAGACAACCAGGAACGATGACTTGGCGTTACAGGCAACGCAGCAAGTCTGAAAGCTGTAGAGTTTCGCGTGGACAGCTCGAATACGGCCAAAATGGCTAATGATATGCCAGTTTTATTCAGCCCTCCTGATTTGCCATTGATGAATGGCCACACTATCCAGTGACAATCAACCCCGCCACATATGAGGAACACAATTAACTCACAGGGATTGTTCGTGTGGTTCATGATTCTCACAAATGATGTCACGACCCAGCCCAGCCCAAACACTTGTTGAATGAGAAGTCTTATTCATATATTAGATTAATTATCTTACCAAACGCCTGGTAACATGGCTCATCTCCAATCCATTTAACCGCTGCAGCAAGCGTTCCAAGTACTGCAGCCGGCGTTACAGCAAGTAGCCTATGTAAAGGTTTATCGAAGGCATAGGCTGCTAGCCCGACTAGCGATGAGCTCTGAAGAATAATCTGACCCCTTTTACTCTGAGAGAAATCGTTAAAAGAAGAGAATCCAAGAAGGAAAGGGGAAAGAACAGCCGAAAGGGCAAATTCTTGTCCTGCAATTCCTAGCTCCCAGATGGAAAAATAGAAGAGCGTCGGAATGAGGGCGGTAAACAAGGTTAAAAAGACAAATGCTAAGGAGGAACGTCAAATAATGCTCCAATTAGAAGATGATTGAACATACAGAGATACACATCAGATACAAAAGATAGCTGAGATCTCAGAGTGACTGCAGGCAGTATCATCCGTATAGGATGCCTTCTTTCGATTGAAGACCCAAGGTTGCTCTGGCTTTTCTTGGTTTGTTCGTCAACATTGATTTTGACATTCATCTCTTGAGCTGCAACCTCTTCATTGGACAAAATATCACATTTTCTGATTTCGAGATAGGTCAACTGCAATCAGCGAAGCATTTCATGCAAGGCGATGGAGACTCTGGTACATTTGTGTTGTCATTTCACTCGAAGGCCCAATGATTATCTGAATCATTGATGAGGCCCTTTATAGAGTAGAGACTGAATGATGGGCATACCTTAAGATCTGCCTCAGCAAAGTCTCGTTCGGCTATGGAATCATACAACACATCAAAGAATATAAGACCCCATTCGAAAAAAGCATATCGAGTATAAGCTATATCATCAGTTGCCCAATCTGACCCATCAATCCAGTTCAATTCAAACCAGACTGACCTCCAGGTATACGGTTGACCTTGTGTTGAATAAAGAAATAGACAAGTGGTACGATAGACAGGAAGAAGCTGAGAGTATGTCAGTTTGAAGGAAAGGAGAAGATTGAAGAAGTCGCTGACGCAGCTGCAACCCAGGCTCTATGATTGTACTGGAATTTTAGCCAGTTTCTTTCTAGAAATCACAGTTGCCGGACCTGCGTCTCCAAATAGTTCTCTTCCGAGAGAATAATACACCACCAATCATCCATGGAAGATTGCAAACCATGTACAAGATCATGAACACGTCGTGGGCATCATGATCATCAGTAGACGTGATGTACACCCAGCCGCCACAAGAAAAAGTCCGAATGAGACCTATTAAAAAGAGTATTCTAGGCCATAAAGAAGTTCTGGACCACTGCGACTGGTGTTGATAGAGCAAGTAAACGAGAGCGAACCGAGGTCCAGACGTTAACGCGATCAGTATCTGAAAAACACTGCGTTCAGGATACCAATCGCCAATTCTGCAGAAAATATCAAGACAATATCAATTCGTTGATTATTCAACTCACGTCGCGGACACCGAAGGAAACCATTCCTGTGGATATCCGGCTACGCCATTCTTGACGATCTTCTCATAATGCAGAAGACATCCAATGAACAACGCAGATAAAAATGCAGCACACGCAAGAACAGTATGAGCCTTAGCGATCGATGCAGCCCTGAGTGTGACAGGGAGAGAGTTGCTCATGGTGGTCGCTGCGAACGCGCCCAGATTAAGATCAATCACGATGTAATACACGTGATCCTGAGCGTGTCCAGGCAGATACTACCTATTGCCTTACTATGGCTAGCGACAATTCTATACCCATCACTGTTTTCACAGGCTTTCTAGGGGCAGGGAAAACTTCAGTCATTCTTTCTCTTCTGCCTAAGCTGCCACCTGGCTACAAGGCAGTCTTATTAAAAAACGAATATGGTGACATTGAAGGTGCATTAAATTGTTTGGCCTTGGTTTTGGAGATTACACTTCTGATGCCGCAGCAGTAGACAGTAAGCTTGCAAACGAATCAAGCTTATCTGGGGTTAGCGAGATCTTGAATGGTTGTATGTGAGTATGGTCGAGCTATCAAGTCAAGAGCAGGTCCATGGAATACGACTACAGGTGCTGTGTTCTTGTCGGCCAAATGCAAACGGCTCTTCTTGAGATCAGAGGTGGGTTCATCGTGCAGAGTCTGCTTTCCGAGCCACTGAAGTTGATTGGGTAGACAAATTCCGTCCTGACCGTATACTCATCGAATGCTCGTTCGTAATTTCCCTAGCCCTATTAAAAGCGTTATTAACTAGGCTTTCCCTGGGAAACAGTGGATCGGCATTTCCTGCAACCCTAGCATTTCAGATCAGAGAAATTGAAAGGATGACAGACGGTGACCTCAAGCTTGATGCCATAATCACCGTGATTGACGCTGAGAATTTCGCGGGGTACGAGGATCAATCTCCAACTGCGCGAATGCAGGCTTCGTATACCGATATCCTCCTCATCGTGAGCTTTTAAATAACCCTCCCTGAAGGGTCGTGAATAACATCAAGGTTAGAATAAATGGGAACATGTTTCCGAAAGGCAACTTGACGAAGTCATTGACCATCTGAATACGTTGAATGATGCTACACCGAAAATCAAATGCCAGGGTAGAAATGGTGTTGACCCAGATCTCATATTTGGTCACCAAACCAAGTTGTTTCTCGAGCCTATCTCTTGTACAGATAGAGCACATCACAACGAAGTAGAGACTGCGACTCTCTACAGGGGAGGGGCACTGGAGAGACAAGAGTGTTCTGATTTCAAGGAACATTCTTTTCATGACCATTCACATGCAGCCAAGGGTCTAGAACGAGAAGTTTTAACCAAAGCGCTCCAGTTATTATCTAAAGAAAACACATGGAGGCTGAAGGGATTCCTTCGGTTGATCGATAAGGATTCTTCCACTTCCTCGGTCTACATTCTGAACTGGGCATTTGGCCGTTCCGAGCTCAGTGCGGTCAAACCTGAGAATGCCCATAACTACCTGAAAGATCAGGAAATAACCAGACTCACAATGATGGGAGAACCAGGGGAGATCGCGAGGGTAGCACGGAACTTTGCAGACAATATCGGAGCCTGTGTTCTCTAATAGCTGTTTGATCACATTTATCAGCATCAAATTGGGCATGTGAGAATGATTGGATCCTGGTAAATCATGTTCAGAACTTGACATGTGATAAGTGAGTGCCCTGTTGATCATCTCATCTTTTATTCAACACCTTAGTTCCCTCTTAATCATCTTTGGCTTTTCCTTCGCCATAAGTACTATTAATGCTTTCCTACGCTTTCAACACAGGTGTGTCAACCATTCTACAATGTGAATTGCCACATCTACTTATAAGTAGCGAGCACGTACTTTCACTTACCCATCGACGAGGATGAAGATCAGGACATAGAAAATTACGAACGCAAATACTTAACATGGGTTGCAGAGCCCTCAGCTCCCGAAAACTTCTCATCTACAACTTCGCGCCAGTCCCAGGCACATTTCGATATTTCGTCAGAGGCTGAGCGACTGGAAACACTGAAAACGGTTCTCTCTACTAATTGTCTCTATGAGATACTCGGGGTACCTAAGTATTCCAGCCTTGACAAAATAACCCTGCGAAGGGCATATCTTGCACGGAGTCGAGCATGTCACCCAGAGTATGCTTCCTCCCAAGTGGTTTCGCCCTTTCCCTAAAATTATCATCAGTAAATTTCCTGACAATCCTGATGCCACGCGTGCCTTTCAAAAGGTTGCTGTTGCCTATGAAGTTCTGAGCAAACCTTCGCATAAACGCGCGTATGATACACGTTCGACAGACTCCGAATATGATGTATTTGCTATACATCCATCTAGCCATGCTGAAGAGACATTCAAGGGAGTCGTTCTGAGTGTTTTCAATGATTTCTTGGATGGTGATCTGGAAATTATCCGGACATTATTGAGTCCGTATAATTCAGACCATCTACGAGCGTTTGACTGATTTTTTACGGAATATAGAAGCTCTGAATGAGATAAATCCTTCGATGCGGCTCGAAGAGGATGGCATAAACTCTGTTTTGGTTACTCTTGAGGCAATTCGTGAGCGAGCGTTGAGTACGTGGAATCTTTACTCACAAAGTATTCATCAGTTGACCTCGACTTCAGCGTGTCGGGCATGCATCAACGCACTTCATGCTGAGCTGACTCGATTACTCGAAGTGCAACATGCCTTCAAGGGGTTATCTTATTTCGATATTTTCGGGCGCACGAAAATAACAATCCAAATAACCCGAATTGCTCTCGGCCTTCCCATCGTTCTAGAGCAAGCATTTGGTCGCCAAGCTTTCACGCGTGAGACTGCCCGGGAAAACGAAAAACAGCTATTTCCTCGCCATGTCACAAGATTGATCAAGGGTGTCGATGCAGCACTCGAAAAGATGGAGAGGATACTCAAATGACTGACGATGATGCACAGTTGAAACATATTCCTTTTGCTATACTTTGTGGTGCACGATCGATCATTCAATCCTCTATAGGGTCATCTCCCGATTTTGCTTATACAAGGGACTTTGGATCTTGTCCATTTATCATATCACACTGTTCACGAAATGCCAGCATCTCCATGACGTTCGATAGTTGTGTCGATATCCTCATGCCTTTAGTATGCTGTTGCTTTGTGTCCATCCACCTAGAACAAGTGACATACTCTAATTATGTTTCCTCCAATTTATCATATACCTCGATCGATAATGCCTTGTCACGGGTTCACCTGCTGGATCACCTGTCCTTCGATTTCAACCCATTCCCCTTCGTGCAGTGCTACTTTGTTCCATCTTTCGAGCATGGCATCTCAATGAGACCAGGTGGTCATTTCCCTGGCTAGACTTGGTTTACATGTGTTCTCTTCTGTATCATTGTGCCCTGTGTCCATCTATGGATTTTGTTACAACAAAATTATTTTGCTTAACTGAGAATGTTTCCATGCTTCATCCAGCCCGAACCGGCGACCTCTCCTCAGTTCATTGAGCTAAATCCCATAAAACGGGAGGATATTCAGATATGATAACTTTCCCATAATAGCGCTTCCTGTGAAAAATACTGATTCAAGGTTTTGAGCTGATATCTGACATTGAAAGAGGAGGACCATTACCTTGAATAGAGGTTGAGTTAACATTTGATGGTATGGCCCCAATATCTTGACGCAGACAACTTGGTCATGAGATATGCCTTTCCAGATATCGCCTTGATCAATAGGGTCATCTTCTAACATCTTTACTCCTTAAAGTTTGAAACAACGAAATAGAGCGCTGACTTTGTGGATAGACATGTAAGAGTTTGCAGCAGGATTGCTCTGTTAGGGTTGCACACAGAAATCTAGGACCTGATCGAAAGTACGGTTCAAAAAGACACAGGAAAACCGGCGAGATAACAACTTGAAGGTAGTCTAACACAATCCGAGCTTCATCTCCTCTATACACAAGAAAAGCTTTGTACTTCAGTCTATCTTGGAAAATGTCTACCACAAGCAATTCGGTTAACTGTGACAACACAGGGTTAACTGTGACAACACAGACGTGAATGGAATTATGAGGAAGGAGATGACATATTTGGACTCACGAAATATAAATAGGGACAAGGGGAGATTAATGAGGTGGGCTCGTTCGGAAATTGGAGATCTGGGCTCGAATATCACCTCGTGCTAGTCAGTGTAAATTAGGACTTGCTACAAAAAGGACTGCTCGATCTGGGCCAAGAAGATGTCGTGGACGAGGGGATCTCCTCAAATGATTGAAAGCTTGTCGGTGTACCAGGAACTGTAACATGATTCAGGCTCCACATGCTACTATGAATTGCTCTGCTATTATCATCTAGAAGAAACTGCAACGGAGCCACTGACTGGCGCTGAGCTGCAGATGTGCCAACATCATCATTGATCTCAGTTGCAGTATGATCTTTGGTGGCGACAGAATATATGGGTGGATGTTCCCATAATGTGATCAAGAATTCCAATCCACGGAATGAAACATCGTCGTCGGCATCACTATCGACAGATTTCTCCGTAGAATGATCCGGGAACTTTGTCATCTGGAGTTTCCAGTTTGGATGTATCTGGAGAATCGAGAGCCATAAAAGGACAGTGAGCTGTTGACAGACTGATTTAATGGTTGTAATGGGGCTGTCACAGAACTGCCAGCAAGTGTCAACCAGAGAGGAGGCAGAGGTGGGACCTGAGGTTTTGAAGGAGGTCCGGCAGTTACCACCGCCCCTCGGTCTCTGAATCCAGTTCCCAGTGACGACTGACTCTGTTGACAGGAACTCGGGTACTGGACTCTCTTGTATTCAAGTGTTCGGCTAGCATGGCCGTAGTGAAAGAATTGTCAGAGGAGACATTTGAGGGGCCTTCGACTTCGAGGTCATCCTTTGATCTTGCACACTGCCGCCGAGCAGCGGCAGGTAGTCTGAGTCTACCTCTCCTTCTACTTCATTGACCTTTGATGTAGTTGTTGGTCTTTGCAGCAGTGAAGGGAACCGCCATCCAACTGTGGGGAAACCAAACAACACGAAATTTCTGGTTAGAGATCCTTTAAAGAAAGGTGTAGATATTTCTGCTCCTGAGTGTGATGAGAACGACAGGCACAACCAAGTATGATCTTATTTTGTGCTGCCGAGTAGCTAAGATTCAACTCACATCGGCGTCCATTACCGTTGGAAAAGTCTAAATCTTGCTTCACCCTTCTATGGTGCCAATGTCCTGCCGTAGGCTTGTCAACCCAGAAGAGCCGATACTGTAGTTCAATGAGCTAGAAAATTTAGCCTCACAATCAACAAATGGATATGCCATGGAGCTGCAAGTCACCAGACTATAGCTCTGTGTATGACATGATGCTTAGGAGAAGATATATTGGTAGTTGACAATGTGGAGCATGGAATTATGAAAATTTTAGTATTCAAAAGTATATAAAACTAAATTGATTTTGACCAAAAAGGTGTCTTATACTAAGAAGTTCCCAAACCTTCAGTCGGCGAGATGGCTGAGTTGGAGCATGAGACTTGAACGCAGAATGTCACGTGGTGACAAATGCGATTAGGTTGGACGTTCGAACCTCATCTTGACCACTAATGTTGCCTTCTCAAAGGCATGATGAATCAAGCACAAATTGTGCAAAGAGGTAAAAAAAAAACTCAGTTCAGCAGCTGTGGAAATAATTCCACAGCTCTGAATTGTTTTTGGTCATGTTAAAAAGATTTCACACCCACTCTCTTCGGTCATATTTTGCATGGTCTGCCAAGAGCAAGTTAATTTTTGGCGATGTTCGAGGAGGATAAGAAGGTAACCTCGACTCACATTCAGATTATCGTTCCCGCTCGTCTTCTAGTTCGTCTCTTCGAAATTCTGGTGCTCAAGTACAACTTCAAAGCTCCTGAACTCTCAGTCAAGCTCAGAATGGAGAGACACATGCTCATTTGCGGAATTTCCCCAGCAGCACCATCATATAGCATTTCAGAAAATGGCCTTCTGCCCTTGTGTGTGTTATCCCAATGGATCAGTCAGTGGCTGTCACTTGTTCAGATGCCTATTTTGACCGCGGTCCTGTGTCAGAGCATGAATCTCATCATTACTTCGTCACTAGCATTCTGCCTCTCCACTGTTACTCATTTCACTATAGTTACTTTTGATCTTCATTCTTGCTTTAATATTCATGTGATGCTCATATTTAAATTTACACTCCCACCAGGACCCAGCCTTCGATACTCAGTTCTAGGTGATTCGAGTGTAACTACCTCGCTAAGGTCTTGCCGCATCTTACAATCACTCTATCTACCATGCAGTTTTTTGGTGTTGTCAGCCCCATGTCATGGCGTTGTCCTCTTCCAATAGCTACATAGTAAAAAATCCTCATGAGGTTCCTCACAGACCAGAATGTAATACAGGACTCGCAAATGATCAGACTGATCATATTGGTGTGTTTATCTCGAACCACCTGGGAAATAATGTCCTAATGAAGATACTGCAGGTCCTGGAATGCATTCAAATTGGGACAGCCACAACCAGGGGTAGGGGATAAAGGTAACTATCAGTCTACCTTTGACTCTGGGTGGGATGTATACACAGCCAAATGAGGGATCTAGATAAAAATGACAATGTTAGCCCAATCACAAAGAGGAATCAATAGATCAAAAATGATCGTTAACGATCCATTGTCCGATCCATGGCATGCATTGTTATAGATAGATATATACTACAAGTTCCTAATGGTCTGTGGATGTAGGGTAACATCATCGAAAATAACCCATACAAGAACGTAAAAAACTACCATGGAAGGGGGGGGGGCCTGGGAACAACGGCAACAGAGAAAAAAAAAAAAGACCAGACAACTAACGAGAGAAAGCAATAGTACACATGAGCACACACACACACACAAACGCGAGCATGAAGAAGCATGGGGGCAATTCATGGATTAATCGATTTTGAATTCAAAAATGAAAAGATTCGAAAAGAAATACAAAAAGAAAAACCACGTTCAGTAATCTGTAATCAATGTATAAAGAAAAAGGAAAAAAGAAAAAACCACAGAATCATTTCCTGGTCATCGAGGAGACTGAATAGTTGAACCAAAAAAAAAAAACGTAATTCACCGCCTCCAATTTGCAGTATTCCATCCAGGTGTTTGAATTTGCAAGGTCTGGGAAGGCGATGATATTTGATGAGGTGTAGGATCAGGCGTTCTCTCTTCCGACATAAACGTATTTTGTCCAGGTTGATGACAAGAACTTTCCTGTGCCGCCGCGGCCGCCGCCAATATCTGACTGTAGTCACTGTTGTGACCACGTCCTACTGCGACTCGGGTAGCAGTACCACTAACAGGTCCACCACCACTTCCGTTTGGGGGTTGGGATGAGGAGGACGCTCCATTTCCTTGTAATACATCAGAGGAAACTTGAACTTCTGGGAAGAATGGGTAGAATAAATTCGGTGGCATGTCAACAAGACGTTTATGAGGTGGTGTTGCAGCTCCAGGAGCACTAGTTGATCCGACGTGGTTGTTCGTTCCTGATGGTCCCGCAGAACCATTCAACGATCCTCGAATGACACCATACCCTCCCGTGCCAGCATTAGGGCCAGCAATACTCCCATGTCCATAAACAGTGGTAATCGTATTCGGTACCGGTGAAGAAATTGTAGGGGTGGCACCTGCACCACCGATGACAGCGAGATTTGCCTTTGGTCTAGGTGAACTTAATCCTTCTTCATCCCACTCTGGTTCAGGGATCAACACAGGATGAGATGAAGGCCCTATAGTATGCAAATCGACATTCATAACACGTTCGACTAGGCGTGCAATGAGCGGATGACCACCGGCGACATCTTTGCGTTCCCAACGCCATCGGAAACGTGGAATCATGTCGAGTGCCATCCAAAGATCTTCAAGCGCAGTCTGATGAGGCAAAACTTCGCATTGGGACATGTGTCCAAAGAGAATGACCATGGCAGCTATGTGTAAGGGAATAGGAGAGGTGAAGAAGGCGATATCTGGAAATCGGATGAGTTGATTGTGAATGACGATGACATTGTGGGAAGTAATGATAGCTAGAGTGAATCAATATCAGTGACAAAGTGTGCATTCAGGGATTAGTAGCGTACCATCCACAAGTGCCTGATGCCTGCTGGGATAGTTCAACTCTTTCGAACTAAATAGGGCCCTCAACAAGAGGATTCTGGCAATTCCAAGTTTCAACAATGTTAAACCCTCATCCTCTGTAATGCCTTGGACCAACTTGACTTTTCTGTCCAAGAGCCAGTCCTTGCTCCCACTAAAGTAATATTTGTATTTGTCGGGCAGATGATTCCTAAACTCGATCAAACTCTTGACAATCCTGGTGGCATTACGCATCACCGTGTCGCCAGCCTGTTTCTTAGGGGTGTACAAGGAATTGATGATGTCAGCTTGGATTTCAGCAACAGGGTGAGATAATTCGAAATGTTCGGAGAAATCGTCGTCCAAGGCTGGGTGGCGCTTACTGGCTTTCGAGCGAGAGGGACGAGGGGTGTCGGTATCACTTGGAGCTATGGCGAGAGGACGACCAAGAAGGATAGAAGTACCACGGTCGTGGACGAGGACTATACCCCAGAGACGAATGCGGAGTTGACATTCCTCTTCGCTAAAAAGGGGAATTTGAGGGAGGTGGGCACCTTGGGGAGAGGGAACGTATTGGGTGGAAGGGTCATGGTGGAGGCCGAGTTCGATAGAAAGGCGAACAAGGCTTCCGACAAGACGCCACAAAGTTCTTCCCTGACGCTGAAAAATAAAGTGAGTTGATAAGCGGCAGAAGAAAAGAATGAAGTACCTCGGTATAGAGGTACCAATGTAGGAGAATGAGTGCTTGGAGACTAGAGACGGAGACACGAAGATCGGGTTTCACGGCCAAGGCTCTCTCAAAGAACTCATCGTGGGAAGGCCAATCAGAAGGCATGAGGTCTTTAGAGACGGGAGAGATGGACTTGTTGATGTCTGCCTTGTTTTCAATATTGACGGTGCGATGATTGAGTTCACTGAGAGTGCCGAGGGCCAAGACAAGATAGACGCCGCAGATATGACCGGGATCGTGAACAGGTGCGCACTGGTCATAAAGGCCGGCAACGATGGAGTCGAATTCTTTGCGGGAGTAGATAGGCCTGTGGATGTTGAGTCTCTTGAAGTAGACATCGGCGATGACTTTGAACATGGCTCTGTCCTTGGGTAGCCAGACGACGATGCTGGAAGGGGAGAAACTGGAAGGAGAACAGGGGGCAAAGGCGAGGGTGGTGGCGATAGCGCCGTTGCGAGGAATAGTGAGAGGGAGCCAAGAGGAGGGATTGCGAGGTTTGATGGACTCGTGGCAGGAACGATCGCGACCGGAAGTAAGGCCGTTGTAGTCGACTGCGAGATCTTCTCTGTCGCTGGCTATTTGGAGTCTGAGATCGCTGACGGTGCTTGGAGAGACGCCAAAGT
>Ga0153918_1000743_pt1 | contig 14415 bp, 8 predicted proteins | sample TSFL002MetaG_FD_104687 | JGI IMG/M metagenome (GOLD analysis project Ga0153918, IMG submission 104687) | Attine ant fungus gardens microbial communities from Florida, USA - TSFL002 MetaG | ecosystem: Host-associated > Fungi > Mycelium > Unclassified | place: USA: Florida, Paynes Creek Historic... | reverse complement strand
TTACTATTTTAAATAAAAATAATAACACAATTGTTATTTTAAAAAAAATATTCATAAATTTAGTATTATAATTTATACTATTTTCAACTATTTTTGTAAGATTAGAATATTTTGTAGGAATATATTTATGTAATTTATTTAATATATATTTGTAAATTAATATATATATTAAGGCGCAGATTAGTATTAATTCCAATGCATTATATGCAAATATTACTTCTACTAATTCACTTAAGGGTGTTGAATATTCACCTAATTCAAATGGACTATTTATATAAAAATCAGGATTAGGTGATGGTACTCTAGTTACATCCGTATTAGCATGTGTACTAGTTTTAATACCTTCCAGGAAAGTATTATGTATATTTTCTCGTTCACACAAGCTTCTTTCCCCTTTTAGGGGTAGTCCAAATATTAATCCAGCACTAGTTACAAATCCAGTGCCACCTACTAGAGCTAGTCTTTGAATTGGTGGTAAACTAGTACTTGCTTTAGCCATACCGGCCGCAGCTGAACCTCCTGCACTCGCAGCACCTAAACTTTCAAAACTTTTGTTGAATACATTACTAGCTATAGTTAAAATTGTATCAACAGCTTTTTGTTTCACGGTTCAATTCACCATTAATAGATATATTCACATTATAATTATCTTTTTTTTTAATATTATTACTTATATTATTATCATGACCTTCATACTATATAGTATCCAATAAATCAAAATAAATACATAAGTTTATTATAAAAAAATATAATACAAAAAATAAAATAGCTTGTTGTATAAATCTTATTAATAAATTTTTTGAAAATGTAAATTTACTAAAAACAAAATAAGATATAACAAATGATATACTAAATGAAATAATCATACCTACAATATTACTTATTTGTAATTCAGATATTAAATAATAAATTAAATATGCTGCAGCTATACAAAGAATAATTGAGATAATTTTTTTTCAAGAGATGGGGTGTTTGAATTTATTTTTATTTTTATTATTAGAATCATTAGTATTATTAGAATTATTTAAATAATTAGAATTATTACTAAAGCTATCTGTGTTTGGTTTTGGACCGTCCTGCTTTTGCGCTCCGCTGTTATTTTTATTTGTAGTATAATCTTTTGTTTTTTTTAAACCTGAACTTTCTCGCATCAAGTAGAGTTTAATTTTAATTACATTAGTGTAATATGACAGCCTATCCTTAACTGTCCATCCAGTCACAATTTGTATTACAAATTTTATAGTATTATGTTAGAAAGGAATTTTTTTTTTATTCTATATTTAGAAAATGATATACATCCTTACAGTTTGAATTTTACAATTTTAAATAAAAAGAGTTAATAATATTTATTAATCAAATTTATCAAAATGTTTTCATTCAAAATCAGTTATTGAGGTATTCATCTTATTTTTATAATTATTAATTGGTTAGTTCCTTCTAAAGTCTTAGATAATTTATATTGATTAATATCATGAATTTATGACCAACATAAAAAATATAAATATTTAGAACTATATAATGAATTTTTGGATAAATAATAAATCAAATTTCGACAGGATTTTCTTTTCACAGTTCTTACTTCAAGAGCTTTTTTAATATAATTAGTTTTTATTCTATGTATAGAATTAACTTTAGTTACACCCTCAGCAATTTTTTTTTTGCATCAAAGGTAAAAAAGACACTTCTAATTTAGTAGAATCATTTTTTCTAGTATACACAGCTTTTGGAGATATTATAAGATAAAATTGGATACTATTTGCGTTTCCTGCTCCATTCAAAGAAAATTTGCAATAAAAATTTCCATCTGCATCTAAAAATCCCGATAAATATTTCGATAATCAAGCATTAAATGCTAAATCATTAGTGTTAAGTCCTAATTTTAATCCTTTTTTATTAGATCTATTATTAAACTAGTTTATTAGTCTATGAAGAGCATAGGATTCAATCTTAGGAGTTTTCATTTTTCCGTTAATAAGAACAGTCATTTTATATAGTGTAGAAATATCTTGAATGAATAGATTTAAAAAATTTGATTTTTTAGGATATTCTAAAGTTCCTGCCCTTAAATTTTATTTTTAAAGCTAAAGGGAAATCTTTTTTTACGCTTTATTACAGGATATAAATTTTTTTTTTCTGTTTCATTTCGATGACTAATGGAAGTTATAATTGATCCTTCTCCTTCTATTAATCCTGCTAAATAATATCCTAATTGATTATTATAATCTAAAGTTCCTTTATTAAAGTGGCCTTTTTATTCTAGTCTATTTTAAAATTTAGAATCTTAAGTGAAAGAATTTTAGATAGGATTAAAAAATTTAAATGAAAATGATTTTATTAAAATAGCTATAATGTTTGTAATACACCTATTGCTTGCGCAAATAGATTGGACTTTATCTTCACCCTAAATTACGGGGCATCGCGTCAAGTCTCTGAGGAACCTACTTTTTTTATAAATTTGGTTTCCTGCTGATTATCCATTTGTAATATCTTTAAGATTGTTACTATACAATAAAATTTTAAAGAAAAATGATAGTACTTAAAGCTTTAGGATGTTTAAGCATATAGCGATGTGCTTGATAGTAATTTCTTACTACTCTGGCACTGGAATGTACCAGCTCCATTTTCTACTAATGAGCTCAGTAATAATAAAATTAATGAAGGAGGTAATAGTCGGGTCGACGTCCCGCACCTACAGGGGCAACGAGAAGCCTCCCTCCGAACCGTACGTGCAACTTTCACTGCATACGGCTCTCCACGAAACTAATGCTAAATTACGAGTTTAATGGAGCAAAGGTTCTATTATGAGCCTTAGTCAGAAGTTGTTAATTCTGAAGTATTTTGCGGTTTCCCTTTAGTAGGTCGTTTAAAATCCTTTAAAGAGATGCCATTGTACTCTCCTAGGTGTATCTTTCTATGACATGATTGACAAACTGGTATTTGTTTTCGGTTCAACATAGCCATAAGGTTAGTAAAACCTTTTTGTTTTGGCTCGATACCCTTTATTAAATGCTTAACGGGGTGCATTTCTATGTCTTGTTCATACCCACAGATCCAGCAGGAATCAACCAAGCTAGAGTGTGTCTTTAGTCTCCAGTTTAGCACTTTAAATGGATCGGTCCAATTGGTGCTTATGTGGAAATTTTGGCTCTTTGTATAGCTTTCCAGCATTTTAAACTTCAGGGGTTTTAGTTTTTTAGCTTCAGGTGAAGCGAGTTTAGACCCGAATTGAATTTATTGAACACTGCTCTTCTGCTTTTGAGGTTTAGTTTTAGGGCTAAAGTCTTGGCACAGGAACGTCGTAGTATGAAGTTTATAATAGTGTGGAATTCATAGAAATTATCCACTAAAGAATAGTAGTTAAAAAGACCATTGACGATGGAATTGTATTTTAGTATTATTGATCTAGGATCTAAGAATATCCATTTGGTAATAGCATTGGGAATGGTACTAGTTCCCCTCCTTTTTTATAGTTTTTAAGCATTACCCAGTTTTTCCATAATTTCTTGAAAAGGAAGTTTAAAGTTCATTTGAACTTGGTTAGCTTTAACGAGTGTCTTACCTCTTGTTGAATGTCTATCAACATTTTTTTATGGATAACTTTTGAAATAGATAAATAAGTACCCATAAACTTTATTGAATCTTCACCAAAGTGAGAGATCTTGGTTTTCTCTGGACTAATAGTGATTTTCAACTCTTGCTCAAGGCTTTTATTTAAAAAATATAGCCAAATCTTTAGGCCCAATAATACCAATTATTCAATCGTCCGCATATCTTACATATTTAACTCTAATCCCTGTTCTTATTTTAGAAGGTATATTGTTTCGATCAGCTCTTAACCCTCTAATATATCGCAGAGTTTAAGGGGCCTTATTTTCCTTATATTTTAAGGCTAGTTCCGTCAATTTGCTACTATATTTTACGATTTTCGAAATCACCTTAGATATACCTTTGCTAAACTCAACAGAGTTTCCCTTAATCCAATCTTCTACACATAGATCTAGTTCGTGCAGGTATTTGTTAGATAGAATAGGAGATATTAGACCTCAATGGGGAACACCCAAGGGTGAATCGTAAAACACTCCTTTTTCCACATCCACATAGCCGCCTTTTACTAGTTTCCAGTATAGATCAATAAATTGTTGATCTTGAATTTTTCGACACAGAAGAGTCTCTAGAATTTTGTGATCAACGTTATTAAAAAAGCCTTTAATATCTCCCTCGATGCACCAGGTGAAACCATTCCAGCTAAACGTTTGTTTTAGGGCAGATTGGCATCCTCTATATGGTCTTAACCCAGGACTGCTTGTGCAAAATATGGGTTCATATATGGCCTCAAGCAAGGATTTCATTTTCTGATCAAATTTGTCTCTAGAAGAAGTAAACGGAACTACCAGAGGTCGTATCTTTTTTTTTTTGGCCTTCGAACAGGTTTGAATTGGAATGTCTCATCCTTTAGTGATTGAACTAGTGCTTCATCGACTTTTATGGCTAATGTTACGTTGTCGCTACCTGGCTAAGGTTACCTGGGTTGGACTTGATTTTATGATATGCTTGAATTAGGATTTCTTTTGTTGTAAGCAGTTTGTATAAACCCGTTAACTTGCCATTCTCAAGTTGTGTTAGTTTCGATTGGTTAGCCAGACCGTCATTGACAGCACCGGCTTCACTCGAATAGTTTCGCTGCCCCACTTTAGATAAGGGTTGAATTCTACGCCCATATCCTACTATTGAAACTCCGTCTCCATAGGAATTGCTTCCCTTAGGAAATCCAGTAGTTGATTCCTTACAGAGTATGCCTTCCTTAGGTTCTATGTTTATGATGATATGTGATCTTAACGTGATAGGTGTTGTTTCCAAGAAACTATGGTCGAATTTGTCGGATCCTATCATACTGGTGTTGTTGCTACAGCCTGCAGGGTTTTCAAGGGCCCCGTTTACATAAAATGGAAGAACCATAGAGGTCTTATCTGGCTCACGGGCCTAGGTTATGTAGCTAAACCCGTCCTGAGCTTTATTAGCATGCTTCACTCCCCTAGTCATTTCGACATCGGATAAGCTAATTGATTTACGGAAGATTACAACACTTCCGATACTGATCAGTATTGCTAGAGGTAACAGGAGTTGAACGTGTTCCTGCGTCAACCTATCGAACTTGACGAACCAAAAGCATACTGCAGTATAACCTGTAAGTATCCACAACCGCGCACACCATAATGAAATGTTGTTTAATCTTGGGAATCTTTAACTATTTGACTTTATGTTAGTCAAAATTTGGACTATGTATTCATCCTATTTACTTAAAAAATATTTTGTAAAAATAAAGGAGCTTCGCGTGTAGTCTCTGAGGATCCTACTCATATTTTAGCTTTTACTTTGGTTTCCCGCATATTCTTCCCATGTATACATCCGTATTACTACTAAATTGTGCTTTTTGTTTTTTAAATTAAATGGTCGGGCGAAAATTTTAATATTTTTATCCTAACAATAAAATTGTATACAAAACTTAAATTAGGTGTCTATGTATATGTTAACTGAAAATTTAATTTCATTTTCGAGAGATTCTATGCTTATAGCGAAGTAATAATTAAAAAGTTTTCACTTTTAACGGCATTCCTAATCCCCATATTTGGGCTAGAAATATTAAAACAAAAATAATAGCCTAAGCTAGTCATATTTTTATAAATTGTCTAAATGATTTCAGTTAAATTCTGTTCTTTTTCTATTCATACTATTTTTTACATAATCTGTTTTTATTAAACCTTCTTCTGTATAATTTTTAAGTATGAATAATGCAATTTCTTTTCAATCCAAATAATCTAAATACTTACTAAAAAATAAAGTATATTCTTCTAGATATTTTATTATAATATATAAAGATACTTTACTTGATGCAGCTAAAGTATAGTATTCATTACCTGTAGACTTTTGTTTTCTAATTAATAAGTTACAATTAAGAAATTCAGCTATACTGGTTAGAATATCGAAATAACTTATACCTGTTATAGTGTATAATTTTATTTGCTCAATTTTTAATCTACAAGAAATTTTTGTAGCATTTATTTTACTTCCTAATTTAGTATGCTGCACAAAATAACTTACATCTGAATCAATAAATACGCTTAACCAGCTATTGTAAGCTAGTGTACCTTATTTTAAAGGTAATTGTTCTATATTAGTTTAGTTTTATGATGATTATTTAACCATTCTATTAATTTATGTAGTTGGTGTATTTTTAGGTGTTCTTAATTCACCATTCATTAAAGAAACTAATTTAATTAACCTATTACCGGTGAAACAGTTAATACACAACCATTAATTTTGTATCTTATAAAACAAAACCTGATTCTATTAGATTTAATAATCTTATTGCTAAAGGTTCATTTTTGAAACTATAAGTTATACAAAATCTTGGATTATGTTTTGTTCATATTAGTATTAGGTATTAAAATATGACCATTACCTTAAAATAAACCAGCTAAATAACTATTTAAGTTATTATTCATTTTAATATTTTGACTATAATAAAATTTATCACTATTTTTGTTTATAAAATATTTCCAGAACCTTCCTTTAATTTTATATAAGGTTAAGGTCTAATATATGGTTTTGGTTTGTTTGCCATATCTGGACTTCCACAGTGTATAGGTAAGAAATAATTACCACTAGAGATAGAACATGCCTCACAGCAATATCCCCTCAAAGAACCGTACGTGCAGATCACCCTGCATACGGCTCACCAAATCAAATTATTTTCCTTCTTGTCTCTTTCTAGTAAATAGAGTTTAAAGGAGTAATAACAGCGGAATAATACGCAAGAATATGAAAAACATCAATATGTTAAATTATATGTTTCTCTTTACACCAGGAGTGAGTCATCATTAAATTAGATAATTTAAGCTTATCACCTCCCTTCTTGATTGGTTTAATGTGGTGAATGTCTATTGTTTGAAAGTGTAAAAATTAAAATTCAATAGATTTATGACATAATCCACATAATCCGTTTTGTTTCTTGATTAGTTTTATTTCAGAGTTGGAGTTTTTGGATTGGCATTTAAAGATAGCCCTAGTTTAAATTTGATTAGCTTATAGGCTCTGGAGTGAAAAGCATGGATCGTTCTTAAACTTTGGGGTAATATATATTTATTTGCTCTTATTAATCGGGCTGAGGTTTCAGGATTAGCTAAGTAAACAATTTTTTTACTGTCTTTTACTTTGGTGTCTCGGTTATTGGTTTTAGATACACCGAAGAAGGTCCATTTTCTTTTGTTTAATTTGTAGTAACCATCAATTTCAGGAATTGTATAATTAGGAACTATTTCAGCATCAAAGGGTCTTAATAAATACATTTGTGCCAGTTTCTTTTTACCTAAGGTAGGATGTTTTCTTCTTATTCATCTCCAAATTAAATTATAAAGGGCGTTTTTTACTACAGATCTGTAATGAGAGCTATTATCTAAATTGTAATAAAGAGCCCATTCTCTAATTATAGGATTAAGTTTTGTAATTAATTTAATTGCTGAAAGATTTTGAGAGTTATTTATGATTTCTTTCAATTTTTTAATAAAGTTTCTTACTTTGTCTTTGTTAGGGAATAAGGCTATTACATTTACAGATTTCTCTCATACCATAGTTCTTTTGGTGTTTAAAGTATTACTAAATTTGAAGGTGTAGCCTAAAAAATCAAGTTGTGTATTTTTATGTGCTAGAGAAAACGTCTTGGTTTTATGAGCTGATAAACACAGCCCTCTTTCTTTAAGGAAATTAGAAATGGCAGGAGTAACGTATTTGTTGAGTATATTTTTGCTTTTAGCTATAACTACAAAATCATCTACATATCGAACTATAGATACACCCTTTTTTACTGACCCTGGCATTGGTTGAGCTGTGGTACAACCCTCTCTTAGTTGTAGTATTTGTTTCCTTGAATATCCATTGTTAATAGGGTAGATAGATTTAAGTACTTTTTCTTCTATTCCATTTAATGTAAAGTTCGTAAGGGTAGGTGAGATTATACCTCCTTGATAAGTTCCATTTATTGGATCTGAGTAGATTCCCGCATCTAATATTCCGGCTTTTATCCACTGTTTCACCATTGCAATAAGAGTTGGGTGAAGAAAAAGATTATTGCACAGCCATTCGTGATATAGATTATCGTAGAAACCTATGATATTTGCATCCAGGATCCATTTGTTTAGCAACTGCGAGTCCTGATTAAATTGTTCAGCTTTATAGTTGGAGTATCTTAAATTTATTGAATTTTTAGCTTTTTTAAAATTTATGGATCGAAGATTGGATTTCACTGCAGCAATGGCTAACTTACAGTCTCGATTTGCTCTGAACCCATAATTATTAGGATCACTAGTTAATTCTACAAGAGGGTAAAGCACTAGGTTTACTAAAGATTGTAACGCTTTATCTCTTATTGTAGCTATTCCTAATGGTTTATTATCTGTTTTTACGGGTTTAGGTTTAAAAACTAATTTTAAAGCAGTAGGTTTGTATCGGTATCTTTTTGGATGATAAATCATATCTCTAAGGTATTCAATCAGTGTTTTAAACATTTCTGCTTTGTTTTCTTTGTTGATGATTTCATTGTCTAGTACCGGACTACTTGTTTCTGTTTTAGATAATATAAGCCAACTCGCATGCGCTCTGAAAGCAAAAGATCTAGCAAGGACTAATTGTAAATCAAAGACTTTTTTGTCGTGTAATCCAACTTTTTCCGCAAGTCTCACTAATTCCATTTGTTTACTTTCTACTATCTCTTGTCCTTTAATAGGATCATAAGATTTTAAGTAAGTTATAGAAAACTCAGACCTACTTTTTGTCGAAAGATCCAGGGTAGAGTATTTTCTATCAGATGTTATTCCTGAGACCTTGATAAGGCTTACTGAATTCTGCAGCCTGCTATTTGTGTTTATTATTAACAGCCCCGAGGATTTCAAAGTCTTAGAAATTGTTCGAGTATCCGTAGAGTTACTTACGGCATTTGCTTTTTCAGCTGTCTTGCCCCCGTATTGGATACTACAATCTAGCGAATGTTTTGATGTGTAGTAGGTTAATATTAACGTTTTCAAGATTAGAAAACCCAATAAAAACGGCTTTTTAATAGCCATAGTCTGTCCGAGGTTCCCGTGTTTAGTCTGTAGATTGCCAGGTTTTTTGTAACCAGGATACAATATTAAGTTTTCTCTTGTGATGGTTTTTCCACTAGGACTGATCAAAGACAGTACGGATTTTGATACTTTCTTTCCTATTTTGTGGGATTTCATTCTTGACAGAAGATTGATTGTTGCTAAACCATTTTTAGAATAGAGATTCACTTTCGTTGAACTTAATTGTATCTCGAGGCAAGGTAGGGTATTGAAATATTTAAAAAATCTGTCTCTATTTGTTCCCCATTTAGCAATTCCTCACAACCAGGGCTCGTTGGCTCTAATTGCATTGTTTAACCTTGATCCGTTTCTATACAAAGATAGATGATCAGTACAGATCTGTGTTGAATACACATCTACAGAGTGTCCACGTCGAAAAAATCCTCCCACCAATCCAGGCATACCTTTATCTTAACCTTTAAGTTAAGTTTGGACTATATCTTTACCCTAAAAATTTAAATAATTTAACTAGGTTAAAAACAAATTGTTGCAGCTTTTTATTTTGGGGGAATAAGGCAGAGTAGTGCTTGTGCAAATTATATTATAACCTATAATATATATTAATTAAATTAAATTATACATAATAGGTATTTAAAGGTATTTCGCGTGTAGTCTCTGAGGATCATACTTTTGCTTATATTTATTATATTAATTGTAGCAATTTGGGTTTCCTGCTGATTGCCCAATAATTATATATGTTACTGCTTCTAAATACCTAAATAATAATATTTTGGATATTAAAAGTTAGTTTATAATTTTTAAGGGGTTTCCAGCATATAGCGAAAAGAAAGTTAAGAGTTACCAGTTAACCCGGCTATACCTTAAAATACAATAATTAAATAGATATGATTTTAATTTAAGTAGTCATTGTTACTTTACAAGCTAGTTAATATATATTACTGGGAATAATTAAACTAGGTGAACAGAAAATTAAATTAGTTTACTATATTAGTATAACTGTTTGTGTTTTTAACTTATTGTTAACTATACAATAATTATAAATAGTTTCCAATGAACTCAGAAATACGAATTTATAGTTTGTACTTTTATTTTAATCGTAGTGTGCCTCGTTTTGCTTTTAATTTAAATTAATATAACAGCACAAGCATTGATAGACGTAAACTTAGCAGTCTTATCAGGATTTTTGTTGTTTTTGTATTTTATATTTAGGTTTCCCTATTAGCTCTTACTTTTAAAAAATAGCAATTGTAAATCACTTTTATTAAGTAATGAATCTACACTAAAACTAGTAATAGCTTTTAATGAAATTTTTAATATTTTAAAAAAGGTTTTCCAAATTTGTAGGCCAAATTTTTGTTTTTAAATCCCGCAGGTACTTTTAAGTGTTTTATAAAAATATGTTTTAAATTTCAAAAAATGAATTAAATTAGATGTTACATTGTCATAAATATATACTGGGCTAACTCTTACATTATCTAAATTAGTGTCTTTTGTATAAAAAATTAGGTTCTTGGTAACTGCTTTTATATAATTTTATATTTTACATTTAAATCTGGTGTATATCTATATATAAAGTATTGTTCTAATTCTAGAACCATTTGTGGTGTAGCTTTGGGATCCATAATATATAAAGTTAAACCAACATTTTGAAATCCGTTTACATTAAAGTAATTTAAGACTAGTCGTTTGGAATTAGCTAAAGTTGATGGCATAAAATAAGAACATACTCGATCATATAGATTTCTGCTACTTCCAACATAACAAGAACCTGTTGGTGTAGTAAATTTGTACACTCCATTAGCATTCTTAGCTACATTTGCTATTTTTACCCGATTATAATATGCGTTAGGAATGTAAACCTTAGTGTATTCGTGAGGTTTTGTTAGATCTTGATTTGCAATATTTGTATTTCTACCCCTACTATTTTTAATGCAGTGTTTTTTATTTATACTGTGACTACTATTTAGAATCATTCTTATAAAAATATTGTATTGGATCATAACCATAAAGAAAAGTAGAGTCAGCCCTAATCGGAACTGCTCTCCGAACCGTACGTGATAGTTTCCCATCATACGGCTCTCCCCGTCTAGACGCATCAAATACATGGTTGTGGTTTGGAATTTAATTTGGAAATATTTTGTAAGCTGTAATAGACCATTTATGATTTACCTTCTTCTCGATATCTAGATATCAACTGCGTATTAGAGTGGTTTAACTTACCTCGATAAAAAAGATCGTGAGAATATTAAAAAAGAGGTATTTATTTTATAATGACTGCTCCTTTCCATTGACCTTAAGAAATGTTACCTGTTCTTATTTTTTTGTTTTAATATATTACGATCCCGTTTTTATTAAGGGCTGATGATCGACCTTTTCACTATTTCAAAACAGCGCACATTTTATTATACCTTGGCTAAGTTTGCACCCCCATGTTGTTATTAGTGTTGACTATTTATAGAGGTTTTTTTTTTGAAATTAGGGAGTTTTCGCGCTTTCGATTTATAAACATATTTTGTTGAGATGCCGGAAGATATTTGTAAGTTTAGAGAGACTCCTGTTTTCGGGTCTGTTAGCTCTAAACCAAATTTATTGAATGCCTTTTTCATTGTTTTTAGTTTAAATTTTAGGGCTAGAGTTAGGGCACATGATTGTCTTAGTATCAATAAAACTCTGGCTAAGAATTTTTCGGCAAATTGATATGTTGTTACCAATCCGGTTATCTTACTGTTGTAAAATCGGAGGATGTCGTAGTGTGTCAGGTGAACCTTGTCGCTTTTACCTTTTGCTAGGATTGTCGCTTTGTGGTTTCGTCTAGCAAATCCGTTATCGATTATCTTTTTTAATAATAGTGCGTTAGGAGCATCGAGTGCTTTTGGTAGACTAGTTATTCCTGTTATTTTGTTGTATGCTTTTCCTTTGTACAAATTGAAATTAGAACAGTTTGCTCGTTTTGTGTTTGGAGCCTTTAGGAACATAAAACCATTTTTAGTTATAGTAGTATTCTGCTCGTTTACCTCAATTCCAAAGGCTTCCTTTATAAATATTGTGATTTTGTCTTTAAGAAATTCTGCGTATTTTTTACTGGATACCAAAAGAATTAAAAAATCGTCGCCGTATCTTATATAGCGTCTTAAGTCTTCGTCAATCCTGTTTATTTTAGCCATTAACATCATATGTTTTAACCTTTTGTTAGCTAGGCTAGGTTGTATACTTTTGTAGTAATTTATTTGTTCTTCCTGTCTTACGTAAGGGGCTTCTTTTGTTGGATTTATTTTGTTTTCTACACTTCTGTCCTGATTTTCTAAATATTTGTATAGTTTATTTAGAACTATATTGCTTAGCAAAGGTGAAAGAAAGCTTACTGTTCCATTTTTAGTTTTAACTGTTTGTCCTTTTTTGTTTTTTATTCCTGCTTTCACCCCTCTATCTATTAAAGTTAGGGTTCTGGCACAAGATATTATTTCTTGTATTAAGGAAAGGATTATGTTGTGGGGTATGCTGTTTAACCATTTACTAATGTTACAGTTTATTGCCCATTTTAAGGATTTTTCTGGTTTAGCTTTTAAGTTTTCAGCGTTTATTATTGATCGTTTTGGTATATTTCCATTGGAGCTTTTACTAATGTATGGTTCAAATATTGCGTTCATCAGTACCTTTAAGGCTTTTTGTACGATATGTTCTCTTAGGCTCGCATTAATAAAAGGTTTTAATTCTCCAGTTTTATTTGGAATTAGGATTTGTTTAGCGGGGCTAAATTTGAATCTTCCTTCTCGTATATCGGCTGCGGTTTTGTCATACCATTTAAGCTTTATGCACTCTAATTTGTCGCTTACCTCGTTAGTTTTACTTGGCTGACTTTGGATTAGAAAGTAACAAGTCTGTAACATCTTAGAATCGATGATTCTTATAATTCCGTTAAATTTTCCATTTGTATCCTTGTATTTGTTCAATTTACTTAGGACTACTCTATAGAGATGCTGTTGCAGATTTTTATGCTGATGCTGAAAATTCTCTAAAATTTCGCCTTTGTGTTTTGAGTTCTTGACGCTGCCACCCTTTTCGCTGTGATTGGCGATACTATGATGGCTCCGTGCCCGCTTTCTTTCTGAGGTGTTAGTAGAGGCGGTTGCATCCCGAGTTCCTCCTTTACCTTGATTTGGGGCTATGGTTGCCCCCAGGTTTTCTTGTTTAGGTGCTTGCGCATTTATATTCCCAGTGTTGGGACTCGTCTTAGCCAGTAGGATGATACCCTCGTTCATGATACCGCTGATACCCTTTGCTCCTTGTGTGGAGTTTAATTCAGCTAAGCCAGGACATTTTAGCTCGCTTTTTCCCCAGGGTTTATTATTACACACGATTTGCGTATCAAGTTTCTTATCGTCACCTTGCAAGTATGCTTTCCAATGTTCTGTTTTGTTATGCGAACTGACATGCTGAACATATCTATACCCTACTACAGCGCTAGTAGTCTTGTTAGGTTCATCTAGGCCAGGCAGGAAAGCTGTGTGATGTGTAATCATATAAATTAACATTCCTACTACACACAAGTTTGTCCCCTGTGAGACTAAACTACAAGTATTAATGGAGTGAAACGGCGTACTCATGATAAATGCATGGGCTGAGATTATAACGTTGAATAGCTGATGATCTCCTTGTAAGAATTGAACTCCAGGAGATGATAATTCTAATCTAATTAAAACTGAAAATGCTGTTCCAATCATACCGGCAAATACCGAAAAGATTAAATAAAGAGTTCCAATTTCCTTAGCATTAGTAGAATTTAGCCAATTCATGGTGTAATATGCTAATGACTAATTCGTCTTAAGTGAATTTTTTATTAATAAATTGTTGTAACTGCTATTTATTTTAAATAGATAAATTTATAGTTAAATATAATTAAAACATATTATTTATTAATACTTTTATTAATTTATTTTTAACTAACAAAAATAGAATATATAATTAATAGTAATTAAAAAGATTATAATAGACAAAACAGGAAAAACAACTCAAGTATAACATTAAATAAATTTTTAAATAAAGATAGAATTAAACAAAGTTTATTAGAAAATAGTTTGCATTAGTATACTATAATAATAATAATAATAATAATGAATATATTTGAATCAATTAACTAAATATTATTGGCCTCAATTACCTGAACAAGGTAAATTAAATTTAATTTAAAAAATAAAACACTTTAAAATCTTATCCTCTTACTACATATTATTAATATAAAGTTTATTAAATAATTCACTATTCAACTAATACAAGTTTTCATACATTATATAATAAATTT
>Ga0153918_1000742_pt1 | contig 14453 bp, 10 predicted proteins | sample TSFL002MetaG_FD_104687 | JGI IMG/M metagenome (GOLD analysis project Ga0153918, IMG submission 104687) | Attine ant fungus gardens microbial communities from Florida, USA - TSFL002 MetaG | ecosystem: Host-associated > Fungi > Mycelium > Unclassified | place: USA: Florida, Paynes Creek Historic... | reverse complement strand
CGATCGTGAGGCGCGGTCGCGCGACGGTGCGCGACGAGGCCCGGACGGTGGGAGTCTGGAGAGGAGGGGAAGAGCGCATGAGTGCCTCCGGAGCGGATGCGGTGAGCGGGCCGACGGCTCGCGCCGGAAGGCTATGCGCGCGGCCGCCCGGCGCTCTCCGCCGGATCGACGGCGCTCCCCCGTGATTCCCACAGGCCGGGCGTCCCGTCGGGTCTCCCGCGACGTCCCCGTTCCCGCCGACGCATCGACCGCCTCCTCCTGCCGCGGCTCATCCCCGTCGCCCGGAGACGCCGGAGCGGGGTCGCTCCGCCGGCGCGCACGCGCGGCGGAGCGACCCCGATCCGGTTCGGTTCGCCGCTAGGGCGCGATGGTCACCGTGACGTCCGCGGCGAGGGAGCCGCTGGCCACCCGCAGCACCACGTCGCCCGGCCCCGTGGGGGTGAGCATGAGCGCGGCGGTGACGCCGGTCTCGTCGGTCGTCGAGACCTCGAAGCCGCCGGGGAGCTCGGCCGGGCCGGACACCACCGTGAAGGTGACATCTGCGCCGATGACGGGGCCGTCGGCTCCCGTGACCTCGACCACGACGGGCACGAGCTCGCCGTCGAACGGCACGGGCTCGTCGGGGCCGAGCAGGCGGATGCCGGTCGCCGCGTTCGCGGCCGGGGCCTCCCCGCCGGACGCGGGCGCAGAGGCGGCATCCGTCGATGTCGGATCCGCTCCCGCGCCCCCGCCGGCGGCGGGCGCCGCACAGGCCGCCGCGCCGGCCACGAGGAGCAGCGTCAGCGCCCCGCCGAGCACCCGCCGCGCGATCATGCCTGGAACGTCACGTTCAGCACGACGGTCGTTCCCTCGACGTTCACGGCGACCTGGAAGGTGCCGGTGCCGTCGACGTTGATCGGGAAGTCGACGCTCCCGCCGGACGCGCTCGCGCCGGCGGCTCCGCCGGCAAGGTCGACGGAGGAGTCCCACGAGGCGACCCCAGCCGCGCCGCCGCCGAGCTGCGCCGAGACCGGCCCCGAATAGGGAGCGCCCATCTTGGTGACGGCGAGCATGAGCGGGAACGTGTCGTGGCCCGGGTTGACGCCCGTGAACGTGACGGAGTGACCGTCCGAGCTGATGACGTCGCCGGCGACCACGGTGACCGTGATCACCTCGACGGGCGTGGATGCGGAGGCCGCCGGCGCCGCCACCGCGAGGGCGACGGCCGGGAGGGTCCACGCCCCGGCGGCGATGAGGCGGCGGCGCGACAGGTCGGGCCGGCCCTCGCCGGTCGGCGCGTCGTCGGTGCGGTTGGGGTTACTGGGCTGCATATGCGTCATAGGTGTACCCGAAGGTGTTGGTTCCGGTCGCCGACGTGAGCACCGCGGAGACGGTGCCGGCCGGGATGCTGGTCGTGTAGGTCTTGAACGTCACGGTGACGCCCTTGCCGTTGGTGATGCCGCCGTAGGTCTTCGTGCCGTACTTCGTCTTGAGCTGGATGGTCACGGGGTCGGCGCCGGTGTTGTAGGCGCTCACGTCGAGCGAGACCTTGCCCGTGACGGTCTTGGGCGTCGCCTCGACCGTGCCCTCGATGGATCCGCTCGCCTCGACGACCGACACGGTCGGCAGCTGAGTCGTCCCGGCCGGGTGGGTCGCCGTGATGACGAGCTGGCCGGCCGCGGTCGCGCTCAGCTGCGGGACGACGGCGATGCCGTCGGCGTTGGTCGTGACGGTCGCGGTGGCCGCGCCGCCGGCGGCGGTCGCGATCGCGCCGTCCCAGGCGAAGGAGACGTCCTGGCCGACGACCGGGCCGCCCGCGGCGTCGGTGAGGCGCACGCCGTAGCCCGACACGGTCTGTCCGATGTTGAGCGTCACTGCCTGGCCGAGCGCCTGCGCGGAGGCGACGGTCGCTCCGGTCGCGGCGACCGTGACCGAGCCGGCGGCGGCGGTCGCGCCGACGACGCGGTACTCGACGGTGCGGGCGTCCGTGCCGGGCACGGTGACGGGGCCGCTATAGGCCTGCCACGCGCCGTCGGCGCCGATGCGGTACTCGAGCGGCGCGTTCGAGGGGGCGCCGTCGTAGGTGCCGGTGATCGTCACGACGCGCCCGTTCGCCGTCGCGCTGAGCAGCGGGGCGACCATGGATGCCGAGATCGTGTACTGGCCCATCGAGCCGTACTCCGGCATGCCGGAGCTCGTGTCCGTCTGCGTGTACCCGGCGGTGGTGCCGTAGCCCACGCCCTCGACCGTCAGGTAGTAGGTGCCGGGGGCGACGTCGACGCGGCCGGACGCGCTCATGCCCGTCACGTACGAGCGGCGGTTGCCGTCGCTGACCGCGGGGGCGGGGTCGAACGCCTGCACGAGGTTGCCCGCGGCGTCGTGCACGCTGAGCCTCACGTCGAGCATGGGGCCGTACTCGGCGACGGCGGCGCTCACGTCGAGCTTGCCGGCGGTGGGCACGTCGACCTTGAAGACGTCGACGTCGGCATCCTTCACGCCGTTCTTCGTGCCGAAGTTGCGCTCGATGACGCCGGCGACCTTGGCGCCGAGCGGGAGCGGGGTGGCCGAGGCGTCGCGCGTGTTGCCGTTGTCGTCCTGGCGGAAGCCGACGGGGCCCGAGTAGTACGTGTAGACGTCCACGTGCTCGCCGGTTCCGTCGCACTCGCCGCCGGCGTTCGGCAGGTAGGCGTTCGGGTTGTCGCCGCACCAGCCGTCGACGGCCTCCTGACCGGACGAGGTGACCGCCCAGGGCTGGGACCTGGTCCACGACGGGTCGGTCATGGCCGCGAGGTCGTTCTGCCCGCCGTTGGTCGCGTTCGGGTACTGCCCGTCCGTCCAGCGGTCCATGCCGATGTTGTCGGCGTTGCCCATGATGGGGGCCCAGAAGCCGGTGCTGGGCGAGTAGTAGATGTTGGTGTCCGGTCCCTCGACGTAGCCGCCCTCGGGAGCGGGCTGCACGCTGCTCCACCCCTGGTGGCCGAGGCTGAGGGTGTGCCCGACCTCGTGCGCGCCGGTCGCGGCGAGCTGTCGGGCGTTCCGCGGCTCCTGGCCGACGGAGGTGGTCCAGGCGAAGTTGTCGCTGAAGTCGCCGAAGCTCTTGGAGTGGGCGACGCCGAGCGCCCCCTCGACGATGGAGAGCCCGTTGCCGCCGTCCTCGCCGAGGGAGTTCGCGGTGAAGATGGCGACCCCGCCGTACTCCGGGTCGGTCGCGGTCGTGCGCGCGAGCTGATCGTCGGTCGGACGGACGGTGGTGACGTTGACGTCGAAGGGCGAGAAGTACTCGGCCATGCGGAGGTAGACCTCGTGGCGGAGCTCCTTCGAGTCGCCCTCGACGGCGCCGAACACGATGGGCGTGCCGTCGCGGGCGGTGTTCTCGCGGTTCCTGTTCCACGGCGAGCCGGTGAGGGTGCCGCCGTCGAAGACGAGCCAGATCGTCTGCGGCGCTCCGGGCTTGCTGGAGAGCGCCTCGAAGTTCGCGTCCTCGGCGGAGGCCTGGGTCGTCGTGAGTTTGGGCCCGTACGGCCCGTAGGGGCCGCTCGGGTCGGCGAAGGCGATCGGCGCGGCGGCAACGGAGAGCAGGCTCGCCGCCGCCACAGCGACGCCGAGCCTGCGCGTGGCTCGTCGAATCGACATCTGGTTCCTTTCTGCGGGACGTGTGCCCGTGCGTGGGCCCGGCTGGACGCGGGCGATCGGGCCGCCCCGCGGGTTCCGGAGGGCCGCGGTCGAGCAGGCGGGTCGAACGCGCGCTGCGCCCCCGTCTCCCCTGCTCGGCCTCGGCACCGCCTTCGCGGGTCGACCGGACCGCCGCGCGGATGGGCGTCGCCGCCCATCCGACAGCGCGGTCGCGGTTAGATTACGAATCCGTTGCGATTGTGCGCATCACACGGATCGGGTGAACTTCTCGGCAGCATCTCGGCTCGCGCTCAGCCGGCTCCCATCCCCGGTCGACGGACCGGATGCCGGAGGCGGCGGGATCGTCAGCCGAGCAGCCCGGTCTCCCGGGCCCGACGCACGGCTTCGCCCCGCGACGTCGCGGCGAGCTTGCGGTAGATCGCCCGGGCGTGGCTGCCGACCGTGTTGCGCGAGACGCCCAGCGTCACGGCGATCTCGGCGAACGTCAGGTGCGTCTCCAGCAGCGGCAGCAGCCGTCGCTCCGCCGGCGTCAGGAGCGACGGGAGCTCGTGGGAGCGCACCGAGCGGATGCGGCGGCGCAGCTCGACGGCCCGCTCTTCGAGCGGTCCGAGCCCGGGACGCAGGCGCAGGAGCTCGTCCACCTCCGCGCTCAGCAGGCTCGCCGTCCCGGGCTCGCCGAGGTCGAGGTGCGCCTCGGCGAGCTCGAGGCGGGCGGGCACGGCGAGCACCGGCAGCACGTGCGTGCAGCGCGTGCGCACCTCCATGGCCCGGGCGAGCAGTGCACGGGCGCGCCCGCGGCGACCGGCGCGCGACTCCAGGATCGCCCCGACGACGAGCGGGAGGATCGTCGTCGAGTACCCGTCCATGCCGTTGCGCTCGGCGACCTCGAGCGCCCGCGCGTTGCGCCTCGCGGCGTCGGCGAAGGAGCGCTCGCGCAGCGCGATGAGCGCGAGGTCGGCCTCGGCGAGGACGACCGTGTCGTTGTTGCCCGCGACGGCCGCGACGCGCGAGGCCTCGACGAGCAGGGGCCGAGCCGCGTCGACGTCGCCGCCGTGCATGAGGAGCGTGCCGAGCAGGTGCAGCGCCTGGTCCCGCCACGGGCTCGTCGGCGGTTCGAGCCGTTCGGCGAGTCGGGCGTCCTCCAGAGCCCGGTCGAAGCCTCCCGCGCACATCGCGGCGCGCATCATCGCACGTCCCGAGACGAACTCGTCGTCGTCGCGGTCGATCAGGTCGAGGACGTGCGCCCAGCGCTCAGCCTCGACCGAGCGGCCGCCGAGGATCGCGGCCCATGCCGCGATGAGCGGCGCGGACCGGTCGGCCACGATGGCCTCCTCGCCGACCTCGCGGATCCAGCGCAGCACGACGCTCGTGCGGCCGGACTGGTACAGCTCGAGCCCGGCCAGCGCCACGAGCTCCGCAGCGCGGGCTCGGGCGCCCGAGCGCAGGATGTGGTCGAAGGCGCGCTCGGCCATGCCGTGCGCGAGCATCCACTCGCCGGCCCGCCGATGGAGCCCGGCGATCTCCTCGGGGGCGCGCACGCGCAGCTCGGCCTGCAGGAACTCCCGCATGAGGGCGTGCTGCCGGTGCCACTCGCCGCGTCGGTCGAGCGGCGCGATGAAGAGGTTGCGCCGGGCCAGCTCGCGCAGGATCGCCGCCGAGTCGGTCCGCCCGAGCGCCGCGTCGCAGAGCTCGGCGGAGAGCTCCTCGAGGATCGAGCTCCGGAGGAGGAACGCTCGAAGCGGGGCGGGAAGCCCCGCGACGCACTCCTCGTAGAGATAGTCGCCGATGAACGGATCGTCGCCGGTCAGCGCGTCCGTGTCGCCGCCCGATGACCGGATCATGGCGCACAGCGAGATCCCGGCGGCCCAGCCCTCGTTCTTCGCGACGATGCGAGCCAGTTCATCCGCCGAGACCGAGACCCCGGCCATCCGGAAGATCGCTCGCGCGCCCCGCTCGTCGATCGCGAGATCCGCGGCCGACGCCTCGAACAGGCGGCCCTCGGCGCGCGCCGCCGCCGTCGGGAGGCGGTCCTCACGACCGGCGAGCACCGCGATCGAGCCTTCCGGCACGCCTGCGAGCACGATCCGCAGGACTTCCAAGCCGTGCGGCGACTCGATGGCGTGCACGTCGTCCAGGAACAGGGCGAAGGACTCCGCCCCGGCGGCGAGGCACGCGGCCAGGCGGGGCGCGGCGACCTCGAGCGGCGCCTCGCCGAGCGCCCCGCCGCCGCGCGCGACCTCGTCCGCGCCCGGCGAGAAGGGGGCGACGGCCGCGGCGATCCGGCCGACCAGCACCGACGCGTCGTCGTCGTTCCGGTCGAGGGCGAGCCAGGCGACGCGTCGACGCTCGAGGTGAGCCCACTCGGCGAGCAGGCTCGTCTTGCCGTAGCCGGCGGGCGCTGTCACGACGACGCACGAGGCGCCGCTCGAGCGCGCCCGCTCGACGAGCGCGCGCCTGCTCACGGCATGCCGACGCGCGACGGGAACCCGCTGCTTGTGCTGCTGCAGAAGGCCGTCGAGGCTCGGGGTCGTGGATGCGCCGGCGGGCGGACGCTCGCTCATGCCGTCAATGTAGGCAGGCGGCCGGGGCGGCCGTGCCCCGGCCGGCCCCGGAATCCACCTGCGGACGGTCCGCGCGGTGCGACCGCGATCGGGCTACAATTCGCGCCCGGGCCGCTCCGACGGCGCACCCTCCCCGTCGGCATCCGCGGGCGCCTCGCTCCGCGACGCGCCGGCCTCGGCATCCGTCGTCGTGGCGTCAGCGTCCGCCTCGTCGGCCGCGTTCCCTGGATCCATCGCCTCCAGCCGGGTGTACCGCTCCGACATGAGGCGGTACGACCGCGTGAGGAGGGCGCCGAGGCCCAGGAGCACGGTCACGAGCCCGGCGCAGAGGAAGACGAGCGCGATGCCCCGCGCCTCGCCCTCGCCGAGCAGCCAGCCCCAGGCGCCGCGACCGGCGTCCGTCCTCATGTAGGGGATGATCGCGAACTCGGCGATCGGCGCGATGAGGAACGAGGTGATGGGCGAGGCGAGCGCCTCGAACGTCATGGCGAAGCCGAAGACCCGGCCCTGCGTCTCGTAGGGAACGACCCGCTGGATGACCGTCTGCTCGGCCGCCTCGACGGCGGGCATGACCATCATGAAGAGCCAGATGCCCACGGCGTACAGCCACCACCATTCGCGCAGCGCGAAGGTCGCGCCGAGCAGGCCCGTGAACGCGACGAGCAGGAGCATCGTGCGCACCGGGTTGCGGCCGAGGCCGAGCTTTGCGACGAGCGCCCCGCCGATGAGCATGCCCGTCGAGGTGACGGCGAGCACCACGCCCCACATCTCGACGCTGAACAGCGTGAGGCCGTAGGGATCCATGAGCGCCATGTAGACGCCGCCGACGAGGTTGTTGAACGTCGTGAAGAGGATGAGCGCGAACAGCCCCGGCGCGCGACGCACCGCGGTGACGCCCGCGACGACGTCGGACAGCCCCGTGCGGCCCTCCTCGCGCGCGATCTCCGGCTCGGGGATGCGGATGAGGAGCAGGTGCGCGCCCGCCGCGGCGGTGAGCGCGAGCGCGACGAGCACCGTGCCGCCCATGCCGAGCAGGGAGATCGAGAAGCCGCTGAGGACGCTCGTGACGAGGAACGCGAGCCCCTGCACCATGCCCACGAGCCCGTTCGCGTTGGCGCGCCGCTCGGGCACCACGAGCAGCGTGACGGTGGTCGACAGGGCGATGTTGCGCAGCTGCTCGAGCACCGCGCCGGCGAGCACGAGCACCGTGAAGATCCAGAACCAGGGCCCGGCGATGTCCAGCAGCAGCAACTCGTCGACGAGCAGGAAGCACACGCCGGCGAGCCCGAACAGCACGAGCGTGCCGAGGGCGGACATGAGCATGACGGCGTGCTTGCGGTAGCGGTCGACGAGCGTGCCGAAGAGCATGCTGCTGAGCGCGACGAAGAGCATGAACGCGCCGCCGATGACGCCCGTGGCCAGCACCGAGCGCGTCTCGAGGTACACCCAGAAGGTCAAGGCGAACCACAGGTAGCTGGTCGTGACGTTCGCGACGCCGGTGTTGACGAGCACGGCGACGAAGGCGCGCCAGTCGGATGCCGGGGGCGGCGCGTCCCCGGCCCCGGCGCGCCCCGTCGCGGCCGCCCGGGGGTCGGTTGCGGCGCCGTCGGTCGTGTCCCGCGTCGAGCCGTCGCGCGCGTCGTCGAGCTTCTCGTCCATGGATCACACGCTAGGCGCGACCGCCGACATCGTCGACGCGCGGCGGCGGGCGGCTGCCGCCGCATCCGCGCGCTCGAGGCGGGGCTCAGTCCTCGGGCGTCCCGCCGTCGAGCCCGTGCCGGTGGTTACGGCGACGCCCGTCCTCGTGCTCGGCGTCGACGTAGTGCCCGCGGCCCGTCGTCCCGCCGGCCCGCCGGCCGTCGCCCTCGTCCACGAGGGTGTAGCCGCCCGGCTCGTCGGCCGAGGGCGCGGAGAGGTCCCGGTCGGGCTCTCCCGCGCCGCCGTGGTCGGCGTCGACGTAGTGCCCGCGGCCCGTCGTCCCGCCTTCGAGGTCTCCGCGGCCCTCGTCCACGCGCGTGTAGCCGCGACCCGCTCCCTCCGCCGGCGCCGGATGCCCGGGGCCAGCCGCGTCCGTCGCGTCGAGGTCGGCCGTCCCGGCCTGCTCCTCGGCCGTCTCCTGCGGTTCGTGCTGGTGCTGTGCGTCTGCGGACATGCGAACGCCTCCATTCGCCGATCGACTGCGATGCTTCCCTCCGGCAGTGTGCTCGCGCAATCTGCGGGTTCGTGCAGAGCGGCGGCTCGACGGGCACCAGGCGGGAGAATCGGCGTCGTCGAGACGCCATAGGCTGGTCGGGGCCGAACCCGCCGGCGGAGGAGAGCAGGAGCCGTCATGAGCACGCATTCGATCCCGCCGGAGCTCTCGGACCGCATCAGCGCGCTGGAGAGCCAGGTCTTCGAGCTGTACCAGCACCTGGGCCTGACGGTCCCGTCGCCCGGCGACAGCACGGCCGGGTCGTTGCCGCCCGAGGTTCGCGAGCTCGCGGACGCGGGCGAACGCGAGCAGGCGATCCGGCGGGCGCTCGTGCTGCTCGGCCTCTCCGCCCAGGACGCGACGCTGCGGGTCGACGGCTATCTGCGCACGAAGGGGCGCTGAGCCCCGCCCGGTCGGGATCCGCCCGAGCGAGCGCGGCCCGGCGCCCCGCGGCGACCGTCAGTCGGCGCGGCGACCGGGGCTGCGCCGGAGCGCGCTCCGGCGCTCGGCCTGGGTCTCCAGGGCGCGCCGGCGCTGCTCGCGCGCATAGTCGGAGATCGAGCGGTTGGAGCGCTGCGTCTCGTGCGCGAGGAATTCGAGGTCGCTGACCCAGCTCGGGTAGGTGTCGAGGTCCTGGGCGTTGAGCCAGAACGCCGTGTCGGTCGCCTTGGCCTGGGGTTTGGCGGCAGTGGGGCCGCCGATTCGCAGCATGCTCATCTCTCGTCATTCCTTCCGACTGTCTTCGTCCGCGCGTCAGGTCTCGCGATCAGCGATCACGACCGACGACCGAGCAGGCGTCGACGATCGGTCGGGACTGCCGGAGAACGGGGCTCGCCGGTCGGCGGCCCTCGCGTTCAGGCGGAGCGAGCCGCCGATTCGGATCGCAGCGGCCTCGACGAGGATAGGAATGGAATCAACGGAGATACATCACCCGGATCATATGAAACACGGGGTGCGGAATTCTTCTTCGTTTCACATGAATTCGAAATGCAAGCTATTTATATCAGATCTCGGCCCTTCGCCCGGAAACAGCTTGTCGCGTATTCCCCCGACAATCGGGCATGGTCCGGCGGAAATGGCTCGCCTAGCGTGGTCCGAAGTCTCGGCCCCGCAGGCATCGACGACGACTCGACGCCGCCGATGGCCGGGCGACCTCGGGCACGGTCGATCACCGGCCGGTCGCGCCCGAGCCCTCCCGACGACGACGACGAGCGACCGTCCGCCGATGCCGGGCGGCGCGCACGCGCACGAGATCGGAGACGCACTCGCATGGAGACGGGATTCCCGGGGCGCCGGACGAACACCCGAGCCGGCGCGGATCCCTCGTGGGCCTCGCTGAAGACGCGGGTCCCGACGGCCCGCGCGGGCATGGTGCTCCGGCACGAGCTCATCGCCCGGATGCGGTTGATGAGCGCGACGATCGTGTCCGTCGCCGCCGCGGGCGGATACGGCAAGACCACCTTCCTGACGCAGTGGGCCGCCGCGGACGAACGGCGCATCGCGTGGCTCTCGCTCGACGCGCACGACGACGACCCTGCCGCGCTCGTCTCGCTGCTCGCGGGCGCACTGAGCGGCCTCGTCCCCGGCGTCGGGCCTGAGATCGGCACGCCGGAGATCCTGAACCAGTCGCCGGTCGAGATCGTCGCCCCGCGGCTCGCGGCGAGGCTCGCGACCGCGCCGCTGCCGTTCGTCCTGTTCCTCGACGACGTCCACGAGATCCGCTCCGCCGCCGGGCGCGCCGTGCTGGAGACGATCCTGCCGGCGATCCCGGCCGGCTCGACCGTGGTGCTCGCCGGCCGCAACAGGGTCGTGCGCATCGCCGCGCACCGCGCGGCCGGCCGCGTCCTCGAGCTCGACAGCGACGACCTGCGGCTCGGGGCGGCCGGGGCGCGCACCGTCTTCCGGAGCGTCGGCGCCGACACCGAGCCCGGCCTCGTCGAGGCCGCGCTGGCGCGCACGGAGGGATGGCCCGCCGGTCTGCACATGTGGGCGCTCATGCTGCGCTCGGGCGACGACGACGAGGACGCCGCCGGGAGCCGGGGCCTGATCGCGGCCTATCTCGAGCGCTGCCTGGCCGCATCCGGAACCGAGGCGCGGACCTTCCTCCGCCGCGCCTCGGTGCTCGACACGATGTCCGGACCCCTGTGCGACGCCGCGCTGGCGCGCACGGGCAGCGGGCTCATCCTCGCCGAGCTCGCCGCGCAGAACCTCTTCATCGTCCCCATCGACCGGGAGGGCGCGCTGTACCGCTGCCATCCGCTCATGCGCGACTTCCTCCTCGAGGAGCTGCGGGAGACGGAGCCGGAGCGCGAGCGCGCGGTGCGGCGGCGAGCCGCGCGGCGGTATCTCGCCGGCGGGTCGCCGCGGGAGGCGATCGAGCAGCTGCTCGAGGCCGGGGCGGACGACGAGGCAGTGCGGATCATCGCCGACATCGGCTTCCAGGTGCACCAGTCCGGACAGGCCGCGACCCTCTCCCGCTGGCTGGCAACGGTGGGCCCCGACACCGTGGCCGGCTGCCCCGACGCCGTGCTCCTGGTGACGTGGGTCGAGGTGTGCTCGGGCGCCCCCGACCGGGCCGAGCCCTGGCTCCGGCTGCTCGACGAGCTGGGCGACGCGACGCCGACACTCCGGGCGGGCCGCGCGCTCGCCCGCGCCGCGATGAACCGCCGCGGCATCGCGCGATCGATCCGCGACGCGCAGCGCTCGGTCGAGGAGGTGGCGAACGGCCACGTGCCGTGGATCCTCCTCGCCATGCGGGTCCTCGGCCAGCTCCTCGCCCTCGACGGACAGGATGCGGCGGCCCGCGCGCAGCTGAGGGCGGCGCTGCGCATCTCCGAGACGCACGACAGCGCCGTGACGGAGATCGTGTGCCGCGCCGAGCTCGCCGACATCGCGCTGCGGGAGGGCGACGTCGCCCAGGCGTCTCGCGAGCTGGCCGAGGTGTCCCGCGTCATGCGCGAGCGCGAGCTGCAGGGCTACTCGGCCTCGGCCGTGCCGCTCGCGCTGCTCGCCCGGTTCGCCGCCAGGAACGCGGAGTTCGACGAGGCCGCGCCGATGCTCGAGCGGACGCTCGCCCTGCGCCCCTTCCACACCGGGCTCATGCCCTATCTCGCCGTGCGGATGCGCGTGCAGGCAGCGCGCGCCGCGCTCCTGCTCGACCGCCCCGAGCTCGCCGCCGAGCTACTGCGCGAGATCGAGGAGATCGCGGACGACGTCTCCGACCTCGGCCGGACGGAGGAGGACATCGCGCTCGTCCGCCGCGGGGTGGAGGCGTCGGCCGGACGACCCGCCGACGCGCGCCTGACCCGAGCCGAGCTCCGGGTGCTCGGGCGCCTCCCCTCGCATCTGACGCTGGACGAGATCGCGGCGCGGATCGGGGTGTCGAGGAGCACCGTGAGCACGCACGTGCGGGGCGTCTACCGCAAGCTGGGCGCCACCTCCCGAACGGAGGCCGTCGAGGCGGCGCGCAGACGCGGCCTCGTCGAGGAGTGACGGCGCCGGCGAGGGAACCGGGCCCGACGCGGGACGCCCGGCGGGACCGCGGGCGGCGCGGTCCGCGTCGTCGCCGCGCAGGGGATCGCGCGAGACGCCGTGCGACGCGGATGCACGATCGGCCGGAGACGGCCGAGAACGGAACGAGGGGGCAGGGAGCATGCACGAGGAAGTCGACGCCGGGCCGAGTCCGAGAACCCGGCCCCGTCCGCTCCCGGCGGAGCGCTCCTGGCAGCGCTATCGCACGAGCGTCCCCGCCCTGCCCGCGCGGTTCGCGTCCCGGCGCGCGCTCATCGACCGCATCCGATCGGGCGAGCCGCGGCTCGTGCTCGTGGACGCTCCCGCGGGCTCCGGCAAGACGTGCCTCCTGGCGGAGTGGGCGGCGATCGAGCGCCGTCCCGTCGTCTGGGTGTCGCTCGACGCGGCCGACGGCGAGCGGTCGCTCGTCGACGTCGTCGTGCGCGAGATCGAGCGCGTCGTCCCGGGGGCGGCCGAAGCGCCGCGCCCCGTCGACGGCCCCGCGGGCGCGGCCTCCCGCGAGGTCGCCGACGGCCTCGGCCCGGCATCCGCGCCCGCCGCCGAGACCGCCCGCGACGTCGCGCGACGGCTCGCCGCCCGACTCGCCGAGCAGGATGCGGGGCTCGTGCTCTTCGTCGACCGCGCCGACGCGATCGCGTCGCCGGCCGAGCGGGAGACGCTCGAACGGCTCGCCGACACGATCACGGCCGGCACGACGGTGGTGCTCGCCGGCCGCGAGCGGCTCGACGACCCGAGCGCCGATGCCGGCGCGCATCCCGCTCGACGCGTCCGCGCGAGCGACCTCCGCCTCGGGGCCGGCGAGGCGACCGGCCTGCTCGCGCTGCTCGGCGTCGACGCGTCCGCCGAGGCGGTCGCGCGGATCGTCGACCGGTGCGAGGGCTGGATCGCCGGCCTCCGCCTGTGCGCGCAGGCGATCGCCGACGGCGCCGACGCGGACACGATCACGGGCCGCGAGCGGTTCGTCGCGGAGTACCTGCGCGAGCAGTGCCTCGACGGGCTGCCCGAGGCGACGCGCGTCTTCCTCCGCCGGGTGTCGGTGCTCGACGAGCTGACCGGCGACCTGTGCGACGCCGTGGTGGGCCGCCCCGGCTCGGCCCTGCTGCTCGATGAGCTCGCGACCCGGCCGCTGCTCCTCGAGCCCGTGGGCGACGGGGGCTCCTTCCGGCTGCATCCGCTCATGCGGGACTGCCTCGCGGGCGAGCTCGAGCACGCGGAGCCCCAGCTCTCGGGCGCGCTGCGTCGCGCGGCGGCCGCATGGTTCATCGGCCAGGGCAGAGACGACGAGGCCGTCGACCATCTGCTCGGCGCCGGGGCGCACGCGAGGGCCGCGGCACTGCTCGCCCCCTCCGCGCACCGCGAGTACCGTTCGGGCGACGCGACCCGCCTCGGCGACCGGCTCCGCCGCATCCCGCCGTCGACGCTCGCCCGGTTCCCGGAGCTGGTCGCCATCGCCGCCTGGATCGCGCTCGAGAACGGGGAGATCGAGCGCGCCGCGGTGCTGCGGCGCGAGCTCGACGAGCGGTTCGAGGGCGCGGAGACGGAGACCGGAGCCGACGAGGCGGCGCGCGAGCGCATCGGACTGCGCGCGATGCTCGACGCCTCGCTCGAGGCCGCGCACGCCTCGTTCCGCGCCCCGCTCGACGCGTCGCAGGCCGTCTCCGCGCTCGATCACGCGCGCCTGGCCGTGCGGGTGCTCCCGGCCGCGAGCGTGTGGCGGCCGTACGCCGAGTGCGTGCTCGGCGCCGTGCTGCGCGCGCTCGGCGACGAGGATGAGGCGACGGCGTGGCTGGAGCGCGCGGTCGCCGACGCCGAGGCGATCGGCGACGTGCGATCGCTCATGCGCGCCCGGTCGAGGCTCGCCTTCACCGCCGTCCGGCGAGGGCGCTGGGCGGTCGCGGAGGCGCACGCGAGGGAGATCGCCCGGCACGTCGAGTCGTCCGGCCTCGCCGACGACCCCGTCGCGGTCATCGCGTTCGCCCTGGAGGCGCGGGTGCGCGCGCACCGGCACGAGCGGAAGCGGGCGCTCGCCGCGCTCGATCGCGCCGATCGCCTGCTCCGCCGCGGGGGCGGCGGCCTGTCGCTCACCTCGATCGAGGTGCGGCTGCAGACGGCGTTCGCGCGGCTCGATCTGGGCGATCGGGAGCGGGCCGCGGTCGAGCTCGCGGCGATCGACGCGACGCTGCGACGGACCTCGGCGCGCGAGGAGCTCGTGCAGGAGATCGAGCTGCTGCGCGCCCGACTGGCCGCGCCCGGCGGCGAGTCGCCGCTCACCCCGGCGGAGCGCCGAGTGCTCGGCCTGCTGCCGTCCCAGCGCACGCTCGCGCAGATCGCCGACGAGCTCGGCGTCTCCCGCAACACCGTGAGCTCGCAGGTGCGCTCGATCTACCGGAAGCTCGACGCGTCGACGCGGTCGGCGGCGGTCGAGCGGGCCCGCCACGACGGCATCCTCGAGCGCTGAGCGTCCCGCTCCCGGATCGATGGCCGGCACGACGGCCACCCACCGGCACGGGGCGCCTGTGAGATCGCACCGCGACGGGCGCATCCGCGCGCCGCGGCGG
>Ga0153918_1000739_pt1 | contig 14469 bp, 16 predicted proteins | sample TSFL002MetaG_FD_104687 | JGI IMG/M metagenome (GOLD analysis project Ga0153918, IMG submission 104687) | Attine ant fungus gardens microbial communities from Florida, USA - TSFL002 MetaG | ecosystem: Host-associated > Fungi > Mycelium > Unclassified | place: USA: Florida, Paynes Creek Historic... | reverse complement strand
TGGCAAAAAGAGGGGTTTATTTAGTAGGTGGCACAGAATTCTATAATCTGTGATAGTGTGCAACAGCAAACAGGATTCAGTAATCAAATAGACATTGAGTCATTAATTTACCTGAACGCTTAGAATCATATAATGCAATAAGGATATGAACAGAAATTTTTGCATGAAGGTCCTTGATGGATGCTGACTCTTCACCCCTGATTGACCAGATCAGCCTTGGTTCGGACCTACTGCAGAGTGCACCCACTCTAGCCCGAACTGGGGATCTGACCAGGCCAAAAGCATCTCACCAAACTTCTCGGGCGTGATCATATTCTGCGATTCATCTAATGACTCGTTTAACCGTGTTATTGTATCCAAGGCTGTCATAAATATCTGTAGACGGCTCCCATCAGTTTGCAAATTGCTAATGAGAGTAACACCTACTGATTGAAGCCTGACCTTATTATGCGGATGTGCCATGCAATACCGGATAAAAAAATAGGACAGGCACTGTCTGGCTTCTTGGTTACCTGCAGTGTCAGGAGAGATATAAGCAATGAGCAGACACAAGAGCATCTATACAAGAGTCAACAACGAAAATCAATCCCGAGTCTGGAATGTACCTTGTCACTATTCACAATGCCCAACAAAAGGAGTTTCGAAAATCCTATACAAAGTAAGGCCAGGATCCCAGGACAAGGTTCATCCTTGCCGAGTTCGGTCTCCATGATGCTAAGAAGGAAAGTGATGAGCTTTGAATCCTGCAGGGTAAATGGCCTGCGTGTCAATCAGTATCAACACTTCTGTATTCAAATCGTACCATCTCCTCCGACTTCCCGAAGAATGCCCCCCCATACATTAACATGAGGTCGAAGACAACACGTAATACGATGAGTCGTATTGAATCTGGTGCTCGCAAACATTCGTTTGAGAAGAGTTCGAACGAACTCATAGCCATACGCTGAGCAACAAAGATGGCTTCGGTACAAACACTTCTTGAGAATGTAATATCTTACTTTGGCAATGAGCGAACACAATCCAAGACTCGTCAGTGCTTTTGCTCGCAGGGAAAGCTCTTTTCTTTGAACAGATGGAATTATAAGGTCGTTCAGGACACCTTGCAGCGTTGAATTGTCATCAAACGGCTATAATTGATCTGAGCAGAAGTCTTGCGACAAGAAAAGGTACATACGCCGTTGACGCGCTCCAGCACAGAATTGCAAATCATCAGACAGCGGAGGTCTCTTGAGTGTGCAGTCTCACTCCCCTCATGATTGACCAGAACCTTAAATGACCGTTCTCGTCTCAATTTCGAATGTGAAGAGTCTGAGGTGTTATGTGAAACCTGCATAACGAGGATTCAGATGACCTCGTACATAGGGATAGCATAGGGATAGCATACATACAATTTCTGTAGGTTCTTCGGTGGGTTCCTCATCATCACGAAGGTCAATAATGACCTCGACAATCACACGTACGAATTCACGCTCCGAAGGCATCATCGCTTTCATCATCTCCATACATGGATCGATGAGATCAAGTGGTAGCGTCGGTTGTGCCAACATATCCCCTATCAAAAGTCCAAGAAAGAAGCCTGAATTTGGAACCAACACTCACTGACGACAGAAAAAGCTTTTCTTCGCCCAACTTCATCACTATAATCTAGTCCGGTAGCTATTGATAGCATTGATGACAATATCGACGCAATTTTGAAAAGCTCGTCCAGCATCTCAGTTTCTTCTTCTGTTTCGTGCAGCGTCTGCACGCTCTCAGCTACCTGAAGAGTTTCAAGAAGCCCATTGTATAGAGCTTGAATGTAGAATGCGAAAGCTGTCACCATGGGAAGACCAGCATCATCGACTCGAGCTGATCCTCGACAGTTAAGCACAAAAACGCGGGCAAGGAAAGCTGACTCAGGCGTCAGGGTTGCCCAATAATCATCTATACAACTCAAGCTGAGCGTATGACAACAACCAATCAACCAAAATTTCTCACCGGTGAAAGTGAACGCATCAAGATAGTCTGGCTTGATAACAAAAATTGCATTTAGTGCGTCCAATGCGATTTGCTCGCCACCTATCACATCAAAGAGCTCAAGATATCGGATAAGCGCCCTCATGATACCTCCATCATCTCCCAACCATGTACCGACTTGTTCGTTTGGAGCTTCCGCGAGCGCAAAATCGAACCACTTCATGATAAGTTTGCTGGCTGCTGCTCGAACTGCACCTTCCCTATCTCCTAGACCATCTTTGATCACCTTCTCGCGTTGTACAAGGGTCAAAAATCGTGGGCTATCAAGTTTTGTGTGAAATGCAGAATACAAGGACTTTCGGGTTAGCAGATCGACGTCACGAGAACAACTCAGTAGAATGTCGACAGTGGCACGATTGAGCGGCGTGTGAGTGAGTGTTGCGCGCCGAACTTCTCTTGAGTAGGAATCAGTGATGGGTTACACTGTTCATGTTCTACGCACGCTTCATCATCGTAGATAAGCATTTCATTCAGGAGATCTCCAATATCTTTCTCGCCATTCTCAACGTCACGAGAATCTTCAACAATATTCAATCTCGAAAGGGCAATTACTGCTTGAGCACGAATGGACGGTTCCTTATCCACCAATCGTTGGATCAGATTCTCTCGGAGTGACTCATAGATATCTATACTGTCAGCTGGTCAACCATAGCTTGCCAACAACAACGGTCTCGCTCACTCAAGCTGACCAAACCACAAGATCGTCTCAGCGACAGTAGAAACCGAACGATATCGAACATTCTTATCCTTTGCTTGGAATCCCCGCAAGATCCACTTGAGAAATCGGCAGACAAATCGGGAGACAAAAGTCTCCTCATCATCTTCCTCTGGTGATCTCTTATTCGCGTATTTTGCTGTAGAGGCAGACATATCCATTCTCTCCAACATAACTGTATGTTATTCAGCAGACGCACAGGAATAAAGAAGTTGACAAACCCCTTTCGTTTATATATTTCAGGTAAAAGCCGATGAACCTGGTTGTACGATCGGCCGACGCAGCGCCTTTCTTGATAGTGAGTACTCTTGTCATCATATCACAAAATACTTGGACAAAAGCATCCTCGCCAACAAGTTCAGCTGTATTACGACCATCTGACTCAATGCGACCAGCAATTTGGACATGGAGCTTGTAAAGGTTGACACAGTTCTTTTTATGATTTGCAGATGAAGTCTGGACTTGACTAAAAACATTTGCAATTGCATTCTGGAGGCCATCGAGAGAAAAAGAGGTTTTGGGTGTCATGTATGCCGGTTTAGTAGAATCGACGCGACGCGTCGTCGCGCTATGAGGTCACATGCTGACCAATGCCACTTTCCCAGACCCCTCATCGTACTCCTCTCAAGCGTGTTTCTCAAGGTTCTCTTTTCAGGCTCTCGCATTCAGGCGCCTATCCAGACGCACCTTATGGACTCGGATTTATTGAACCTGCTTTTGCAGAACTCACTGATGAGACAGAAGCACTTCAGACAAATGTAGAAGGCCTAGTGAATCTAAGTGAATCTCTTGCGACTTTCAACGAATCTTTTGCAAGCTGGCTGTACATCATGAATATGAATGCTCTTACAACAGACTGGCCGCAAGTTTGTTGCTTCTTAGCATGCTCACGAAAAGAAATAATGCTGTCTCTAGGCGCCGACGTCAGATTCTTACGCACTGGCAAAGAGGCGAGCTGGTAAGATCCTCCATTGGTATATAGTAGAGGATCCTTGATTGCTACTTCAGAGGCGAAAACAATTGCTACTGCAGAGGCTCTCAGGAGACAAGCGGCGGAAATGGCAGTCCGCGAGGCAGAATTACTTGCAGATAAGACCACTGCGACAGAAATAACGGAAGCCGATACTACCATGATAGGAAACACTACATGTGCCTCTGCGTTATCTGGGGCCAGTGCAGGGGTGGGTAAAAAGGTCCTGAAACCCAAGATGACTGCCAAGGAGCGAAAGGAACGCGATGTGAGCTTGGTTGCCCAACTTTAACAATAAGATAATCAATCGCCTTTTAATAGAAGGAAATTGATCGAACGATATCTGCTCTCCCTTTGGAGTTTCGTGGAAGTGATCCTGTGTGCAATTCCCTTCTTCTATATAGCGTCTTTCCCATCATTTTCCCCAGGCTCTTCGTAGACATATGGAGATGGTTATCGAAGGTGTTTTGAAAGCTCGAGATCAGACCGTGAAACGTGAGCATGTGTCTTCTCAAAATATTTATCATGCTCAAACTCTCAGTGCTTGATCTCGTTAAAATGCCTGACCTGAACCAGGCGAGGGTCAACAAATGTCTTATCGCGTTGGTCAATCGCAAAGTAGTTCAGAAAGACAGCACTTCCGTACGTCCACTCTCGCTTCACGTCTTTCCCGACAACCTTATACTACGCTCTCTAAGGGGATTGTACTGTACCACTGGAGAGGCTTACCCTGAACCTCTCATTTACCAGTGTAACTGGTTTGCCGCTTTTAAACCCCAGCTTTGGGTATCTTGTTCTTTCAAATGAGCAATATTTCTAATCCTAATGTGTGAACAAGGAGTTTGAATTTGTAGGAGAATAGGGGTTTTGTGAAGATGTCAGCAGCCAACTTTGAGTAAGCCATCTTTGATTTTCTCATAGATGAAACGATAGTGTATGTCCTGACATGGAATTGCATGTGTAAAAGGGCATGTATGTGAGAATGTGATTGGGCTGATTGGTTCCGAGAGAAAGTTGCAGAACTAGATCACTTTTTTGGCTGTATAAGTGAGAGGGATGTACTCAGCTTCAGTGGCTGATAGAAAGACTATCTCCTGCTGCTTTGATGACTACAAAATAGTAGTGCTGTTTAGAATAAAGATGTACCCAAATACTGCTTTTCTACTCTTGAGTAGCATCTCATTAATAATTAGTAGTTTATTTCTCTTCTGGACATCTGCCTTCCAGCATTTTGAGTTTGATGTTGTATCACTTGTCTCTTATAGTCTTAACACCACATAAGCATTATGTATTTGTTACTTCCTAAACACTTATGTATCTCTTTCTCGAGAATGTTTTTTGTTCTTCGTTATAGTGAAGTTTGTTCTGGCTGTAGCTAAATATATATATATATTTTTTTGCCGGTGCTCGATCGCAGTCCGAGCTAAATATAACTTCCCATTGATCTGCTATGTCTATTTTAGATCTTGTCTTGCTGAGGTAATAATCTTTCTGGATTTATCTACTGTGATCAGTCACATAAAACTTTTAAGGGGGGCACTACTTGTGTATCATAACTTTACCCATGCAATTGCACATGTCAATGAAGACATGGGAGGGACGTCTGATCGTTCCGCAGGAAAGTCGATAGTTATGATTAGATAACTGACTAGGATTATCGATATCCCGTTCCTCGCACTAAGGTTACCAAAAATTTCATCTCGATCGCATCATATATGCTGCCTCAATTCCAACTTTCCTCGTATTCACTGCCACATACACATGTGCTAACAATCTTGTATTGACCCAGATTGAAAAACATATCTATTCCCTCCTGATATTTGCTGGCGTCAAGATTTGATCAGCACCTATACTCATAGGCCTATCAAACAGTCTTGTACCTCAGGCTCCTTTATTGAAAAAACACTTCATCAACCCTCAAATGTAATTCGAATGAACCGAAAAAGCCAGAATCGTTTACGCAGTCGGAAGTCAATACGGATTCAATCTGTGGGAAACTGGCAGCCTGGTCCTGAACCGATTCGGTTCCGTGAAACAACGATCTATTGTCTCGCTATCAAGGTTCACAATAGCAAACAGTCCTCGTAGTGCACGCGCTGGATAATCCTGCATATTTTAGAGATGAAAGAATATCTCTTATTTCTATGATTAGCCTATCTATTAGGCAAGGGACAGAGATAGTGATTTCTCATTGGATATGAAATGATTTGGGTCACAGTCCAGAATTCCAGGAAGACTGGAGGCCGCATCATTTTCCCTAAAAGAAATGTAATTGCCGATCACCGTGCACAATGCACATTGGGTGACATCGAAGTCCCGTCAAATTGTGATGTATCACTGTCTAGACTGAATACTCCATATGGTGATCGAGTTCATCGACAAGACACTATGTATTGGTTAAGTAAACATTTCTCCAAAACACCACGACGACTGCGGAATACCTCAGTAAATGCCTCAGAGTGGTATATCCCTCACCATTTATATAAAGAACTTTCCATCAAGGAATGGGCTCATATTATCAAATTCAAAAGACTGAGAGAAGAATTAGTAAGTCTCCGGGTTCTCCAATACAATATTCAGCCGGTCCGTATATTCTATGTCCAAAAAAACCACTCCAAGGTTTCGACCATCATAGCAGAGAGCGAACTGTGGTATTGCAACGCACTGATATTGATAGAAGTATTGAGTCCTCTAGTCGGTAAGATGCCGCAAATAGTATCTTCTGTCACAAAGCTCGAACGAAACAGAATCGTAATAATTTTTGGCCTTGATGTGGCGTCACCTCATGGAAATGGATGGAACTGGGCATCGCAAGCAACGGCGGTCTGATGTCTCTCAGATGGCAGATTTTGTGAGAGGTGAATGAAATTTGATATCTAACCAGTCTGCGTTTGCGTCCGTCTTTTGTAATCCCCTGGACGATACAAGCGGGCAACTTCCCACATTGCTTATTAATCTGTCATTTATTATTATTAGAATTCACGTTCAAACCTTGATGCTCAAAAATAAAATAGCTATCCAAGCTTTCAATGAGATTCGAAAGACTTTCTAAATTGTCTTTTCTTATATCTACAGCTGCATAGATATTGGCCTTTGGTGAATAGCAGAGAAACCATCCCAGTCCTCTCAAATTCACAGTTCTTTGTTAGGAATCTTCTGGTGTCTCAATCATTGGCACCTCATACCTGAGCGTTCATACTGAGTCTTTCATAAAGAAAATGTCAAGACTTTGATTTAGATTCAAATTAAAGTCCACAACTCCGGTCAATAGACATGTCCAAAGATTATTGAAGCAGGGCACGGCTCCGATGTCTCTCATATCTGCTTCAACTTCAAGTCTCTACCCCTCAGCAAGACAGAGTATCTAGGAGAGCTAGAATGACAAAATTAGGTCACAAAGACAACTAGACTATGATGATGATGATAACTTTTGACTTTCAGAGAACTATCATGCTTTCATGTTTGAAGCGGTATGTCCTATTATTCATTCTAGTCTCCATAAAATAAAAAAACAGCTTCCGCGAATTACCAAGAGAAAAACCACCCCAGAATTCTGTCGGGCTATCTTACGCTCCAGACTGCCTAAACGAAGATGAATTCCAGGCTCAAGCTAAATGCTATGAGATTTAATAACAAAGGGATAGAGACAACTAGGCCACAGAGAGTCCCATCATGTCGTCTCAAGGATGGTAACACTTTTCAAAGGTGTTAGAACTGATATAATACAACTGAAAAGACCTATAGACGTTACGAGGATAATTCATGAGGGTAATCTAAGAACTGGATTATCATCACCAGTACGATTAGAAATCTTTCTCTACCACCGCAATTGCCACATCTATCGCTACAAATCCCTTGGTGTGATGTATTTTCTTCTATCGGGTACCATGTTACCTACGCCAGTTTGGCGATAAGCTTATTTACCACGCACCGGGTAGCATTAACGCCGGTGATTTCACTGATCTACCGGCAATGGTTAGGCGCGGTCCGAATTCGATTTACCTATATTCAAACGAGTATGCCCAACGTAAAGACTGATAGTAGACTGTTATCTAGATATCATGCCCGATGTATACCTATACAACTCTTTCAGCTGTCAACCTGTCTCCCAACAGCTGAGAACATCACCTGAGTAGGCTTCTCAGTTTGGTTCTTCCTTCTGCTGGCGGACACTGAATATGGTCGATCACGAAGTTCCGAAGCTTCCCGATGAGCCTTGGGTAAATATGTCATCCTCCGCGAGGTGAAGCCCAACACAAAAGTCCTATCTGGCGATCAGCCTTTACTCAAATAGGACAAGATCACATCGTGACCTTGAGGTTTCCAGCACAGTTCATTTGTCAGTCAATAGACAGGTTCATCGAAATTTCCTCAACTTTCTGACCGAAGTTCATCTATCAGTTCATCTATCGTCCTGATGATATAGACAGAATATAAAATCATAATGACACGACCAAATAATTCATGGAACGTATTCAAACTTCATGTAAACTTCATGTATACCTCTCAACCAATTGTAAATAGTCATGCATTTGAGAGGACAGACAGCATGTGGAAATGCTTGCCTGAACTCAGTCACAAGACTCACAACCAGAACAGGTTTAAGAACACGTCGCCAAGTAATGAGCATAATGATCATGGTCACGATGAATGCCGCGACCACTTCATTTTTCGCTTCATTTTCTCCTCCTGTAGCCTTATTTTCCTCTTTTGCGTATCACTCATATTGCCCTCTTCCTTCTCAAGTCGGATCATATAGTCATTGATACATCTCGCCATCTTTCCCTGGATCATTGTTCTAGAATCAACTCCCGAAACGATGTCACCTGGTCGCATTTCCCACTCTAGATCAAAACCCCAACCTTGGATCCCAAGTGGGTATTGACTCTGCAGTGACTGCTCATCGACCACTGGACGAGGAGCACGGTCCTGATATAGAGCTTGGGCCTCTGATGCGGCGATAAGACCTCCTTCTGAACGCCACCATCTGACAAAGTACTCAGCCGCTCGAGATAGATCCATTTCACCACCACTCCTGATCATACCCATACGCCGCGCCAACAATGGCAAAAATTCCTGCAAGTCGGCGATGGGTGCCGACCCAGGTGGGAGCACGTGGAGATAGGCGGGCGCTAAAATAAGAAAAAACCAATTGAGGTGATGAAATACCCAGCGAGTCTGACTTGGGAACAGAGTTTCGAAAATACTTACAAATGGGATTCAGCATATTCATCCTATAGAGCAAATACGCCGCAAGAGCTTCCATGTCATATAGTCCTTCTTTGATCCCCGCTGTTTGTTATGGTGAGCTTTGGCACGATTGGTCTCATGAATACAGAAGGGGAGAATGTGATAGAATTTAACGTACCTATCAATGCTAGCTTGACTCCTCGCTCGGCACCCTCCGTGCCCCGGCCTAGGAAAGGTGGCATAACCCCCGGACTATCATAAGCATACACAAGAGGGTCGATAGACAGTCTCAATCGAGTCGATAAAGATTGCGTCATGCCTGGGTTCCCTGAGGTTTGGAAAGCTTTTGGTGTTCCTTGATTGAATTGGTGGTGAAACAAGTCAGTTATGCAATGATGATCAAGCAACGTAGAGTACTGACGTCCTTTAATGCCCGTGTTGCGAAGAGCATTGAGCAGCGTTGACTTGCCGACGTTGGGCAAACCAATAACAAGAACGTTGAGCTCCAGAGCGTATGGATGCTCCTTGGCTATATCTGGATCGAAGCGGATCAGTATCTGAACTAAGGAACCGACGAGGTGATTTGATAGAAGTACAACATACTGACTAGCATTTCGCTCAGAATGTGAACATCCCGCGGTCGATACCACGATGCGAACAATACACGTTGCTCGGGAAACCTTGAAAGCATCGCTTGACGGAAAGGCTATCAATCATGCTATGAGTTAAGAATCCTATATTCTGGGCTGCTTCACAAACCTCCATACCCCACTTAGGAACAAGGTCACGTTTATTCAGTACAACTATATGTTCGCAAGCTTGTGTCTTAACGATACGCCGGCCGGGAGTCTGTGGGTCCCAGCCACGCTCCGTCCTCCACCTCAGTAGCGCACCTAAAATCAAAATTTAGCGATTTTCTAAAGGAAAGAAAAGCTCAGGCAATATGGGAGACCGACGTGTATGCTGTTGCTACAGAGAATGTTCGCTTCCGCCGGAGTACATACAAGAACTCATGTCCTACCTTCCAAACTCCGGTTTATGCTTGTCAAGGGGAGACGAGAGTCCCGAATCTCGAGAACGACATCTGTGCGGGCAAGCAAGGATGGCAGCATCCGCACAAACTTGGACATGTGCCCAGGAAACCATGAAGGTGGTACAGGCAGAGGAGGCATCTGGAGGCGTGCAGGAGCCATTTTTAAAGTTGCTGGGGAATAGCTCAAATGTCTCAAAGACTCTACAAAGCGATGCGGTTAAACAGTGGAGGTAGTTTTTTTAGCATTATTGGATATTTGATGGTGTTTTCCCGAGGAATCTCGGCTTCTCCCCGAACTCAATCACCACGCGCACAGATGTGGTACTATGTCCACATGGACACCGAGAATCATTTGAAACATAGAAATAATCCTGTTACGATAACAAGGCGAAACAAGGGTTAAGCTGTTTTATGAAACAAAAACATCGATTGTTCCGGATAGGCAGTCTGAGTGCAAGATCTCCTGGTATCCAATGCCACTATACTATCCATGGACAAGGACAAGGACCCAGATGGACATGCGGAAATAGTAAACAATAGATGAGGTGACACCAATTGATCTCCATCAAAAGCTCAGATGAATCATTGTTAACCAGAAACACAAACTAAAACGGCCAAGAATGCCTAATAACAATTAAAGATGACGAAGATCAGAAAACAACCATAGATGAATTGATTAAGACAACAGTAAAGGGAGAACAACACTGCAGAGGAAGGTCCAAGTACAGCCACAGAGACGGCAGGTTGTATTCCTATTGACAATAGTGATGATGACGACGGCACTGACAGTTAGCCCAGAGGTTCGGAATTGAGGCCGATAACATTAGCAGGCAGCTGGGATGTTTTCCACAAAAGATTAGAAAATATGTACCGTTGAATGGGTTTACTTCATACCCAGGTATCTGTGCCAACACTAATGGCGTCAAAGTTCTTCCCGCTCCTCGTTCTACGGCCTTGGAACACCAAGACAGCATCAAGGTTGATGAGTTTATCAGAAGGAGCAGGTGAACCCTCAACCCATCCTTTCCATCCTTTCTTGTGCGCGACGCGCTTCTTCCGCTTCTTCCTCTTCTTCTTCTTGGGTCGTTCCGTCTCCTCAATATCCTCATCATCAGCTGGTGTCCGTGGTCTCTTAGAGGACGTGCGGGACGTTGAGGCCGAGATAGAACGCCCACGTTGTGGTCTCTTAGAGGACCTGCGGGATGTTGAGGTTGAGCTAGATGTTGGGGTATCAGATGGAAGACGGGCTGGCAAGTATCCGGGCGGAGGAGTGACAGAGATAGAACGTTCCACAGGCATGAGCTGAATATTGGGTCGCCCTTGACGAGCAGTCCAAAAAGTCTTTCTCTTTCTGGGTTCTTGCTGAGCCGGCTGAGGTTTTGAGGAGGAGGCGATGGGTGGCGCAGGTTGGGGAACGGTGAGGTCAATTAAAGTATCGCGCCTTGGGGAAGCATCAGGCCGCTTCCTAGGGTCCTTCCTCTTCTTGGCCTTGCGCATTTCCTCCTTTGCTTCGACTTCTTTGTTAGGGCCGACGCCATTGAGGAGGGACGTGAGGACGTCGCGCTCGGGTGAGGGATCAAAGTAGCCAGCAAAGACCGATGTAGCAGTACGACGTTTATGAGGGAGCCTAGCATGGGGGAGGAGACCAGGCATGAGGGAGGGGAGGAGATTGTATGAAGGAGTAGTGGTGGTGTGGAAGCAATATATAGCGGATTTACGGCATCCAGGCAAATGCATCAACAAACAGCTCCTTCCTCCCGGCACGTGCTCACCAGGAACCTAGCCTGGGACTTAGATCGCAGATCTATCTCCACAGCAGTCTCCCATATCCTCTTGTTCGTTTTAATTCTTGTCAATGCTCACACAGCACAGGGTCTGTCTCCGTGAAAGCCTAGCCTTCTCTGGTAACATGCTTTTCACACCCTCTAACTTTGATCAGCCAATCAGACCTCGATGGACCGGCACCTTATTAGCCTTAGCTCGGGACTTTCCCGGTTCCCTCACCATTTTTTTTCCCAACCGGCCGATTGGCCGTCAAGTGACCTCTCTGAATACAAAAGATTAAAGTTCATTCAGATAGTCGCAGTTGCACCCGAAATTAGGGATCCACCTTCATCTGACAAATATGATCCTGAGTAATGGAAGAAGCCCATCTTCAGATTTGTCTGCTCTTACGCCATTGTCGACGGTGTACCTTCCCTGCCGATTCATCGGAATTTCGATATTTCTTTTTGTCAGCATATGTCACGGTACTTTATCAGCCCATCAGTACTTCCATTACAAACGTCTAGTCTTCTCTAAATCGGTTTAGTCCAATTGCTCTGCAATCTTAGAACAGTCTGATATCTGATGCTCATTCTCTACAAGCATGTCTATCAGATGGCGAGAAGGAAAATGTCTCTATCGTGAGATCACGCCAAAGTGGAGTGGGTGAAAAAAATTCCCAGAGCAATTCCGGAACATTCGGCGGCTAGTCTCGACGTCCAACCGAGTCGACAAATAACAATATACCCCTTGGCCCACCATACAAGTATAGACAACCGCAGTAGTCCTACTGACATTGAATACTCCTAGACCAAACAACGGAGTACCGCTTTGGCTTCATGACTAACTGTTGCACTTGGATACCGGTTCAGCGCCTTGCAATAATCCTAAGCATGTCCTTGGATATCTTTATGTCCGGTCAGTTTGTATGCCACACTTACCACCTGCAAGGTTTCACGGGAGCTGGCCTGTGAATTGATATAAGGGCCCCAGAAATCTTGACTTCAACAGCTTTGCAGGGCAAAAAGCAAGCACGCATGGGTACCCAGCAACCTGGAACCGCATTACTCATCATCTCGACTTTATCGGGTATCAAGTTCCACGAATAGATAAGCGCACAATACTTAGACTAGACTAAACATGCCCAACGCTGAACAAAGACACCTTGCATTTTGGGCCTAAATAACGTCCACATGGAACAGTCCACTTCACTATGCACACCACAAAAGGGAAGTTCTTATATTAGTCAGACAATCAGGGGTCTATCAAGATTTCTTGGGGTGCAGTACATGAAACACCCAGAATGTTCCGAAACACATACTTGAGTCACGTTTTATTTTGGTGCCAGCAGGGTCGAATTCTCGCTTCGCAGGATAAAATAATCATTTTCTGAGTTTGAAATTCACAAGTGCAGTTATCCCACGTTGAGCATTGATTGTAATCTTTCGGCCCTAGAAACAAGTCTCATATATCAGATGCAAATTCTTCTACGAACTTCAGACGTTCTAAAAGAACACGCCAAACCCCTTTTGCAATTGATACACCATTTGATCTGTGATGTGAGGTGCCATGGCACACCTCCTTTCTATCTCACCCTACCTTTTGCTTTTCGATCCTGACTTGATATATCTCAAGGTGCTCAGCCCTGAGACATCATCTACGGCTGGTATCACCCCTCTGACCTCAACCGCGCAGCTCAACTTCTGTTTCCGCATGATCTACCATTATGGTAAACCGAGTCACCACAGCATTTCCATATTGGACAATGCCCCTACCTTCACCCGGTGGCAAAGTACACACGAGGTGCTGTGACTAATCTAGTAACTCAGTGGGCCACGTGAAAGCCACCCGCCGAGCTTTTCTCCGAGGAGGCTCTGCGGAGGCTCTGCATGATATCAGAGTGCCACAACGTCAGAAAATCAAGTCTATGTGTCAATTACTATTGTAGTTCATCAAACGCCCAGTCAATAAGCTCATAGAATCACCTCATCAAAAACCAGCAGCCGTCTCCATTCTCCTATACAAGGCGCTGAACACTCAGCTATTTATAGCATAGGAGCTCCTGTTCTCACCTCGTTTGCTTTGCCATTGATCTAGCGACATGCGCCTTTCACATGTGTATAGATAGATATTTACCCCGCAAACTTTATCCTGCATGCAGATTTTCTCAGTTGCTGGTTTCCAAGACTGTGCAGTGGCTTTGTACAACCATCCACCCTGGTCCATCTAACTACCAAGACATTATATGACTGATGTCTTTCTGATGTGGTCAGCATTCTGGTGATGATTCATACTGTCAAACAAAAATAACTCATCACAATAAGCATGATAAAAATGGACACCTCATCTCTTGCCACTCAATGGAGACATGTGAATGGTTAGATCGCACCTGACCTTCCATAGCGGCAGCTTTTAGAACGGTGGTCTTACGTCCACAAACCTAGCGAGAATATATAGGCGAGAAGCCAAGCCAAACAATCAGGATTATCCACTTGTCAAACAGGGTCAACATTTTTTTCGCACCTAACAGGAAAATTCTAGATCCCTAGGAGTAAGTCTACACACAAAGAACATCAACACCTCGTTCAAGGTGCCATAACACCTCTCTATGTCCTGGCATTGTCCCAGAATTCGTCCGAGTATGGTGATAGTCACCCAACCTATCGGCGCCACAACATTTACTCTCTAAGATCGAGTTGTGTTACCCTTTGCCAACGATGATCATATTGTCATATTCAATTGACCTGCTCCAGCCAGGGACTTTCTTTTTACTTAGGAGAC
>Ga0153918_1000738_pt1 | contig 14476 bp, 9 predicted proteins | sample TSFL002MetaG_FD_104687 | JGI IMG/M metagenome (GOLD analysis project Ga0153918, IMG submission 104687) | Attine ant fungus gardens microbial communities from Florida, USA - TSFL002 MetaG | ecosystem: Host-associated > Fungi > Mycelium > Unclassified | place: USA: Florida, Paynes Creek Historic... | reverse complement strand
TTCCGCCGCCAGCTCCTCGCCGATCTCCACAAACTGCTCTGGCTGCGCGATGGCGTTCAGCAGGGCGTGCTTAGTCCAGTGGCGAAACAGCTCGGTGATGGAGTAGGTGGTGGCGACGCAGGGATAGTCGGCCGCCTCGCCCAGCTGCGCGGCGTCGCGCGCAAAGAGGCGCGCCACTGGACTGTGGCTCTGCTGCGGATGCAGCGGGTTGGCGGCGAGCGGGCTCTCCATCGGTTCGTAGTGCTCGGGGAAGGGGCCGTCCGCCATTTTGTCGAGCGCGAAGAGATGGCCCAGTCCGTCCGGCTGCATGATAAAAGGGCCGGCCTGCTGCTGCGGCGCCAGCGTCAGCGGATAGTCCGGCACGTCGATGCCCTGCCAGCGCTGGCCATCCCACTCGATCAGGCGACGATTCGGATCCCAGGCTTTGCCCTGCTCATCGGCGGAGGCGCGGTTATAAAGGATGCGGCGGTTCGCTGGCCACGCCCAGGCCCAGCCGGAAACCGCGCCCAGCCCGGACGGGTCGGCGTTGTCGCGGCGCGCCATCTGGTTGCCCTGCGGCGTCCAGCTGCCGGCGTAGATCCAGCAGCCGCTGGCGGTGCTGCCGTCGTTGCGCAGCTCGGCGAAGCTGTTGAGCTGCTGACCCTTTTTCAGCAGCAGCTTGCCGCTGGCGTCGTAAACGTCCTGCAGCGCGCGGCCGTTGCTCTCCTGCGCCACCTCTTCCGGCGAGGGATCGGCAGGATTGCTGTAGTCCCAGCGCATCGCCATCAGCGGTTCCGGCGCGATGCCGCCTTCCTGGCGGTAGAGTTCGCGCAGGCGCAAAAAGAGCGTGCCGAGGATTTTGCCGTCGTGCAGCGCCTCGCCCGGCGGTTCGGCGGCGGCCCAGTGCCACTGCAGCCAGCGCGACGAGTTGGCGACCGAGCCATCCTCTTCGGCAAAGCAGGAAGAGGGCAGGCGAAACACTTCGGTCTCAATCTGCGACGGATCGACGTCGTTGAATTCGCCGTGCGGCTGCCAGAAGCTGGCGGTTTCGGTGCTGAGCGGATCGATCACCACCATATATTTAAGGCGCGAGAGGGCGCGAACCGCTTTGTTTTTGTCGGGGAAGGCGGCCAGCAGGTTAAAGCCCTGCACCAGACAGCCGTTGATCGCTCCCTGCTCCATCATCTCCGCCTGCGCCATGCAGTCGTAGCTCTTGTCCCACTTGGGCAGCCAGTCGTAGCCCCACTGGTTCTCCGCCGTTGCCTGCTCGCCGTAAAAGCTTTTCATCAGGCTGACGAAGAACTTGTCGGTGTTCTGCCAGTAGTTGACCTGGCCCGGCAGCGGCGCGGCGGGCGTCGCTTTTTGCAGGTAGTCCGCCAGCGTCGCCATTTTCTCCGACGGCAGCGGCAGGTAGCCCGGCAGGCTCTGCGACAGCAGGCCGAGGTCGGTGTAGCCCTGCACGTTGGAGTGGCCGCGCAGCGCGTTGATGCCGCCGCCCGGCATGCCGATATTGCCCAGTAGCAGCTGGATCATCGCGGCGGTGCGGATAATCTGCGAGCCGTTGGTGTGGTGCGTCCATCCCAGCGCATAGAGGATGGTGGCGGTGCGGTTGGGCGCGCTGGTGGCCGCCAGTTGGCGACAGATGGCCAGAAAGCTCTCCTGCGGCGTGCCGCACAGGCGCGTCACCATCTCCGGCGTATAGCGGCTGGCGTGCGCCTTCAGCAGATTCAGCACGCAGCGCGGATGCGTCAGGCTGTCGTCGCGGCGGGCGTGCCCCTGTTCATCCAGCTCATAGCGCCAGCTGGCGCGATCGTACTGGCGCATCTCCGCGTCGTAGCCGCTGAACACCCCATCTTTGAAGCTGTAGCCGTCGCTGACGATCAGCGCGGCGTTGGTGAAGGCGCGCACATACTGCTGCTGGATCTGGTTGTGCTGCAGCAGATAGTTAATAACCCCCATCAGGAACACCACGTCGCTGCCGGCGCGCACCGGCGCGTAGAGGTCCGCCACCGAGGCGGAACGGTTGAAGCGCGGATCGACCACGATGACCTGCGCATTGTTGCGCGTCTTCGCCTCAATGACCCACTTAAAGCCGACCGGATGCGCTTCCGCCGGGTTGCCGCCCATAATCAGCACCAGATCGGCATTTTTAATATCGTTCCAGTTGTTGGTCATGGCGCCGCGCCCAAAGCTGGGCGCCAGCGCGGCGACCGTCGGGCCGTGGCAGAGGCGCGCCTGGTTCTCCAGCGCGACGATGCCGAGCGCGCGGGCGAACTTATGATCCAGCAGGCCGGTTTCGTTGCTGGCGGCGGACGAGCAGAACATAGAGGTGGTGGGCCAGCGGTTGACCGTTACGCCTGCGGCATTGGTTTGCTGGAAGTGGGCGTCGCGATCCTGCTTCATCAGGCGGGCGATGTGCTCAAAGGCTTCCTGCCAGCTGATGCGCTGCCACTTATCGCTGCCTGGCGCGCGGTACTCTGGATACTTCAGCCGCTGATCGCTGTGAATATAGTCGAGCACGCCGGCGCCCTTCGGGCAGAGCGAGCCGCGGCTGACCGGATGGTCGGGATCGCCTTCGATATGGTAGATCGCCGCGCTGGCGTTTTTCGCGCCGTCACCAAGGCTGTAGATCAGCATGCCGCAGCCGACGGAACAGTAGGTGCAATTATTGCGCGTCTCGCGGGCGCGAACGAGCTTATATTCTCTGACGCTGGCTAAGGCGGTTTCCGGGGCAAAGCCCAATAGCGCGGCGCTGGTTCCCGCCATGCCGCCAGCGCAGATTTTGAAAAAACTCCGTCTGGTAATTTGCATTTATCGTTCTTCTGTTAGCTCCATTGCGAAGCTATGCAAATTAGCAGCCCTGTCTGCGTCTTATTTGACTAAGGTCAATAAGTTAGCCTTTAGTAAGCCGTTTTTTAAATTCTGTTTAAATTCGTTTAGGCGCCTGCGGGTACATAAATTTTTTTCTGGCATAAGCAGCATAATAATATTTCTATATTGAAACGCATGTTAACGCACAGCGGAAAATCGTTCTCATTCTCAGGTTAAAGCGCGCCGTATCGGCGTCCACCCGCTTTTTTCCGCATAATTTGTATAGCGCTTTTTTTGCGCTGTCCGCGGCAAAAAGGCAAAATTGACCGCACTCTCTGCCCGCCTCGCGGCAGCACATAATTTAATTTTTTGTTAATTACAGGTCGTACTCCTTGAAGGCTATCCCGCAACCTACCGGCGAAAATTTAACAACTCAAACGGGCGTCAGCGAAAGCCTGGTGTGGCAGCGCGCCGATCTGGCGGCGGCGCAGCCCGACTGGCTGGCGGACGAAGTGCCCGTCGCGCTGGTGTATAACGGCATCTCGCACGTGGTGATGATGACCACGCCGAAAGATCTGGAGGCGTTTGCCATCGGCTTTTCCCTGTCGGAAGGCATTATCGACGCGCCGGACGATATTTTTGGTCTGGACGTGGTGCCGGGCTGCAACGGCATTGAGGTGCAGATTGAACTCTCCAGCCGCCGCTTTATGGCGCTGAAAGAGCAGCGCCGCGCGCTGGCGGGACGCACCGGCTGCGGCGTGTGCGGCGTCGAGCAGCTGGAGCAGATCGGCAAGCCGGTGCAGCCGCTGCCCTTCACCCAGACCTTCGATCTGGCGCAGCTGGATCGCGGCCTGAGCCAGCTCAAGCGCTTTCAGCCGGTGGGCCAGCAGACCGGCTGCACCCACGCAGCGGCGTGGATCCGCCCGGACGGCGAGCTGGCGGGCGGCTGCGAAGATGTCGGCCGTCACGTGGCGCTGGATAAGCTGCTCGGCTATCGCAGCCAGGCAGCGTGGGGCGGCGGCGCGGTGCTGGTCTCCAGCCGCGCCAGCTATGAGATGGTGCAGAAGTCCGCCATGTGCGGCGTTGAGATCCTGTTCGCCGTTTCGGCGGCGACGCGGCTGGCCGTCGAGGTGGCGGAGCGCTGCAACCTGACGCTGGTCGGCTTCAGCAAGCCGGGGCGCGCCACGGTCTATAGCCATCCGCAGCGGCTGCGTTAACGGACGCGCCGCGGCGGCGGGCTGTAAAAACAACAGTTTGTTTATAACAGTTTTGTAAATTCCTTATGTTTAATGGGGCATTGATTACCCTTTTCCGGATCATGAATTTAACTATAATGGTTCGACTGCTTACGCGGCACGCCACTGGGCGGCGCCGCCCAAATATGAAATGGAGAGGAAGAACATGAGTTATTCACTGCCATCCCTGCCTTACGCCTACGACGCTCTGGAACCGCACTTCGACAAGCAGACGATGGAGATCCATCACACCAAACACCACCAGACCTACGTTAACAATGCTAACGCGGCGCTGGAAGGGACCGAATTCGCTGACCTGCCGGTTGACGAGCTGATCACCAAACTGGATCAGGTTCCGGCAGACAAAAAAGGCGTGCTGCGCAACAATGCGGGCGGCCACGCTAACCACAGCCTGTTCTGGAAAGGCCTGAAAACCGGCACCACGCTGCAGGGCGACCTGAAAGCGGCTATCGAAAAAGATTTCGGCAGCGTTGAGAAATTCCAGGAAGAGTTTGAGAAAGCTGCTGCGACCCGCTTTGGTTCAGGCTGGGCGTGGCTGGTGAAAAAAGGCGACAAACTGGCCGTGGTCTCTACCGCTAACCAGGACAACCCGCTGATGGGCGAAGCGATCTCTGGCGCGTCAGGCTACCCGATCCTCGGCCTGGACGTGTGGGAACACGCCTACTACCTGAAGTATCAGAACAAGCGCCCTGACTACATCAAGGCGTTCTGGAACGTGGTGAACTGGGACGAAGCCGCAGCGCGTTTCGCCTCTGCTAAGTAAGTTCAACCGTTAAGGTAGCCCCAACCGGCGACGTGATTCGCCGGTTTTTTATTGCCAAAATTCTGAAAATTAAACCGCAGCTAAACATCCTCGCACCAGACATTTAACTTTTTGGGACATTAACCCGCCGTTGAGTTTCACCCAGGTAGGCTAAAAAACATTCCACCAGAGAATGTAACATTATGTCCATTATAACTACGCCTGCGCCGACCACCGAGTCGTCGGCTTCGCTGTTTTTTCAGTTAATCAGCGGAAAATATATCCCGAATAAACTGTGGTTGAGCAAAAACTTTCGCCTGAAGTTCGCCCTGAGAACGCTGGCGTTTCCCGTGACCACGCTGCGCTATTTGCATCAGCTGTCGCGCCTGCCGGATCTGCATCAGGTGATGGGCGTGCAGGGGTTACTGCCTGCCAAACCGCACCGTCCCTATTTGCGCGCCGGCATCAGCGTGGCGGCGCGCGCGCAGGCGATCCTCGACCACTATCAGATGGTAGGCGCGCTGCAGAACGGCGCGCTGCGTCAGCTGCTGCAAAGCCCTGGTGATAATCTGCTGGCGACGCTAGAAGGGAAAAATGGGGAGCGGTTCGAACTCTTCTCCTGCCCGGGACGTTTTGATCGCGAAGGCGAGATCACGCTGGTGCTGCGCTATCAGCGTGAGGTGATCGCCTCGCTCTCTTTTTCGCTGGTCCGGGAGGCGGGTCAACGCACCTTGCTGATCGGCGGCTTACAGGGGCCGCGCAAGCATATCTCTAACGAGGTGATCCGCGAGGCGACGAAGGCGGCGCACGGGCTGTTTCCCAAGCGTATCCTGATGGAAGTGGTGGCCAGGCTGGCGCAGCAGTGCGCGGTAGAGCAGATCCTCGCCGTCGGCGATACCACGCATGTGTTTCGCAGCCTGCGCTATCGTCACAGCAAGCGCGACTATTTCTTCGCCAGCTACAGCGAGTTCTGGCTGTCGCTGGGCGGCGAGGCGCGCAAAGATGCGCTGTTTCTGCTGCCGCTGAGCCTGCCGCGTAAAGCGCTGGAGGATATCGCCAGCAAGAAGCGCGCGGAGTATCGCCGCCGCTACGAGCTGCTTGACGCGCTGGCGCAGCAGCTATCCGCTGCCGTCGGCCAGCGCGAGGAGGATCAGGCGGCCGCCTGATCCCTGGCTCAGAACGGCTTCTTCGCGAAGCCGGTCATCACCTTCAGGCCCATTTCACGTCCCAGCGCGGTCATCGGGTGCACCACCACCAGGCCGCGCACGCTTTTCTTCAGCGTGCCCATATCGGCCTGCTCTTTTTTGGTGATTTCGCGGTTGAAGGGCAGATTCATCAGCTTCTGCGCCTCTTTGCTCAGCTTGTCGTCGATCTTGTCGCGCAGGCGCTCGATCTCAGTCACCAGCGTCTCTTTCTCTTTCAGCAGCGCGCCCAGCTTCTCGGCGTCGCCCGCTTCCAGCAGCTGCGGCTCTTTACGGTTCAGGGCGTCCAGCTGATCGCTCAGACGTTTAATCTCGGCTTTTTCTTGCTCTTTCATAGCGAAAACTCGTTGTGGAAAACAGGCAAAGGATACACGAAAAGCGGCGCAGATTCGCGCGCGGCGATGGAGCAGGGCGCCTGAAGATCAGGCGCCGGGACGTTTGAACGCCTGTTTCAGGCTGATACGCGAGATCAGCTCGGTCAGGGAGAGCACCATCGTGGAGCGCACCATCTGCAGGTAGCGCTGCTGCTGCATGGCGCGCAGTTCGGCGTCGTCGGGATGAAAAGCGGGTTTTGGCGGCCAGGCGGCCACGCAGTGCAGCTCACCGAACGGGCCGAGGATCTCGTCGTCGGTGAAGCGATAATCGCCCCGATCGTGATTCAGCTCTTCGCGCAGCGCCAGCAGCAGTTCGCAATCTTCATACTCGTGACGGTTGATAACGCCCAGACCGTAAATCAGCTTCAGGCGCACCGGCAGCTCGCCAAGCGGGCCGTCGCCCAGCAGCAGCGGCTCAACCGCGTACTTCACGGCGTAGTCATCTTTGCGAAACACCTGCAGCACCAGCACATTGACCGCTTCGGCCAGCAGTTCGACGGCGGCGATCAGGAAGCTTCTCACCGAACGTCCGGCGTTCAGGCGCTCAAGCACCCGGTTTTCAAAAGCTTGCTTCTCTTCCATTGTCGCCTGCAGAATTCTGATACCGCCAACGGGCGCAGCCTCGCTGCGCCCGTACCGCTTGTGCGTGACTGACACGCGTTTGTTATGCCATTGCGTGGTAGGCGCTGACCGCGGCGGCCACCACGTCGCTGTTGGCATCCAGACCGGATACCTGCGCCAGCGTCGCCTGCGGGCCTTTCTCGTTAATCAACGCTTCCAGCTCCTGCGCCTGCGGATCCTGCGCGCTGCGATAGTGCATCGCGGCGGCGATGCCCTGCACCAGATGCGCGTTCGGCAGCTGATACTCCAGCGTGCCCAGCGTCGGTTTGATCAGGCGATCGCCCGCGCTCAGCTTGCGCAGCGGCTGACGGCCAACGCGCTCTACGTCATCTTTCAGGTAGGGGTTCTCGAAGCGGCCAAGGATTTTCTCGATATAGGCGGCGTGCTTGTCGGCGTCGAAGCCGTAGCGCTTGATCAGCACCGCGCCGCTCTCCTCCATCGCGCCTTTGACCACCGCACGGATTTTTTCGTCAAGGATGGCGTCGCGAATGGTCTGATGGCCAGCCAGCTGGCCGAGATAGGCGGTGATGGCGTGGCCGGTGTTGAGGGTAAACAGCTTGCGCTCAACGAACGCCATCAGGTTGTCGGTCAGCTCCATGCCGGCAATCTCTGGCAGCGCGCCTTTGAACTGGGTTTTATCAACAATCCACTCGCTGAAGGTTTCCACGGTCACTTCCAGCGGATCGTTGCTGCCCGCTTCAGACGGCGGCACGATGCGGTCGACGGCGGAGTCGACGAAGCCGACATGCTGCTCCACCCAGGCGTGATGCTGCTCCGGCAGCGCGTTCAGCACGTGCTGCTTCAGCTGGCTGGTGCCGCGCACCATGTTTTCGCAGGCGATAATATTGAGCGGGCGTGCGTTGCCTGCTTCATGGCGCTGCGCCAGTCCTTTCGCCACGCTGCCGGCGATGCGCTCGAGGATCTGCGGGCCGACGGCGGTGGTCACCAGATCGACCTCCGCCACCAGCGCGATAATGTCGTCGCTGGTGCTGTTAACGGCGCTGACGCCCTTTACGATTTCCACTTTTGCCTGTTCGCCAACCACATGTACTGGATATTCATGACGCGCGTTGAGTGCATCCAGCACCGCCTGATTGACATCGGCGAACACCAGCTCGATGCCGGCATCTGCCAGCAGCTTGCCGATGAAGCCACGACCGATGTTACCTGCTCCAAAATGTAACGCTTTCATAATATTGACCCATATCAAATGACGATGGGGCGGGCACGCCCGCCCCGGAAATCGGGACGGGCTTACCCGCCCCAGGGAAAATCACGCAGGACGTTTAGGCGGTCGCCGGGCTGCCAGAGAGCAGATCCAGCACTTCCTGCACGCTGGTGGTGTGCGCCAGCTTCTCAATCACGCTTTCGTCGTCCAGCGCGTTGGTCAGGCTGGTGATCACCTGGATGTGTTCATTGTTGCGCGCCGCGATGCCGATAACCAGTCGCGCGACATCGTCCGCATCGTCGCCGAACAGCACGCCCTGCGGATACTGACAGAACACCACGCCGGTTTTCAATACGCGATCTTTCGCTTCCACCGTGCCGTGCGGCACCGCGATGGATTCGCCGAGATAGGTTGGGGTGAGCTGCTCACGCGCCAGCATCGCTTCCACATATTCCGGCTGGACGTAGCCGCCTTTCACCAGCTGCTCGCCGGCGAAGCGGATCGCCTGCTCTTTATTGCTGGCGCTCAGGCCGAGGAAGACGTTGTCCGCGCCCAGCTTAAACAGGTGCGCGTTACTGGTGTCGTAGCTATCCGCCAGCGCGGTCTGCACCGTTTCGCGGTGTGCTTCGCTGCGGTTCGCCGCCACCAGACGATCGGTCAGGTTGGTGTAGAGCGCGCTGTCGAGGAAGTTATTCAGCGAAATATGCTGCGCCTGCGGCGCCTGACGCATCGCGCGCTCGGTGAGGTCGCGGTGCGTGATCACCAGATCGACGTCGCCCGGCAGCGAGTTAATCGCACTGTTGGTGACCGACACGTTAGCAAGTCCCGCGTCCTGCACTTTTTTGCGCAGCACGCCCGCGCCCATGGCGCTGGAGCCCATACCGGCGTCGCAGGCAACAATGATTTTACGCACGTGGCTGACGTCAACGCTGTTGGCGTCGGCTACTACCGGCGCGCCGGCAACCGACTGGCCTTTAGACTGCGCTTTCATATCCTGCATGCGTTTGGTGGCCGCTTCGATATCGTCGTCTTCTTTCACTTTGCTGGTTTTCAGCAGAATAGAGGAGACCACGAAAGAGACTGCAAAGGCCGCGATAATCGCCGCGATATTGGCGAAGTAGGCGCCTTTCGGCGTCATCGCCAGCACCGCCAGAATAGAGCCTGGCGAAGCCGGAGAAACCAGACCGCCGTTCAGCAGCGTCAGGGTAAAGACGCCGGTCATGCCGCCCAGGATCACTGCCAGCAGCAGACGCGGCGCCATCAGCACGTACGGGAAGTAGATTTCGTGGATGCCGCCGAGGAAGTGGATGATCGCCGCGCCGCCCGCAGACTGTCTGGCGCTGCCGCGACCGAACATCATATAGGCAACCAGTACGCCCATGCCCGGGCCTGGGTTCGCTTCAATCAGGAAGAAGATCGACTTGCCTGCTTCACTTGCCTGCTGAATGCCCAGCGGCGAGAAGATGCCGTGGTTGATGGCGTTATTGAGGAACAGGATTTTCGCCGGTTCGACAAAGATTGAGGTCAGCGGCAGCAGGTTGTTCTGCACCATCAGGTTAACGCCTGCGGCGAGAATGTGGGAGAGCCCCTCGACCAGCGGACCGATGGCGAGAAACGCCAGCAGCGCCAGCAACATGCCGATAATGCCGGCAGAGAAGTTGTTGACCAGCATCTCAAAGCCGCTTTTGATTTTACCGTCAACGGCGCGGTCAAAGGCTTTGATCGCCCAGCCGCCCAGCGGACCGGCAATCATAGCGCCGAGGAACATCGGCATATCGGCGCCGACGATCACGCCCATGGTGGTGATGGCACCGACCACGCCGCCGCGATCGCCGCCAACCAGACGGCCGCCGGTGAAACCGATCAGCAGCGGCAGCAGGTAGGTGATCATCGGGCCGACCAGCTTCGCCAGCGTCGCGTTAGGGATCCATCCGGTCGGGATGAACAGCGCAGTGATGATACCCCAGGCGATAAACGCACCGATGTTAGGCATCACCATATTACTCAGAAAGCGACCAAAGCTTTGAACCTTGACCTTGACTGATGAGGACATAAACCCACCCCTTATCGAGACGCGCTGCCATAAGGGCGCGCGTTTGTTTTTGTTAAGTCAGTACGGCGGCGAACCGTCGCTATTACTGTATGCAGGCGGACTCTACCACGCCAGTATGACGCTGCGTAGCGGCCCGCCTTAGTGTGATCCAGATCACCGATTGCCGGTGGGATAAGGGGCTGTTTTGGTGAGGAAGATCACAAAAAAACGGTGTAAAAAAGCTAAAGTGGCGTTTTTTTCGCCGTAAAACGGGATTAAACGTGATGAATATCACGTTTAAGGGTGTCTGGTTTGTTTCATATATGTGATTAAGATCACAAACTATTTTTGGTCGAAAATGCGCCAGATCACACTGTGGACGAGGCGGCTGTCTGGCTGGGGAAAATCTGAAAGAGAGTGACGGCGAAGAGGGCGGGACGAGCGGCTGGCGCGTCCCGCATCAGTGGTTACTGCAGTCCGTTCTGAACGGCGCTCTGCGCCTGGGTTAACGCCTGCGCGTTGGCGGAGATATCACTCATCAGCGCGTTGTACTGCGTGACCTGATCCGGCGTCGGGAACTGAACGGCGCCGTTGTTGAAGCTCACGCGCGGCCCCTGCTGCTGCAGGAAGTCGCCCGCCTGCGCCGCGCCCTGGCTCAGCGCCTGCAGCTTCGGCAGCAGCGGCACCAGCTGGTTGGCCGGCTGCGTCACCACTTTATCGTAGGCGGTGTCGTAGACCTTCTTCAGATCCTCTTCCTGCTTCAGCGCGGCTTTGCTGCTGTCCGCCTGCATTTTGGCGCTCTCCAGCTGCTGGGTGACAATCACCAGCGCGCCGTTCGCCTGGCGCAGCGCGTCGCGGCGCGTCAGATAATCCTGCGGCACGTGGATCGCCGACAGCTCATCAACCACCGGGCGCATGCCCTGATCCACCGCTTTGTTCACCTGCTGGGAGAAGCCGTAAAGGATGGCGTAGTCGCCGGCATATTTACCAAAATTCTGCTTCTGACTTTCGCTCAGGCTGGGCAGATGCTCGCCGCTGCGCATCACGGTGTTCTGCAGGAAGTCGATAAAGGCTTTGCGCTGATCGCCCTCTTTGTCGCCGCACGCGGTGAGGTTAAGCACCAGCAACGCGGCGCCGAGCAACATGCCGGTACGCATCCAGATGCGAGAAATTCCTGATGCCATAAGGGCAACTCCTGTAAATGAGAATAGTGATAACCGAGGAATGGTCCTAAAGAATAGAGCAAAGTGGCGGCCTGGCACAACGCCGACGCGCGCGAAACGCGCAGCGGCGTGGCGGGTTCCGGGCAGGGGCCTGCCCGGAGAGGTCAGAGAGGTTAACCGGTATTGCGCATCCCCGCCGCGACGCCGGCGATGGTCACCATCAGCGCCTGCTCGACGCGCGGATCGGCCTCTTCGCCGCGCGCGTCCTGCTCGCGCGAACGCTGCAGCAGCTCCGCCTGCAGCACGTTGAGCGGATCGGTGTAGACATTGCGCAGCGCGATCGACTCGGCGATCCACGGCTGGTCCGCCATCAGATGCGCGTCGTTGGCGATGGTCAGCACCGCTTTAATGTCGGCGTCCAGCTGGTCGCGCAGCTGTTTGCCCAGCGGCCATAGCGTTTTATCCACCAGACGCTGGTCGTAGTATTCCGCCAGCCACAGGTCCGCTTTGGCGAACACCATCTCCAGCATGCCGAGGCGCGTGGAGAAGAACGGCCAGTCGCGGCACATCGCCTCCAGCTGATCCTGATGGCCCTCTTCCATCGCCTTTTGCAGCGCCGCGCCCGCGCCGAGCCAGGCAGGTAACATCAGGCGGTTCTGCGTCCAGGCGAAGATCCAGGGAATGGCGCGCAGCGACTCAACACCGCCGGTCGGGCGACGCTTCGCCGGACGCGAGCCGAGCGGCAGTTTGCCTAGCTCCTGCTCTGGCGTGGCGGAGCGGAAGTAGGGCACGAAGTCCGGGTTTTCACGCACGTAGCCGCGATACATGTCGCAGGAGTGCTTTGAGAGCTGATCCATAATGCTGTGCCACTCCTGCTTCGGCTCCGGCGGCGGCAGCAGGTTGGCTTCCAGAATCGCGCCGGTGTAGAGCGACAGGCTGGCAATGGTGACTTCCGGCAGGCCATATTTAAAGCGGATCATTTCGCCCTGTTCGGTGACGCGCAGGCCGCCTTTCAGGCTGCCCGGCGGCTGCGACAGCAGCGCCGCATGGGCCGGGGCGCCGCCACGGCCGATACTGCCGCCGCGTCCGTGGAACAGCGTCAGCGCGATGCCGGCCTTCTCGCAGGTTTTGATCAAGGCGTCCTGCGCCTGATACTGCGCCCAGCTGGCGGCCATCACGCCGGCGTCTTTCGCCGAGTCGGAGTAGCCGATCATCACCATCTGTTTGCCCTGAATAAAGCCGCGGTACCAGTCGATGCTCAGCAGCTGGCTCATCACGTCGTTGGCGTTGTTGAGATCGTCGAGGGTTTCAAACAGCGGCGCTACCGGCATCGCAAAATTGATGCCCGCCTCTTTCAACAGCAGATGCACCGCCAGCACGTCGGACGGGGTTTTCGCCATCGAGATAACGTAGGCCGCAATCGAGCCTTGCGGCGCTTCGGCGGCGACGCGGCAGGTTTCCAGCACTTCGCGCGTCTCGTCGCTCGGCTCCCAGTGGCGCGGCAGCAGCGGACGCTTGGAGTTCAGCTCGCGCACCAGGAACGCCTGCTTATCCGCTTCCGACCAGCTTTCATAGTCGCCGAGGCCGAGATAGCGCGTCACTTCGGCGATCGCCTCGGTGTGGCGCGTGCTCTCCTGACGCAGGTCGATGCGCACCAGCGGCACGCCGAAGCACTTGACGCGGCGCAGCGTGTCCAGCAGCTGGCCGTTGGCGATAATGCCCATGTCGCACTGCTGCAGCGACTGATAGATGGCGTAAAGCGGCGTCCAGAGCTGGTCGTTAGAGATCAGCAGATCGGCCGGACGCGGCAGACGCTCGCCTTTCAGGCGGCGTTCAAGGTAAGCCTGGGTATTCAGCAGCTGGCTGCGCATCCGCTTCAGGATGACGCGGTAAGGCTCGATCGCTTCGGGATCGCCGCACAGCTCGCGCACCTCGTCGCTGCATTCAGACATCGACAGCTCGGAGATCAGCACGCCGACATCGCGCAGGAAGAGATCGGCCGCCTTCCAGCGGCTGAGCTGCATGGCGTGACGCGTCACCGTGGCGGTGACGTTCGGGTTGCCGTCGCGGTCGCCGCCCATCCAGGAGGTAAATTTCACCGGCACGAAGTCCACCGGCAGCTTCACGCCGAACGCCTCTTCGACCTGTTCGTTCAGCTCGCGCAGAAAGGCGGGCACGCCTTCCCACAGGCTGTTTTCCACCACGGCGAAGCCCCATTTGGCCTCGTCGATCGGCGTCGGGCGATATTTGCGGATCTCGTCGGTGTGCCACGCCTGCGCCACCAGCTGACGCAGACGACGCATAATCTGGTTGCGCTCGTAGTCGGAGATGTCGCTGTGGTCGAGCTGCTTCAGGCAGCTGTTGACCTCGACCAGCTTGTGGATCAGGGTGCGGCGGGTAATTTCGGTGGGGTGTGCGGTAAGCACCAGCTCCAGCGACAGCGACTCAATGGCGGCGCGAATGGCGCTCTCGCTGAGATCTGGCTGCTGTTTAAGACGATCGAAGGTGGTTTTCAGCAGCTCGGGATGGTTGGCGCCGTCGCCGCTGCGTGAAATAGTCTGATACTGTTCGGCGACGTTGGTCAGGTTAAGGAACTGGCTAAAGGCGCGCGCGACGGGCAGCAGCTCGTCGTTCGACAGATTTTGCAGCGTGTTGAGCAGTTCCTTGCGATGAGCGTCATTTCCCGCGCGGGATGACTTTGAGAGTTTGCGGATGGTCTCCACCCGGTCGAGGATGTTCTCTCCTAGTGCATCCTTGATCGTATCCCCGAGCAGTTTGCCGAGCATACTGACATTACTTCGCATTGCGGAATATTGTTCGTTCATGTGACCCTGACACCCTTATCGTCTTTGTAAACTTCTACACCCACAGCCTGCGACCGCGCAGAAACTGCATGAGTAATCACCCACCGGGCATAACATCGTCTTTTATCTAGCCACGTAAACCCTGCGGCGTCAATGCGCATGAGCGCCCGGTAACATGCGGCTAACTGGCGGAAATTCAAAGATTTTAATTAAGGAGGAGCGGGATAAGTTATTCTTATCAACAAATCCCGCGTAGAGATCAGGAAATTTACTTTCTTAACAGTGAATTGCCCTGTTTATTGCGTATCAGTGGCAAAAGTGCTG